>OFIS01000835.1_pt1 | contig 11186 bp, 9 predicted proteins | sample 1775071 | NCBI WGS metagenome assembly OFIS01 (sample SAMN08195774, study PRJEB24354) | sludge metagenome | isolation source: sludge from phenol fed wastewater aerobic bioreactor C | place: India: Nagpur | collected 2016-09-17 | reverse complement strand
GACCCGGATATCCTTTATCCTGAAGTACAGCTCCCGGTTTACAGGAGATGCATTCAGCCATGCTTCAATGACAGCCGCTTCCTCCGGTGTAGAGGTGCCATCAATCACACTGATCAATATCTGGTAATCCGGTTCGTCGTTGTTGGGTAAAAGTGCCATTTCAATGATATAGACGATGAGTAAATTGTTTTTACGTACGCGGGAATGAAATTTTTTTTAGAGAAAGAGGCTGATGAAATAATTCACCTTGCGCACCATTCCGCGGAGCTGTTTGATAGCTTTATACAGCTGGGTTTCCACGGTACGGGAGGAGATCCCCATGGCATCGGATATTTCAACGGTTTTCATGCCCTGCTGATATCGTAATTTAACGATCTCGCGGCATTTGGGTGGTAATTGCTCTATCGCCTGCCAGACGCTGGTTTCCGATTCTGATTCCAGCAGGCTTTTTTGACCGGTATTCGGGTGAAAGAATTCAAGTTCCTGACGGATGATGGACACTTCCTCCAGGAATTTTTTATGTACTGCCTGGTGTTTGAAATGGTCCAGGCATTTATTGTAAACGCTTCGGAAGAGGTAGCTGCGCACGTTTGCCGGCAGCTTGTTGTGGGCCTGAATGAATACATCCTGTACGAGGTCTTCTGCGGTCTGGGGGTCTACGAACTTCGCCGCATACCCCACCAATGCAGCATAGTACTGATGGAATACCTGGGCAGTATCCGGGCCATGCATGGAAATGTTCAGGTCTTCGTCACGATCCTCCTGCATAAGATAGATTCAGGTTTTTTCAAATAATCGGGTGGTAACTGTTTAACGTGGTTTTGGCTGATAAGAGTCCACTGTATACATAAGAGTAAAACTATTCAATTACAGGGAAAAGAGTATGCGTATTTTAACACAAACATATATTTTTTTACCCTTAACATATAAAGAAAGCCGTTGGGCAACGGCCTTCTTTATATATCTATTTTTGCGCAGATCGTTATTCCTGCCGCGTTGTTTTTAATCCTTCCGGCTCTTTACCGGCGGCCTGAGCATCGCGGGTATTTTTCTGTACGGCAATGGCGCCAAAAACGCTCAGCAGGAAAGCAAAAGCATAAAACCCCTTCTCGCTCGGCAACAACGTTGCATTCCACAGTCCCACCACCAGCATTATTAATGTTAGTATCATGGATGCCCAGCTGATACCATAATAAATATCGGTTACAGGGATACCTTCAAGACGGTCCCGCACGCATTTCTGAACGGACACTGCGGCAAACAAACCGTACATCAGTACTGTAAAATAATATCCTTTTTCATTCAGCTGCATTTCCGCATTCCACAACCCGATAATATAACCCAGCATGCCGGTGAACAACGCCACCCATGAGGCAGCTACAAATGCTAAAGATGGTTTTTGTTTCATGGTATTTGATAAAAGGTTAAAACAGTCGGTAAAATAGGGAATTATATCAACTTCACCACTTCCCTTCCGTTACAGATCGGAATACTCCACAGGCCGAAGGAAAAACTTGTCCGCCTTAGATACGTTGTTCTTGTATTCTTCCATGGCAGAGAGCTTTTTCCAGTCGGGGTCGGCGGAGAAGGATTTCCAGCGTGCATCCCTGTCTGCCTGATCCCTGAACGTGGTCATATACATCAGGTTCGGCATCCTGCTCCCGGAAAGCACTTCAGCATAGAACACGGCATTGAACCCGAGGCGGCGGAAGATGCCTACTTCATCCCCATCGTTGAACATCTTTACTTTGTTGATATGATATTTTTCGGAGGGACTTTCATAGCTGCGCAGTTCATATACCCTTTCGCTCTTCGGGCCGGTCAGGCCGGGCGTCGCATGTACCGGCATGCCGATAAAGGCTCTCAGCAGGATAGACTCCAGTCGCGTATAGGCGGTATTGTTATGTGCCGCGTTGATGTAGGAGCTTCCCGCCTGCTGATATGCCGCATCTTTCTCCAGCGTTGCCGGTAACTTTTCGAAATGTTCGAGGGAGCGGAACGGGATGAGCACATAAATCTTCAGGTCCGCAGTATCCTGCGTAACCGGCTTGAACACGCCTACTTCCCGTATACCCGCGCGGTGCAGTGCGGGGAGGTATGCGGTGCGCAGGAAGCTGTCCACACGCTGAACCTGTGCTTCCGTTTTGACATGATAGATCCTGATCTGATAATATTCGCGGGCCGGCGGTTTGCCGGCAGCGAACAGAGAAAGACTGCAGCAGAGCAGCAGTGTGCAGAAAGACAAGGTGGAATTTTTCATTGTTAATTGGATTCTGGAGGGAAGATAGGGAGTATGGGGGGAAGATGCAAGGGGCGGTAACATTTATATGCTTCCGTAGTTGGAAAGGCTGATCAGCTGCTTTACGTCCCGGATATAGATCTTTCGTCCTGCCGTATCCACAATGCCCGCCGTCTTTAATTCCTTCAGGAACCGCACCACGTTCTCCACGGCTGTTCCCACCATATTGGCCAGGTCATTCCGTGATATATTGATCACGATATCTTCCCCTTCAACAGTCTCCTCCTTGAATTTCTCCCGCAATACAATGAGCGTAACGGCCAGTCTTTCCTTGACCGAACGATGTGCGAACATCGAAATGCTGTTGGTTAACACGGCAAATTCATGGCTGAGTGTTTTCAACAACCGCCGGGACAGTATGGAAGAACGCTGGATCGTTTCCAGGAAGTCTTCCTTCGGGATGAATGCGATCAGGCTTTCTTCGATGGTGGCTGCGGAATCAGGGTATCTTTCCTCCGCGAGTATGGCATGATAGCCGATTAGTTCGCCAGTATTCGCCACGTAAATGATCTGTTCTTTCCCTTCCCGGTCCAGCTTGTATTTCTTTACTTTTCCCCGTTTAATGAAAAATATCCCTCCCGGCGCCATCCCCTCACGGAATAGCACATCCCCTTTGCTGTACTGCTGCTCCGTCATGTTGCGGCACAGGCTGTTGTACTCGTCTTCCGGCAGGTTATTGAGGACGGACTGGGATTTGAAATTCCATTTATCGATCGGGAACAGACCCGCTAAACTCATGATCAACAGTTTTTACATATCGAAAATTGACTTTTATCAATTTTTTGATTGATAAGTTTCAACGCGTTACGAAAATACTAACAGTAGCTTTGCAGCATGCATAATACAAGTGTTTCGAGACCAAGGATCCATTTCACGAAAGAACATCAATGGATCGATTTTAATGGCACAGTCGCTTTTATAGGAGTATCCAAATTCAGGTTGACAGGCATCAGGCATATCGATTCCATTCGCTGGATGTCTGCTAAAGGTACGTTGGAAAAAGGAACATTGATCGCCCATATCTGTTCCGGGGACGACGTTATACCAGTGCACGCGCCACTCCATTGTAAATTTCTGGGCCCGAACGCGAAGTTAAGCAATAATCCCAATCTTATCCTGGAAAGCCCGCAGGATCAGGGATGGCTCTTTTTCGTGACGCCACTGAAGTTCCAGCCGAAAGACAAAGAAGAGCTTTTGCAGCCGGAAGCTTACAAGAAACTTCTTCACAGTATTCATTCTTCCTGATCATCCAATGCAGCAGCCGATCCCTCCCACATCATCTTATTACAGATCAGATGCCGCTTTCGACTGGTTGTACCCGGAGCGGATACAGCGATTGTCCAGGCGCCACTGGACGCCCATCGGCGTGGTCAAAAAAGCAGCGCAATTCCTTGCACAGGAGCCTGGCAGAAAAGTGCTGGACATTGGCAGCGGTGTGGGCAAGTTCTGTATTACAGCAGCCCACTATTTTCCGGAAGTTTCCTTTTTCGGAGTGGAGCAACGTAAATCCCTGCACCGGCATGCACTCTCCGCACAGAGAGCGGTGGGCATACCCAATGTAACGTTCATTCACGGCAACTTCACGCAGATCGACCTCACGGAATATGATCACTTCTACTTTTACAATGCTTTCTTCGAGAACCTCGATCAGGATGATCCCATCGATCACCAGATCGAATACTCCGTGAGCCTGTATACTTATTACTCGCGGTATCTCTACAAGGCGCTGGAAAGCAAGCCTCCCGGCACGAGGCTCGTGACGTTCCACAGCCTGGAAGATGAAGTGCCGCCCGGTTTCCAGGTAGTAGATGCTTCCGTTGATCTGTTACTAAAAATGTGGATTAAATACTGATCTGCCATGTTCAGGCCCAAGCTACTGCAAACGCTGAAAGATTATACCTGGAGCCGGTTTTCAAAAGACGCGCTTGCCGGCCTGATCGTAGGTATTGTAGCGCTTCCGCTCGCCATCGCATTCGCGATCGCATCAGGCGTTTCGCCTGAGAAAGGGTTATTCACTGCCATCATAGCGGGTTTCATTATTTCAGCGCTCGGCGGAAGCCCGGTACAGATCGGCGGCCCAACCGGGGCATTCATTGTGATCGTGTATGGTATTGTGCAACAGTACGGAGTCGGCGGGCTGACCATCGCTACTTTCATTGCCGGTATTATGCTTGCTATCATGGGCTTTGCAAGGATGGGCTCGCTTATAAAGTTCATTCCGCATCCTTTGATCATCGGGTTCACGAGTGGCATTGCGCTGATCATATGTTCGTCCCAGGTCAAGGATTTTCTCGGATTGCAGATGGGGGCCGTGCCTTCAGGGTTCCTGGAAAAATGGGAAGTCTATGCACAACATCTGTCATCCGCAAACATCTACGCATTCCTTATCGCGGCAGGCACCAGTTTACTGATTGTGTACTGGCCCAAAGTTACACATCGCATACCCGGATCTCTCATCGCCATTATCCTTTCCACACTTGCCGTACAACTTTTTCATTTACCCGTAGAAACGATCGGCAGCAGGTTCGGAAGCATTCCCACTACATTGCCCGCACCTTCCCTGCCCCATATCGATCCCGCAACCATCCGGCAGCTGATACAACCTGCATTCACCATCGCCCTGCTGGCGGGCATTGAATCACTTTTGTCAGCAGTAGTGGCGGACGGAATGACCGGCGGACGGCATAAAAGCAACATGGAACTTGTAGCACAAGGTACTGCAAATGTATGTTCTGCCGTATTCGGCGGTATACCTGCCACCGGCGCCATTGCGAGAACTGCTACCAATATCCGGAATGGCGGTCGTACCCCCGTTGCCGGTATGATCCATGCACTGACGTTGCTGCTCATCCTGTTATTCGCCGGCAAATGGGCGGCGTTGATCCCTATGGCCACGCTCGGCGGAGTGCTGGTAGTAGTCGCTTACAACATGAGTGAATGGAAGAATTTCAGCTCCATCCTGAAAGGCCCCCGCAGCGATGCCGTGATTATGGTCACCACTTTTGTGCTGACAGTCATGGTAGACCTTACCGTTGCCATTGAAATAGGCATGATACTCGCCGCTTTCTTCTTCCTCCGGAAAATGACGCAGTTCAGCAATGTGCAAGTCCCCGAATCCATCCAGAACATTTCGCTTCCTCCCGGTATTGCCGTATTTGAGATCACCGGACCGCTCTTCTTTGGCGCAGCTTACAAATTCAAAGATGCAAGCGGCATTATCGAAGCACCTCCGGCTATCCTGATCATTCGAATGAAAGACGTTCCTATCATTGATGCCACGGGCATACATACTTTGAAGGAAGTGTACAGGGATCTGCGGGGTAAGGGGACGAAGCTGATCCTGTCCGAAGTGCAGCATACACAGGTGTTGGAAGAATTGCGGAAATCCCGTTTGCTGTTTGCGATTGGGAAGGCGAATGTGGTGCGTACGTTTGAGGAGGCGTTAACCAGAGGGATGGTGATACTGGAGGATGCAAAGTGAGTTTTTTGTTTTCGAACTTATATGTTAACTTGAGATTAACAATTATTACTGCTGAATTCAAGTAAAATTGACCCTTTACTATACCGGGAAGAAGCAAGCGAACCCTGTGAAATGTGTAACCTGTAAAAACAACAATCCCGCCATGGGCGGGACTACTGTAAAAGTTTTCACTACGGAATAATCCTTATTGTGATTTGCTTCGATCCGAAGATAATAAAAATTCCAAAACAAATCCACTATGAAAAAAATCCTTGGCCTTGACATCGGCACTAACTCCATCGGATGGGCAATGGTAGCAATGGGAGAATTCGGGAAGACCGGTCGCATCCTGGGACTGGGAAGCAGAATTATTCCAATGGATGGGGATGCCCTGCAAAAGTTTGAATCTGGTAATACGGTTTCCAAAACTGCTGACCGCAGGATGGCTCGGACGGTTAGAAGGATGAAGCAACGATTTAAACTCCGGAGAACCCGGCTGATACAGGCGTTGAAGACCCTGGGATGGATACCGGGTGAATTCCCCTTGGACTTCAGGCAACCGGAGATGCGTCCATTTGTGCTAAAAGACTACTTACCATTTGAGAGCGCTACAATAGAAGAGGCAAGGAGGGCTTTCAGTGTGGAAGCCTTGCCCGAAGACTGGATCGTTTATTATCTCCGCAGGAAAGCGTTGTATGAGAAGATATCACTGGCAGACCTCGCTCGTATTATATATATGATGAACCAGCGCAGAGGATTCAGGAGCAGCCGGAAAGATCAGCGGGAAGAAGATGATATCAATGAGGTAAAATATCCCATCTATGAGAAATGGGTACAGATACTTCCAGTCACCGGCATCGCAGAAATATCCGAAGAGAAAGGAATAAAAACACTGGAAATAAAGGCAGGAGACCTGACTGGTCAAATAAAAAGAAAGAATATCCCTGATTGGTCAGGAAAGGAAATAGAGCTGGAAATCACTAAAAAAACAATCAAATCAGGAGAAGTAACTGTCAGCTTTGCATTGCCTGATCCGAATGACTGGGAAAAGAAGAAGAAAGCCTTGGAAGAGAATATTAAAGATTCCGGCTATTATGCCGGCGAGTACTTCTTTCATCAGTTGGTGCTCGACAAACAATATCGAATCCGTCAGCGTATTATCGACAGAACATTGTACCGGCAGGAGCTTGATGCGATCTGGCAAAAACAGGCCACATTCCATCCCGCTTTGAACGATACTGCAAAGCTTCCGGAAATAGCTACCATGCTTTATAAGCACAATGTTCAAAAACAAAATGAACTCATTGCGAACGATCTTTTGTACCTGTTTGCAAATGATATCATTTACTACCAAAGGCCGCTGAAATCTCAGAAACACCGGGTAGACCGTTGTACGAGGGAGTACAAAGAGGATGACAAGGGTAATAAATATGGGGTACGGGTAGCACCGAAATCGAGTCCGGAGTTTCAGGAATTTCGCATCTGGCAGCAGATCCATAATCTGAAAATATTGGAAATGGAGGGGGAAACAGATGGGAAACCACAATTAGATGTCGACCGGACGGAATTATATCTTCGCAGCGAGCAGAAAGCCAAACTGTTCGATCTGTTTGACGGGCGGGCGGCCGTTTCCTCCGGTGCTATATTAAAAGAACTGGGTCTGGCTCATCGCCAGTTCCGGTTGAACTACCCGGAGGAAAAAGAATTCCCTGGTAATGAGACCAAGGCAGTTTTTCGGAAGGTATTCCGGAAGCATGGTTATACTTCCGAAGGGGAAAATCTGTTAAATGATCCGGTAAAATGCTATCTGCTGTGGCACATCCTCTACTCGCTGAACGACGCCAAAGATATAGTCTCGGCATTGAAAAACGCTAAGCATGGTTTTGGATTGACGGAAGAGGTGATCTACCATCTATCCAAACTCCCTGATCTTCCTAAACAATATGCAGCCTTCTCTTCCAAAGCCCTTCGTAAAATGCTCCCGTTAATGCGCTGCGGAAAATACTTCTCACCGGATGCTATTGGTGCTCTAACCAGGGAAAAAATCGAAAAAATACTGGATGGCGAGCTTGACAGTCGTATCAGTGATGATTTAAGGGAGATGATAAAAAAACTGAATTTAAAGACGGTCGAGGATTTCCAGGGTAGTGCCACCTGGCTGGCCGACTTCATTTTGTACGACAAATACGCCAGTCGGGAAAACAATAGTAAATATGAATTCCCTGATGATATCAACATTCCCGAACTTATACCCAATAATAGCTTACGGAATCCGGTAGTAGAGCAGATAATAAAAGAAACTTTGGGCCTGGTAAAGGAAGTATGGACGCAATATGGACAGCCGGATGAAATCCATCTGGAACTTGCAAGGGAGTTGAAAAAAACGGCGGACGAAAGAAAGAAGATTGATGACCGGAACAAAGCGAATGAAGCTGATAGAAAAAGGATACGGGCAATTTTACGGGCGCTGAAGAATGCGAATCCTGATTCTGTTACCGATATGGAACGGATAAGGCTATGGGAAGAAACAGGAAACGAAGAAGCCAGAACAAATGCCATTAAATTTTCCAAAGAACCAACTTCTGCTGAAATTGAGCGATACAAGCTGTGGGGAGAGCAAAATCACATGTCTCCCTACACTGGGAAAGTCATCCCGTTAAGCAAATTATTCACACCTGAATATGAAATAGAGCATATCATCCCACGCGCTCGCTTCTTCGATAATTCGTTCCTGAATAAAACAATCTGCGAATCGTCCGTCAATAAATTCAAAGACAAGCTTACTGCCCGCCAGCTAATAGAAGCAAGTGGAGGGGAAACAATATCGAACAACGGCAATACTTTTACTTTGCTGGATGCGTCCGCTTATTTTGATCATTGTAAACGAATATTCCGCGGTGGGAAATACAGGAATCTCATGCGGGAAGATATCCCTAAGGATTTCGTACAGCGGCAGATCAATGATACGCGATACATTACCCGTAAACTGGCGGAATTACTCTACCCCATTGCAAAAGATAAGGAAGGTATTATTTTCACGATCGGCTCCATCACCAGTGAAATGAAAGAGAAATGGGGACTGAATCACGTATGGAAAGAGTTGCTCCGTCCGCGTTTTGAAAGACTACAGGTAATCACCGGAGAATCCCTTATCGACTTTGATCCGGCTAACAATAGTCTCCATTTTAAAAAAGATTACAAAAGAGTAGACCACAGGCATCATGCATTGGATGCGCTGATCATTACCTGCACCACCAGGGAGCATATCCGATACCTCAATACCCTCCATGCTGCTGAAGAGGCATCTAAATATAAGTATCTTGTAAAAAGCAAATACAGCAGCTTTGTACTTCCCTGGGAAACTTTTACAAAAGAAGCTAAAGAACAGTTGGGAATGGTCATTGTTTCCCATAAGAACAGAAACCGCCTGGTCAGTAAAGCCGTCAATAAGATCACTAAATGGAAGATGGGTAAGGATGGCAAGTGGAGCAAACATGTTGTGCCGCAGGTAAAAGGAGAGCTACTGGCCGTTCGAAAATCCATGTTCAAGGAGCCATTGGGGAAAATAACGCTGCGCGAATATAAAGAGGTATCCATTAAACAGGCCCTGGAAATGCAGTTCCAGGCTCTGAAGATGCCTGACAAAACATCCATTCCGCAAGTGGCCGATACTTTCCTGCGGAAACAATTGAACGAATTGATCAGGAATTGCGGATTCGATCTCAAAGAAACGGAAAAGCATCTGAAGAAATACCCACTGAAAGATATGGAGGGTAATATCCTCGCCAAGCTCTTCGTCACGCAATTCAACACATATGCCGCCAAACGTGTAACGCTAGATAAGTCCTTCACGGTGGATAAAATTGCGAAAATTCCGAATGCAGAACATTCCTGGCTGGCCAGGCTGTTACTTCAGCACCTGGAAACATATAATAGTGATCCGAACGAGGCTTTTCGTGGGGAGGCATTGGAAGCACTGAATAAGAAGGCCGGCAAACCCATCAACAAGGTCACGGTTTATGAGGAGATAGGTAAGAAAGTAGATTTCAATGGGAAACTGGTGGAGGGCGATAAGGGCACCAATCTATTCTTTGTGATCTATGAAAAACTGGCCACGGGAGAAAGGGTCATTAATGAGGATAGCGCGGTACCGTTACTGACAGCAATTACCCGTCTTGCTAATAAGTGGCCGATAGCGGAGCAGAGGGATGAGTTCAGGCCGATCGTCCTTTCCCCAAATGACCTGGTATACGTTCCTGAACCGGGTGAGGAAGTAAGCACGATAGATTGGATGCATGATAAAGCCCGGATCAACAACCGAATATATAAAGTGGTAAGCTTTACAAAGGCACAGTGTTTCTTCATCCCACATTTCGTTTCCCGGCCACTGGATGACAATGCTCAGGAATTGGGCTCCAATAACAAAGCTGAACGCGCCTGGGATGGACAAATGATCAAGAACGTATGCGTGAAGATCCGGGTGGATAAGTTAGGAAACATTACAGAGGTGAACGGGAAGAAAATATACCACTCTTCACATCTCGAGAATGCGGCATCTAATCTCACACAATGATCAAACGAACATTGTACTTTGGTAATCCTGCTTACCTAAAAACCAGCCATGAACAACTCGTTATCGAAATGAGTGACGCCGATGCACCCAAAAGTGTGCCGATAGAGGATATTGGCCTACTTATACTTGATCATCAACAAATCACAATAACACAGGCAGTGATGGCCAGGCTATTGCACAATAATGTGGCGCTTATCACCTGCGATGCAACTCACCATCCTGTAGGCATGCTATTAAACCTCGATGGTAATACCCTGCAGAGTCAGAAATTTCAGTCACAGCTCGAAGCCTCTGTGCCTCTTAAAAAGCAGCTATGGCAGCAAACCGTTGCCGCTAAAATAGTGAACCAGGCAAAGCTATTAGTGGAACAGCGGGAAGATGGCAAGTATCTGTTTGAGCTCTCAAAACAGGTAAAAAGTGGTGATAGCGAGAATGCTGAGGCCAAAGCCGCTAATTTCTATTGGAAACGGGTATTCCCGGATTTCCTGGAATTCAGGCGGGAACGGTTTGGAGCGCCACCCAACAATCTGCTGAATTACGGCTATGCCATTTTAAGGGCAGTAATGGCCAGAAGCCTGGTTGGTAGCGGATTATTACCAACATTGGGAATATTCCACAGAAACCAATACAACGCTTACTGCCTAGCCGACGACATTATGGAACCCTATCGTCCATTCGTGGATAAAGTCGTATGCGAGATTATCCGCATGAACGGCAGATACCTGGATATGGGCACTACCATAAAAAAACAGCTATTGAGCATCCCGGTAATGGATGTTTTCTTAGTGTGACTGGGAATTCTGCTGATGATTGTCGTGAGTCTGGCTACTTGGTGTGTCAAGAAGTACGGGTGT
>OFIS01000834.1_pt1 | contig 11195 bp, 10 predicted proteins | sample 1775071 | NCBI WGS metagenome assembly OFIS01 (sample SAMN08195774, study PRJEB24354) | sludge metagenome | isolation source: sludge from phenol fed wastewater aerobic bioreactor C | place: India: Nagpur | collected 2016-09-17 | reverse complement strand
CCACAAGGGCTGCCGCGGCCGTTTTGACCTCGCCCGAATAGAAAGGACGAAAATGCCCAAGCTCAAGACCAAGAGCGGCGTGAAGAAGCGCTTCAAGCTCACCGCGACCGGCAAGATCAAGCACGGCGTGGCCGGCAAGCGCCACCGCCTCATCAGCCACAACGGCAAATATATCCGCCAGAACCGTGGCACCAGCGTGCTGTCGGATGCCGACACGAAGACCGTGAAGGCCTGGGCGCCTTACGGCCTGAACTGAGGAGACGGGAACAATGGCACGCGTCAAGCGGGGCGTAGCCACCCGCGCCAAGCACAAGAACATTCTCGCGGCAGCCAAGGGCTATCGCGGTCGTCGCAAGAACACGATCCGCGTCGCGCGGCAGGCGGTCGAAAAGGCCGGCCAGTACGCCTATCGCGACCGCAAGGTGAAGAAGCGGAACTTCCGCGCCCTGTGGATCCAGCGTATCAACGCTGCGGTTCGCGCCGAAGGCCTGACCTATTCGCAGTTCATGCACGGCGTTAAGCTCGCCGGCATCGAACTCGACCGCAAGGTCATGGCCGATCTCGCGATGAACGAAGGCGGTGTCTTCACCGCCATCATCGCGCAGGCGAAGGCGGCGCTGCCCAAGGCCGCCTGAGGCCGTCGGCACCGACGAGACAAAGGGGCGGCCCCGCAAGGGGCCGCCCTTTTTCGTGTGCGCTAATGGCCGGTTGGACAGGATATCCAAAGAGAGACGGCGCGGAGCCCGCAAGCGCCGCGCCGTCTCGACGATGACCCGAATGGATGCACCGCCCCCCTCCCTCCGTACCGAATAGCCGTGGGTCGCAGATAAGCTGACGGCCGGTGGAAGTATTCCTGTGCCGCGACATATGACGCCGCATCACCGGGAAAAATTGTAAAAATCCGACAGGCGCGTCACCTAGCCTGTTGTTTTTTTGCGCATCGCTTTGCAGGGTGGCGCCATGCCAGGGACCAGGGCGAACCAGAATCTGCCGCAGGATGTGCGCGTCGTGACGCGCTTTTTTCCCGTGTCGGAAGCCCTGCGCCCCTATTGCAGCATTATCTACCGCACCGATGTCGATGCCCCTGCGGGCGTGCGCATCGACGATTATCTGCACCCCGAATGGGCCAATCTGCGCTTTATTTCCGGAACGACGCCGCTCGCGGCGGTCGGTGGCGAAGCGGCGAGCCCCACCGCGCCCTTCATCGCGACCGGTCCGACAAGCCGGGCGACCTTCTTTTCGTGCGGGTCGATGCGTGCCTGGGGGATCGGCATCCTGCCGACCGGTTGGGCGAAATTCTTCGACATTCCGGCCGATTCGATGGCCGATCGTTTTTGCGACGGGGCGACGCACCCCGCCTTCGCAGCGCTCGCCCCCCTGCTCGGCGAGCTTGCCGCGATCGCGGATCTTGAAGTCGGCGCGGCGCTGATCGACGCGCGCTTTACAGCGATGCTCGCAAACGCACCGCCCGACGATCCGGCGATTGCCGCCGCCCATGCGGCGCTTATGGACGATGATCTCGGCAGCGTCGGCGATCTGGCGGGCAAGCTGGGGATGTCCGAACGCTCGGTCGAGCGGCTCAGTCAGCGCGCCTTCGGCTTTTCGCCCAAGCTGCTGCTGCGCCGTCAGCGCTTCCTGCGCAGCCTTGCCCGATTCATGCTCGACCCCTCGATGGCGTGGATCGATACGCTCGATTATCATTATTACGATCAGGCGCAGTTCACCCGCGACTTCAAGGCTTTCATGGGCATCGGCCCGCGCGACTATGCCGCGCGCCCCAAGCCCATCCTCGGCGCCGCCGCGATGGCGCGCGCCGCCGCCGCCGGCGCCGCGGTTCAGGGCCTCCACAAGCCCACGGGCTGAACCGGCCGCCCCGCACGCTTCGGGGTTGACCCGCGCGCGTCCTTCGGTGCAAGCGGCGACGGGGCAATGGCAGGCTTTGCGCCGCCGCAGGCCGGACAGAAACAGGCTAAAGACGGTCGCACGCGAACCGGTGCGCGGCCGCCGCAGGACGAAATGACGATGAGCGATTATCAGGCCATGCAGGCCAAGCTGGTGGGCGAGATCGACGCCGCCGCCGACCTCGACTCGGTCGAGGCGCTGCGCGTCGCGGCGCTTGGCAAGGCGGGCAGCGTGTCGGCCCTGCTCAAGACGCTGGGCGGCATGACCCCCGACGAACGCCAGACGCAGGGGCCGCAGATCCACGCGCTGCGCGAAGCCGTCACCAACGCGCTCGCCGCGCGCAAGGCCGCGCTCGAAGGCGCGGCGATCGAGGCGAAGCTCGCCGCCGAGCGTCTCGACATGACGCTGCCCGCCGACGCCGCCCCCAAAGGCAGCGTCCATCCGGTGAGCCAGGTCATGGACGAAATCGCCGAAATATTCGCCGACATGGGCTTTGCGGTCGCGACCGGGCCCGAGATCGAGGACGACTGGCGCAATTTCACCGCGCTCAACATTCCCGAAACGCATCCCGCGCGCGCAATGCACGACACCTTCTATTTCCCCGACAAGGATGCCGAAGGCCGCGCGATGCTGCTGCGCACCCACACCTCGCCGGTGCAGGTCCGCACGATGATGAGCCAGGAGCCGCCGATCCGCATCATCGCGCCCGGCCGCGTCTATCGCAGCGACAGCGACGCCACGCACACGCCGATGTTCCATCAGGTCGAAGGGCTGGTGATCGATCGCGATATCCACATGGGCCATCTCAAATGGACGCTCGAAACCTTCCTGAAGGCCTTTTTCGAACGCGACGACATCGTCCTTCGGCTGCGTCCCTCCTATTTCCCCTTCACCGAACCGTCGGCCGAGGTCGATGTCGGTTACCGCCAGGAAAAGGGGCGCCGGATCGTCGGCGGACATGGCGATGACGACGGCCATGCGTGGATGGAATTGCTCGGCAGCGGCATGGTCAACCGCCGTGTCCTTGCCAATTGCGGCCTTGATCCCGACGCGTGGCAGGGTTTCGCCTTCGGCATCGGTATCGACCGGCTCGCGATGCTCAAATATGGCATGGACGATCTGCGCGCCTTCTTCGACGGCGACCTGCGCTGGCTGTCGCACTACGGGTTCGGCGCGCTGAATGTGCCGACGCTCAGCGGGGGGATTTCGGCATGAAGATCACCCTCGAATGGCTGAAGGCGCATCTCGATACCGACGCGACCGTCGACGATGTCGTCGCGGCGCTCAACCGCATCGGGCTGGAAGTCGAAGGCGTCGAAAATCCGGCCGAGAAACTTGCGGGCTTTCGCGTCGCCAAGGTGCTGACCGCCGAACGGCATCCGCAGGCCGACAAGTTGCAGGTGCTGACGGTCGATGCCGGCGACGGCGCCCCGCTCCAGGTCGTGTGCGGCGCGCCCAACGCCCGCGCGGGGCTGGTGGGTGTGCTCGGGCTGCCCGGTGCGGTGGTCCCCGCCAACGGCATGGAGCTGAAAATCTCGGCGATCCGCGGCGTCACCTCGAACGGCATGATGTGCTCGACGCGCGAACTCGAACTCGGCGACGATCATGACGGCATCATCGAATTGCCCGCCGACGCACCGGTCGGCGCCGCCTTCGCCGATTATTCGGGCGCGGGCGATCCGGTGATCGACATTTCGGTCACCCCCAACCGGCAGGATTGCATGGGCGTGCGCGGCATCGCGCGCGACCTCGCCGCCGCCGGGCTCGGCACGCTCAAGCCGCTCGACGTCCCCGTCATCGCGGGCGAAGGCGCCCCGGCAACCGCGATCCGCACCGACGACACCGAAGGCTGCCCGGCCTTTTTCGGTCGCACGATCAGCGGCGTCACCAATGGCACCGCCCCCGAATGGATGCGGCGGCGGCTCGAAGCGGTGGGGCAGCGTTCGATTTCGGCGCTGGTCGACATCACCAACTATGTGATGCTCGACCTCGGCCGGCCGAGCCATGTCTACGATCGCGCCACGCTGAACGGCGCGCTCGTCGCCCGGCGCGCGCGCGACGGCGAGACGGTGACCGCGCTCAATGGCAAGGACTATGTGCTGACCGACAGCATGACCGTGATCGGCGACGACAGCGGCGTTCACGATATCGCCGGCATCATGGGCGGCGAGCATAGCGGGTGCAGCGAAACGACGACCGACGTGTTGCTCGAGGTCGCCTATTTCACGCCCGAGCGGATCGCGCTGACCGGACAGGCGCTCGGCCTGACCAGCGATGCGCGCAGCCGGTTCGAACGCGGCGTCGATCCCGCATTCCTGGACGATGCGACCGCGATCATTACCGGATATATCCTCGACATCTGTGGCGGCACCGCTTCGACCGTGACGCGCGCGGGCGACCCGCCAGTGGCGGCCAAGACGATCGCCTATGATCCCGCCCTGTCGGCGACGCTCGGCGGGATCGCGATCGACCCGGCGCGGCAGCGCGCGATCCTTGAGGCATTGGGCTTCGGCGTCACCGAAGGCACACCCTGGCAGATTGCGGTGCCGAGCTGGCGCCGCGACATGGAGGCCGCCCCCGACGTGGTCGAGGAAGTGACGCGTATCGCGGGTTTCGACGCCATCGCGTCGGTCGCCCTGCCCCGCGCCGACGGCGTCGCGCGGCCGACCGCTACCCCCGAACAGCTGATCGAGCGGCGCCTGCGCCGCGCCGCAGCGGCGGCGGGTTTCCATGAGGCGGTCACCTGGTCCTTCGTCTCCGAACGCGAAGCCGTGCCCTTCGGCGGCGGCACCTGGACGCTCGCCAATCCGATCAGCGAGGATCTGAAGGTCATGCGGCCCTCGTTGCTGCCAGGCTTGCTCGCCGCCACGGCGCGCAACCAGAACCGGGGCGCCGACAGCATCCGTCTGTTCGAGATCGGGCGGCGCTATCTGGCCGACGCCGAGCATCCGACGCTCGCGCTGCTGATGGCCGGCGACAAGCGTCCGCGCGGCTGGCAGGCGGGCAAGGCCGCGCCGTTCGACGCTTTCGACGCCAAGGCGGCAGCGCTCGCCCTGCTCGATGCTGCGGGTGCTCCCACCGACCGTCTGCAGGTGATGGAGCCGGTGACCGAAGGAGCGATCTGGCATCCCGGGCAGTCGGCGACGCTTCGACTGGGGCCAAAGGCCATACTCGCCGAATTCGGCGCGCTGCACCCCGCGCTCGCAAAGCATTTCGATGTCGACGGGCCGGTGATGGCGGCGCAGATCTTCCTCGACGCGATTCCGGCAAAGCGCGCCAGCGGCCCGGCGCGCGCCGCCTTTACGCCGCCCGCGCTGCAATCGGTGCGCCGCGATTTCGCCTTCCTCGCGCCCGAAACACTGGCGGCGGGCGATCTCGTCCGCGCGGTCAAGGGCGCCGACAAGGCGAGCATCATCGATGCGCGGCTGTTCGACCGTTTCGCCGGCCAGGGCGTCCCGGAAGGACAGGTCAGCCTAGCGGTCGAGGTCGAGCTGCAGCCGCAGGACAAGAGCTTCACCGACGCCGAGCTGAAGGCGATCGCCGACAAGGTGGTCGCCGCCGCCGCGAAACTGGGCGCGGTGCTGCGCGGATAGGCCGGCGACGGCAGAAGGGAAAAGGGTCATGGATACGCGCCACCTGGTCGATCGCGAGCTTCAGCCCCTGATCGACCTGTTCGGACGCGTCGACCTCGACGCCGCGCCGATCGCCGACATTCGCGCCAAGGCGGCCGAAACCTATGCGATCCTGCCGCCGCCGGCCATCGCGCCCGAAGAGTTGCTGATCCCGTCTATCCACGGCGGGCCGGACATGCTGGCCTTCCTCTTCCGCCCGGCTCAGGCGCGCGCCGGTGCGGGTGCGATCCTGCATATCCATGGCGGCGGCATGGTGATGGGATCGGTGCGTCAGATGCAGGCCGGACCGGCGGCGCTTGCCGCGGCCGCGGGCGTGCCGGTGCTGTCGGTCGAATATCGGCTCGCGCCCGAACATCCCTTCCCGGCGCCGCAGGACGATTGCCATTCGGCGCTGACCTGGCTCGCCGGGCAGGCCGACGCCCTTGGTTTCGATGCGCAGCGCATCGTCGTCGCGGGCGAAAGCGCGGGCGGCGGTCTCGCCGCGGCGCTGGCGATCATGGCGCGCGATCTCGGCGGGCCGGCGCTCGCGGGGCAATTGTTGACCTATCCGATGCTCGATCACCGGACGGGCGGCGACGCCTGCCCCTATCGCAATCCGGTCACGGGCGAGTTCATCTGGACCCGCGCAAGCAACCGCTTCGGATGGAGCGCGCTGCGCGGCACCTACGCGGCCGATGACGACCGGCGCGGCTGGTTCTCGCCCAGCCTCGCCACCGACCTGTCGGGCCTGCCCCCTGCCTATATCGCGACCGGCAGCCTCGACCTCTTCTTCGACGAAAATCTCGACTATGCGCGCCGTCTCGCTGCGGCGGGGGTGCCGGTCGAGCTGCACAGCTATGCCGGCGCCATCCACGCCTTCAACGCAATCCCGACTGCCGCCATCAGCCAGCGCTTCACCGCCGGGCTGCTCGCCGCCGCCGCCGCGATGACGGCCCCGGCGGCAGGATGAGCGGGCGGGTCGCCACCTGCCACTGCGGCTTGCTGCAGCTTCGATGCAGCGGCGATCCGGTCAAGATTTCGATGTGCCATTGCCGCGATTGCCAACGGCGAACCGGATCGCTGTTCAGCGTCGCCGCCTTCTTCCCGCGCGAAGCGGTGGCCGTCGCCGCCGGTTCGGCGCAGAGCTTCCGCCGGCCTTCGGCGAGCGGCCACGACGTGACCTTTCATTTCTGCGCCGATTGCGGATCGAACCTGTGGTGGGAACCCGACCGGATGCCGCACCTCTCCGGCGTCGCAGTCGGCGCCTTTGCCGACCCGAATTTTCCGATGCCCGAGCAGGCCGTATGGTGCGACGACCGCCATGCGTGGCTCGACCTGCCGCCGGCGATTGCGGCGCACGCACGCAATCCGGTGAAACGCGCCTGAGGTCAGGCCGCCACCGCCTCCTCGCTGCGACTCGCCGCGGCTTCGAGCAGGCGCTTTTCGAGCGACTTCACCCGCGCCGCGCTGTCGATCTTGTCGCCGATCAGATCGGTGACGTAAAAGGTATCGACCGCGCGCTCGCCATAGGTCGCGACATGCGCGCTGTGCACCGTGACCTTCGACTGGAAGAGCGCATAGGCGAGCTGGTTCAACAGCGCCGGACGGTCCTGCGCATTGACCTCGATCACCGTGAACCGGTTGGACGCCTTGTTGTCGATGAAGACATTGGGCGCGATGCGAAAGGCTTCAGCGCGGGTCCGCGGCAGCGCGCGCGCCTCGAGCTTGGGCAGCAATTTCTGCCGGTTGGCGAGCGCGTCCTCGATCGCGCGGGTCAGCCGGACGATCTGTTCGGCCTCGGCAAACGGCCGACCGAGCGGATCCTGGACCAGGAAATTGTCGAGCGCCAGCCCGTCACGCGTCGTATGAATGCGCGCATCGATGATGTTGCCGCCCGCACGGTGGCTACCGCCCGCGATGCGATAGAACAGCCCCGGATGGTCGGCGGCGAGCACCATCACCAGCGTCGCGCCGCGATCGTCGTCGGGCACCGCCGCGATATGGAGCGGCGCCCCCGACGATTTCTGGATATGGATCAAATTGGCGGCGATCACCTCGACCGGCTCGGCAATCCAGTAGCTTTCGGGCAGGCGCTTGGCGAGCTTCCCGAAATCCTTGTCGCCCATCTGGAGCAGCGCCTGTGCCTCCTCCTTCTTGCTGGCGATCCGCACCTCACGGCCACGCTGCTTGTGGCCAAGCCGCAGCACTTCCTCGGCGGCATCGAACAATTCGGTGAGCAATTGCCGTTTCCAGCTGTTCCAGACCCCCGGGCCCACCGCGCGAATATCGACAACCGTCAGGACGAGCAGGAGGCGAAGCCGCTCGGGACTCTGGACGAGCTGCGCGAAGTCGAGGATCGTCTTGAAATCGGCAAGGTCGCGCTTGAACGCGGTCGCCGACATCAGCAGGTGGTGGCGGACGAGCCACGACACGGTTTCGGTTTCCGCCTCGTTCAGCCCGAGCCGCGGACAGACACGCAGCGCCAGTTCGGCGCCCAGCACGCTATGGTCGCCGCCGCGTCCCTTGGCGATATCGTGGAGCAGCACCGCGACATAGATGACGCGCCGCGAATGAATCTGGTCCATGATCGCGGTCGACAGCGGGTGATCGTCCTTCAACCGATTCTGTTCGATGTCGGACAACAGGCCGATCGCGCGGATCGTATGCTCGTCGACCGTATAATGATGATACATGTCGAACTGCATCTGCGCGACTACGCGGCCGAAATCGGGAACGAAGCGGCCGAAGACCCCGGCCTCGTTCATCCAGCGCAGCACCGTTTCGGGATCGCGCGGGCTGGTCAGCACGTCGAGAAACAGCGCATTGGCGCGCGCGATCCGCCGTACCTTGCCGTCGATCAGCTTCGCATCATGGCGCGCCTGGCGCATCGCCTGCGGGTGGATTTCGAGCCCATATTTGTCGGCGAGCTGGAATATTTCGAGCAGGCGGACCGGGTCTTTGCGGAAATAATCGTCCGACGGCAGCGCAAGTCGGCCCCGATCGAGGACAAAGCCGTTGAGCCGACCCGGCCGCCGGCGCAGCGTCGGCAGAAAGCGCCGCCCACGCGCCGCGAGCTGCTCGTCGAGATGCGCAAGGAAAGTGCCCGTCAGATCACCCACGCTCTTCGCGTGGAGAAAATAGAGCTGCATGAAGCGTTCGACCGGGCTTTTGCCGGGCCGATCGGCAAATTGCATCCGCGCCGCGATCTCGCGCTGGAAATCGAAGGTCAGTCGGTCTTCGGCGCGCCCGGCGAGGATATGGAGGTGGCAGCGAACCGCGAGCAGGAAATTCTCTGCGCGCGAAAACTGCCGCAGTTCGCGCGCGCTGAGCAGCCCCGCCTCGACGAGCTCGGGCACGGTGCGGACGCGGTGGATGAACTTGCCGATCCAGAACAGGGTGTGCAGGTCGCGCAGCCCGCCCTTCCCTTCCTTCACATTGGGCTCGACGACATAGCGCGAATCGCCCATGCGCTTGTGACGTTCATCGCGCTCGGCGAGTTTTTCGGCGACGAAGGCGCGGGCATTGCCCGCCATCACCTCGGCATCGAAGCGCGCCGCCGCCTGATCGTAAAGCGCGCGGTCGCCCCAGATGAAGCGCGCCTCGAGCAGCGCGGTGCGGATCGTCAGATCGTCCTTCGCGGTGCGCACCATCTCATCGAGCGAACGCGACGAATGACCGACCTTCAGGCCCAGATCCCACAGCGTGTAGAGTTGTGCCTCGATGACCTGCTCGGTCCAGCTCGTCTGTTTGAAAGGGGTCAGAAAGCCGATGTCGACGTCGCTGAACGGCGCCATTTCGGCGCGACCATAGCCGCCGACCGCGATCACCGTAATCCGCTCGCCCGCCGACCGATTGCTCGCGGGGTAAAGATGATCGACGGTGAAATCATAGGAAAGGCGGACGATCTGGTCGATCAGAAAGGCCGTCGCCTGCGCCGCGACGCGCCCCGAAGACGGGTGGTCGAGCAGGCGGCGGGCGATTTCTGCGCGGCCGTCTTCCAAGGCCTCCTTCAGCAGCGCGACCATCGCGCCGCGGCGCTTGCCGGCATCGGCCGTCTCGGCGGCGACGGCATCGAGCCGGTCGGCGAGCAGGCGCCGGTCGATGATCGCGCGGCGATGGGGAAGGTCGCTGAAAATGTCGCTCATCCTTCCTCCGCCACGATCTGCTTGAGCCGATAGAGCGCTTCGAGCGCGGCGCGCGGCGCGAGGGCGTCGGGGTCGATCCCGGCGAGCGCCTCGCGCAGCGCGTCCTTTGCCGCTGCGGGCGCTTCGGCGAGCGTCGCGGCGAACAGCGGCAGATCGTCGAGCCCCGCCGCCAGTCCGCCGGTTGCCTCGCGTCCCGCTTCGAGCTTGGCGAGCACCGCCTCGGCGCGCCTCACGACGCCAGCGGGCACACCGGCGAGCCGCGCGACCGCCTCGGTGAAGCTGGTCATCGTGACAGGCGGGCTGAAGCAGTCCTGCGTCTCGATCGCCTCGATGTCGAGCATGGCCGCGGATGTGGCGCGCCGCAGCAAACCTTCGCCATAGGCGTGGCGGACGAAGCCGGGCACGCCGGCGAGCGCCGTCACCGAGATCAGCGGCAGGTCGATGTTGGGCATCATGGTGATCGGCAGCCGGGAGAACGAATAGAGCCCCAGCGCGATCAGGCAGACGAACAGCAGGATCGGCGGAACCGGGTTCCGGATCGACCAGGCGGAGAAGTTCCAGTTCATCCCTTGACTCCCGTGGCTCCAGCGCCCGCGACCACCTGCGGCTTGACCTTGTCGCCGCTCCTCAGGAAGGTGCCGGCCTTCGACACCACCAGTTCGCCCTCGGCAAGGCCGTCGGTCACCTCGATGAGGCCGGCATCGGTGAGGCCGGTCTTCACCTCTCGCGTGTCGACGACGCCGTCCTTGACCACCTGCACCGTCGAGACGCCGCCGTCGTCGGCGATCGCCGTCACCGGCAGCACCAGTCCCTCGCTGCGGGCGACCTCGATCGTGCCGCGGGCGAAGGCGCCGACGCGCAGGCCGTCGCCGCCCGGCAGGGCGATGCGCGCCTTGCCCGGCCAGTCGGCCTGGGGCGGCTGGCGGCCATATCCGTCCAGGTCGCGCGGGTAGTTTGGTTCTGGCATCTGGTAAGGCTCCGATCTGATGAGGCTGCGGACGAGCCCGTCGCGGTCCGTCGCCAGAAGCTGCGGCGTGCCCTCGATGCCGCGCACGGCTTCGAGCGCCGCGATCTCGCGCCTCGCCAGCACCCAGGCGAGCGGCCGCGACCACCACGGCGCCGCGCTGACGATGCGGCGGATCACCGGCGTTTGCGGGTCGTCCGCGAGGTGGCCCTTCCGCGTTTCGGAAAAGACGTCGCGCTTGAGGACGGTCTCGCTGACGAATTCGGCCATTGGCTTCCTTTCGGGCCGGTCAGCCGCGGCGGCGGATGGCGATCGAGCGGCCGGCCCGCTCGGGCAGCGGCAGCACGGCATGGGCCTTCGCCATGGCCGCGATGCGCCGGGCGATGTCGGCGGGGAAGGGCGTGACCCTCGGGCCGGTCATGTCCACATGCAGCATCAGGTTCTCCGAGGTTGCCGACAGCCAGCCGTCGCCGTGGCGCATCTCCTGATAGAAGCGGACGCGCTTCTCGTCATGGTCGAGGATCTGGAGGGAGACGGTCACGCGATCGCCGAGATGCACCTCGCGCACGTAGC
>OFIS01000831.1_pt1 | contig 11231 bp, 9 predicted proteins | sample 1775071 | NCBI WGS metagenome assembly OFIS01 (sample SAMN08195774, study PRJEB24354) | sludge metagenome | isolation source: sludge from phenol fed wastewater aerobic bioreactor C | place: India: Nagpur | collected 2016-09-17 | reverse complement strand
GTCCAGGCCGCGGCGCGCGCCTATTTCGACAAGGATGTCGATCAGCTCGCGCTTCACGAAATGGCCTTCCTCGCCATTTTGCCCAAGGCACCCGAAACCTACGGCCGCGCGCGCAATACCGACAAGGCGATCGCGCGGCGCAATTTCGTGCTTTCCGAAATGTTCCGCAACGGCTGGATCACCGCGGCGCAGCGCGACGCCGCGCAGGCGATGCCGCTCGGCCTCTCTGAAACGGGCAACAAGGCGGTCGCGCAGGTCGGCGGCTATTATATGGAAGAGGTGCGCCGCCAACTGATCGACCAGTTCGGCGAGACCCCCGACGACGGCCCCCTCAGCGTCTATGGCGGCGGGCTTTGGGTGCGCACCCCCTATGACGACAAGATGCAGCAGGCCGCGACCGGCGCGCTGCGCCGCGGCCTCGTCCGCTACGACACCGGCAAGGGCTGGTCGGGACCGATTGCGCGGATCGAGGCCGACGACAAATGGCGCAGCCGCCTCGCATCGAGCTTCATCGGCATCGACTACGACAATTGGCGCGTGGCCGCAGTGCTCGCCAAAACGGCCGGCGAGGCGCGCATCGGCTTTGCCGACGGCGAAGAGGGCCGCCTGCCCGCAGGCGCCGCGAGCATGGGCTATCGCAAGACGGGCGGCAGCGCCTTTTCGGCGATGCGCGCGGGCGACCTGATCGCGGTCAAGGCGACCGGGCCCGGCGTATATACGCTGAAGAACATCCCCGAGGTGTCGGGCGGCATGGTCGTCGAAAGCCCCCATTCGGGCCGCATCTATGCGATGCAGGGCGGGTTCGACGTCCGCCTGTCGCCGTTCAACCGCGCGACCCAGGCCGAACGCCAGCCGGGGTCGACGATCAAGCCCTTCGTCTATGCGACGGCACTCGACAATGGCATGACGCCGGCGACGCTGATCGTCGACGGCCCCTTCTGCGTCTATCAGGGCGCGCGGTTCGGCAACAAAGGCTTCCGCAACTTCGGCGGCGCGAGCGGCAGCGGCGAGCATACGATGCGCTGGGGCCTCGAACAGTCGCGCAACCTGATGACGGTCAGGACGGCGAGCCAGATCGGGATGGAACCGATCGTCGAAACGATCAAGACGATGGGGATCGGAACGCACGAACCCTATCTGTCGACCGCGCTCGGCGCCGGGTCGACGACGGTCGAAAAGATGGTCAACGCCTTTTCGATGCTCGCGAACCACGGCCGCGAGCTCAAGCCGCGACTGATCGACTATGTCCAGGATCGCCGCGGCAAGGTGATCTTTCCCAAGAACTGGAGGCCCTGCGACGGGTGCAACAGCGACGATTGGGATGGCAAGCCGATGCCGCGCTTCACGCCGTCGGGCAAGCAGCTGATGGACCCGATGACCGCCTATCAGGTCGTCCATATGCTCGAAGGTGTCGTCCAGCGCGGGACCGCGCAGGTGCTGCGCGATCTGAACGTGCCACTGTTCGGCAAGACGGGGACGACCACCGGCCCGACCGACGTCTGGTTCGTCGGCGGCACCCCCGACGTCGTCGCCGGGCTCTACATGGGCTATGACCAGCCGCGCAGCATGGGCGGCTACGCGCAGGGCGGCAGCCTCGCCGCGCCGGTCTTCAAGCAATTCTTTCTCGAATCGCTGACCGACCGGCCGCCGGTGCCGTTCATAGCGCCGAAGAATATCCGTATGGTGCGTATCGACCGCCAGTCGGGCCGCCGCGTCTATGGCGCGTGGCCGGGGACCGACCCCAAGGCGGCGATCATCTGGGAAGCCTTCAAGCCCGAAAGCGAACCGCGCCGGACGATCCGCGAAGAAGAGATCAAGCCCGCCGCCTCCGCCAAGCGACCCGATGCGCCGGTGCAGGAAGGCAACGGCCGGCGCAGCGACGCCGACTTCCTCGACGACCGCGGCGGTATCATCTGACGGCTTGCCTCGCGCGGCTGAGCCACTATGGCCGTCGCCTACAGTTTCAGGAGCAAAGACCATGCGCGCCGAAGCGCAGGATCATGTCGATACCATCAACGCCGCGCTGGCGCTCTTGCGCCGTTTCCTCGACTGGGACCGCGCGGTGCGCCGCCTCGACGAACTCAATGCGAAGGTCGAGGACCCGACGCTTTGGGACAATCCCAAGGCGGCGCAGGATGTCATGCGCGAACGCCGCCGTCTCGACGAGGCGATCACCGCGACGCGGTCGATCGAAAAGGAGATGGGCGATACGGTCGAACTGATCGAGCTTGCCGAGATGGAGGGCGACGAGGCGCTGGTCGATGACGCGGTGCAGTCGCTCGCCACGCTGGCGGCGCGCGCCGAAGAGGACAAGATCAAGGCACTGCTCGCGGGCGAGGCCGACAGCTATGACTGCTATATCGAGGTTCACGCCGGCGCCGGCGGCACCGAAAGCCAGGACTGGGCCGAAATGTTGCAGCGCATGTATATGCGCTGGGCCGAAAAGCGCGGCATGAAGGTCGAACTGATCGAGTATCAGGCGGGCGAACAGGCGGGCATCAAATCGGCGACGATGCTGGTCAAGGGCGAGAATGCCTATGGCTATGCCAAAACCGAGAGCGGCGTTCACCGCCTCGTCCGCATTTCGCCCTACGACAGCTCGGCGCGCCGCCACACCAGCTTTTCCAGCGTCTGGGTCTATCCGGTGATCGACGACAATATCGAGATCGAGATCAACGAAGGCGACCTCAAGATCGACACCTATCGTGCTTCGGGCGCGGGCGGGCAGCACGTCAACACGACCGATTCGGCGATCCGCATCACGCATATTCCGACCGGCCTCGTCGTCATCCAGCAGGATCAGCGCAGCCAGCACAAGAATCGCGCCAAGGCGATGCAGGTGCTGCGCGCGCGGCTCTATGATCTGGAGCGCGAGAAGATCCACAGCGCCGAAGCGTCGGCGCGCAAGTCGATGGTGGGGTCGGGCGACCGGTCGGAGCGCATCCGCACCTATAATTTCCCGCAAGGCCGCGTCACCGATCACCGCATCAACCTGACGCTCCACCGTCTGCCCGAGATATTGGAAGGGCAGATGGACGAACTGATCGACGCGCTGATCGCCGAGGATCAGGCGCAGCGGCTGGCGGGGCTTGCCGATGGCTGACCGGCGCGGCGAAGTGGATAATAATCTGCGCACCGCGACCAATCTCCTGTCGGCGACGAGCGACACGCCGCGGCTCGATGCCGAATTGCTGATGGCGCACGCGCTCGGGATCGACCGCCAGGCCCTGTTGCTCGATTCTTCGCGCTATGACGTGCCCGAGAGTTTCGTGCAGCTGGTCGCGCGGCGCATGGGTAACGAGCCGATCGCCTATATTGTCGGCTATCGCGATTTCTGGACGATCCGCGTCGAAGTGGGGCCCGGCGTGCTGATTCCGCGGCCCGACAGCGAAACGCTGATCGAGGCCGCCATCGACATTGCGCGCGAGCGTGGGGCGGGCTGGCCGCGCGCCATTCTCGATCTCGGCACCGGTCCGGGAACGCTGCTGCTCGCGGCGCTCGACGTCTTTCGGGGCGCGACCGGGCTGGGCGTAGATGCGTCCGAACAGGCGCTTGCCTATGCCCGCGACAATGCGGAAGCGCTGGGCGTCGCGCCGCGGGCAAGCTTCTGCTCCGGCGACTGGGCGGCGGGGCTCGACGGCGCGTTCGACCTCATATTGTGCAATCCGCCCTATATCGCCGACGACGAGGCGCTGATGTCCGACGTTGCCGATCATGAACCCGCCGAGGCGCTGTTTGCGGGTGCCGACGGGCTCGACGACTATCGCCGGATCATTCCCGATCTGCCGGGGCTGCTCGCTCCGGGCGGGGCCGCGATCCTTGAAATCGGGCACACGCAACGCATATCGGTGTCGGAACTGGCCGAGGCGGCGGGTTTCGCCGTCGCCTGTCGCCGCGACCTCGGCGGCCGCGATCGGGCTCTGGTGCTGACCCGGCCCGAATGATGCAGCGCAAGAATTTGCTTGGTTTCCGCCGCAAAGCCCTGTAGGGGCGGCCTACAGACCCGAGCGGGAACCTTCATTGGTCCGGCCGGTCTGCTTCCCACTTGCGATGCTGGTGCGGGGCCTTGGCCCGGCGCAGGCGGTAAGGGCAAAAACCGCGCGGCAAGCGCGGGCGCGGCGCGCAAATGGCGCGGTCGGCCAAAAGGGGTTGGCGTAGCTTATCAGCTTATCAGGATGTCTCAGTTGAACATGAACAACCGGCAGAGCGGTCGCCGTCGCGGCCGCAACAATAACAACAACCGTTCGCAGTCGGGTGGCGGCCGCGGCGGTGTCGACCAGGCCAATCGTATCGACAGCCGGGCGCGCGGCAACGCGGCGCAGATGATCGAGAAATACAAAAATCTCGCGCGCGACGCCCAGCTTTCGGGCGACCGTGTCCAGACCGAATATTATCTTCAGTTTGCCGACCATTATTTCCGCGTGCACAGCGATTTCCGCGCCCGCCAGGAAGAACGGAACGGCGGCCCGTCGGATCGCAACGATCGCCAGCGTGAAATCCGCGGCGTCGAGGATTTCGACGCGCACGATGACACCGATCTCGATAGCGACGGCAATGACGGCGACGGCGATCAGAGCGAGAGCCGCGACCGCCAGAGCGACGACAATCGCGGCAACCGCCGCGATCGCGACCGCAACAATGACCGCACCAATGACCGCGGCAACGACCGGGGCAACCGTCGCAACAATCGCGATGCGGCACGCGGCGATGACGACGCCGGTGGCGATGGCGAGAGCACGACCGAAGCCGAAGCGACCGAAGAGGCTGCACCGGCGCCGCGCCGCCGCGGCCCGCGCCGCGCCCGGCCCGAAGCTGCCGCCGAAGACAGCAGCAGCATCGACAGCGCCGCGCTGCCCCCCGCGATCGGACGCAGCGAACGCACTGCCGAGGCCGAAACCGCCGACGCCGATGCGCCCGCACCGAAGGCGCGTCGCACCCGCCGCACGCTCGCTGCGCGCGATACCGGGGTCGAAGCGGCCGAATAAGCCCGCGATTTCGCACTGGTTTTTACCGGCGACATGACCTAGCCTCCCGCCATCGTTCGCGATGGCTGGGGGGAGAGTTCGATGCGCCGGTTGGTCTTGGTTCTGGGTCCGGTGATGTTCGCCGGTCTTGCATATCCGGCGCTGGCGCAGGACGGCGATCCCGCCACCGCGCAGGGCGATGTTGCAGTTACCATCTATAATAATGGCCAGTCGCTGGTGCAGGACGCGCGCCAGCTGTCGGTCACGCGCGGCCGCAACCGGATCGAATTTCCCGATGTATCGGCGCGCATCCGGCCCGAGACGGTGACGCTTTCGGGCGCCGGGCTCTCGATCGTCGAACAGAATTTCGATTTCGACCTGCTCACCCCCGACAAGCTGATGGACAAGGCGGTCGGCCAGTCGGTGACGCTGGTCCGCACCAATCCCGCGACCGGCGCCGAAAAGAGCGAGCGGGCGAAGGTGCTCGCGGCGAACGGCGGCATCGTGCTGCAGATCGGCGACCGGATCGAGGTCTTGCGCGACGACGGCCTTCCCGTGCGCACCGTGTTCGACCGGCTGCCGCCCAATTTGCGCGCGCGGCCGACGCTGTCGGTGACGGTCGACGCTGCCGAGGCGGGCGCGGTGCCGGCGCGGCTTTCCTATCTGACGCCCAATCTGGGCTGGACCGCCGATTATGTCGCGCTGTTCGATGCGGCGAAGGGCGCGATGGACCTTCAGGGCTGGGTCACACTGACCAACACGACGGGCACCACCTTCACCAATGCGCGCACCCTGCTGGTAGCGGGCAATCCCAATGGCGGCGGCGGCTTCACCCGGCTTGCCGGGCAGTTGGACAGCGCGGGCACCGAATCGAACGACCGCGAGCGGCTGGGCGACTATTATCTCTATCCGCTGCCCGCACGCACCACGATCGCCAATGCGCAGCAGAAGCAGGTCAGCTTCCTCGATGTGAAGGGGGCGCCGGCGAAATCGACCTATGAATTCACCAATCGCTGGCTCGGCAGCAGCAACGATCCGGTCAGCGCGGCAAGCGTGCTGCGCTTTTCGACCTCGCGCCAGGGCGGGCTCGGCGACCAGCTGCCCGCCGGAACGATCCGCGTCTATATGCGCGACGCGCGCGGCGATCCGCAATTCATCGGCGAAAATCGCATCGACCATACTCCGATGGGCTCGGCGATGTCGCTGCGCACCGGCGATGCGTTCGATGTGAAGGTGCTGCCGACCATCGTCTCGCGCACGCGCAAGGGTGATTCGCGCTGGGTGACCAAGATGAAATATACGCTCAGCAACGCCCGGCCGGGCCCGATCACGGTGCAACTGGCGCAGGATGGGCTGTGGGGCGATGTGCGGATCGTCGACGAAAGCCTGAAGAGCGAACGCGTCTCCGCCGACCGCGTCGAATGGCAGGTGCCGGTCCCCGCCAACGGCAAGGCCGACGTCACCGTCACTTTCGACACCCGTTACTGAGTCGCGGCGTGGCACGCGGCTGGCCGCTGTTGATCTGGGCCGCGGCGCTGCTCGCGGCGCCGCCGGCGTTGGCGCAGACCGACCGGCCGATCGTCGTTTCGGCCGCGGCGCAGGATGTCGCGGTCACCGTCTATCGTGCGCCGAATCGCGGCAGCGGGCCGATCGATCCGCGCTGGCCGCGCGGTTTTGCCTTCATCACCGAAAGCCGCCGCGTGACGCTGCCCGCGGGGGTGTCGGTGGTGCGGTTCGAAGGCGTGGCCGAAGGACTGCTCCCCGAAACCGCCGTGGTCAGCGGGCTTCCCGACGGGGTGATCGAAAAGAACCGCGATGCTCGCCTGCTTTCCCCCGCCGGGCTGGTCGATGCTTATCTGAAGCGCAGCGCGACGCTTCGCCGCACCAATTTGAAGACCGGCAAGGCGGTGGAGCAGGAGGCGGTGATTCAGGCCGGGCCGAATGGCGGGGTCATCGTGGAAACCGCGAACGGGATCGAGGCGCTCGGCTGTTCGGGGCTGCCCGAACGCATGCTCTATCCGCGCGTCCCCAAGGATCTGTCGCCGCGCCCGACGCTGTCGGTGCTTGTCGAAAGCACGGCGGCGCGCACCGTCACCATCCAGCTCCTCTATCTGGCCGAAGGGTTCGACTGGGCGGCCAATTATGTCGCGAATCGCGGTGCCGACGGCAAGACGCTCGACCTTACGGGCTGGGTGACGGTCGCCAATGGCGGCGTGACGAGCTTTCCCAATGCCCAGCTCAACATCATCGCCGGGCGGCTCAGCAAGATGTACAGCCCGCCGCTGCCGCGCAGCACGCCGGGGCCGCTGGTGCTCAAATGCTGGCCGATGGATATCACGAGCACGCACCCCTATTGGGAGCTGCCGCCGATCGAGGCATATGACGGCTTTGATGCCGGTCTGGTAGAGGAAGTGGTTGTGACGGGCTCCCGGATCGATCGTCGCGCCCGGGCCATGGCGCCGCCCGCGCCAGCTGCACCTCCTCCTCCGCCGCCGCCTCCGCCGCCACCTCCCGAGGATCTTGGCGACCTCAAATTCTATCGCATCCCCTTTCGCGTCGATGTCGCGGCAAAGGGGCAGAAGCAGGTGGCGCTGCTCGCGCGGGGCGGGGTTGCGGCCGAACAGCTCTATGCGGGGTCACTCTATAATTATGGCAATGGGCGACCGCAGCCGCTGACGACCCGGCTGCGGGTGCAGAATCGCAAGGCGGACGGGCTTGGCCTCGCGCTTCCCGCCGGGGCGGCGATGGTCTTCGAAACGTTCGCTGGCGAGCCGTTGCTCGTTGGCGAGGCGAAAATCGGCGACAAGGCCGAGGGCGAGCGCGTCGATTATGATCTGGGGGCGAGTCCCGCGGTCCAGTATCGCACCGCCGTGCTTCCCGATTCGGATGCCGACCACCGGCTGTGGCAGGTGACGCTGACCAATGCGCGCCCGACCGACGCGGAGGTGGAATTGCTCATCCCCTTTGCCATCGACCCCGCACCCGAAGGATGGGAGCGGCGCGGCAACAGCTGGGTCTGGCGCGTCCGCGTTCCCGCGAACGACCGCATCGAACAAAGCTTTCGCGAAAACCGCAAGGGCGGTTGAGGACGATCAGGCCGGCGGCAGCGGGCGCGGCCGGTGATTCTCGTCGAGTGCGACGAAGGTGAATAGTCCTTCGGTGACCTTCACCTGCTCTTCGCCGCGGCCGCGGGTCGCGACAACCTCGATCCGGATGCCCATCGAGGTGCGGCCGCGCCGTTCGAGATGCGCATAGACCGAGATGATGTCGCGCAGCAGGATCGGCGCGATGAATTCCATCGCCTCGATCGCCACCGTCGCGGTCGGACCCTGCGCGATTCGCGCGGCGACAATGCCGCCCGCAATATCCATCTGCGCCAGCACCCAGCCGCCGAAGATATGGCCGTTGCTGTTGATGTCGGCCGGCTGCGGCACGACACGCAATATGGGGTCGCGGGGATTGTCGGTCATGGATTGAGGTCCGGATCGTCCTTGAAGGGGTCGTCGATCGATTCGTCGTGGCCGCTGCCGCTCGACAGGAAGACAAGTCCCATCAGCGCCGCGCCGAGCATGACCGACAGGCCGACGCCCGCCGCGGTCGCGATCATCATGTGGATCGTCAGCGCCTCGCCCATGGTGAAGCGCAGCCAGCTCAGCGCGCCGACGACGGCGAGCAGCGAGACGATGCTCATCCCGCGCATCAGCCGGCGATAGCGCGCCCAGGCGACTTTCGAGGTATCGCTATTGTCGAGTGGCGAAGGTTTGACCATGCGCGCCTCCATGAACCAAGCCGCGGGCAAGGCCAAGCGGTAATGGCGGCGTTCCGTTCGTTTCGCGCCCACCGCGAATCATGATAGACTGTCCGGGCAACGACAGGACAATCGGGAAAGGAGCGCCAGCGGATGACGATCGGAGCGATTCTTCAGGGGCGGAGCGGTGCAGTGGTCGCGGCGCGGACCGATGATTTGGTGCGCGCGGTCGTCGATCTGCTCGCCCAGCATCGGATCGGCGCGGTGCCGGTTCTCGACGGCGATTCGCTGGTCGGCATATTTTCCGAACGCGATTTCGTGCGCCTCGTCGCCTCCTATGGTCCAGAGGCGCTCGACCGCCGACTCGACGAGGTGATGACGCGGTCGCCGGTGACCTGCGGTTCCGACATGGCGGTGATCGGCGCGCTGTCGCAAATGACGCAGAAGCGGATTCGCCATTTGCCGGTGGTCGATGGCAGCCGTCTGGTCGGATTCGTCTCGATCGGCGACCTCGTTAAATATCGTATCGACAAGATCGAGGCCGAGGCCGCGGCGATGCGCGACTATATCGCCGGCTGACCCGCTGCTTCGCCTCCTATTGAAAATTAATCGGTTGGCGGTAACGCGGAGCCTATGAAGCGCGTTGTCGACCGGATCCAGTGGTATCGCAAGCAATGGGCGCATCGGCGGTTGGCCGCCGGCGTGCTCAAGGCACGCCCCATCGTGCCTGCCGACGACGGCGTCATCTATTTCTCGATGATCGGTACGCGCGTGCTGCTGCCCTATCTCGTGTCGATCAAGTCGCTGTGGCACCAGGTGCCGCGCGGCCGTGTCGTGATTCTGGATGACGGCACGCTGACCGATGCTGACCGCAAACTGCTCGCCCATCATCTCGGCGATCCCGAGATCCGGGCGATCGCGGCGGTCGATACCGGCGATTGTCCGCGCGGCGGGACGTGGGAGCGGCTGCTGACCATCCTCGACCTGCGCGCCGACGCCTATGTCATCCAGGTCGATTCGGACACGGTGACGGTGGGCCCGCTTCCCGAAGTCGCGGCGGCGATCGATGCCGGGCGCAGCTTTACGTTGAAGGGCGAGGCCGCGTCGCAGATCCTGCCGCTGGCGACGATCGCTGCGCAGGCGATCGAATCGCAGCGCTTCACCAATCCCGCGGCGCATGTGCAGGGGGCAATCGAATCGGGGATGGACCGGCTCGATCTGCCCGAGTTGGCGGCGCCCGCCTATGTGCGCGGCTGTTCGGGGTTCGCAGGCTTCGCGCCGAGCGGCGAGGGACGGCGAATCGCCGAAGCCTTTTCGCGCGAGGCGACGGCGCTGCTCGGCGCCGAACGCTGGGCACAATGGGGTAGCGAGCAGGTGACGTCGAACTTCGTCATCGCGAATCAGCCCGACCCGCTGTTGCTGCCCTATGACCGCTACATCAATTTCTGGAACGAAGGCGTGCCGCCCGATGCGCGCTTCATCCATTTCATCGGGACGCACCGCTTTACCGGCGGCGCCTATGCCGATGCGACGCGACGCGCCGTCGCGATGCTGCCGCGCTGACGCGGCGGCGCCGGATCAGGCCGCGGGATTGCCGCGCGCCATCGCGATCAAGTCGCCAATCGTCTCGCGCGCGAAGAGCATAAGCCCGCCCGCATAGGTCAGCGCGCCGATTCCCACGAGCAGCGCCAAGCGGGGCGCCATCGAAACCGGGGCGAGCAGGTGGCCAGCGACCATCACGGTGACTGCCATCGCCATGGCCACGAGAACCGACGGCAGAATGGCGCCGAGCAGGGCGCCCGCGCGCATCCCGATCACCGGAAGCGATCGCCACGCGGCGAAGGCGAACAGCGCAGGATAGGCGGCGATCCAGGCTGCCGCGATCCCGGCGATTCCCCAATGGCCCCCAACGAGAAAGGCGACCGGCATGATGAGCGCGCCGATCGCGGCGTTGCGCAGCGCGATCTCGGGTCGGCCCATCGCATCGGTCGCGGGTTGCAGCAGGGTGAAGAGGGTCCAGAAGGGCATGGCGATCGCGAGCAGCCGAATCAGCGGAATGGCGCCGGCCCATTTGTCGCCGAGCAGGACGAGGACAAGTGGTTCGGCGACAACCGCGAGGCCCAGAAAGAAGGGCATCGCCGCCGCCATGATCGCGCGCACCGCCCGGGCGAAGGGGCGCGCCAGCCCCTCGGCCTCGTCGCGCAGCCGCGAATAGGCGGTGAAGGCGACTTCGTTGAGCGGCGGAATGATCTTGTTATTGAAGATCTGCGTCAGGAACAGCGCGGTCGTGTAAACGCCGACCAGATGCGCGTCGAACAAGCGCCCCGCGACCAATATGTCCGCCTGCGACTGGATGAAGCCGAAGAACTGGCCGATGGCGACGAGCCCGCCATAGCGCGCGATCGTGCCCGCGCCGCGAAAATCGAACGACGGCAGCATCCACGACCGCGAAACGATCGTGAAGCCGAGCGCGCGCGTCGTGAACATCGCGATCGGTGCCCACACGAGCGCCCAGACAC
>OFIS01000825.1_pt1 | contig 11320 bp, 8 predicted proteins | sample 1775071 | NCBI WGS metagenome assembly OFIS01 (sample SAMN08195774, study PRJEB24354) | sludge metagenome | isolation source: sludge from phenol fed wastewater aerobic bioreactor C | place: India: Nagpur | collected 2016-09-17 | reverse complement strand
GCCTGCCGCTGAAGGACGGCGATGCGATCACAATCGGGCTGCGGCCCGAGCACATCAAACTCGTCGACGACGGCGGCCTGAAGGGCGAGGTCGAGGTGGTCGAGCCGCTCGGCCTGTCGACGCAGTTCTACGTCAAGCTGGCCAACCAGCAGCTTTGCGTCTTCGCCATGGGCCGGGCCGGCGTCAGGCCCGGCGACACGGTGAGGCTTGCCGCCGATCCCGCCGCCTTGCATCTGTTCGATCCGGCAAGCGGCGCCCGCATAGGCTAAGGCTGCGTCTCCTGCGACTTCCTGGCGATGTCCAGGAAGGCGCGGATGGCCTTGGCCTGGCTGCGCTCGGTCAGGCAGATCAGCGCTTCGTCCATGAACATGGGCGGTCCTTCGATGGCGATCTTGGCAAGGCGCGCGTCGTTGCCGAATTCGGCCTCCGAGACGAAGCCGATGCCGGCGCCCGAGGCGACGATCTCGCGGACCGCTTCGCGCCCCTCGGCCTCGATGGCCGGTCGCAACGCGACATTCTGGGAGGAGGCGGTCGATTCCAGCTTCTGCCTGGTTTTGGAGCCGCGCTCGCGCAGCACCAGCGGGTATTTGGCCAACTCGGGGATACTCATCGTTTTCGTGCCGGCCAGCGCATGCGTCCTGGCCACGAAGGCGATGATCGGCGTCGCGTTGAGCTTGAGCATGTCGAATTCGCGCCCCTCCGGCACCTCGCCCAGCACGCCGATGTCGGCGTCGTATGCAAACAGGCTGGTGATGACGGACTCGGTGTTCCCCGTGCGCATGATGACCTGGATGCCGGGATACTTCTCGCGGAACTTGCCCAGGATCTGCAGCAGATGGTGCGCTGCGTCGGCGACGATGCGCAGCGTTCCGGAGCGCAGCGCCCGGGATTCCGACAGCAGGTCGAGCGCCTGCTGCTCCGTGTCGAACATGCGATGGGTGATTTCCAGGAGTTGCTGGCCGAAGCGGGTCAGCGTCACCTGCTTCTTGTGCCGGTTGAAGAGGAGAACGTCGTATTCCTCCTCCAGCTTGCGCACCTGGTCTGAAATCGCGGGCTGCGTCAGGAACAGCGCCTCGGCGGCGCGCGAGAACCCGCCCGAGATGGCGACATAGTGGAAGGCGCGTAGCTGAACGTAGCGCATAAGACCTCTTTCGATAGGCTCAATCGATAGAACTATAGAAACTAACGAATTGACTTATGTAAAGCCCGGCCCGAATTTCGGCGTCCTTTAGCTCGTGCCGAAGGACGGCGCCCATGCATTTCTCCCTCGTCCTGCTTCATCTCGCCGGCGCAACCATGCTGCTGCTTTTTGCCGTGCACATGGTCCGCACCGGCATGGAACGCGCCCATGGCGCGGCGTTGAAGCGGCTTCTCGGTGAGGCGAGGCGGGGCCGCGTCAAGGCTGCCGCCGGCGGGATGTCGATGGCTGTCATGCTGCAGAGTTCGACGGCAGTCGCGATGCTCTGCTGCGGCTTTGCCGCCAGCGGGGTGTTGTCGCTGCCGGTCGGACTGTCGCTGCTGCTGGGCGCGGATCTGGGCTCGGCGCTGGTGGTCCGGGTGCTGTCCTTCGATCTCGGCTGGCTGGTGCCGGCGTTTCTCTTCGCCGGCGGCGTCATGCATCTTAAGTTGCACGGACAGAAGGCGAGGGAGACCGGCCGCATGGTTCTGGGAGTAGGCTTCATCCTGCTCTCTTTGAAGCTGATCGGCGAAGCCACCCATCCCATACGCGACAGCGCGCTGCTGCCCAGCCTTTCATCCTATCTCGCCGACGACTATCTCACCGCCTTCCTGATCGGAGCGCTGTTCACCTGGATCGTGCACTCGAGCGTCGCCGCGGTGCTGATGATCGCCGCCTTCGCCGGACAGGACCTTGTGCCGCTCGAGGCCGGCGTACCGCTGTTGCTCGGCGCCAATCTGGGCAGCGGGCTGATCGCCTTCTGGCTGTCGCGCGGCATGCCGCCCGAGGCGCGGCGCATCCCGGTCGGCAATCTGCTTTTCCGCCTTGCCGGCGCGATCGCTTCGCTCGTCGTGGTCGGGACGATCGGCCTTCCCGTCGGCCTGCTCGGGGCGGATCATGGCGTGGCGCTTGTCAACCTGCACGTAGCCTTCAATGCCTGCCTGCTGTGCCTCTGCTTCCCCTTTACCGGCGCGATGTCGCGGCTGACACAGGCGCTTTTGCCTGATGCGGCGAGCGACAAGGACGATGGCGGCTTCGCCCGTCCGGCCAGCGCCCTCGACCGCGCCGTCATCGGCAGTCCGAGGCTGGCGCTGGCCAGCGCGACGCGGGAGCTGCTACGCATGGGCGAGCTGGTCGAGATCATGGTGCGGCCGGCCATGGAACTGCTTGCCACCGGCGCGCGCGAGGACATCGCGCGCGTCCGCAAGGTGGACGAGGAGGTCAACCGTGCCCATACCGATATCAAGCTCTACCTTGCCGAAGTGAACCGTGGTCCGATGACCGGCGAGGAAGCGCGCAGGGGCATCGAGCTCACCGACTTCGCCATCAACCTCGAACACGCCGGCGACATCGTCGCCAAGACGCTGCTGGCGCTCGCTGACGAACGCGTGGCGCGCAACCTGCGCTTTTCCCGCGAGGGTTGGGCGGAGCTGACGGAGCTGCACGGGCGGCTGATGGAGAACATGCATCTCGCGCTCAATGTCCTCGTCTCGAACGACCTGCCCTCGGCCCGCCAGCTCGTCGTCGAGAAGCAGCGCATGCGTGAGCTGGAGCGGCGCAGCCATGACCGTCACCTGATGCGCCTGCGCTCCGGCACGCCGGAAAGCGTCGAGACCAGCGACATGCATCTGGAAGTCGCCCGCGCGCTGAAGGAAATCAACTCGCTGCTGGTCACCGTCGCCTATCCCTTGCTGACCGAAAGCGGCGACTTGCTGCAGAGTCGGCTGGCGCATGCGGGTTGATAGATTGAATTTATACAAAGATACAAAATAACGATTTTTCAAATATATCGGATTGGACCAATGTACCGGCACACCAACGAGCCGGAGAAGGACGATGCGGGTCGAAACAAATTTCGCTGCGGCGACGCAGGGCTTCGAGCCGCCGGCTCTCGGCGAGCCCTACCTGTTGACGCCCGGCCCGTTGACCACGGCCTATTCGGTCAAGCAGGCCATGCTGCGCGACTGGGGCTCCTGGGACGGCGATTTCCGTGCCATGACCGCCGAGCTGCGTGGTCGTCTCCTGGCCCTGACCGGCGATGCCGCGGGTGAATTCGACTGCGTGCCGATGCAGGGTTCCGGCTCCTTCTGCGTGGAGGCGATGCTCGGCTCCTTCGTGCCGAAGGACGGCAAGGTCCTGGTCCTGGCCAATGGCGCCTATGGCCTGCGCGCGGCGCAGACCATGCAGTATCTCGGGCGCGCCTATACGCTGATCGACAAGGGCGACTACCTGCCGCCGCGCGGCGACGAGGTGGCCGCCGCGCTCGATGCCGATCCGGCGATCACCCATGTCATCGCCATCCATTGCGAAACCAGTTCCGGCATCCTGAATCCGGTCGCCGAGATATCCGAGGCCGTCTACGCCAAGGGCCGCAAGCTTCTGGTCGATTCCATGAGCGCCTTCGGCGCCATTCCGCTCGACGTCAACGAGATCCGCTACGAGGCGATGGTCTCGTCCGCCAACAAGTGCATCGAGGGCGTGCCCGGCTTCGGTTTCGTCATCGCCAGGAAGTCGGAGCTTCAGGCCGCTAAAGGCAACAGCCATTCGCTGGCGCTCGATGTCCACGCGCAATGGGCGGCGATGGAAAAGACCGGCCAGTGGCGTTTCACCCCGCCGACCCATGTCGTCGCAGCCTTCCTGGAGGCGCTTCGCATCCATGAGGCCGAGGGCGGGGTCGAGGGTCGCGGCGCGCGCTATGCCCGCAACCGCGATGTGATGGTCGCCGGCATGCGCGAGCTCGGCTTCGAGACGTTGCTGTCGGCGCGCTGGCTGTCGCCGATCATCGTGACGTTCTTCTGCCCGGCGCACGAGAAATTCGTCTTCAGCCGGTTCTACGACCTGATGAAGGCCAAGGGCTTCATCATCTATCCCGGCAAGCTGACGGTGGTCGATTCCTTCCGCGTCGGCTGCATCGGCCGGATGGACGAGCATGTCATGCGCCGGGTGGCCGATGCGGCCGGCCAGTCGCTTCGCGAGATGGGCGTCGACACCGCCGCGCCGCCGCGCGTCGCCCTCGACGAGCGCGCCAAGCTCGCCGGCTAGGCGCTCGCAACAGAAGATTTCAACGGTGGATCGGTCGATCCATGAAGGCCTCAAGCAGGACAAAGCCGTGACTGCCGCGCAGTGCACGTGAAGCAGGGAAACCCGTCGATGAACCAGATGTCCCCCGTCACCGTGTCCGTCAATGGACGCACCTATGCCTGGCCGCGCGTGCCGGCGATAGCCATCTGCCTGGATGGCTGCGAGCCGGCCTATCTCGATGCCGCGATCAAGGCCGGGCTGATGCCGGCGCTCGAAAGGATCAAGGCCAGGGGGACGGTGCGCACCGCCCACTCGGTGATCCCGAGCTTCACCAATCCCAACAATCTGTCGATCGCCACCGGCCGTCCGCCGGCGGTGCACGGCATCTGCGGCAACTATCTCTACAACCCGCAGACGGGCGAGGAGGTCATGATGAATGACCCCAAGTTCCTGCGCGCCCCGACGATCTTCAAGGCGTTCTACGATGCGGGCGCCAAGGTCGCGGTCGTCACCGCCAAGGACAAGCTGCGCGCGCTTCTCGGCCACGGGCTGGCCTATGACGAGGGCCGCGCGGTCTGCTTCTCCTCGGAGAAGGCGGATACGACGACCAAGGCCGCCAACGGCATCGAAAACGCTTCGAAGTGGCTCGGCCGCCCGGTGCCGGAGGTCTATTCGGCCGAACTTTCGGAGTTCGTCTTCGCCGCCGGAGTCAAGCTGCTCAAGGAATTCCAGCCCGACGTCATGTACCTGACGACGACGGACTACGTGCAGCACAAATACGCGCCGGGCGTGAAGGAAGCCAACGACTTCTACGAGATGTTCGACAGGTACCTGGCCGAGCTCGACGCGCTCGGCGCGGCGATCGTGGTCACGGCCGACCATGGCATGAAGCCCAAGCATCACGCCGACGGCTCGCCCAACGTCGTCTATGTCCAGGACCTGATGGACGAATGGCTGGGCAAGGACGCCGCGCGCGTCATCCTGCCGATCACCGATCCTTATGTCGTGCACCACGGCGCGCTCGGTTCCTTCGCGACCGCCTACCTGCCGAAGGGCGCCGACCGGGAAGCCATAATCGCCAAGCTGCGCAAGATCGACGACATGATCCTGGTGCTCGGCCGCGAGGAAGGGTGCAAGCGCTTCGAGCTGCCGGAGGACCGCATCGGCGACATCATCATGATCTCGGGCGAGAACAAGACGATCGGCACCTCGGAGCATCGCCATGATCTCGCCGCGCTCAACGAGCCGCTGCGCTCGCATGGCGGCCTGACCGAGCAGGCGGTGCCGTTCATCACCAACAGGGTGCTTCCCGACCAGCCGGACGCGCCGGCGCTGCGCAATTTCGACGCCTTCTACTATGCGGTCATGGCCGCGGCGCTGCCGGCGAATTGAGGACCGATCCGATGACCAGGCCGGAGACTTCCATCAAGGTCCGTCACGAGCCGATGCGCATCGCCGGCCATAAGGTCGACGCCGACGACGTCATCGAGGTGCGTTATCCCTGGAACGACACGGTGGCCGGAACCGTGCCGGCGGGCGGCGCGGAACATGCGCGCCGCGCGTTCGATATCGCGGCGAATTTCCAGCCGAAGCTGACCCGCTACGAGCGGCAGAGGATACTGCTGCGGACGGCCGAACTCCTCAACGCACGCAAGGACGAGATCTCCGACCTGATCACGCTGGAGCTCGGCATCTCCAAGCAGGACTCGCTCTATGAGGTTGGCCGCGCCTTCGACGTCTTCACGCTGGCTGGCCAGATGTGCATCCAGGACGACGGCCAGATCTTCTCCTGCGACCTCACCCCGCATGGCAAGCAGCGCAAGATCTTCACCCTGCGCGAGCCGCTGAAGGCCATCTCGGCCATCACGCCTTTCAACCATCCGCTCAACATGGTGTCGCACAAGGTGGCGCCGGCGATCGCCACCAACAACTGCGTGGTGGTCAAGCCGACCGAACTGACGCCGATGACGGCGCTGGTGCTGGCCGACATCCTCTACGAGGCGGGCTTGCCGCCGGAAATGCTCTCCGTCGTCACGGGCTGGCCGAAGGATATCGGCGACGAGATGATCACCAACCCGAACATCGACCTGATCACCTTCACGGGCGGCGTCCCCGTCGGCAAGCTGATCGCGTCGAAAGCCGGCTACCGGCGCCAGGTCCTGGAGCTCGGCGGCAACGACCCGCTGATCGTGCTCAACGACCTGTCCGACGACGACCTTGCCAGGGCCGCGGATCTGGCCGTCGCCGGCGCGACCAAGAATTCCGGCCAGCGCTGCACCGCGGTTAAGCGCATCCTCGTCCAGCAGCGCGTCGCCGATCGTTTCGTGCCGATGGTGCTGGAAAGGGCCAGGGCAATCCGGTTCGGCGATCCGATGGATCCTTCGACGCAGCTCGGCACCGTGGTGCATGAGAAGGCGGCGGCGCTGTTCGAGAAGCGTGTCGAAATGGCCGCCGGGCAGGGCGCTGAGGTGCTCTACAATCCCGGCCGCCGGGGCGCGCTGCTGCCGCCGATCGTCGTCGACCGCGTGCCGCATACTTCGGAACTGGTCATGGAGGAAACCTTCGGGCCGATCGTGCCGATCGTGCGCGCGCCGGACGACGACGACGCGCTGATCGCGCTTTCCAACTCGACCGCCTTTGGCCTGTCATCGGGCGTCTGCACCAACGACTTCCGCCGCATGCAGAAATACATCGCCGGCCTGCAGGTAGGCACCGTCAACATCTGGGAGGTGCCCGGCTATCGCATCGAGATGAGCCCGTTCGGCGGCATCAAGGACTCCGGCAACGGCTACAAGGAAGGCGTGATCGAGGCGATGAAGTCGTACACTAACGTCAAGACCTTCTCGCTGCCGTGGTGACCTGACGATGTTCGACCTCGCCGTCGTCGGCGCCGGGATTGTCGGCCTCGCGCATGCCCTTGCCGCCGCTCGGCGCGGCTTGCGCGTGGTCGTCATCGATCGTGACGCGCAGGCGAACGGCGCGTCCATTCGAAACTTCGGGCTGGTGGTCGTCAGCGGCCAGGAACCAGGCCCGTCGCGAAAGCGCGCCGAGCGCTCGCGCGAGGTCTGGCTCGAGCTTTCGGAGCAGGCCGGGATCGGGATCCTGCACACGGGCAAGCTGGTCGCGGCGCAGCGTCCCGAGGCGCTCGATCTGCTGGAGGCATTCCACGCCTTGCCGGAAGCGGACGGCTGCCGGATGCTGACGGCGAAGGAGACGGCCGCGCATCAGCCCGGCCTCGACGTCTCCAAGCTGTCCGGCGGCTTCCTCAGTCCCTTCGAGCTGCGTGTGGAATCGCGCGAGGCGCTGCCGAAGCTCACCGCCTTCCTGGCCGAGCGCCATGGCGTGACCTTTCGCTTCGGCGTCGCCGTCACCGCGATCGCGCCGCCGGCGATCGAGACAAGCCATGGCCAGATAAAGGCCAGGCGCATCGCCGTCTGTCCGGGCGACGATCTCGTCAGCCTCTATCCCGAACGGATCCGTGGCTACGGCGTCCGCCGCTGCAAGCTGCAGATGCTGAGGCTCGGTTCGCCGCGCCACAGGCTGCGCTCGGCGCTGGTCTCGGATCTCAGCCTGCTGCGCTATGGCGGTTACGCGATACTGCCGCAGGCTGCGGCGCTGCGCGACCGGCTCGAGCGCGAGGCGGCGCCGGCGCTCGACAATGGCGTTCATCTCATCGTCGTCCAAAGCGACGATGGATCACTGGTAGTCGGCGATTCCCATCACTACGGGCCGACGCCCGATCCGTTCGCCTCGGAGGATGTCGATGCCCTCATCCTTGCCGAGTTCTCCAGGCTGTTCGGTGGCGCCGTGCCGCCGGTGGTGGCACGCTGGACCGGCACCTATGCATCGGCCTCCGGACATGCGAGTTTCCGCGACGCTCCGCACGACGATGTGCGCGTGGTGATGGTAACCAGCGGGACTGGCGCCAGCACCGGCTTCGCGATCGGCGAGGAGACGATTTCCGACCTGTTTGGCTAAATCCATCGAGATGAAGGATGATGCCGTCCGAAAGCCGCTTCACACTTTTCGGCATTATGCTCCGAGGCAGACATGAACGTCATCCACACCGAGGGCGAATCGAACAAGGCGCGCGCGCGCCAGGAATGGAATGCGCGCCAGGATCACCCGGCGTCGCGCGAGTTGCTGCGGCGGGACGCCGAGGCGTTCCTGCATCAAAGCCTGTCCAGCCCGTGCGTGTCGACCATCGCCAAGGCGGAAGGCCTCTGGATCGAGGACGTCGCGGGCCGCCGCTACATGGATTTCCACGGCAACAGCGTCCACCACATAGGTTACGCCCATCCGCGCCTGGTCGCGGCCATCAAGAAGCAGCTCGACGACCTGTCCTTCGCGCCGCGCCGTTTCGCCTGCGAGCCGGCCGTGGAACTGGCCGAGACCCTGGGCGCGCTCGCGCCAGGTGATCTCTCCAAGGTGCTGTTCACGACCGGCGGGTCGGACGCCATCGAGGTGGCGCTGAAGGTTGCGCGCGCCGCCACGGGCCGTTTCAAGACGCTCTCCTTCTGGGATGCTTTCCACGGCGCGGGCTTCGGCGCAGCCAGCGTCGGCGGGGAGGCCACCTTCCGGTCGCAGATCGCCGGTCCGCTGGTGACCGGAGCCGAGCATGTCGCGCCCTGGGCGAGCCGGAATTGCGCCTATGGCCACGACAGCCTGGAGGCCTCCGCCCACGCCTGCGCCAACATGATCGCCTATGTGCTCGGTCGCGAGGGCGACTTCGCCGCGGTCGTCGCCGAGCCGATGCGGGCGACGCCGCTGGTGCCGGCGCCGGGATTCTGGAAGGCCGTGCGCGAGGCCTGCGACCGCCACGGCACGCTGCTCATCTTCGACGAGATCCCCACCGGCCTCGGCAAGACGGGCAAATTCTTCTCGCATGAGCACGATGGCGTCACGCCCGACATACTGGTGCTCGGCAAGGCATTGGGCGGCGGCATCCTGCCGATCGCCTCCGTCATCGCGCGGCGCGATCTCGATGTCGCCGGAGACTTCGCCATCGGTCACTACACACATGAGAAGAACCCCGTCACCACGCGGGCGGCGCTGACGACGATCGCCATCATTCGCGAGGAGGGGCTCGTCGAGCGCGCTGCCGAGCTTGGCGCCCATGCGATGGAGCGCCTGCGCGGATTGATGGACCGGAGCCCGCATGTCGGCGAGGTGCGCGGCCGCGGCCTGATGATGGGCGTCGAGCTGGTCGAGGAGCGCGGCGCGTACAAACCTGCGCGCGAGCTCGCCGAGCGCGTCTACTATCGCTGCCTGGAGGAAGGCCTGAGCTTCAAGATCAGCGCCGGCAACGTGCTCACCCTGTCTCCGCCGCTGGTCATAGGCAGGGCCGAACTCGACAGGGCGCTCGACATCGTCGAGGCCGCCGTGCTTGCCGGCTGAGGGACAGGGCGGACACCGGATGAAGGCCGTGCGCACCGACAGCGAGCTTGAATGTCCGGGCATAGACGCGGGCCTGCGAGCACGGGGCGTCGAGCTTGTGACGGTGCCGGACGGCATCGCCGAAGCCGACCTCGCGGCGGCCGTCGCCGACGCCGATCTCCTGCTGATGTGCTACACGCCGATCACAGCGCGCGTCATCGATGCCGCTCCGAAGCTCAAGGGCATCGTCAAATATGGCGTCGGCATCGACGCCATTGACATCAAGGCCGCGACGCGGCGCGGCATTCCGGTCGTCAACGTTCCCGAATATGCCGAAGAGACGGTCGCCGAGGGCGCCTTCGCGCTGATGATCGCGCTCGCCAAGCGGCTGCCGGGCATAACGGCGGCGGTCGCGCGCGAAGGCTGGATCTGGCCGGAGCAGCGTTGGCTGGGACGCGATATCTCCGGAGCCACGCTCGGCCTCGTCGGCTGCGGCAAGATCGGCCGCAGCATGGCGCGCATGGCCGGACTGGGATTTCGCGCCCGCGTGCTCGGATTTGATCCGAATGCCGACGCCGCCACGATGCGGCAGGCCGGCATCGAGAAGGTCGACGACCTGCGCGCCATGCTTGGCGCCTGCGATTTCGTCTCGATCCATTGCGTCCTGAACGAAGCGACCCGCGGGCTGATCGGCAGGCGGGAGCTCGCCGCGATGAAACCGTCCGCAATCCTCGTCAACGTCTCGCGTGGCGCGCTGGTCGACGAAGTGGCGCTGGTCGAGGCTGTCGTCGGCAACCGTCTCGGTGGCGTGGGCCTCGATGTCTATTCCATGGAGCCGCTGGCGCTTTCGGGGCACCCGATGAGCCCGCTCTTCGGCCGCGAAGACGTCATCCTGTTTCCACACCTCACCTTCTTCACTGTCGAGGCGATGCGACGGCTGGAAGAGGATACGCTTGCCCGCTGCTTCGAAATCCTCGACGGCCGGCCGGTCACGGTGCGCTCGCAGGATCCCAGGCTGCGCGCGCAGACCGCCGGCGTCGTCTTCGGCTGATCCCATCGCTCCACATTCTAAGCCTGCCCGGGCCGCTCGGATCCGGGTCGATATGCGTTGGTCGCGGCTGCGACAGTTTCGTGACAAACATCGGAAAAATCTTGGTCCTCATAAAATAAATAGATTTTACTTATCGATCACCAGTCCGCAAAGTCCCTGACAAGAAGACGTCCAGCCGGCTCGACGCTGCTCAGCATCCGGGCCGGCCGGCCCAAGTGCATCGCAGAATGTGCCTTCCATCAAAGGGGAACTGACCATGAAATCACGACAGGCATCACTCGTCGCGGCGTTCGCCGTGCTGCTTTCCGCATCGGCGGCCCTTGTCGGGCCGGCGATGGCCGACGGTGTCGTCACCATCTATTCGGCCGACGGCCTGCATGATGGCAACGGCAGCTGGTACGAGACCGAATTCGCGGCCTTCACCAAGGCGACCGGCATCAAGGTGCAGTACATCGAGGCCGGCTCCGGCGGCGTCGTCGAACGTGTCGCCAAGGAGAAGTCGAACCCGCAGGCCGATGTGCTGGTGACCTTGCCGCCCTTCGTACAGCGGGCGGCTGCCGAAGGCCTGCTGCAGGACTACAAGCCCGAGGCCGCGGCCCAGATCGACGGGGGCACGGACAAATACCGGCCGCTGGTCAACAACTACATGAATTTCATCTACAACAGCGCCGTCCTCAAGGATGCGCCGAAGAGCT
>OFIS01000820.1_pt1 | contig 11394 bp, 5 predicted proteins | sample 1775071 | NCBI WGS metagenome assembly OFIS01 (sample SAMN08195774, study PRJEB24354) | sludge metagenome | isolation source: sludge from phenol fed wastewater aerobic bioreactor C | place: India: Nagpur | collected 2016-09-17 | reverse complement strand
AAATATCTTCCCAAACTCGCCACCGGCGAATGGATCGGCGCATGGGGACTCACAGAACCGAATACCGGTTCCGATGCCATGAACATGAAATGCACCGCGCGGAAAGAAGGGAACGAATGGGTGCTCAACGGTACCAAATGCTGGATCACGCACGGCAAGAGCGGGAATGTGGCTGTAGTGATCGCCCGCACGGGCGCGCTGCGGGACAGTCACGGGATGAGCACATTTGTGGTAGAGCGCGGTACGCCCGGCTTCAGCGGCGGCAAGAAAGAGAACAAACTCGGGATGCGCGCCTCTGAAACAGCGGAAATGATCTTCGACAATTGCCGTATCCCGGAGGAGAATATGTTGGGTAAAGAAGGAGATGGCTTCATCCAGTCCATGAAAGTGCTGGACGGCGGTCGCATCTCCATCGCAGCGCTGTCCCTCGGTATCGCGAAAGGCGCTTACGATGCCGCTTTGAAATATTCCCAGGAGCGCCACCAGTTTGATCAGCCCATCTCCAACTTCCAGGGCATCTCTTTCAAACTGGCGGACATGCATACCCAGATCGCCGCGGCGGAATTACTCACACTGCAGGCCGCGGACATGAAGAACAAACACCTGCCCATGACGCAACAGGCAGCTATGGCGAAATACTACGCTTCCGAAGTAGCAGTCAGCACCGCAAACGATGCCGTGCAGATCTTCGGCGGATACGGTTATACGAAAGATTTTCCTGTGGAGAAATACTACCGGGATGCGAAGCTGTGCACCATCGGGGAGGGAACGTCAGAGATACAGAAGATCGTGATCGCCAGGGAGGCGTTAAAGAAATAAAAAAAGAAACGGCCTCGATTTGAGGCCGTTTCCGGTAAAAAGGATAAACAGGGCTTAGTTCTTGTAAATCTCTATTTCATTGATGTTTACTTCACCATCCGTTGTACCTATCGTAAATTCAATACGTACATAGCGATTGGTGGCAGCCGTGAAAGTCACGTCCTCTGTGGACCCCGGACCGGTTGTTTTTGAGAACAGGTCCTTCCAGGTAGTACCATTGTCTGACCCCTGGATCTTGTAGCTTGCAATAAACTCCGAGCCTTTCCTCCAGTATTGCTTTACCTGGTTGAAGGTCTGTGCTGTTTTAAGGTCAATGGTTACCGACACTTTCTTGTCATCCGTGCGGTCAGCGGCCGTTGGCGCCCAGAATGAGGTGAGGTCCCTGTCGATCAGATTGGCGGCAATGCTTCCCGCTACTTCACTGCTGGCCGTTATTGTTTTTCCTATAGCAAGATTGGCGGGAATAACCCCTGTTGCAAAATCTGTATAGAAAGAATCAAGCGCCGGTTTGGAGGGGAGGAATACAGACCGGAAGGTGTAGGCGGATCCGGGCTTCACATTCAGCAACTGTATCTTATCCTGTTTATGGGACAGGTAAACCGTCTGCGCTTTGTTGTTCTCGTCCGTATAATTGACCTCCGTCACGGAAGAAGTATCTGCCGCCATGAAAGAAAGCAGCGCATCCTTCGCGATAGGGGTGGAGGTGGCCAGTGGCCTGATCAGCAGAGATGACTGATAGCCGGCGCCGCAGCTTCTGCCCTGTGCATCCACGCGGATGGAACGATGACCGAAATCATCGGCAGTATAGATACTGAAATTGTAAGTACCTTCTTTCAGCTTGTCGATCAGCACGCTGATAGTATCCTGCGGAGTGCCCTGCTTAATGGGAACCACTGCAGAATCTGCATTATTGTTCCAGTAAATAATGGCTTTGGTCACATTCGGATCGGTTCCCCTGATCCACGCCAGCTTGATCCTTTCGCGGCCGGAGAAAACCTGCACATTGGTGACTTTGCCTGTATAGGTAACTCCGCCGGGCACCACATAATCTTTGAATGTTTTATCCATTTTACTGCAAGCTGCCAATAGCAGTGCTGCTATCACGCATACCAGGCAGTGTATTGCATATTTTCGCATCGGTTCTGATTTTAAGTGATGATACATTCAATTATTTCTTGATCCCCCAGAATTTCAGCTCCGAGATGTAGATGTACTGGAACCCGCCCCAGGTGTCCAGTACCCTGAACCGCAGGTATCTCACCGGAGGAATGTCTATCGGAAAATCAAAATCTTCGCCTTGCACGCACGCGAAATTCTTGTCTTCCGTGGTAACAGCACCCGGGCCAGAGGGTTTGACAGAGTTGAAAGTGCCAAGCAGTTGCCAGCTGCCCCAGCTGCCGTCAGGAGAAGGATTATTGCTGCCCCATATCTCGAATATCTTGGGGTCTCCGCCTACATAAGCACCACTGCTGCCGCTGCGATGATAGAACTTGAAGCGGCTCAGGAGATTGGTTGCGCCCATATCGAACGTAAATGAGAGCGGCATTTTCGGATCACCGGTTTTGGTATGGAAGCAGTCATTATCGCTGTTCCACACATTGTTCCACATGAAAGACATCACGCGGGCGGTAACACCGGACCAGCTGTGAGGGGCATAGTTGTCGCCCAGCAGCTGTACCTCCTTGAATCCGCTGCGGTCAATGGCGGTTTCGTAAAGCGGTTTGAGTTTTTTGATGAGGGTGTCTGACTTATTATTCCAACGGTCCCTGATGTAAACGCCGAATTTGTGTTCGGTGGTGTCAAACCCGCGCACGGAGAAAGACCCGGAAGGTGCGGCTGTGTAATAGGTGTTGGCAATTGCCCAGTCGCCACGGCCGGTACTGTCCGCCATCAGCACAATAGCCAGCGGCGCTTCATCGGGATTTTTGAAAGACACGTTCGCGCCACTAAAAGTCTCCACGAGACTGAGCGAAGCGAACATGCTGTAAACAGGTGGCCTGAGCGGCTTGAAGGTAATGGAAACCGGCTGGGACGCTTTCTCATTTTTACCCACGGTATATACTTTCACCTCGTGCTGAAGGGTATCGCCGTATCCGCCGATCGTGAGGGTATCGTTATAGGTAGAAGACTTCGCTTCGGCGGAAACACCCGACTTCAGTTCATATACGGCTTTCACGTAAAGCAGGTTCGGATCCTTGGGAAGCGTATAAGTGATAACGGCACCACCCGGTGTGCTGGTCAGCTTCAGATTGGTGACAGGGCCGGGAGCCGGCGCACCATCGTCCTTGTATACCAGCATGTCTTTTTCCTTGCAGGAAACCCACAGGAACGAAACAAAAAACAGGGAGAAAAAGAGGTATCTGTTCATACAGAATATTTTTAATGATGAATTGCAGATGAATGAACGGCGGCTTACCATCCGGGAGATTGTACCAGGTTTCTGTTAATGTTGGTATTACTCTCCCTTATCGGCCAGAAATAATCTTTCAGGGTAAATACCTGGTTAAAGATCAGTTTAGGCCGATAATAAGCAGCTTCCGTAGGCTGCGAGATATCCCAGCCGGAGATGGACTGGTTGAACAATTCCATCGCCTCTTTCCAGCGGCGCACATCGTAGAAACGGCTGCCCTCGAACGCAAGTTCTATCAAACGTTCCCTGTGTATGATCTGCCGGAATCCGTCCTTGCCCTGGTAAGCGGAGGGATTGGTGGAATAATTCGTCCAGGAGTCTTCTACGGTGGTCAATCCCGCTCTGGCCCTTACAAGGTTGATCCATTTGAGGGTTTCTGCAGTGGGACCGTCTTTCTCATTCAATGCTTCTGAGTACAACAGATACAGGTCTGCCAGCCTCATTTCCGGCCAGGGATAAGTTTGCGTGGTGTAGGAAGTGGAGGTGATGGCATTCTGGAAATGCACCAGCTTCTTCACCCAGTAACCGGTGGTGGAATAGGATGCCTGCACCACCTGGGAAGCCGGTTGTGCTTTCTTCGCTTTGATCGTGAAAATGGAGTTATCATCGTACTTACCCTGACCATACCATTTGCCTCCGTCAAAACCAAGACAGGCGTAGAAGCGGTTCTCCCGGTCGAAGTGCAGGTAAGAAGTCGTATAACCCGGTTCAAGGTTATATTTTTCTGAAGCTACAGCCGTGCGAAGGATGCTGTACCTGTTGGCGTAATTCCATGTTTTGTCCTCACTGATGGGAACACCGTTTTTCGAATAGAACATCTCCACGATTTTCAGCGGCGGCGCAATCTGTCCCTGCGGAGTAGTATTGTCCGACACGGAAACATCGATGCCGCGGGGAAAACATTTTGTCTGCAGATCGCCTGCCATGCTGTTGGTATTGCCCCAGATGATCTCTGTGTTCCATTTTTGTGCAACGGCATTGCGGATGCTCATTTGTGTAATGGTTTCGGGAGCGAGGGTATACTGCGCAATATCCTGCTTGTAGGTGTAAAGTTTGAGCCCTACTTCATGGCAAAGATCAATCGCTTCCTTACAGGCGTTCACTGCCAATACCCATTTGTTATTGTCTTTCGTGGTATTGAACAGTTTCACACCGCGATTGTCAACATACGTTGTGTAGTCTCCATTGCCATTGAAGAGCGGGCTGGCAGCAGTTACCAGTATCCTGGCTTTGATGGCCAGTGCGATGGGTTTGGTGATGCGGCCCAGCTCGTCCGTTTCGTTGGAGAGCAGGGTAGGCAGATCGTCCTTCGCTTCATCGATCAGCCCTACAATGTAATTGAAGCAGGAATCAACAGGTGAACGGTATACTTTTACTGCAGAGGGTTCTGCATCTACCGGCTGGTTGGTCTTTGCCAGTGGAACAGGGCCGTACAGGCGCACCAGGTAGAAATGGTAATAAGCTTTCAGGAATTTGACTTCCGCGATCCAGCGTTTCTTTTCATCGGCAGACATATCCGGTACCTTGCCGATATTATCGAGGAAGATGTTGCAATCCCTCAACCCGCGGTACAATGGTTGTGCCTGGTTCACACCATCCCAGAAATTGCTATACGGATTCACCACATTCTGCCCGCCCCGGGGAATGCGATAGGCTGCGGGTTGCAGCGCCGCCACGCCAAAGGGCCAGATGAGGGACACTTCGTCTCCCGCATAGAATGCCGGGTTATCCGTAGAACTGCCGGACTTGGGCAGGTAGGAATAACAGGTGAAAAGATATTTTTCCGCTTCTTTCCTCATGGTGAAAGCGTTATCGAGCGTTGGCACGTTGTCCGGCACAATATCCAGGTACTTCCTGCAGGAAACCATATAAGGCAGTACCAGCAACATCCACAACGCGATACGGAATATATTTTGTCGTTTCATTCTTTACACTTTTAAGATTTAAATCAGTTGAACCCAACTCTTAATCCCACATTGATCACTTTCTGGATCGGGTAAGCGAGACCGTTGCCGCCCATTTCTACATCCCAGAGTTTGAAGCCGGAGAGCAGCAACAGGTTGGTGCCGTTAACGTAGATCCGGCAGCTGCTGGCTCTCAACTTGCGCTGGAATTGTTTAGGCAGCGCATAACCCAGCTCTACCTGTTTGAGACGGAGGAAAGCGCCATCCCGCATGAACCAGGTATTCCTCTGCGTGTTGTTGGTAACGAGGGTAGGACTCAGCCTGGGCCAGAGGGCATAGATGTTGCGGTTGTCTTCAGACCAGTGATTGTCCGCATACGCTTTGAGCAATTGCGTCTGGTTGTTGAAGGGAGAGGTATTCACTGCATCCATCCAGAAAGAAGAGCGAGCGGAGCCCTGGAAGAAAGCGGAGAGGTCAAAAGATTTGTACCTGGCGGAGAAACCGAATCCGTACACGATCTCCGGCGTTGTGGGATATCCGATCGGCACCATGTCGGCAGAAGTGATCTGGCCATCGCCGTTCACATCTGTATACTTGATGTCGCCGCCCATGTATTCCCCGAAATTCTGCCGTGGCGCGTTCAGCGCTTCCTTATCATCGATGAAGAGCCTTTCTGCGATGTAGCCCCATTGCTGGGTGATGGGATATCCTACCCGGGAACGGTATCTTTCTTTGGACAGGTAATCGGGCTCTTCGTATTTCTCGAACCGGCTTGTGGCATAGGTGAAGTTGCTCATCAGTTCCACTGAAAGGTCTCTTCTGAACTGTTTGGTATAGTTCAGCGTAAGGTCTACCCCACGGCCGGATGCTTCGCCCAAATTCGCCCGGGAGTCCGCTGCAAGGCCCATGGTGGTGTATTCCGTACGGGTCATCAGGATGTCTTTCCGGCGGGAAGTGTAATATTCGCCCACAAAGCTTACACCGTTCTTCAGGTTCACTTCCAGGGCAACGTTGCTCTGGTAAGATTTTTCCCAGGTGATCTCTGTATTGGCATAGCGGCTGGTAGAATACCCCGGCCGGAAATAACCATTGTCTCTGCCGAAAGTAGCGCCTCTGTTACTGTTGTTGGGATTCACTTCAGACAGGTAGAAGAAACGGTCTTCATCGCTACCAATGGCATCGTTCCCTACAAGACCATAGGTGGCGCGCAGTTTCATATTATCCACCTTGTTACGGAAAGGCTCAAAGAATTTTTCGTTGGAAATAGCCCAGGCTACACCCGCAGAGGGGAAGAAGCCGAAGCGGTGCGTTTTGTAGAAACGCTCGGATCCGTTGTAGCCAAAGTTGAACGCCGCAAAGTAACGGGAGTCATAGTTATACGTTAGCCTGCCGGAAAGACCTGAGTTCCGCTTGGGAAGTGACTGCTGCAGGGATACGCCGGCGGGCGTGATGGTGCTGCGCAGGATGTTGATCAACATGGCGCTGATGCTATGCGCGCCGATAGTTTTGCCATAGTTGAGGGCGGACTCCCAATAGAAAGAAGAGGTCATGTCCCTGTCCCCGGGCAGATAGTTCAGGTATTCCGTACCAGTGTTCGGATTCAGCTGGATCAGTGAATAGGTGTCTTCCAGTTTGTTGTAGGATACCGCTTTATACCAGAAAGGCATGTATGCTCTGGAGACGTTGAATTTCGCGAGACGGTTGGCATTGGCCATGGTACGGAAATAGAGGCCCGGTATCAGGAAGTCCAGCTGCTGCTTGATCTCCACCTGAGCACTCATCTGTGAGCGGGATTCGTCCCGGTAACCTGACACCATTAAAGCGTAAGGGTTCATGAAGTTGCCGGTTTCCCCATCATTGCCGAACATGATATGCTTTACATACTGGTGATCGGCATCCGCGGGATAATAGGCAGGGAACCTTACCGGGTTGGAGTGCATGATGTTGTAGTACATCAGGGCGCCGCCGGAGGTGGTACCGCTGGGGATGGGGCCTTTGTAATCGTCGAATGTGCCGTTGGTGCGGACGGACAAGGTGGTTGTTTTGGTCAGGTCGATGTCCACGTTCGCGCGCAGGGAATAACGGTTGATCTTGATATTGCTGTTGAAGTTATTCCGTTTGTCCACCTTAAAAATACCATTGTCTCTTGTGTAGTTGGCGGATACATAGTAACGGGCAACAGTACCGCCGCCACTAACGTTGATGCCTGCACGCTGTGTGGTGGTATAGTTCCGGAGCAATTCCTTCTGCCAGTCGGTAGCCGGATAGTAGTATGGATTGCCTTTCCCCGTCTGCTCGATCTTCTCTTCCGGGTAAGGCAGCTCGTTCAGGGGGTTCCGGGTGAGATACGCTTCGTTCTCCATTTTCATATACTTGATGGGATCTGCCAGCTGTATTTTTTTGGTTGGGGAAGAGAACGCATTCTCTACCATCATGCTGAGTTTGGCAGGTCCCTGCTTACCTTTTTTGGTAGTGATGAGGATTACCCCGTTGGCGCCCCTTGCGCCGTAGAGTGCGGTGGAGGTGGCGTCTTTCATGATGGAGAAGCTCTCGATGTCGTCAGGCCGCAGGCGGGCGAGGTCTTCAGTGGTCAGCTCCACGCCGTCGATGAGGATCAGCGGGTCTTTTTTATAGCCGAAGGTGGTAACGCCGCGCACAAAGAAGTCCGCATTGTCATTCCCCGGTTCTCCGCTGCGCTGGTAGGCGATCAGGCCCGCCGCGCGTCCGGCGAGGGCTGTGGTAAGATTACTGGAGGGTACTTTCAGGTCCGCCACATTGATGGACGTTACAGAACCTACCACTTCTTTCTTTTTCTGTGAACCGTAAGCCACCACTACTGTTTCGTTGAGGCTGTTCACGGAAGATTTCAGTAGAACATTGAACGATGTCAGCTTGCCGACAACAAGTTCCTGTGGAATAAAACCGATCATGCTCACCACGATCGAAGCATTATCCGGCACCTGGAGAATAAAGCGGCCGTTCGGGTCCGTAACGGTACCTACGGAGGGCTTTCCTTTCACACCAATGGTAACGCCGGGAAGCGGCATGCCCGTGGTGTCTGTAACAGTGCCTTTGATCTCATGGCTGTGGGACTGCGAGGAGGATGCGGGCCTCTGTTCATTAGGGGCCTGGTTCTGCGCGGATGCCTGATGCGCGCAGAATACCGCCAGCAGGAAGCCATTGATAAAGAGTAGTTTTTTTATCATTGGTAATTGTTTAACGATTACAGGTATAGTTCCTTTTTTTCGGAAAGAATCAACTGAGATGAGGAACAGACGGGGCTTCCGCGGGATAATGCAGGAAGCATACCGCATCCGGACAGAGCAGCATAACGGAACATTTTTGTATCAAAGTTTTTAAAATGAGATGCGCCTTCTTATTTTTACTGCAAACGTTTGCATAAAAATGGTGGAAATTTGTCAGGCAGTTTCGACTGCGGACTATAGACGTAACACCTCATTTTGTGGTCAAGAAATCAGTTTTAGTTCGTGGCAGAGACTTCAAGTCCCTATTGTTGGCAATTGATTTAAGTTGATAAAAACGGTAATTTTTTAGCAATCGTTTGCAAGATCGCACAATAAATATATTCTTTCAATATGAAATTACCAAACAGTCATATTATTTTGTCTCCGATATGGAAAGCTTATCAAGTATCGTTCACTCAATCACGTTATAAATGACCACTTTAGAAGAACAACTCGGCCTTCTCTTTCCGGCTGCAGCGGACGTCCCTGCGGAGTTCAGGCTGGAAGCGGAGGTGCATCAGAAGGAATACCTCTCTGATGGCGTTATGAAAACATGGAATGGAGAAGTGCATACGGTCTTGTCTCCCGTATGCATCAAAACAGAGAAAGGCCTTGAAAGGAAGGTGATCGGCTCTTATCCGCTCTGTGGAGCGGAAGAGGCGATGTCTTCCCTGGATGCGGCTGTAAACGCTTACCGCGATGGGCGTGGAGAATGGCCTACCATGACGGTAGGGGAGCGCATCGCCTGTGTGGAGAAATTCACGGGCAAGATGATCGCGAAGAAGAAAGAAGTAGTACAGTTGATCATGTGGGAAATCGGGAAATCCTATGCGGACTCGGTGAAAGAATTTGACCGCACGGTGGAGTATATCAATGCTACCATCGATGCGTTGAAAGACCTCGACCGCCAGTCTTCCCGCTTCGCGATAGAGCAGGGCATCATCGGCCAGATACGCCGCTCTCCGCTGGGCGTGGTACTGTGCATGGGACCCTTCAACTATCCGCTGAATGAAACCTTCACCACCCTCATCCCCGCGCTCATCATGGGGAACACACTGCTCTTCAAACCTCCGAAACATGGCACCCTCTTGCATTACCCCTTACTGGAAGCCTTCCGCGAATGCTTCCCGAAAGGGGTGGTGAACACGATCTATGGTCGCGGTAACGTGATCATCGCACCGCTGATGGAATCCGGCAGGATCAATGTGCTCACACTTATCGGCTCCAGCAAGGTGGCGAACCAGCTGAAGAAGATGCACCCGAAAGTGAACCGCCTCCGTGCCATTCTCGGGCTGGATGCGAAGAATGCCGCCATCATTACGGAAAAAGCGGATATTGATCTCGCGGTGAAAGAATGTGTGCTGGGATCTTTGTCCTTCAACGGGCAGCGTTGTACCGCTATCAAGATAATTTTCGTGCATAAACAGGTGGCGGATGCTTTTCTTGATAAGTTGAGTGCCGCGGTGGCACAGCTGAAATTCGGGATGCCCTGGGAGAAGGATGTGTTCCTCACACCGCTGCCGGAACCGCATAAACCGGGCTATTTACAGAGCTGCGTGGCGGATGCGGCAGCACACGGCGCCAAAGTGATGAATGCGCATGGCGGAGCAGCGAATGCATCGTTTGTATATCCTGCCGTTGTATACCCGGTGAATGAAAAAATGAAGCTCTACCGCGAAGAACAATTCGGTCCTGTGATCCCGGTACTGCCTTTTGAAAGCATTGAAACGCCGATCGAATACCTGATTGCTTCGGATCATGGCCAGCAGGTGAGCCTTTTCACCAATGATGCCGCGGAACTGGCGTCGCTCATCGATCCGCTGATCAACCAGGTGAGCCGCGTGAACATCAACTGCCAGTGCCAGCGCGGACCGGATATTTTCCCCTTCACCGGCAGGAAAGATTCCGCAGAGGCTACGCTTTCCGTTTCAGATGCCTTGCGCGCGTTTTCTATCCGCTCCCTCGTGGCCACGAAGCAGACGGAAGAGAACAAAGCCCTGATTAATCAGATCGTAAGCGAACAATCTTCCAATTTTCTTTCAACAAAGTATATTTTTTAACCAATTGTAAAGTAGCTGTCCTGCTAAAACTTAGCAGGACAGCCTTCGGTTTTTTTACTTTTTTTTTATTTTTACACATTAGTGTGATGGAAAATTGTAAACAGAAAGTTAAATTTGGGTTAATTACTTTCCTTACCAATTTATCAACCTAAAACAAAACAGAAAGATCGAGAAAATTTCTACTCCATGTAAAGCCGCCTCAATCGAGGCGGTTTTCTTTTGGAGTTGTGCCCGTCTGAGTTGATTGTGCCTCATTGCATCGCCTGCACATCTTCCCCAAAGCCGCAAAATCCGTTTTTCGTATATGTTTATCCGTTTAGCTTACCAGTCATCGGGGTAACGCGGGATAACTTTGCTCAAAAATCATATCAACATGCTGCGGAAAATACTGAAATGGAGAGCCGGGCCTCCGGGAAAAAAAATTCTCTTTCTGCCTGGGGGTGGAACGGCAGAAGTGCCGTTATATCAACAACAGCTCTTCTTCAACCCGGGCACAAAACAGCCGGTGGTGTTCAGGGTTAACGGTAACGCCCGCACGACAGTTTGAAGCCTGCCTTCGGATCGCCTATGGGCTGGCGATGGACGGATAGGTGAACAAAAACGGGATGCCGAAGAAATTGATGCGCCTGGTGGTTTTGATGGAGTGGGGGGAGTGCTGGAGGAACTGTAATGTTATGATAAAACATAGGGACTGAAATTTTCAGTCCCTATGTTTCAAATCTTTGTATCAATGTTATTTTTTTTCGTCGCTTTTACCGCCGTCAAAGAGATGGGAGAGCTTGTCCTTTGCTTCTTTCATGATATCGCTCGCTTTATCTTTCGCTTTCTCCGCCCAGTCTTCCATTTTATCTGACGCGCCTTCCAGGAAATCTTCCGCCTGATCCATCAGGCCTGCTTTTTTGGGTTGCTCGGGAGTGGTGCCAAGTCCGGCGAACGAGTTGTCCGCATTCCCCCCA
>OFIS01000819.1_pt1 | contig 11396 bp, 14 predicted proteins | sample 1775071 | NCBI WGS metagenome assembly OFIS01 (sample SAMN08195774, study PRJEB24354) | sludge metagenome | isolation source: sludge from phenol fed wastewater aerobic bioreactor C | place: India: Nagpur | collected 2016-09-17 | reverse complement strand
GCATAAATGCGGCAAAAACAAATAGATAGAGCGGTTCCGACGATTCCGTTTCAACCGGAACCGCTCTAGAGACCGGCCGAGAGGCCGGCGCCATCGCGCAGCAGGATCCTGACCCTGTCGTCCTCGGCGATCTGGTGGTAGTCGGCCATGAAGCGAACGAAATCCTGGCGCGCGAAGAGCTGGGAGGTCCAGACGGGGTCCTGCTTCTGCAGGATGATCAGCGACGGCTTGCCCGTCCGCAGTTCCGCGAGCTTGGTCTCCATGTAGCGGCCGGCGACCTGCCGATAGTGCTCGGCCGCCGCCTGGTTGCCGTTCCGTGCTTCCCTCTGCGAGAGGTAGGTGGCGATGCCGCCGAGCCAGTCGCTGCAATAGGCCGATATCCAACGGCCGCCCACCATGCGCGCCAGCGGATGGCCGGCGGCGATGTCCGAGCCGACCAGGGCGACCGTGGGCTGCTCCACATGCGATCGGACGGCGTCGACGAGATTGGTGCCGGGCTTTTCCGACGGCATGAACGGCAAGGCGTTGGCAAGAAGCGCGAAGACCAGCAAAAGCTTGCGCCGGAACGGGATCGCGCCGCCGGAGGGCGACCGCCCGCTGTCGTCGGCCTGCATGGCCCGCAGCACCAGCGCCGTGACCATCAGGCTGAGCGTCGGGAAAGCATGATAGGCCCAGCCCTTGGCCTGGTAGACGAAAGGAACCAGCGCCGCCAGCGATGCCAGCGCGAACACCGTGACCAGCGGCGAGAGAGGCAGTCCCGGGCGAAGGAGCCACAGCGTGCCCAGAGCGACAAGATAGGCCGGCGCATACTTCTCGAGCAGCAGCGGCAGGACCCGCAGGCGCATGTAGGTATCGGCCAGGATCGGATAGACCACGTCGAGGAACTGCGGATAGAAGCGCATGACCGCGACGAGATAGGCGACGCAGACTAGGCCGATTACCCAATACTCGATCGCGAACAGCGACCAGATGGAGCGGCGTCGCCAGGCGACATAGAGCGCGGGGGCGAGCACCACGACCGCGTAATAAGGCTTCACCAGCACCATGACGCTGGCGCAGAGCCCGGCAAGCGCCGCGACCAGCAAGCCAGGCGCGGGGCCCGCGGCTGGCGTCGCACGCCAAACCATCAGCACCAGCAGCGGCAGCAGCAGGGCAGTCCCCAGATGCTCGCGCTCGCCGAAGGCACTGCCCGGAAGAATGACCAGAAGACCCAGGAACAAGGGCAGCAACGGCGCCAGGGCGCCATTCTCGGCCAGTCCCGCGCGACGGGCGATGAATACCGCAAAGCCTAGGCCGAGCAGGCAGATCGCGTAGGCATAGGCATGCATGACGACCTCTGGTGGGAGGTTGACGGCATGGGCCAGGGCCACGGCGGGCATGAACATCCAGGGCGTGAAGGGCGGATTGACTTCGAACAGGTCGACATAGAGCCGCGCCCCGGCGAGCAGCCGCTCGCACATGGTGATCGTCCAGCTGGTGTCGGGAATGATGCCCCACCGCATCTGCCACGGAATCGCGGCCAACAGGACAGCGACGCAGAGGCCGGCGATCCAGAACCGCTGCGCCTGGACAGATCCGAGTGCGGGCACGGGCGCGTTGTCCTCCATCGCACTCATTGCAAGCCGTCCCTTTGTCCGGCGAAAACCCAGCGACGCAACACCACATAGTTGACGAACGGGATCACGACGCATGTCAGCCCGATGGCTATCTGCACGGGAAGCCCCAGCTTTCCGGACAGGACGGCGGGCGATGCGAAAGACACGGCAAGACCGAGCAAGGTGACAACGACAAAGCGCGGCGCTTCGAGGCGATGCGCGCCGTCCGAGACAAAGGTGAAGTATTTGTGCCCCGCATAGGAGAAGCCGGCTGCAAGCCCATAGGCCAGCACCGAGCCGACGACCGGATTCATCAAGGCCGGCTCACCGGCCGAGAACAACGCCGCCAGGACGGCATAGAGCAAGGTAGCGCCAAGGCCGGTGATCAGGAACCGCAGGGGTCGCCGTCCCGCCCGGATGCTGGCGCCCGTTTCAGACACGCCCGCTGCAGACATACTGCGCTCCAAGCGGCATTCCCGAGAACCAGCCCTCGACCTTGCGCGCGACCGAGTTCGCGAAGGGAAACATGAGGAAGTGCCTGCCTTCGATCTCGCCGAGGCCCGCCGCCCGCAACAGCTTTCCCGCCTTGCGTCGGCTGATCAGCACCGCATCCTCGTCGAAGGGACAACGCAGCACGGCCAGCCGCGTCAGCGGGTTGAACGGATTGTGCTCGATCACGCAGACGACGCCGCCCGGCCGCACAACGCGCCGCATCTCCGAGAAGAACCGGGGCCACTGCTCCGGCACCACGTGATGAGCGACGCAGACCGCGAACGCCAGGTCGAATGTGGCATCGGCATAGGGCAGCGACGGGCCGGCGTAGGCCTCGTAGGTGACCCAGGGATTGTCCGCGCGGGCCCGATCGATCGATTGCGCCGAGATATCGCAGCCGTCCAGGGTCGAAAACAGCGGCTTCACATAGGGATGCAGCGCGCCGACACCGCAGCCGACGTCAAGCGCGCGAACCCCGACGCCGCCAGAGGCAAGGCCACGCTCCTCGATCAGCCCTGTCAGGGGCGCAACCTTGGCCTGCAGGAAGAAATCGTGCTTGAGGCCCGAGAAGCTGATCGAGTCCTCGACGGTCCTGTTGTAGCTGGTCCGGTATCGATCGAAGAGTTCGACCATCAGCCAAACCTTCTCTGGGGGATCGAGGACGGGGCCACGCGGCTATCGCGGTCTTCGGCGGCCATACTGTTCAGGGCTTCCTCGAAGCCCGTGAGGCGATCAACGACATAGAGCGGCCGCCGCTTCACCTCGGCATGGATGCCGCCGACATAAAGCCCGACAACGCCCGTCATGAACAGGTTGATGCCGGACAGGAAGGAGACGATGACCACGGTCGACGTCCAGCCATGGACGACGCCGGCCTCGAAGAGCCAGGCGAAGACCGCAAAGACGCCGAGCATGGCTGCAAGGCCCGAGATCGCCAGGCCACCCCACAGGGCGATGCGCAACGGCTTTTCCGAGAAACTGACGATGCCATGCGTGGCCAGCCGCAGCATCTTCCAGAACGGATATTTGGTCTCGCCCGCGGCGCGCGCCGGCCGCTCGAAGGGCACGGCCGTCTGCTTGAACCCCATCCAGCCGAACATGCCGCGCACGAAGCGGTCGCGCTCCGGCATGCGCTTGAAGGTCTCGAGTGCTTTGCGCCCGACAAGCCGAAAATCGCCGACGTCACGCGGAATGGCCACCGAGGTCATCTTTTCGAGCAAGCGGTAGAACAGATTGGCAGTGAGGCGCTTGAACATCGTCTCGCCCTCGCGCCGGACGCGACGCGCGTAGACGATCTCGTAGCCTTCCTTCCACTTGGCGATGAGGTCGATCACCACTTCCGGCGGATCCTGTAGATCGGCATCCATGACGATCACCGCGTCGCCGGCGGCGGCGTCCATGCCCGCGGTGATCGCGATCTGGTGGCCGAAATTGCGCGACAGCTCGATAAGGCGGAAGCGAGGCTCCTGGGCGACCATGCCGCGCAGGTAGATAACGCTGGTGTCGCTGCTTCCGTCATCGACGAATATTGCTTCCGCGCGCGCGTCGAGCGTGTCCAGCAACGCGCCGATCCGCCGGATCAGCAGCGGCAGCACCGCTTCCTCGTTGAAGATCGGAATGACCAGTGAATAAACGGGATGTTCTTGCCCCGCTGCTTTGCTAGCGTTGATCACAGGTCGCTCCCGACACCCGCTGGTTGGGGTCGGACGCTAGTCCTGATTGCCTAAAGTGCCGTTAACCCTCGCCTGGAACTTGCGTGACGCCGCTTCCTCGGCAGATCGATCGAACTGCCTTCGCGGACACAAGACCTGTCTCGGGCAGCTTGCATTCATAGGATTTATTTAAGCAAGCCGGTTTATTGCATCCATGTGCGGATGATCGGGGGATCAACATGGAAACTTTACCTAACAATGCTCGCAGTCTGGCGGCTTTTTTCGCGGCTGCATCTGCCATTCCCGCATTCGCGTTGCTGCCGTTCAGCAAGATCGACTTTGCTTATGCCGACCTGCCGGATGCGAGCATTCTCATCGTTCTGTTCCTGGCCTTGTCCCTGTATTGTCGCACACGCAGATTTCTGCGCGTGGCAATGCCCCTGGAGGCGCTGGCCGTCGCGGTCTCCATGACGGTGCCCATCCTCATTTCGACCTATCTGGCGGCTTCGCTCTCATTTCCCCTGCAGGATGCACAGCTGGTGAAAGCCGATGCGGCGCTCAGCTTCGACTGGATGGCCTTCATCAAATACGTCGACTCGCATCCGGCACTGTCCGAGATGCTCGGCTTCGCATACAGGTCCTTCGGCTGGCAACTCTTCGCATTGCCCATGCTGCTCGGGCTCGCGGGGCGTGCCGAGCGCAGCTACGTCATGGTCATTTCCTACGGCCTCATCTGCTACGTCTCGACGGTCATTTCGATTTGGTTCCCGGCACTCGGCACCTACACGATCTACAATGTCACGCAGGATCAGGTTCCAAACATCGCGGCCTATTACGGGTTCGCCTTTCTCGACGACTTCCATGCCGTTCGCGAACAAAGCGTGTTCGCCCTCTCGGTGATGGATGCCTCGGGAATCATCACCTTTCCCTCGGTTAATGCCGGCGCCGCGTTTCTTTGCGCCTGGGCCACCTGGGATCTGAAGTACTTCCGCTACCCGGTTCTGGCCTGGAACGTGCTGATGGGCCTATCGGCGATCTCGCACGCCAACCACTATATGATCGATGTGCTTGCCGGAGCCGGCATCGCCGCCTTGTCTATCTTTTTCGTAACCCGGACATTGCTGCTCATGCAGCGTTCGCGCTGGCCCTTCTTGCGTTCCCCGCAAGCGCCGACGCTGGCCTTCGGCGACCAGCGCGGTTCGTGACGGAACGAGGCTCGGGCATCCCTCCTGAAAGCGCAGATCAGCCTCAGCTTTCCGGAGCGCTAGAGCTTGCGCAGCGCCACTTCCTCGATCCGATGATCGGCGCCCTTGCGCAGGATGAGATCGGCCCTGGCCCTGGTCGGCAGGATGTTCTCGCGCAGGTTCTTCAGGTTGATGTTGGCCCACAGCCCCTCGGCAATGGCGCGGGCGGCATCCTCGGAGAGTTGCGAATAGCGGTGGAAGAACGAATCCGGATTGCGGAAGGCGGTTTCGCGCAGCCGCATGAAGCGGGCGATATACCACTGGTGTATCAGCTCTTCCTTGGCATCGATGTAGATGGCGAAGTCAAAGAAATCCGACAGGAAGGGCACGATCTTGCCGTCCTGCGGCAGCTTGCCGGGCTGCAGCACGTTGATGCCTTCGAAGATCAGGATATCCGGCCGGTCGATGGTGACGAACTCGCCGGGAATGACGTCGTAGGTCAGGTGCGAATAGACCGGCGCGCGCACGCTGCTTTGCGCCGACTTGATGCTCGACAGGAAGCGCAGCAACGCGCCGACATCGTAACTGTCGGGGAAGCCCTTGCGCTCCATCAGGTTCTCGCGGCGCAGCACCTCGTTCGGCAGCAGGAAGCCGTCGGTGGTGATGAGATCGACCTTGGGGCTGGACGGCCAGCGCGCCAGCAGCTCCTTGAGCACGCGCGCCGTGGTCGACTTGCCGACGGCGACCGAGCCGGCGATGCCGATGATGAAGGGCGTCTTGACCACGTCGCTGGCCCTGAAGAAGGCCTGGCGCTGCCTGAACAGAAGCTGGCTCGCCTCGACATGCGCCGACAGCAGCCGCGAGAGCGAAAGATAGATCCGCCTGACCTCCTCGAGGTCGACCGGATCGTTGAGCGAGCGCAGGCGCCGGAACTCGTCCTCGGTCAGCGTCAGCGGCGTATCGGCGCGGAACTGCGACCATTCCTGCGCCGAAAAGAAGCGGAATGGCGAGTACTTCTCGGACGGCGTGAGCTGATCCATCGCGTTTCCTGACCCTCCCCTCGATCAGCCCGGCCGGGACGCCTTCTCGGCGATGCCCGAGCGTCCCTGACGGCTCTCGAGCTCCCTCAGCACATCGGCGAGGGGAACATTCGCGATGCCGAGAACCACGAGCCAATGATACAGGAGATCGGCACTCTCCGATACGAGCGCGGCCCTGTCGCCCTGGATGGCGGCGATCACCGTCTCGACCGCCTCCTCGCCGAGCTTCTGCGCCGCTTTCGGCATGCCGCGCGCGAACAGCCTGGCTGTCCAGGAATCCGCGTCGCCGGACGCGGCGCGCTCGCGGATGATCGTCTCCAGATCGGAAAGCGAGAATTCAGCCATGGCGCAGCCTATCCTGTCAGGCGCTCGGATTGAACCGGAGCATCGAGCCGCATCGGCAGGCCGGCGGCCGCCATGTAAGCCTTTGCCTCGGCGATGGAGTAGGTGCCGAAGTGGAAGATCGACGCCGCCAGAACCGCGCTGGCATGGCCGTCGCGAACGCCCGCGACCAGATGGTCAAGATTGCCGACGCCGCCCGAGGCGATCACCGGCGCACGAACGGCATCCGCGATGGCGCGCGTCAGCGCGATGTCGTAGCCGGCCTTGGTACCGTCGCGATCCATCGAGGTGAGCAGTATCTCGCCGGCGCCGCGATCGACCATGCCCCTGGCGAAATCAACGGCGTCGATGCCGGTCCTCTCGCGCCCGCCATGGGTGAAGATCTCCCAGCGGTCGCTCTCGCCGGCGACCGACACCTTCTTGGCGTCGATGGCCACCACGATGCACTGGTTTCCGAACTTGTCGGCGGCCTCGGTGACGAAATCCGGGTTCTTCACCGCCGCCGTGTTGATCGACACCTTGTCGGCGCCGGCCAGCAGGAGCTTGCGTATGTCGGCCACCTGGCGCACGCCGCCGCCCACCGTCAGCGGCATGAAACACTGCTCGGCGGTCCGGGCAATGACGTCGAAGATGGTCTCGCGATTGTCGGACGAGGCCGTTATGTCGAGGAAGCAGAGCTCGTCGGCGCCGGCGGCGTCATAGGCCCGCGCCGCCTCGACGGGGTCGCCGGCATCGACGAGGTCGACGAAGTTGACGCCCTTGACCACACGGCCGTCCTTCACGTCCAGGCAGGGAATGACACGCGCCTTGAGCATTACTTGCCCTCTATCGTCGTGAGCAGGTCGATCAGCAGGTCGCCGACCAGGGGCGGGATGTCGGCCTGGGCGTCGAACGCCGGATCGTAGGCCGAAATGGTGACGCTGACGACGGGGACGGCGAGCGCGACATCGCAAGCCGCCTGGCGGAGCGCCTCGGGGCTGGGGCCGCCCGGGCAGGTATAGCGGTTGGCCTGCAGCTTTTCGGGGTCGTGTACGTCGAGGTCGAGGTGCATGTGCACCCGGCGCGCACCGGCCGCCTCCAGCCGCCCGCAAGCGCCGGCAATGTCCGGGCATTCGGCCTTGATGACCGGCAGGGTGCCGACCAGCTTCTTTTCGGCGGGGTCGAGGTCGCGCGCGTTGAGCAGGACGCAGCGGGACGGATCAATCGCCTGGAAGCCGGGGATCGAGGCCGCCATCGGCCGCCAGCAGAGTCCGAGAGCGACGGCGAGCGCCATGCCGTCGAGAAAACCGTAGATCGATGTTTCGGGCGTGTTGAGGTCGCCATGCTGGTCTGCCCAGACGATGGCATCCGCCGCGGCGCCGGCGACCGCTCCGGCGCTGGTCAGGCAATTGCCGGCCAGCACCACCGGGAAGCGGTCCTTGCCGCGCGCCACATGCACCGCTGTGGCCACCGCCCGGCAGACGGCAAAGCCGGTCGCGATCTCGCGCTCCTGCTCGTCGCCGACCTTGCCGATGTCCTCGACGACGACGTCGTGCCCGGCAAGCTTCAGCGCGTCGACAAGCCCGCCCGATATCAGGGCGTCCGGCCCCTGGCCCATGCCGCCATGGTAATGGCCGCTGTCGTAGGAGGCGAGGATCAACGAAACCTTCACGGCCGCGCCTCCGCCTGCGGCGCGGCGCGCAGGATGGCGAGCGCCTCGGCGGGATCGATGCGTCCATCATAAAGCGCGCGGCCGGAAATGGCGCCTTCCAGCCTCGTCGCGTCAGGCATCGTCATGCGCACGATGTCGGCGATCGAGGCAAGCCCGCCCGAGGCGATGACCGGGATCGAAACCGCGTCGGCGAGATCGATGGTGGCGTCCCAGTTGATGCCGGTCAGAATGCCGTCGCGATCGATGTCGGTGTAGATGATGGCGGCCACGCCGGCGCCTTCGAATTTCCTCGCGAGCTCGACGACGCCCAGGCTCGACGCCTCGGCCCAGCCCTCGACCGCCACCTTGCCGCCCCTGGCGTCGATGCCGACCGCGATCTTGCCCGGGAATGCCTTGCAGGCTTGCTTGACGAGGTCGGGATCGCGCACGGCGACGGTGCCGAGGATGACGCGGGCGAGACCCCGGTCGAGCCAATCCTCGATCTGCTCCAGCGTGCGGATGCCGCCGCCCAGCTGGACCGGATTGCGGGTCGCCTTGAGGATAGCGCCGACGGCCGCGCTGTTGACGCTCTCGCCCTTGAAGGCGCCATTGAGATCGACGACGTGCAGCCACTCGAAGCCCTGCGCCTCGAAGGCGGCCGCCTGGGCGGCCGGGTCGTCATTGTAGATCGTGGCGCTGTCCATCTCGCCCTGCTTGAGGCGCACGCACTTGCCGTCCTTGAGGTCTATGGCGGGAAACAGGATCACGATCAGGCGCCTTCCACGATGACGAAGCGGCCGGTGGACGCGGCCTGCCGGAATTTCAGCGCTTCCTGGTACTCGGGCGATTCGTAGCAGGCGAGCGCCGTCTCGTAGGACGGGAACTCCACCACCACGTGACGGTTGCCGGTCGGGCCTTCGGGATCCGTATGCCGTCCGGCACGCACGGCGAACGTCGCCCCGTACTTGGCGAAAGCCTTGGCGTTGGCCTCGATGTAGAGCTTGTAGATATCGGGATCGCGGACGTCGACCATCGCTATCCAATAGCCTTTCTTGCTCATCGCTCACGGCCTCCAGCGCAGAAAATTGGTGATCAGAGCCAGGCCGAGCGCCTGGCTCTTTTCCGGATGGAACTGCGTGCCGGCGAGGTTGTCGCGCGCGACCGCGGCCGTGACCGGCCCGCCGTAGTCCGTCCGCGCCAGCACCTGCTCGGGCAAGCGCGCGTCGAGATGGTAGGAGTGCACGAAATAGGCGTGCAGCCCATTTGCACCGGTGGCGATGCCATCGAACAGCGGATGCTGCCGCGTAAGCTCGATGGTGTTCCAACCGATCTGCGGCACCTTGAACGCTGGATCGGCCGGTGTGATCTCCTTGACGTCGCCGGCGATCCAGCCAAAGCCCTTCGTCACAGTCTTTTCCAGCCCCCGCTCCGACATCAGCTGCATGCCGACGCAGATGCCGAGGAAGGGACGGCCACGCGCGATCGCCACCTCTTCCACCGCCTCGCGCATGCCGGCCACGGCAGCGAGACCGGCCGCGCAATCGGCATAGGCGCCGACGCCAGGCAGCACGATGCGATCGGCGGTGCGCACCCGTTCGGCATCGGCCGTAAGATCGATCGTGGCGGATATGCCGGCCTCCCGCGCGGCGCGCTCGAAGGCCTTGGTGGCGGAGCGCAGATTGCCCGAGCCGTAGTCGATGATTGCAACGCGCATGTCAGGGTCTTCCCGGCGTGTGTGTCAGGCCAAGCGCCATTCCCGTCTGCGGCGCGCGGGCAAGGTTGGCGTCCGGCGTCAGCGGACGTGGCGCCACGTCGCTTTCCGGCGAAGCTCCGGCCTCCAGCGCGTGCCGCATCTCGGCATCGGCAAGGCTGCCGGCCTCGACGACGCCCCATTCGCGCCAGCCGCGCCTGCGCAGTGCCGCCACCCGCAGGCCCTGCCCCTCGAGACCGACATAGAGGCTGACGAGCATCGACAGCGCGTCGCCGGCAGGGCCGAGGCCGAACCTGTCGGCGGCGACGGACAGGAGCGCCATGGCGACAGCGGCCAGCACCGCCTCCAGCCACAGCCGATGCCAGGCGAGCCAGAGGGGCGGGAAAAGCAGGCCGAGCCAGGTGAAGCCGTCGCGAACGAGGACGGCGTCCTCGCCACGGCCCGGCGGTTCCATCACGACATAAGAAGCCATGGCGCTAGCTCTTGTTTTTCGCAGGTTCTGATCGCAAAACCTTGGGACACGTCTGCTGAACCTGCCTAGCCCTTCAGGGAGCCCTTGGTGGAAGGTACCGCGTCGGGCTGGCGTGGATCGCTTTCGATCGCGGCGCGCAGCGCGCGGGCCACCGCCTTGAAACAGGTCTCGGCGATATGGTGATTGTTGGCGCCGTAATGGTTGGTCACGTGCAGCGTGATGCCGGCGTGCTGCGACAGGGCCTGGAAAAACTCGCGCACCAGCTCGGTATCGAAGGTACCGATCTTGGGCGACGAGAAGGAGACGTTCCAGACAAGGAACGGGCGGCCGGAGACGTCGAGCGCGGCGCGCGTCAGCGTCTCGTCCATGGCAAGGTCGATCGAGGCATAGCGCATGATGCCGCGCCGCTCGCCGAGCGCCCTGGCCAGCGCCTGGCCGATCACGATGCCGGTGTCCTCGACGGTGTGGTGGTCGTCGATGTGCAGGTCGCCCTTGGCGCGCACCGTCATGTCGATCAGCGAGTGTTTCGACAGCTGATCGAGCATGTGGTCGAGAAAGCCGATGCCGGTCTGCATGTCGTGCTTGCCGGTGCCATCGAGGTTCACCGACACCTGGATGTCGGTCTCGTTGGTCTTTCGCTTGATCTCGGCGGTGCGCATGTTCGTCGTCATCCTGGCAGTCCCCCGGCGTGGCGCGGCGGCTGTAGCAGATAGCGCCCGAGGGGTGAAGATGCGGTGAAGGGTTCGACCTCGTTAGAAACACCGCCCGGAGCCGCAGCGAGGCTGGGTCGGGGCGGACACAGCACCGGTGGCCGCAGCCGACCGTGGTAACCTTCAGGAAACTACCCAACCGGCTAGCCCGGTTTGCATTCGACGGGTCCGCCCCTAAATATGGCGGAACAGTTCTGGAGTTTTTCCCAAGATGTCCAACGACAACGCGTTTCCCGGCTGGCACGGCACGACCATCGTCGCCGTCCGCAAGGGCAACAAGGTGGTGGTGGCCGGTGACGGACAGGTCTCGGTCGGCAACACCGCGATGAAGCGTACCGCCAAGAAGGTCAGGCGCCTGGCCGACGGCAAGGTGATCGGCGGCTTTGCCGGCGCCACTGCCGACGCGTTCACGCTGTTCGAGCGGCTCGAAGCCAAGCTGATCCAGTATCCGGACCAGCTGATGCGCGCCTCGGTCGAACTGGCCAAAGACTGGCGCACCGACCGGTACCTCCGCCGGCTCGAAGCGATGATGATCGTGGCAGACAAGGACGTGACCCTGGTGCTGACC
>OFIS01000818.1_pt1 | contig 11404 bp, 9 predicted proteins | sample 1775071 | NCBI WGS metagenome assembly OFIS01 (sample SAMN08195774, study PRJEB24354) | sludge metagenome | isolation source: sludge from phenol fed wastewater aerobic bioreactor C | place: India: Nagpur | collected 2016-09-17 | reverse complement strand
CAGATCATTCAGCACCTGGACGATATTGTTGGTCGTCGCGCTCGCGGGAACGCCCGGATTGTTGAGATTGCCGATGTACGGGTTGACGCTGTTGTCGACATAGATCGCGCCGCAGCATTTTTCGTTGCGATAGGTATAGTCGGCGATCAAGCGGATCGACAGCGCGTCGGTCGGTTCGAACAACAGCTGGCCGCGCAGGAAATAGCGGTCGCGGTTGTTGACGTCGGTGTTGTTCGTCGTGTCGCGCAAAAAGCCGTCGCGCTTCACCCAGACGCCGTCGAGGCGCGCCGCGACCTTGTCGGTGATCGGGCCGGTAACGCTGCCGCTCAGGCGCCAATAGTCATAGTTGCCATAGGTGATTTCGCCGCTGGCGCCGAAGGTGAAGTCGGGCTTTTTCGAATAGATGCTGATCAGGCCGGCCGACGAGTTGCGCCCGCCGAGCGTGCCCTGCGGGCCGCGCTGGACTTCGACACGGTCGATCTCACCCAGTTCGTTGAGGCCGATGCCCGAACGCGAGCGATAGACGCCGTCGATGAAGACCGGAACCGAGCTTTCGAGACCCGGGTTGTCGCCGACGGTGCCGATGCCGCGGATACGCGCCGAACCATTGGCTTCCGAGCCCGTCGACGAGACGAGCAGCGACGGCGCCACCTGGTTGAGCTGGCGAATGTCGTTGGCGCCGCTGTTCTGCAGCGTTTCGGCGCTGACCGCCGAAATGGCGACCGGCACGTCCGACAGCAGCTGCGAACGGCCCTGCGCGGTCACGACGATCGCATTGGCGGTGTCTTCGGCATTATCGGTGGTGGCATCCTGCGCAAAGGCGGGCGCCGAGACGGCCGCGACGGCAATCGACACGCCCAGCGCGGTCGTGCGAAGCAGACGGGCATTCAGTAGGGAAGATGATGTCACTTTGGGCACTCCTCTCAGATAATTTCTTTTTTCGTTGCCCATATGTCATACCGCAATTGGCGGCCCGATCCAGCGAGACCCCTGCTTTTTCGACGTTTTTGGACGGGTGATGCTTTTTGGCCACAGCCCGGCCAAGGCGCTATACGCCGCCGCGGGCCGCTATCGCGTCGCCGCCCTTTTGCTTGCCGTAGCGTCATCGCGGGTCGCAGCGGTCGAGGGAAAGGCGAGCAGCCGCCCCTGCGCATTCAGCGCCGCATGATAGGAACCGGCGAAATTGGCAGCGATCGCCGGGGCGAATACGTCAAGGCCGCCGGTCAGGCTGCCAAAGGCGGGCAGGATCAAGCGCTTGGCGTCATGCGCAAAGCAGGGGCGCGAGACGGGGCGGCCGCGAAGCTGCAGTCGCAGCTTGGGGTGGAAATGCCCCGATATCTCGGGCCGCGCCTCGTCCAGGCAGCATTGGTGGCGCAGCATGATGCCATCGACGCAAAGCGCGTCGGCGATCGTCCCGCCCCATGCCCCGGCGGTCAGCCCGTCGTGATTGCCGGCGACCCAGACGAGTTCGGTCATCGCCGCCAGCGCGCGCAGCCGATCCGCCGTCGCCGGCGCGATGCGCTCGTCAGCGGTTCGATCATGAAAACTGTCGCCGAGACACCAGACGGCGCGCGCGCGCGTCCGCCGCGCCAGATCGGTCAGGCGGTCGAGCGTGTCCTGGCTGTCATAGGGCGGCAGCGGCTGACCGTGCGCCGCATACCAGCTCGCCTTTTCCAGATGCAGGTCGGCGACGATCAGCGCCCCGTGCCGCGGCCAGAACAGCGCCCGTTCGGCAAGCAGGTGAAAGGTCTGGCCGGCAAAGTCGAAGGCGGGCGCGGGCGGCATCGCGCCGCTATGGCGCGCTATCCCGCCGCGGGCAAGCGCCGCGGACCGATCGCTTTGTTAGCTCCCGCGCGCCGCATTGTTGAGCGCGAAACGCTGGCCGGTCGCGCGGTTCGCCCCGCTCGGCAAATCGAAGACGACGCGGCGATTGGGGAAATCGATCTCGATCCGGTCAAACAGTGACATGCTGTCCATCCCCAGCAGCAACGCCGGCCGGTCATCAAGACCCAGCGCGCGAAAGGCTTGGCTGTCAGCGAAGCTAACGGGCAAGTCGTTGATGTCCAGACCCTTGACCGTAATGCGCTTGATCGCCGTCCGCGTCGCAGGGACCGCCTCGCCAGTCACGGCGCTCAGCGTAGTCTCGACAAAGGGCACGCGGTTGGCACGCCTCGCCGCAACCAGCCGCTGCAACGCCAGATTTCCGACGCTCGTCTGCGCGCCCGTATCGACGATGAGGTCAATGCGCTTTCCATCGAGCCGGGCGTCGGACAGGATAAGGCGGCCCGCAGCATTGCGCGCGGTAACGACAATGGCGTCGTCGTCGCGGATAATCGGTGCAGCACGCTTGCGCGTTGCCAGTATCTCCATGTGCTGCTTGCGAAAGTCGATCAGGACGCGCCGGTCTTCGAGCATGTCGACGCCGATCAGGCCGGCGGCGCCAATATGGCGACCGTAGAAGGCGGGCGCGACCAAGCCGGTCATCTCAAGGTCGGTCATTTGCAGGGCGGCGACTCGAAAGCTGGGGACGGTCGCAGAGCCGCCGATGGTCGCCAGCCGGAGCTGTTCGCCCGGCGCCAGCTTGAGTCGGGCGGCCAGTTCGCGGGCGATCACGGTCCGTTCGGCGCCGGTATCGACGAGGAACGAAAAAGGCCCCTGCCCGCCGATCGTGACCTCTACCGCCATACGCCGCGTCGCATCAAGATCGAAAGGCTGAATGAAGGGAATGAGCGCGCCGGTTGCGGGATCGACGACCATATCGGGAGTTGGATCCGCGGCGGCCGGTGGAACAGCAGGTGCTGCGGGCGCCGCCGGCGCGCCGGCAGGCTGGGCCGATCCCATCAACAGCGGTGCGGCGAGCAACAACGCCATCAGCGCGGGACGAGGCACCTTATGCTTCATGGCGGCATCCTCTCTTTATTGTTATACGCTCATAATACGCCTCTTCGCGATTTTCAGCAATCGTGCGACCAACCCCGTCATTCGCGCCCCATCGCGGTCGCCGCTAGCGTATCGGCGAGCTCGCCGAGCAGCGCGTCGTCGAGGTCCGAGGCCGCGACATTTTCGCGCCCGATCAGCACCAGCACCGGAATCGCGAGCGGGCTGATCCGATCGAGCCTTTGGTGCACCATCGTCCCCGCGGCGCGGTCGAGCAGGTCGCCGAGCCGCGCGACGTCGGTGAGCCGCTCGCGCGCGTCGGCCCACGCGGCCTCGATCAGCAGATGATCGGGTTCATATTTGCGCAGGACGTCGAAGATGAGGTCAGTCGAAAAGGTAACCTGCTTGCCCGTCTTGCGCTTGCCGGGATGCTGCCGCTCGATCAGTCCCCCGATCACCGCAACCTCGCGGAAGGCGCGCTTCAGGAGGTGCGAATTTTCGACCCATTCGACGAACTCGCTTTCCAATATGGTCGCGTCGAACAGCGCCTCGGGATGCGCGACCGGCTTCAGCGACCAGAGCGCGAGCGCATAGTCGGAAGCGACGAAGCCGAGCGGCTGGAGCCCTGCGCGCTCCATCCGTTTCGACAGCAGCATTCCAAGCGACTGGTGCGCGTTCCACCCCTCGAACGGATAGCAGACAAGATAATGCGCGCCCTCGTGCGGGAAGGTTTCGACGAGCAGCTCGCCGGGGCGCGGCAGCACCGAGCGCAGCGCCTGCATCTCGAGCCAGAAGCGCACATCCTGGGGAAAACGCTGCCAGCTCGCCGGATCGGCCAGGAAGGCGCGCACCCGGTCGGCGAGCCGCGTCGACAGCGCCATCCGCGCCCCGACATAGGAGGGAATACGCGCCGGACGCGTCGTTGCGCGCACGATGAGGTCGGTGTCGCGGATCGCCTCGACCTCGAGGCTGAGGCCGGCGAAAGCGAAGGTGTCGCCCGCGGTCAGCGTGCTCGCGAAATATTCCTCGACGCTGCCAAGGCGTCGTCCGTTCTTGAAGCGCACGTCGAGCGTCGGGGCGTCGACGATGATCCCGGCGTTGAGCCTGTGCTGCGCCGCCAGCCGGGGATGCGCGATGCGCCAGCCGCCCTGCCCGTCGGGCACCAGGCGGCGGAAGCGGTCATAGCTTTTGAGCGCATAACCGCCGTCGCGCACGAAGCCGAGCAGACGCGTAAAGATCGCCGCGTCGATCCAGCGATAGGGCTGTGCACCGCGGATTTCGGCGAGCAGATCCTCCTCGCGGAAGGGTGCCGCGCACGCGAGGGCCATGACATGCTGCGCCAGCACGTCGAGCGCGCCGGGGCGGAAGCGGTCGGCATCGCGCTCGCCCGCCTCGACCGCGTCGAGTGCGGCGCGCGCCTCGAGATATTCGAAGCGATTGCCCGGCACGATCAGCGCCCGGCTCGGTTCGTCGAGTCGGTGGTTGGCGCGACCGATACGCTGGAGCAGCCGCGACGAACCCTTGGGCGCCCCCATCTGGATCACGCAGTCGACATCGCCCCAGTCGAGACCCAGATCGAGGCTGGAGGTTGCGACGAGCGCCCGCAATCGCCCCTCGGCCATGGCGTTTTCGGCGCGCTGGCGTGCCTCGCGGTCGAGGCTGCCGTGATGGATCGCGATCGGCAACGACAGGTCGTTGACCTTCCACAATTCCTGGAAAATCAGCTCGGCCAGCCCGCGCGTGTTGCAGAAGATGATCGTCGTGCAGTTCTTCGCGATTTCGGCCATCACCTGATGCACCGCATAGCGTCCCGAATGCCCCGCCCACGGCACCGCGCCTTCGGGCAACAGGATCGAAATGTCGGGATCGGCGCCGCGCTCGCCCTCGACCAGCGTCACGCGCGTCGCATCGCCCTCGGGCGCGAGCCAGGCGCGATAGGCGTCCGCATCGGCGATGGTCGCCGACAGGCCGACGCGCCGCAGCCCCGGCGCGATGCGTTCGAGTCGCGCGAGCGCGAGGCTGAGCAGATCGCCGCGCTTGCCGGTCGCGAAGGCGTGGATTTCGTCGATGACCACCGTCTTCAGATCGGCGAACATCGCGAAGCTGTCGGGATAGGAGAGCAGCAGCGACAGCGATTCGGGAGTGGTCAGCAGGATATTGGGCGGCCGACTGCGCTGGCGCGCCTTTTTGTCCGAACTGGTATCGCCGCTCCGGCTTTCGACGCTGATGTCGAGATCCATGTCGGCGATCGGGCCGAGCAGATTGCGCTCGACATCGGCGGCCAGCGCCTTGAGCGGCGAGACATAGAGGGTGTGCAGCCGGTCGGTCGGGTGCGCAGCCAGATCGACCAGGCTGGGAAGAAAGCCCGCCAATGTCTTGCCGGCGCCGGTCGCCGCGACGAGCAGCGCGCTTTCGCTGCGCTGCGCCGCCGCGAGCATGTCGGCCTGGTGCCGCCGCAGCCGCCAGCCGCGGTGCGCGAACCAGCCAGCGAAGGGAGCGGAAAGCGACATGCACGAGATGTGGCGCCGACGCCGCGCCGCGGCAACCCCTTCGCGCCCGCCGACGAGGCGGGGCGGGCGTGAACCCGCTCCGCGCGCGTCTGGCTTAGAGGCCGTCGAGCCCCTTGCTGACGAGGATATTCACGGCCACGCGGCGATTCTGCGCCTTGCCTTCGACCGTGTCGTTGCTCGCTGCCGGATCGGCTTCGGCCATTCCGGTCGGCGTGAGCATGCGATAGGGCTTCCAGCCACACGCCTGCTGCAGATAATTCACCACGCGCCCGGCGCGCTTTTCGCTGAGCTGCTGATTGAGTTCCTCGCTGCCGGTCGAATCGGTGTAGCCGACGACGAGCAGCAGGGCATTGTCCATGCTTTCCGCCTGCTGCGCGACGGCGCACAGATCGGATTTCGCCTGCGGCGACAGGACCGACTGGCCGGTGTCGAAATTCACCGTCGTCGTGGCTTTCACATTATACTGGTCGATGTCGCCCATCCGGCCGCGCAGCGCTTCGGTGGCCGCGGTCTGTTCGGCGAACCGTTGATCGGTCCCGTTGCGAATCATCGAGGCGGTGCGCAGATCCTTGCTCTTGAGATCGATCTGGCTGGCGACCAGCCCGCCGTCCCACTGGCGCGTCTCGACCGACACGGGAAGGCCGTTGAGCAGCGCTTCGGCACCAAGCTTGTCGCGGTTCAGGCCCAGAAAGCCGCCGCTCGACTTGATCGTCGTGGCATCGGCGATGGCGATCACGGTGTTGCTGCCGTCGGCGGTCGTCACCTGCATCCGGTCGCCGCTGCGCGCCGAGATGATGCCTTCGACCTTCGGGCCTTCGGCCATCTGCGCCATATCGGGCGGCGCGGCACCGGTTACGAGCAAGGATCCGTCGCTTTCGGGCGCATCCTGCGCCTGCACCGCCACCGCGGTGCTGACCGAGCCGGCAAGCATCGCCAGCAACAACAATCGCTTCGATTTCATGGAAACTGCACGCATTACGCTACTCCTTCATTCCGAGCCGCCCCCGCGAGTTCCCGCCGCCCTTTTCTGCACCTGAAATCGTCCGGCAAGGCCGTTGAGCGATCGCGCCGTCCATATGAGCAGATTGTGCGGCGAACCGTTGGCGAGGGCGCACTTTCGGCGCAATTCGGGCGGTCAGCGGCCTGCGGTAAGCGCAAACCATATCGCCACTCCGACGATCGCGAGCGCGAGGATACGGCGAAGGGTGCGGGTGCGCGCCGGGTCGGAAATCCAACCGCCGACCCGGCTCCCCGCCATGACAATGGTCAGATGCACCGCGGTCGCGATCGCGATGCTGACGAGCGCGAGCGCGAAGGCGAGGCCGAAGCCCGGCACCTGCCCGCCATTGAAGCGCGGGATGACGACGACGTAAAAGAGCATCGCCTTGGGATTGAGCAGATTGACCACCAGCCCGGAGAGGAAATGATGCCGTGACCGGTCCGGCGCGGCGATCAGCGCCGGCGAATTTTCGCCCGCGTCGCGCCAGCTTTCCCAGGCAAGCCAAAGCAGAAAGGCAGCGCCGCCCCAGCGCAAGACCTGCCACAGCAGCGGACTGGCCGACACGATGAAGGCGATCCCCAGCGCGGCGGCGAGCGCGTTGACGAACAGGCCGATCGCGACCCCGGCGGTCGCGGCGAGCCCGGCGCGGCGCCCTTCGCCCATCGCCAGCGCGGCGAGCCACGCCATGTTCGGGCCCGGCGTCAGTTCGATCAGCAGCACCGCCAGGCCAAAGCCGATCCAGTCGGCGTCGGTCACGGCAGGCGTTTCGTCGGATAGGGCGTGCCGTCCTTGTGGAAATAGCCGTCGGGCGTGAACAGCATGTCGATGTCCGAATAGCCGCCGCCAGTATCGTGCAGCTTGCCGCCGCCCAAGGCGACGAAGACACAGTCGGCGCCCGATTCATTGATCAGATGATGACCGTTGGTGCTTCCCTTCGGCCATACCGCAATGTCGCCCGCGCGCATCGGCCAGCGCCCCGCATCCTCGACGAGCGTGGCTTCGCCCGAGATCATCACCAGCATCTCGTCCTCGCCGTCGTGCCAGTGGCGCTGCGACGACCAGGCGCCGGGTTTCAGCACGACATGGCTCGCGGCGAAATCGGCAAGCCCCGTCGCGGGCGCGAGGCGGCGGTACCAGCGCCCCTGAACCGGCGCATCATAGGGGGCGGGATAGCCGGTGGCGTTGGTTTGGGGGATGGTGTCGAGATCGAGCTTGGGCATGAAGGACTCCGGGCATGTTCCCGCTTTGTTTTGCACAAAGGGGGCGTGATGCAAAGCCTCGACTTGGTGCGGCGCGAACGGGTAAGGGAGCGTCATGACCATGACCATCGACCCCGTCGACCTTGCCCGGGCGCTGATCGCCGCGCCGAGCGTCACGCCCGCGACCGGCGCCGTTTTCGACGTGCTGGAGGCGGCGCTCGCCCCGCTCGGTTTCACGGTCGAGCGCTTCATCGACGGGATCGAACCCGACGGGCCGGTCGAAAATCTGCTCGCGGTACGGGCGGGCAGCGGCCCGGTGCATTTCGGCTTTGCCGGGCATCTCGACGTCGTACCCCCGGGCGTCGGCTGGACCGGCGATGCTTTCGCACCGGAAATTCGCGGCGATCTGCTCTACGGCCGCGGCGCGGTCGACATGAAGGGCTCGTTCGCCGCCTTCGTCGCCGCGGCGGCGGCAACCCCCGCCGACGCGGGGACCGTCAGCCTGATCGTCACCGGCGACGAGGAAGGCCCGGCGATCTTCGGCACCCGCGCGCTGATGGAGCATATGGATGCGCGCGGCGTGAAGCCCGACATGATCGTCGTCGGCGAACCGACATCGGTGCACCGGCTCGGCGACATGGTGAAGATCGGCCGGCGCGGATCTGTCAATATCTGGATCGACGTGCCGGGGACGCAGGGCCATGTCGCCTATCCGCACATGGCCGACAATCCGATTCCCAAGCTGGTGCGCATCCTGGCGGCGATCGACACGGTGACGCTCGACGAGGGGACCGCCTGGTTCCAGCCGTCGAACATCGAGTTCACCGACCTCGAGGTCGGCAACGGCGCGACCAACGTGATTCCGGCATCGGCGCGCGCGCGGCTGTCGATCCGCTTCAACGACCAGCAGAAGGGCGCCGATCTGGTCGCGATGGTCGAGCGCATCGCGCAGGATGTCGAGCCCGCGGCCAAGGTGATCGGCAAGATTTCGGGCGAGGCCTTTCTGACCCCGCCGGGCGCGCTGTCGTCGCTCGTCGCCGAAGCGATCCGGGCCGAGACGGGCATCGAGGCCGACATGTCGACGACCGGCGGCACCTCTGACGCGCGCTTCCTCCACGCGCTGTGCCCGGTGGTCGAATTCGGGCTGACCAATGCGACAATGCACAAGCTCGACGAGGCGGTCGCGGTCGAAGACCTGCACAATCTGACGGCCATCTATCGCGGCATATTGGACCGCGCCTTTCGCTGACGCCTAATCCTCGCGGCTGCGCCGCAGGATGACATAGACCGCGCCCGCACCGCCATGGCTGATGTGCGCGGGGCGCAGCGCGACGATGCGGTCGGCATGGGGCGATACCGCAAGCCAGTCGGCAAGCGAGGCGCGGATTGCGCCGCGCGGGCGCGGTTCGTGCGGCTGCGGCAAGCGGTCGGCGCCCGGCCGCAGGCGCCCCGCGACGACGAGCAGCACGCGCGCGCCGCGCAGCAGCGCCCGCCCGATCGCGTCGTCGAGCAGCGCCTGCGCCGAGGCAAGGCTGTGGCCGTGGAGATCGATGCTGAGGTCGGGGCGGACGTGCCCCTTGCGCAGCCGCCGGTCCCAATGGCTGTCGAGCGTCGCCTGCCCATGGGTACGGCGCGGCGGGGGGAGCGCGGCGGGCCGGGCCCGCGCCGCGGCGGCACCGGCGAGGCCGCGCGGCTCCGGCTTGGGTGGCCGTACCGTCGGCGGCGCCGCCGGTTCGAGCGGCGACGGTGCGCGGTGGAGCGGCTTCACCGTGGCCGCGACCCGTTTCCACAGCGCATTTTCTTCGGGAGCGAGGCGCCGCGCCATCGCCGGTCAGCGCGCGGCGGCGGTGAGCCGCGCGACCGCAGCGCGCGGCAGCAGGATCAGCGCCGAACCGCGCGCCGCCATGCCGCCCGCGATCGCACGCGCCGTGTCGCCGGCGCCCCAGAAGCTGTCGAACCGGTTCGCGCCCTTGATCGCGCCGCCGGTGTCCTGCGCCACCCACAGCCCATTGGGCTCGGCGCGGTCGAGCGAGAGGAAGACGGGAGCGCCGAGCGGCACATATTTGGGATCGGCGGCGACGCTCGCACGGCCCGTGACCGGCACGCCAAGTGCGCCGAGCGGCCCGGGTCCGGTGAGTTCGCGGAAGAAGACCCAGCTCGGATTTTCATTCATCACCGCGGCGCCGCGAACCGGATCGGCGCGCAGATAATCGAGGATGCCCTGCATCGAGGCCTGCCCCGGCTGGAGCGCGCCGCGGTCGAGCAGCAGCTTGCCGATGCCGACATAATCGCGGCCGTTCTGGCTGTCGTAGCCGATCCGCATGACGCCGCCGTCGGGCAAACGCAGCCGCCCCGAACCCTGCACCTGCAGGAAAAAGAATTCGGCCGCATCGGCCGCCCAGGCGATTTCGAGGCCGCGCCCGGCGAGCGCGCCGCGTTCGATCGCGAGGCGATCATAATAGGGGACAAAATTGCTGCCGTCGACGCGGCCCCGGATCTTCTTGCCCTGCAAATCTTTCGAAAACAGGCCGAGGTCGACGTCAACCAGATCAGCGGGGCGGCGGTAGATCGGCACGTCATAGCCCGGCCGCCGCGTCCGCGAGGCGGCGATTTCGGGTTCGTAATAGCCGGTGACGAAGGCGGTGCCTGCACCGACCTGCACCGTGCCGAAATAGCGGCTGAAGAAATTGCCGGCATCGCGGTCGGCCCAGCCGCTCGCGGCGCTGCACGCCTCGGCCCATTCGCCGGGCTGCGTGAGCCCGCTCGCATCGGTACGGCGCTGCACCGAAGGGCAGCTCAGCCGGAAGGCGATCAGCGCGGCGGTCGCCTGTTCGGGCGCGATGCCCAGCGCATTATATTCGGGACCGGCGACGACACCGCTTTCGATCGCACTCGTCGCGGTCGCGGGAACCGGCGGCGCGGCGAGCGGCGGATTGGGGGTTGCGGGAATCGGCTTAGCAGCGGCGCCCGGCGGCACCGATGGGCGCGGCTGATAGGGGCGCGGGGCGCCGGTCGTGGGGGCCGGAGTCGGTGTCGGTGCCGGATTTGTCGCCGGGGCGGGGCGCGGCCCGGGGGCCGCCGGGATCACCGAGGCACAGCCCGACAGCAGCGGAGCGGTCAAGAGAAGCGCGAGGCAGACGCAGCGAAGGCGCGGCCTGCGATCCGGCACGGCGTCCCCCCGAAACATCCTGCTGCCGCTCAGGCGACGTCGGCTTCGTCGAGCAGCCAGTTGGGATCGCTGCTGCCGACCTTGCGGCGGAAGGTCCACAGATCGTCGGTCTGCACCCCGTCGGTCATCGATCCGGCGATCAGCTTGCCGTCGGCATCGCGCGTCACCGCGCTGATATCCGCCTGGTAGCGCACGGTGATGCGCGCTTCATTGCGGCCGAGTTCCACCGCCGTAATCTTGGCCGAATCGATCCCGATCAGGCGGTTTTCCAGCTTTTCGCCGCGCTCTTCGCGATCCTCGATCGCCGCGATGAAGCCTTCGTAGCTGTCGTCGTCGCACAGGTCGCGCAGCGTGTCGCGGTCGCCTTTCCAGAAGGCCTCGAGGATCATGCGATAGGCCGCCTGCGCGCCGTCCATGAAGCGGCCGGCATCGAAGTGGCGGTCGCTCGCGAGCAACTGGCGCAGACCGGCTTCGGCAGAGGGTTCATAGACCAGTCCGCTGTTCACCGGCGCATGATCGCGCGACGAGCCCGCGGCGTCGGCTTCGTCGAGCCGCACCGGCGCCGGCGCGGCGCGGTCGTCGCGGCGCGGCATCACGGGTTCCTGCTCATGCCCCGTCCGCTTGCCGAGCACCGAATAGAGCCGCATGC
>OFIS01000817.1_pt1 | contig 11410 bp, 10 predicted proteins | sample 1775071 | NCBI WGS metagenome assembly OFIS01 (sample SAMN08195774, study PRJEB24354) | sludge metagenome | isolation source: sludge from phenol fed wastewater aerobic bioreactor C | place: India: Nagpur | collected 2016-09-17 | reverse complement strand
GCAGCCGATGTAAAACAGGTTAGAAACCTGCTATATCCCATTGTTCGAGATGCGCTACGCTAACATCTCGAACAACGGAGAGGTCGAGGGGATATAGAGTTGCAACGCCTCAAGAATGACAAATGAAATTAATTATACTTTTTAGTTGCCTTCTTTTGACTTGCTCTTCATGCCAGAAACAAATGCTTGGTAATCATTTGAAGAAGGACTGGTATGCTAACGTGCTTAGGCAATATTATTCAGACCAAGACACTTTGATTTTGTATCCGGTAATTGATAGCATGAACAGGCATCAAGACATTATGCACTGGGAATACCTTAGTTCAAATAAATTTCGACCGATACGAATACAAAAGCCGACTGGTGGATTAGATGATCTATATATTTTTGAAGCCGTGAGGTGGCAATGCAAGAATGGCTATCTCTCGATTATTGCAAAAAAACTCACTAATAGTTATTACATCTCCATTTTCAGTGAAAATGATTCTGTGTATAAAGTACGTTTAATTAGAAAGGAGAATAATAATTTCCGTCCCGGGCGAGTCATTCGGAAGGATGGAGGAAACTAGCCCCAGTTCGCCGTAGTTTGTAACGGAAGTCGTTAGGCGTAGGTTGCACCTACGCCTTTATACACAGCCCTGCATATTGCGGGGCTTTTTCCGTATCTTCCGGGTCTTCGCCCTTCAGCGAGGTACTATCAGTAATTCCAAGTTTTTTTAGTGATAAATTTGTAATTGCAGAGAGGAGGCACACTGCGATGTTTCGACAGTATGTCTACCTTGTGTAGCGCCGCCTTCGGGTTTGGCGCTACTTTCATTTTCTATACCGGCTTGTGCCAAGCCGTGCAGAGAGGAAGGTTCCTGCTCCTTTTCTCCAGTATGTCTGTTCTTTTCATAATTGACCTGATAAGGTTTGTTGCTTTTCCAGATGGCATAGATAAGCACGAGCAGCTTTTTCTGAACCGCTACATAGCTTTTCATCTTGTGTCCGTGCTTTTCCAATGTCCTTGTATATAATCCTCCTGTTGGGGCGGTTTTTTGCTGTAGTTTAAACCTTCGAAAATTTTCCGTCTCTTCCGGGTCTTCGCCCTTCAGTGAGACCCGGAAGCATTCATAGTTACATTGTATTATTTTTGAGTAATGGCGGTGGTCAGGCAACATATCAACGAAGCCGGGTTTTATTTCATCACCTTTACAAATTATCGTCGGTTGCCGCTATTTGAAATGACTCAGTCCTACGACCTCGTCTATCAGTGGTTTACCGTGCTGGAGCAGCGAGGGCAGAAAGTAGCTGGCTATGTAGTGATGCCCAACCACCTTCACCTACTTCTGTATTATCAGCCATCAGGACAAAGTTTGAATATGATCATAGCGAATGCCAAAAGGTTCATGAGCTATGCTATCATCAAACGGTTGAAAGAGCACCAAAGGCATGATTTGTTGCAGCAGCTTGCTGATGGAGTAAGTAATTCCGACAGAGCCAAGGGACAGCAGCATATTGTATTTGAGCATTCCTTCGATGTGAAGAAATGTGAGTCTATGAAATTTATCCAGCAGAAGCTAAACTATATTCATGCAAATCCCGTCTCGGGCAAGTGGGAGTTGGTAAAGGACGCGGTAGCATATCCGCATAGTTCCTGCGCATTTTATATGGGTGATGACAATAGGGAGATACCGTTAGTACATTTTATGGAAATAGAAGCATTATGAAGATCTCCACAACGGTTGGGACAGGAATACTTCCGGGTCTCGTTCCGAAGACCCGGAAGGGACGGAAATGGCGATTTGGGACATGGCGAGAGAATTTGTTCACGAGTTAGGTCACTTTTTGGGAGTTCAAGGTCATCCTGGAGGACTTGAAAATACGAATCGAGGAGTAACATCACGTGATCATAAGAATGTTGAGTTGACTGGAGAAGATGTGACGCCGATGATTCAAGGAGGAGGTAAGAAAGGTGTAAAAGTAAAAGAAACGCCATAATATAAGAAGATTATGAATTATAGGCTTTTGTTGCTGTTTAATTTCCTTGTTGTAACGTCGAACGCACAAACAATAAATGACGTTTTTTTTGAACGGATGGATAAACTTCCAATAAACGTTGGGGATCTAAAATTTGAATACAAGGGGGTAGATACTGTTACAGGTGTCGAGATAATCTATTATTACAAACGTAATAATCAATGTGATGCTCATGTGTTTTTTATAGAACAGCAGAAGTTGAGTATGCGAGAGAAAAAACTTCCATTGAAGACATTTCTAATCAAGTCAAACCTAAATTATCATTATATAAAATTTGATAATTATGCAAGTTTCTTTGGTTGCGAATATAACGACATTGATACTTTTGAAATATGCAGGAACGAAAAAGAGTACCGGAATATTCTTTCTACCGTAAATTCTTCCAAATTTTATAAGGCGAATGAAAGTGAATTTTTTAAGGTATCTATGGTTCAGGTTGCAGTGTATAGATTCTTATCCGACGACTTGAAATACGTTCCATTCTTTTACCATTTTTCTATACAAAAGGCTGAAAAAATAGAAAAATATATCTATAAACGAATACTAACTAGACATAATTTTACTCAAAAATGTTTGTTTAGGGGTTTATCTATACCTGACACAGTAGTTTGTATAAGTACATACCACTAGCATGGGGTAGTGTGGACATTCGCTCAACGAATTTGGGAAGGCAGATAGTCCACCGGCTGGACAGTGCACTGGCGTGGTACAGTACCGCCTTTGGCGACTATGTAGACTCGAGCTACAAAGAACCCTGGGGCGGGGTGAACACCCATGTACAACGAGAAAGCCGTACCTTAGGCAGAAGGTATTATGAAATGACCGACCACCTGGGCAATGTGCTGGCAACGGTGATGGACCGCAAGACGGGGGCAGGCGCCTCTGGCATCGGTACTTTGTATAGCTACTGGAAAGCCGACCTTGCCAGTGTGCAGGACTACTATCCCTTTGACATGCAGATGCCGGGACGGTACCTGATGATGAATGGGGATACGACGGTGTACAGATTTGGGTTCAACGGAATACACAAGGAAAACGAAGTAGCAGGTATTGGTAATCACTACAGTGCGTTTTTTGGAGAGTATGACCCACGAATAGTTAACAGGTGGAATCTTGACCCGAAACCAACACCGGGTTGGAGCCCATACACAATATTTGGTGGCAATCCAATTCTACACAATGATCCATTGTTGGATAGCATAAGATTAAAAGGCTCTGCCGAGTTCATCAATAAGGCGTTTGCAAAACTACAATTACTTATTAACGATGAACTCGAGCTGCGAAAGGATGGGCTCGTTACAATAAAAACTCCTGGGACTAAAAATTCCGTCTCTTCCGGGTCTTCGCTCTTCGGCGAGACCCGGAAGCATTCATAGTTACATTGTTTTATTTTTGAGTAATGGCAGAAGGTAGCTGGCAAGTGGGAGTTGGTAAAGGACGCGGTAGCATATCCGCATAGTTCCTGCGCATTTTATATGGGTGATGACAATAGAGAGATACCGTTAGTTCATTTTATGGAAATAGAAGCAGTATGAAGATCTCCACAACGGTTGGTACAGGAATACTTCCGGGTCTCGTTCCGAAGACCCGGAAGGGACGGAATGGGCTGCTAATGCTAAGTTCCTTGACCGAGCAATAGCAAGAGGAGATAAAATTATTTTATCCAATCCCGTTAAAGACCTAAGCAAAGTAACGGGTGCGTTTCGTAAAGAATTAGATTATTTAATTGATAAAGGCTACCGGCTGAGCAAAGACGGTACTCAAATGATAAAATGAACACACTGAATATTGCAAATAAAATTGTAGCGCTACCGAAGATTTTTTATGACAACGGGAATGTTTCAATGTATTCTTTATTAAAGGAAACAGGATACTTTGAAGGATACAATAAGATTAATCAACAAGACATTTTAGAAAGCCTTTCGCAGAATGCTGAATATGCAGGGTATTGGTTGCGATGGTCAGAAAATAAACGTAGCAGTTCCGGTTGGTATATTAAAGAAGAAGAACCCGGAAAGATTGAAGTAGGCTATTTTCCGGCAAGCGAAAATCATATTCGGAGCGAATACGAAGATATGATTGAAGCCTGCGCAGCTTTTATTAAAAATGAAATTGACGAAATAAGGCTAAGCTAAAAAGATTCGTTTCAAGCCTACATAAATCGGCAAAGAAAATAAACAGCCTCGCAATCGCGGGGCTTTTGTTTCCCTTTTTCCTCATTTTTCTCTGCCATTTTTTCCGTTTCCCTTGTTTTTAGAAAAAGTTTTCCACATCACGCATTTTCCTTTCAAATCCTTTCCCCGCGCGGCTTTCCGCGTTTTCCCCGTTCGCCGTAGTTTGTAACGGAAGTCGTTAGGCGTAGGTTGCACCTACGTCTTTTCTGTAAATTCGAGCCATGAGCACGGGGTATCAATTTATGATCAGGCTGGCTACTTAATGAGACGTAGCTGCAAGCTACGCCTAACGGGGGTAATACTACTCGCCTAACACCGTTACTTGCAGCTTGTAGTGGCGTAAATCATATGAAATCACCTTTACAAAAGGTTATAAAACTTGTTGCTGCTGGTGCTGAAATAAACTATACAAATGAGTACAACGATTTTGCTCTGCGAGAAGCAATTTTACATGAACACTACGACGTTGTGTACTATCTACTAAATCAAGGAGCTAAATATGATGTGTTGTTATTTGACAGACGAGATTTCGCCAAAGATGGCAGTAAAATATACTTCGTTAATTATTTAAGAGAGCTTACTCCGCCGTTAAATTCTGAGGCATATAAATACAAAACCAAGATAGTGAAGTTTTTGAGCGAAAGAGGCATAGACTATTACAGAATACCAATTCCCATGGATGTTAAGAGGAAAATTAAGCAAATTTATCCTGATACTTGGAAGGAGTATATTGAAAATATATTGATACTGTGCAGTTAGCCTAGTTTGCTAAAAGACTAAATATTGAGCGAAGTCCCCCTGTTGAGCGTAGTGTTTAAAAAGCGGTATTGTTGAGCGTAGTCTGAGGCGATAGCTTAGTGGGTTGGCGACTACGTTCGAGCGGCAGCGGTCTTAGACCGCACAGATGTATTGATAAAACCTACCTTTCCGAGCGCAGCGATGCCGCCGATTTGCTCAACAGTGTTACCACTATGCACGAGCGGCTGGGCACCGTTTATCACGACAATCCGGGCACATTCCTGGAAGGACTTAAAACTGCCACCAACGGGTTGGAAACCATATCCTCGGCTTTGGCGTCCGATGGTGTTACCGCCTCCCGCATTATCAGCGGTTTGCTTGCGGTGGATCCCTCCAACACCACCTACAAAGACCTTAGCCTCGCAGCTTATATTGACCAAAACTACTTCTACCTTGCCGCCTTTCGGTGTTGCCCGCACTTTATAGAGAGGTCATGATCCATAACCTGACTCTTGCAATGCAAATAAATCGCTAATTTTAGCGCAATACGCTGTATATAACCATTTTTGCCTCTTTTGATTTTGTGCTGTTTCGTAATCTGACCATCGCCTTCCTCCTTTTTGCTATTTCTGGTTCTGCCCAATACAGCTTTTTGCTGCATAAAAAAGATTGGGAATTGGTGTCGCTGTTGCGCGAAACCCGAAATCAGATTTTACAACTCGATTCATCAAAAGCCCTGCGGGTCATAGATGATATCTCTGCTACATCAAAATCTGTTGATGATGAAGCTTTGAAACTCGAGGCTGAGTACATGAGAGCCGAATACTATCTGCAAGGCAAGCAGAAAAATGTAAAGGCGGGATTGTCAATGATACAACCTATGCTGCAGGAAGCGCGTGCGCATAAGCTGAGGCATGCAGAAGCCCGAATCCTTGCCAACTTCGCTTCGTTCGTTTGCTTTGTTGATGATGATGTACCGAAATGCCTTCGTACCTATCTACGGGCGCTCGATATAGCCAGTCGGTTTCCCGATGAAGAATTTCCTGAAATGCTTTCGTTGCTACATCATATTGCCGGGCTTTATTATCGTTTTGGTGAAAATGAAAAGGCGCGCGAGTATGCTTTGAAAGCGATTCGTGAAAAGGATTACCAGGTTCCGGAATATCTTTGTCACAGGCACTCAGCACTTAATACGCTTGGTCTTACTTACCGTGCCGAACATAAGTACGATTCGGCATTATACTACTTTAATTATGCATTGCATAGCCTTGATACAACACACGGCAATGTTTGGAGAGGAGAAACCTGGAAAGCGATCACCAAAGGCAATATTGGTATTACTTACCTGATGCAGGGAAAGTTCTCCGCTGCAAAGCCATTGCTGGAGGAAGATGTACGTTATTGCATTGCCGGAGAGGAATATGACAATGCCGTAAACTCCCTGCTCAAATTATCGCAGATCGCACTAGAAGAAGGAGATACAGCAACAGCTTTCGCTCAACTTACTGAGGCACGCAGAATGTGCACCATCGCCCGCGATACATTTACTCCACTGCAGGATATTTATCGCTCGCTGTATTATACAGCCATTTGGAAGAAGGATAAGAGTCTGGCACTACACTACGCGGATTCTCTAATGTCGGTGAGAGACAGCTTAATAAAAAAGGAGAAGTCGGTGATGGTGATACGCGAAGCACTGCTCGACCAGGAGTTGGAACAACACAAAGAACAGGAGATAGTCGAAGCCCGGAACAAAAGGCAGGTCCTGTTTAGAAATCTTGCCATTGCAGTGTTGGCAATTGGAGGTGGAACATTGGTGTACTTGCTCAATAAGCGAAGGCTGCATCATAAAGCCCAAAAGAAGGTGTTTGCTCAGCGCAATGCACTTACCGGAAAGGCTTTGGAAGCCGCAAGAGCAGAACTCGCCGCCTTTACCCAGGCTATTTCTGAGAAAAATGCGCTCATTGAAAAAATGACTGCCGCACTTAACCGTGAAGAAGGAAATGATGATGGAACCGACAGTCCTGTAATGGCAAAATCAAATACGGAGCTGTTATTACAGCTTCAGCAGTCCATTTTGCTCACGGATGAACAATGGGTAGATTTTCAGCATTTGTTTGAAAAAGCGCACCCTGGTTATATCATCCGCCTTCATAAAAAACTCGGCAATTTGTCGCCTGCCGAAACCCGTTACATTTTACTATTGAAGCTTCGTTTATCTCAAAAAGAAATGGCAGCCATGCTGGGCATTAGTCCTTCCTCCATTCGTATTTACCGGTACAGGCTACGTAAAAAACTGCAACTTGGGGAAGACTCCAATCTCGAAGAGCTTGCATTTAGCATCTGACAAGTCGATTTCATCTTATTCTCTACTGCCCATAGTAGGTTGACCTTCAGTCGTTACCAATTTGTAACGCTGATTGTAACGCCTGAAAATTGCCTGTCGTTCAGCAAAAGCGAAGCTTTACATCATGCTTGGCTACATCGTCAAAACCTACAAAGAAGACCGCAATCTGTTTTGGATATGGGTCACTATTGCTGGTACCCTAGTCCTTTCGACAAGTGCAATTATCCTGTTAAAAAATTAAGACCAAATATGTCACTACTTAACCATTTCATTATGAAAAAGCGAAATCGTTACAGATGGTTAGTGCTGCTTGCACTGCTGCCCTGTATCCCTATGCGAGCCCAGAGCCTACAGCAAATGATCAAGCTGATCGAGCAGGACCGTGACAACATTTCACCCGCCGGAAGGTCTGCCAATGACGGCTTTGGATTATCTGTTGCCGTGTCGGGAGACTATGCTATCGTAGGAGCTTTTCAGGAAGATGAGGACACCGCCGGAACCAATTATGCAAACGCCGCAGGCAGCGCTTTCATCTTTGTAAGGGTCGATACAACATGGGTGTTGGAACAAAAATTAACTGCATCGGATCGGGATGCCAATGACAACTTTGGCACCTCGGTAAGCATTTCTGGCGACTACGCCATTGTGGGCTCACCGTATGACGATCACAACGCCAGCGGGGGCGCAACCGCCTCAAATGCAGGCAGCGCCTATATTTTCGTTCGAAATGGAAATCACTGGACTCAACAACAGAAAATTGTTGCATCTGATCGTGCAATCGCCGATTATTTCGGCAGTTCGGTCGCTATTTCGGGCAATTATGTTGTCGTGGGTGCTCCGTCCGAAGATCAGGACCAAAACGGCGCTAATACAGCCACCGATGCGGGTAGCGCCTATGTCTTTGTGCGCTCAGGTACCATTTGGAGCGAGCAGCAAAAAATTGATGCTTCAGATAGAGCCACGGGTGATCAATTCGGAAATTCTGTAGCGATAGATGGAGACTACCTTGTCGTGAGCGCTTATCTGGAAGACGAGGATGTGACTGGAAGCAATACGCTCAGTGAAGCCGGAAGTGCCTATATTTTTGCGCGTAGCGGCACCACCTGGAGCCAACAGGCAAAGCTGGTCGCGTCGGACAGAACCTCGGGCGATAATTTTGGGAATTCAGTAGCCATTTCCGGCGACTATGTAATTGTAGGTGCACCATTTCAGGATTCGTCAGCAACCGGACTAACAGCGCTATTGAATGCGGGCGCTGCCTATATTTTTAATCGTAGTGGTAACGTCTGGACTCAGCAACAGAAAATTGTGTCGAGCGACCGGGCATTATCGGACGAATTCGGCTTTTCAGTAGGTATCTCGGGGGACTATGCCGTTATGGGAGCGCCTTTTGATGATGGAGAATCAGGTAGTGCCTATGTTTTCTTCCGATCTGGCAGCACCTGGTCGGAAGAGCAAAAAATTTTATCAACAGACAGAAGCGGAGGCGACCGGTCGGGGTATGCTGTTTCTATCTCAGGCAACCATACTTTACTGGGAGCGCCGCGAGAAGATGAAGACGCGTTTGGTGGCACATCAATGGGCTCTGCGGGTAGTGCTTACGCGTTCGACCGAAGCGGGACCTCCTGGAGCCAGCAGGAGAAAATTACTGTTCTCGATAAAGCAGGAGGAGACCAGTTTGGGTATTCGGTTGCTGTGTCCGGTGATTATGCAATCGTGGGAGCCCCCTACGACGACGAAGACTCATCCGGGGGAAACAGTGCACTTTCAGCGGGTTCCGCCTATATTTTCTATCGGAGTGGAGGCGTATGGACATTCAGCAAAAGTTGTCCGCGTTCGACCGTGCGGCAAACGACAGATTCGGAATTTCCGTGTCCATCTCCGGTAATTATGCCATTGTCGGCGCACAATTTGAAGACGAAAATGCAGCAGGTACCGCCACTACATCCGATGCAGGAAGTGCGTACATCTATGTTCGCAGCGGCACCACATGGAATATCCAGCAAAAGATTGTGGCGGGAGACAGATCTTCAAGCGACAACTTTGGAAATTCTGTAGCTATATCGGGTGACTATGCTATCGTAGGTGCACTGCAGGGAAAACTGGATGCAGGCGGTCAAAACTCAATCTCGAGTGCGGGATGTTCATATATTTTTATGCGGAATGGTAATAGCTGGAGCCAACAGCAAAAACTAGTAGCCAGCGACCGGGGTGCTAACGACTATTTTGGCTACGCTGTTGCTCTCTCTGGCGACTATGCCATTGTCGGTGCTTACTTAGAAGATCAAGATGCTTCGGGCGGTAATACGCTAGCCGAGGCGGGTAGCGCTTACATCTTTGTCCGTAGTGGAACAAGCTGGACAGAGGAACAAAAAATTGTGGCAGGCGACAGAACTGCATCCGATAATTTCGGCATATCCGTAGCAATCAGCGGCGACTATGCCTTGGTTGGAGCTTCACTTCAGGACAACGATGCCAATGGCGGAGGTCAGCAGACTAATGCCGGAGCTGCGTATGTTTTTACACGTAGCGGTACCAGCTGGACACAACAGCAGAAACTCGTCGCTTCAGACCGCGCAGCCGATGACCGGTTTGGCATCTCAGTAGGTATTTCCGGAATCTATGCTGTGGTTGGTGCTAATCAGGAAGATCAGGATGCAGATGGCAATGCGACGCTCAGCTCCACCGGCAGCGCGTACTTGTATGCACGCAGTGGCACAGTATGGACGCAACTACAAAAAATCGTCGCCTCCGACAGGGGTGCAAATGACAATTTTGCAAACGCTATAGCGATCTCAGGCGATCATGTGCTTGTCGGCGCAGCGCTTGAAGATGAAGATGCCTCCGGCGGAAACAATCTGCTAAGTGCAGGAAGTGCTTATGTTTTTGAAACGACGCCAACAAAAACCTGGACCGGAGCAGTAAGTTCCGACTTTAACACTGCGGGCAACTGGAGCCCATCCGGAGTGCCGACGAGTACAGACAATGTGATCATCCCTTCGGGTACATCCAATCCTCCCGATCTTAGCAACGCCAGCATTACCGTTTCAGACTTTAATCAATACGCTGGTCAAACACTTTCTTTGGGTTCGGGCAATATAAACATCACTGGCTCGTTCACCAACTCCGGCAGCATTTCAGGCACCGGTAAAGTAGTGCTGAACGGCACCGCAGCCCAAACGATAAGCGGTACGGGCACCGTCGAAAATCTTGAGCTCAACAACTCTGCGGGCGCCACCATCGGCACTTCCGATTCCTTGAAAGTGACCGGATTACTTTCCCTTACCTCCGGTACATTAACGACAAACGACCGATTAGTACTCAAGTCAACCTCAGCAACATCCACCGCTATGGTAGGACCAGTATCGGGCGCTATTACCGGTAATGTAACCCACGAGCGCTACCTCTCTGCCCCCACCGGCGGACAAGCCACACAACGCGCCTGGAGACTCATAGGAACGCCACTTACAGGAACATCGAACAACAGCATTTATTACAACTGGCAGAATAATGGAACCAGCGGGGCTACGTCCTCCACGGGTATTGAGATGTGGCACCCCTCCGGCGGTACCGGCATCCTTACTGGCGGCGGCGCAGGCTCCATCCGTAAATACATTGCCGCTTCCAATACCTATCAAAACATTACCAACACCACTACCGAACCGCTCTTTGATGGAACGACCAACTATCCCTTTTTGGTATTTGTCTCTGGACCTTACGGTTCCGGTAACATTACCTCGGGCGGTGCGGCAACAGTAGCCAAAGGCTTTGGCTCGCTCATCACCGGTACACAGAACTATAACTACGGTTCACTTGCCGCAGGCAAGCTGCAACTGGTCGCAAACCCTTATGCCTGCCCCATAGATTTTGAACAGGTGTTTACCAACAGCGGTACCCTAAACCTCGCGCCTAAGTTCTGGGTGCTCGATCCTAACCTTAATGAAGTGGGCGGTTATGTTTTGGTGCAACGCACCGGTGCCAATACCTATACTACCGTTCCCGCTTCAGGCACAGCGCAAAACCAGTACATACAAAACGGTCAGGCTTTCTTCATCCAATCAGATGCCGCCGCAACCACCACACTGTCTATCGAAGAAAATGACAAGGTCACCTCAGCAGCACAAACCGCAGT
>OFIS01000814.1_pt1 | contig 11492 bp, 11 predicted proteins | sample 1775071 | NCBI WGS metagenome assembly OFIS01 (sample SAMN08195774, study PRJEB24354) | sludge metagenome | isolation source: sludge from phenol fed wastewater aerobic bioreactor C | place: India: Nagpur | collected 2016-09-17 | reverse complement strand
TTGCGCTGCACGATCGGCCAGCGGCGCGGCATCGGCGTCGCGTCCGGCGAGCCGCTCTATGTCGTTCATCTCGATGCCGACCGCGCCCGTGTCATTGTCGGCCCGCGCGAGGCGCTGGAGACGCACAAGGTCTTCCTGCGCGACATGAACTGGCTGGGCGACGGCGAGCTCGCCGACATTCCCGCATCGGGCGTCGAGCTGTTCGCCAAGGTGCGCTCGACGCGGCCGCCGCGGCCCGCCGTGCTGCGCCACGTCGACGGCGTCACCTCCGTCGAGCTCGTCGACGGCGAGTCCGGCATCGCGCCCGGGCAGGCCTGCGTGCTCTATTCGGACGACGGCAACGAAGCCCGCGTCTTCGGCGGCGGCTTCATTGCCCGTTCCGAGCGCGGCGCCGAGGCCGAAGCAATGCTCAGGAAGCTAGCGCCGAAGACGGCGCGCGTCGCGGCCGAATAGACTATTTCAGCAAAGCCGTGGCGATTCCGGCCGGCATTGCGTCCGCCGGGTGCAATGCCATGAAAAATGCCGACGCCTCTCCGGCTGCGAAGATACCCGGAACGTGCTGGAACGCTGTCCGGGAAGAGCCTCAGCGGCCGGCCGGGCGTGGCTCAGGCCTTGGACTTGCTGTGGGTGACGGTGCCGGCGGTCAGGATGCGCAGCACCCGGATGGCTTCCTCGCCATCCGTGCGCGGTTCGGCCCGGGTCTCGATGCACTGGATGAAATGGGCGAGTTCCCGCGTCAGCGGCATGCCCTCACCCACCGTCACATAGGATGGTTCGTTCGCAGTGAAGGCCCATTGGCCGCTGTCCTGCCAGACGGCGTGGCGATAGACGGCAAGCTTGCGTTCCCACGGCTCCACATCGTCGAACACCGCCATCGCCTTGGTGCCGACCACCGTCAGCCGTCGCTCGCGATAGGGATTGAGGCGCGACGCGAAGAGATGGCCGCGCAGCCCGTTGGGGAAGCGCATGTGCAGATGCGCGAAGTCGCTGAGATTGTCGAGCAGCGCCGCGCCCTCGCCGCGCACCTCGACCGGCTCGGTGCCGGTGATGGCCAGGATCATCGAGAGATCGTGCGGTGCCAGGTCCCACAGCGCGTCGTTCTCGGTGTGGAACTTGCCGAGGCCCAGCCGATGCGAATGGATGTAGCGCACCTCGCCGAGCTCGCCATTGTCGATCAATGCCTTCAGCGTCTCGAAGGCCGGGTGGAAGCGCAGTACGTGGCCGACCATGAAGACGCGGCCATTGTCCTTCGCGGCCTTCACCGAGCGTTCGGCATCCGCCACGGTGAGCGCGATCGGCTTTTCCACCAGGACGTCCTTGCCGGCCTGTACGGCGCGAATCGCCATTTCGGCGTGAAACTGCGGTGGCAGCGCCATGACGATGGCGTCGACATCGTCGCGCTTGAACAGTTGCTCGGGCTCGATCGCCAGGCAATCCTGTTCGCTGGCAAAGCCTTCGGCACGGGCGCGATTGAGGTCGGAGACGGCGTGCAGCGCGCCGAGGGCCTTGAGGGTGCGGATATGGTTGCTGCCCCAGTATCCGCAACCGAGGACTGCGATGCGCGGTTTCATTGATGCCGGACTCTAGATTTTCATCGCCGATGACATAGCGACGTGCCCCTTCGAACTCAACCCCGCTGTCGGCGTCCATATGCGTGGAGCGTGCCACAAGTGCGTGTAACAGCTCCGATTTGCGTGTCGATAGCCTATGAGACCCTTCAAGATGCGCCGGAGGCAGGGCTCGGGATAGCGAAAGCGCTTCGCTAGCCCGCTATGCTTTTTTGCCATCGGAAATATGCGGGCAACCCACGCGCATCGAAGCTTGACAGGCTCACCCCGCAAACCTTATATCGCCGCGACCTTGGCGAACGCTTTGGAATTGCCTTTCAATCTTGAGGTGGATTCCAAGCCCTTCGCCGCCCTGGCGGGGTAGCTCAGTTGGTTAGAGCACGGGAATCATAATCCTGGGGTCGGGGGTTCAAGTCCCTCTCCCGCTACCATCCCTTCCCGGCAACTGCCATTTCTCGATAGCAGGCAGGCAGGTAGAGGCTCTCGGAGTCCGGACGAGACATCGGCCGGGTAAGCAGCGATATATTTTTCAGCGAAACGATATCCTGGGCATCCGGCAAGCGCGCCTCATTTGGCCGCCACGGGCAATCCTGCCTTGCGGAGACTGGCGGCCATCTTGTCGACCAGCACGATCGTCAGGCCGCGTCCCAGGGCATCCTGATAAAAGTAATTTCCGTAGCTGGGCCTTAGAGCAAGAAGCTTGTCCCGCTGTTCGCCGGCCTCCTTGGTCCGCCCCAGTTCGATCAACGCAATCATGCGCAGCAGAGGGAGGGTGTATGTCGAGGCGGCTTCAGCCCGCCCGGTCATCGCCAGCGCTTCCTGATAGTTGCCCTCTCCAATCGCCGCCAATGCCAGTTGGAGGTAATCTCGCGGGTTTGCGTGTTGCCGACCGGCAATAGCCGTTTCTATGAGTTGGCGGCCCTTTTCGAAATAGCCAAAATTGACCAGCCGCGCGCCGATCCGCGCTTTCAGGCTAGCGTCGCCGGGATATCGCGTGATCATGCGGTCGGCCAATTCTGTAAAAAGTCCGGTTTGGCCGCCCGCATATGCGACATACAGCTGGGCTTCCTGTGCGAGGAGCGAGTCCGGCATCAGTTCAGAGGCTCGTTTGGCCGCGTCAGCGGCCTTCGCGACCAGCGTATGGCCGTCACGGCCAAAGGCCCACTCGCGCTCGCTGGAGAGATAGTACAATTGGCTCAGCAGTGCCCAGGTCTCGCCCTGATCGGGATTTGCCTTCAACGAAGCTTCGAGACACTGCAGGGTTTCAGGGGAATAGGCTTGATCGACAAAGGCAGTCAGCGTTTGCGATCGCGGTGTACAACTTGCAAGGCCAGTTTCCGGCGGAGCATCCCAGTGGCCTTGCAACATGCTGACAGCGCCCTGCGGGCCAAGGATCCGGAATGCGACCTGGTCCGCCAGTTCGGAGAGCCCCATGGCTCCCCCCTGCGAGGTTCGCGCTTCCCCGGCCCACAATATCACGTGAGACTGCACGTTGGCCAAGCGCCAGCTGACCGCCATTCCACCTGTGGTGACGTCGAGTGTTTTGCTCAACAGCAGGGACTCGCCTTGCGGGATCTTGGCCAGAGCCTTCGACCATTGGTCCGTGTCCTGCGTCAGGGGTCCGATAATTCGCGCAGCCCCAAAGCCAACCAGTTTCTGGGCAAGCAGGTTGGAAAAAGACTCCGCCAGGCGCGGTGGCGAGGTATCTCCCGCGCTGATATCCTCCACGATCAGATAGACCTGCTGTGCGCCTCGTTCAGAAATGCGCGAGCCCAGAACCCGAAACCCGATTCCAACGGCAATTCCAGCCACGATGACAAAGGCGAGAGCGCCCAGCCATACTGGCCATTTTGACGGAATGCGGTCCGTGTCACCCTGCTCCGGGGGCTTGGCCACAGGCAGGCTGTTGACTTGCCTCAGCGTGAATTCGGGCACATACCTGCCCTTCGGCAGGCTGATGATGACAGTGTCGGTCATGCCTTCGGACTGGTAGTATTTCTCCAAGGCGTCCCGCAGTCGTATAGCGGCGGTTCGAACGAAATTGTGGTTCATTTCGTCTTCGCCATGGTGCCGACCGAACACCTCCAGGCCTATCGAATAGGATTTGATGCGCTCCCCGCGCCCCTCGAGGGTTTCGTTGACGACATAGGACAGGAAAGCGCGCAGGCGCCGCGATTGTCGTAACTGTTCTGACGCGCAGATTCTCTCAAGCGTTAACCTGACGTCTTCATGAGATGGCGACATGGCGCGCAACTCCTATCGTCGTCGAGACAGCCCGAGTTCACCATCAAGGGAGCGCGAGGACAGAATATTAGCAGGATCGGGATGACGCGGCTATGCTTACCCATGGAAGAGGAGCCGCGAGGCCGAAGATACGCCATTCACGCCATGGGTGATACAAAAGGAAACCGGTCGACATTCATGAATATCGACCGGTTCGTGACCTCGTTCATGAGGTTAACGCAGATCAGTTGTTGCCACTGCTACCGCCGCCATTATCACCGCCGCCATTGTTGCCGCCGCCATTGTTGCCGCCGCCCTGATTGTGGTGATCGTGATCATGATTACCCTCGCCCGCTCGATCATCAGTCTCGCCAGGACGATCGCATTCCGAACGCACCCGCAGAACGTGGTTCGCTTCGACACCGTTCGCTCGCTTGTACTCCTCGCAATCGCGCCGAAACATCGACACAGCGGGCGACGGCGGCACATCCGCCCCCGACGGCAGGTCTGCCGCATACAAGCTCAGAGGTGGTGCAGCCTGTGCGACAATGACGGCAAAGATTGCGAATGCGCGCTTCATAGAGCCTCCTACAACGCGGGGCAAGCAAGCGGACCCGACATCCTCAGTCGCGACCGAATTCTCAAACCCCGATTTCGATGGCGCGCCAATAGCCGAAGTACGATATCGCGGCAGGTTTCACACGGTTTCGAAACGTTTCCGCAAGATCGCTTGTCGCCTTTCTGAAGCCGGCTATCCGATCGACATCTCCCACCGATTGCGCCGAAGTATCAATCACGCCTGTCGAAACCGCATCGTGACAATCCGAAACCGTTCGATACCTCGCACACGTGCAGCTTTTTCACATAAACAATCAACGTCGAGGGGAAGTTTCATATCCATATGTAGTACGCGAATAAATATAGGGAAAAAATGAAAAACCCCGTAATAATGTTTATAATGATACCCTGCTCAATACTTTGGGAAATCGTATATTTTGCCGCGACCGGAGAAATTCAAACCGCCTTCGCGATCATGGTTACCGGGTATCTTTCCGGTATGGTTGGCTGGCAGGCAGCCATTCTGGTCTCAAGCGACAGTGATTGACCTTTTCGCCCTCATTGCCGCAAGAAACGCTTGGCGTCGGGAGAAGCGCTGGTCGTATGCCCTATGTCGCAAGACGCTGATGCAATCCGCGGCGACAGGAAGAAGCCAGAACCTGCCATACATCCGCATCAGCAAGAAGACGTACAACGTCGGAAACGATTCCGTGAACTTCGGGATATCCCGACGCTCGGCGCACCATCAAAATCAACCGGCTGAATGCGGTAACACCTGAATGGAACGAATAGGTTTGCAAACCACCGCCCGGCTGATCTCGACCCTCGCCGCGAATATCGAGGCGATGAAGGACCATATCGCCGCGATGGATGATTTGACGCTTGACTCGCTCATCCCGTTCTTGCCTCCGACCGCCCCGCCGGGTTCAGCCGAGATGGTGATGACCCTGCTCGTCTACAGGGAAATGAAGGATCGGAAGGTGAGGCACAGCGGCGACAATATCATACCATTCCCCAGGCTGTAGTCGCCGCGCTTGCTCCTCGGTTGCCGACATGGATGCCGCCCGCAAGGACGGCCTTGACGGCGACGTGGTGGTTCGCGCGCCGTCGGGCGGCAAAGTCCCGCGGGGTCTCGCAGCCGCCGTACCAGCCATTGGCTTAGGCATTGAGCTCGCGCTTGGCTTGGCCGCCGATCAGGCGATAGACCGGCTGGCCGGTGACCTTCCCGATAATGTCCCACATGGCGATCTCGACGCTGGAGATCGCCATCATCACCGTCGAGCCGCCCTGGTACTGGTCGCGGATCATGCCGCCGACGACATGCTCTATGTCGAAGGGATCCTTGCCGATGATGCGCGAGGCGACCCACTCGTTGACGAGCGTCCCGCGCCTGACCTTCAAGCGCTATTTTTCCTATTGCCTAGACAAAAGACCCGAGTTAAGAATTTTATTGTCTATACAAAAGAACCGTCGAGTCACCTCGACCAATGGGGAACAAGATGAACACTTCGCGACGCACCCTTTTGAAGGGGCTGGCAGGCGTGCCGGCTCTGCTTGCCGCTACCTATTCGCCGCTCGCAGCCCTTGCCCAGGAGGGCGGCGCGGGTCATGACGCATTGCGGGTTGCCATGGCCAAGCCCGCGGGTAGCCTCGACCCCCACAAGTACATCGGGCTTTGGTCTGTTCAGGACCTCATTTTCGAGCCGCTCATCCGCTATGGCCATGGCGGCAAGATGGAGCCGGCGCTGGCAACGGAATGGGCCGTCGAAGATGGCGGCAAGCTGCTGCGCGTCAAGCTTCGCCAGAACGTGACGTTCCACGATGGCACCCCCTGGGACTCGAAGGCGATGACCTGGAACCTCGACCGGTGGATGGGCAAGGACGCCCATAACTGGATGAACTGCTCCCGCCTTTTCGACGGTCACAAGGCTGTGGACGACCACACCGTGGAGATACGCTTCAAGGAGCCGGTCCTCGGACTGTTGTACGAATTTTCGTATGTCAGGCCGTCCCGGTTTCTGAGCCCGGCGTCAGTCGCCGCCGACGGCAGCTACCAAAAGCCCGTCGGCACCGGGCCGTGGATGGAGGAAAGCGCCAGCAACAGCTCCAGCACATTTGAGCGGTTTGATGGCTATTGGGGCGACCGGCCATCGTTCCAGCACATCGACCTCATGGTTCTACCGGATTCGCGCAGCCGCATGGCCGCACTGCGCGCCGGCGAGATAGACCTCATCGGCGGCGACTTCCTGGCCCCGATCAAGGCTACCGAAGCGAAGGCGCTGCAGGACGCCGGCATACCGGTCGTCGTGGAGACCGGGACCATGTCCATTGTCCTGGGTTTCAATCCCGAACGCAACGAGGCGCTCAAGGACAGGAAGGTTCGCCAGGCAATCGATATCGGCTTCGACCGTTCGGCTATCTCGCAAGTCCTTTTCAATGGAATGGCCGAACCGGCCGGCAATCTCTTTCCTGCGACCGTTCCTTTGAGCGGAAAGCGGTTCGAGGTCTCGAAACGTGATCCGGAGGCCGCCGCCGCGTTGCTCGAGGAAGCTGGCTGGACCGGTTCGGGCATACGAGAAAAAGATGGCAAGCAGTTGGCCCTCGAACTTGTGGTCAGCGAGGAGGCAATGGCCGGATCGCGCGCGCTGGGTGAAATTCTCCAGGCCCAGCTCGCGGAAATCGGGATGCAGATCAGCATCCGCACCGTCGATCACGCATCGCGCCATTCCGATATTCCGGCGCGCAAGTTCGACCTGGCGCTGTTCTATACGCTTGGCGCGCCTTACGAGCCGTTCGGGACACTGATCGGCATGTTGCTATCGACCTTCAACAACGGCGTCGACGGCAAGCTCGCGATCGATGTCGCCAATCTCGATCCGCTTTTGCTGGCGGCGGCTTCCGCGGCAGACGACAAGGTCGAGGGCGCCACTCAAGCCGTCTATGACTGGTTGCACGAAAATGTCGCCCTGCTCCCGTTGTTCTATGCCCCGGTAATCTGGGCGCATACGGAGCGCGTTGCGGGATTCAAGGCGCCGGCGACGGAATACGACCTTCCGTTCGAAAACATCACGCTCGGAGCGTGAGACGGTCATGATTTCGTTGATTGGAGCGCGCCTTCGCAACGCGGCGGTCCTTCTGGTGCTGGCGACCTTGCTTTGCTTCACGCTGGTGGTTGCCGCGCCTGGCAACATCGCCGTGTTGATCGCCGAGCTCCGGACGCCGAAGGCCACGTTCGAACAGATCGCCGTGATCGAGAAGGAACTCGGGCTGCACGACCCGCTTCTGGTGCGGTATGGCCACTGGCTGGCCGGCGTCGGAACGGGGCATCTCGGGATCTCGTACAAGACGGGAGAGGACATCGGCACCTCGATGCGGGAACGGCTTCCCGTCACTGCGATCCTTGTGGCCGGAGGCGCCTGCTTCGCCATGCTTCTCAGCCTGGCCCTGGGCTTTGCCGGCGCTTTGTGGCCAGGCAGGTTCGCGGACAAATTCACACGCGTGTTCGCGCTGCTCAGTGCCTCGATGCCATCGTTCTTCGTAGGCGCTCTGCTGATCTACGGACTTGCCGTGGAACTGCGACTGCTGCCCTCCTTCGGCACGGCAAGCCTGTCGAGTTGGGTCCTACCCTGGATCACCATCGGCGTTCTGCCCGCCGCGGTGCTAAGCCGGGTGGTTCGCGTCGGTCTGGAAGAGGCGATGGCGAGGCCCTTCGCATTGACCGCGATCGCCAAGGGGATGAGCCGACGCGCCATCCTCTTTCGACACGCGCTGCCCAACATCACGCCGACCTATATCAACGCGCTCGGCGCGCAGGGCGGAGCAATGGTGGTGGGCGCGGTGGTCATTGAGCCGATGTTCGCGCTGAAGGGCGTCGCCGACCTGTTTCTCGCCGGCGTCCTGTTCCGGGATTTCATGGTGGTGCAGGCCTGCCTTCTCGTCTTCATCTCCTTCTTCATCATCCTCAACCTGCTCGTCGACATCGGCATGATGTTCACGGACCCGAAGCTCAGACGTCAGGGTAGCTAGTCATGAAGTTCCTTTCAGACATCAGGAAGTCGGTGTCCGGCCTGCCGAAACTCGCGCTTTGGTCGGTTGGCATCTTTGTTTTCCTCGGCGTCTTCGGCCCATGGCTGACGCCCTACAATCCCAACACGCAGAACCTTCTCGCCGCCCATCAGACTTTCTCCTGGCAGCATCTGCTTGGAACCGATCATGTCGGCCGCGACACGCTCAGCCGGCTGATCGCCTCGGCACGTACGTCGGTCGTCGGCATGGCGCTGGTCCTGGCCATCGCGCTCTCCGTCGGCGTCACCATCGGGACAGTCGCGGGATACCGGCGGGGACGCGTCGAAGAGGCATTGATGCGCGTCGTGGACGTCGGCCAGGCAATGCCCAGCCTGATCGTCGCGCTGGCGGTGATCGGCATATTCGGAACGGGCTACTGGAACATGATCCTCGCTCTCGCCGCCGCGTGGTGGCCGGGCAGCGCCCGCATCAGCCGCGCCGTGGCCGTGAACGTCATGAACCGCCCCCACATCGAATCCCTCAGGGTGCTCGGGGCGAGCCCCGCGCGGATCTATTTCCACCACCTCCTGCCGGCAACGCTTGGCGCGGTGCTGGTCTACGCCACCGCCGACGCGGGCGCCGTCGCCCTGGCGATCGCGACGCTCAGCTTCCTAGGCCTGGGTATCCAGCCCCCCACACCCGAATGGGGCCAGATGCTGGTCGATGCGCTCCCCTATCTGGAATCCTACCCGCGTGAGGTCATCCTGCCGGGGCTGGCGCTGACCCTGGTGGTCATCGGGTTCAATCTGCTCGGCGAGTCCATCGCGTTGAACCGAGTTCCCACCCCTCTTCCGAGACGCATTCTCCAACGCAAGCGGCTGTTGACGGCAAGCTGGACGAAGGTTTCGTCATGACCCAGGATTTGCTCCAAGTCACCGATCTCTCGATCGATCTGTTCACCGCGCGTGCCGCCCTCAGGCCCGTCGACGGCGTGAGCTACAGCCTCGCCCGTGGTCGGACGCTGGCAATCGTCGGCGAAAGTGGAAGCGGCAAGACGGTTCTCAACTTCGCCCCGCTCGGCCTGATGCCGACCGGCGTCGTCGCCGACTTGCATGGTTCCATCCTCTTTGACGGAACGCAGCTCGTGGGGATGTCGGACAGGAATCTGCGCCGCATCCGGGGTCGGTCGATCGGGACGATCTTCCAGGATCCGATGAGCGCGCTCAATCCGGCCCTGAAGATCGGCCGGCAGATCGCCGAAGTCGCAGAGATGCATCTGGGCATGACCGCCAGGCAGGCAGAGGGCCGCGCACTCGAATTGCTGAAGCTGGTCAGGATGTCGGACCCCGGCGCCCGCCTGCGCCAGTATCCGCACGAGCTTTCCGGCGGCCTCAGACAGCGCGCCATGATCGCCATCGCCATCGCCGGTGAGCCAAAACTCCTTATCGCCGACGAACCGACCACCGCGCTCGACGTCACCGTTCAGGCACAAATCATCGCCCTGTTGAAGGACCTGCAGCAGCGGCTAGACATGGCGATCGTCCTGATCACCCATGACATGGGGGTGGTCGCCAGCATCGCGTCCAAGGTCGCCGTCATGTATGCGGGCAGGATCGCGGAATACGGTCCGGTCGATCGGGTCCTCGTCCAACCCGAACATCCCTATACGCAGGGACTGATCGCCGCGCTTCCGCGCGAGGAAGACGAGCAGGGTGCTCCCTTCAGGGGACTTCCCGGCGCCCCGCCGATCCTGGGGGCGCCGTTGCAGGGATGCGCATTCGCGCCGCGATGCCCCAGATCAATCGAGCGGTGCAGGAGCGAGCGGCCGGCTTTGCTCACCCGGCCAGGCGGCCTGGTGGCGGTCGCCTGCCATGTCGTCAATGCGCGCGCTCCGAAGGAGGTGAACTATGCCTGAAGCCAAATCCCTCCTGCGTGTCGAGAATCTGGTCACGCGCTTCAAGAGCGTCGAGCGCGGAAAGTGGGTTACCGCCGTGGACGACGTGTCCATTGAACTGGCGCCCGGAGAGATCGTCGGCCTGGTCGGCGAGTCCGGCTGCGGAAAATCGACGCTTGGACGCTCGATCGTCGGTCTCGAGCAACCCCAGTCCGGGCGCATACTTCTCGACGGAATTGATCTGGCCGGCCTGAAAGGCACGGAACTGCGGGAAACGCGGCGCGCCATCCAATATGTATTCCAGGATCCCTATGCTTCCCTGAATGACAGGCAGACCATTGGCGAGGCGATCGTCGAAGCTCTTCTGATCAAGGGCGTCAAGGAGCCCGGCGTTCAACGCACCAGGACGCTGGCATTGCTCGATCAGGTCGGGCTGCCGCAGTCGATGGCGGAGCGATATCCGCGCGAACTGTCCGGCGGACAGCGCCAACGCGTCGCCATTGCGCGATCGCTGGCAGTGGAGCCGCGCGTGCTGATCTGCGACGAGCCGGTCAGTGCGCTGGACCTGTCGATCCGGGCGCAGGTGATGAATCTGTTCCTCACGCTGCAAAAGGAGCTCGGTGTCGCGTGCCTCTTCATCGCGCATGATCTGGCCCTGGTGCGACAGGCGGCTTCCCGGACATATGTCATGTATCTGGGCAAGATCGTCGAGTCCGGCAGGTCGAACGAACTCTACGGATCGCCCGGCCATCCCTATACGCGCGCGCTGCTGGATTCGATTCCGAGCGCCGACCCCCGCAAGGAGGCGCTGAGGGAAGCGCCGGCCATCCATGGCGACATTCCAAGCCCGACGAACCCGCCGTCCGGCTGTCGTTTCCGCACGCGTTGCCCGCATGCCATCGCGGCGTGCGCGGACACGCAACCGCCCCTGGCAACTTTGACGCCAAGCCATCGCGCGGCATGCATCCGCGTGGAAGAGCTTCGCGACACACCATATCGCCAAGCCGGCGCCATTGCCGCCTTGGCCTGAGAACAATTCAAACGACCGCATATCCCGGGGAGGGAAACACCGTGTTGATCGACACTACGCGCACACTCGGGCCTGCAAATTCGCCCGCGCCGGATGACGAGGACTTCTGGCTCGCCGTCCGGGCAAAAATGCGCCCGATGTATGTGAACACGCAGCTTGTGAACACACGTCGGGGGCCGGCGCCTCTTGAGGTCCGGGAGAGAATAAGGTCGCT
>OFIS01000812.1_pt1 | contig 11550 bp, 9 predicted proteins | sample 1775071 | NCBI WGS metagenome assembly OFIS01 (sample SAMN08195774, study PRJEB24354) | sludge metagenome | isolation source: sludge from phenol fed wastewater aerobic bioreactor C | place: India: Nagpur | collected 2016-09-17 | reverse complement strand
AGCAGCAGGTCGGCCTTGGCCTCCCGGGCGATCGCCACCCGCCGCCCGAGCCCGACGAAGACGTCTTCGTCGCGGGTCGTGCGCACGTCGTAGCGGCCGCTCTCCCGCAACACCCGGATCAGCGTCTGCGCCATTTCGAGGACGACGGTCTTCTCCGGCGTGCCGGTGGCGGGCGAGACCGTGCCCGCGTCGACGCCGCCGTGGCCGGGATCGATCACGATCACCGGCCGGGCCGGCACCGGCGCCTCCGGATCGGCGCCCCGCGACGTCGCGCTCGGATGCGTCCCCTCGCGGTCGCCCTTGGCGGCCGCGGTCCCGCTCACCGAGCCGGTCTCCTCGACCGCGACGGTGAGAGCCCGCGCCGCGACGGAGGCCTCGGCGGGCTCGGGCGCGCGTCCGACCACCCCGGCGAGCGCCGACGCGCCGGTCAGAACGACCGCCGCGACGACCGAGACCAGTCGCCGCGTCGCCTTCTTCTCGGGCGCCGCCCATGCCGTGGCAACCCCTTTCGCGATGCCGAAGATACCCAAATGCGTCCCTCTCGGAGGCCGTCGTCCGAAGCGACAGGATAGACCATGGGCGCCTCGCGGTTAACCCGTCGTTGACGGTGGCGAGACGCCGCGTCGCCCGCGGCCGGCCCCGCGTCGGCCGGCACGTTGCGCGACTTGCAAAGGCACCCACGCCCCCGTAAGTATGGGCCAGGATTTCGATCTCCGAGCGAATCCCCGATCCGCGCCGAGGCGTGGCCGGGGCACTCGTCGAAGAGTTCGGACCGTTCGTTCCCGATGCTCGTCCGGCTCGCCCGCGACGATGGCGGGAGAGAGGCCCCTCGGCGGCCGGCATCCCCGATGGATGTCGTCGTGCGGGTGGTTTCGTTCGTTGGCGCGTATCGCCTGGACGACCTCTCGAGACGAGCGGCCCGGTCCCGTCACCGTCCACCCGGTGCCGGGAAGAAGTTCCGGAACACGGCGCGTCGGCGACACGAGGTCGGTCGTCGAGCGTGGTGTTCGGGCCTCCGAGGCCATGCCTCACGGTGGTCGGGCCCGGGTTCGTCGCGTTTTCTTGCGATTTCGCCCGGCCGCGACCGCTCCCGATCGATGGTTTGCCACTCGATCGCCACGAAAGAACAGGGTCGAACGAACGGCCATGCCGACGACGACGGGACGCACGACGGAAACGACGGAGACGGCGACAGGCCGGTTCTCTTCGCGTCGTCGCCTCGTCCACGCGGCGCCTACACGTTCGATCGCGCTCCCCCATTCCCTACCGACACGACAAGCCCGCGACCGTGCCGCCGTCCTCCTCGGGACGGCGCCGTACGTCGTGGGCCCGGAGTTTTCGCCTCATGGCCAACAAGATGCTCATCGACGCCACCCACCCGGAAGAGACCCGGGTGGTCGTGGTGCGCGGCAGCCGAGTCGAGGAATTCGACTTCGAAGCCGCCAACAGGAAACAGCTCAGGGGTAACATCTATCTCGCCAAGGTCACCCGCGTGGAGCCGTCGCTCCAGGCGGCCTTCGTCGACTACGGCGGCAACCGTCACGGCTTCCTGGCCTTTTCGGAAATTCACCCCGACTATTATCAGATCCCGACCGCCGATCGGCAGGCCCTCCTCGAGGAGGAGGCGCGCATGCACGCCGACGCCGAGCGCGAGGAGAACCGTCCGCGCCGCAAGGCGAAGCCCAAGGCCAAGGCCGAGAGCGAAGGCGCCGAGGGCGAGGAGGTCTCCGAGGCCGCCGACGCCGAGGCCGCCGAGGTCGCCGAGGAGGACGCCGTCGAGAGCGTCGGCTCCGAGGACGCGCTCGAGGAACTGCCCGAGCGTCGCCCGCAGCAGCGCCTGCGCCGCCAGTACAAGATCCAGGAAGTGATCAAGCGCCGTCAGGTGCTGCTCGTCCAGGTCGTCAAGGAGGAGCGCGGCAACAAGGGCGCGGCTCTGACCACCTATCTGTCGCTCGCCGGCCGCTATTCGGTGCTGATGCCCAACACCGCGCGCGGCGGCGGCATCTCCCGCAAGATCACCCAGCCGACCGACCGCAAGCGCCTGAAGACCATCGCCCAGGAGCTCGAGGTTCCGGAAGGCATGGGCGTCATCGTCCGCACCGCCGGCGCCGCCCGCACCAAGGCCGAGATCAAGCGCGACTTCGAATATCTCCTGCGCCTGTGGGAGAACGTCCGCGAACTGACCTTGAAGTCGTCCGCGCCGAAGCTCGTCTACGAGGAAGGCTCGCTGATCAAGCGCTCCATCCGCGACCTCTACAACAAGGACATCGACGAAGTCCTGGTCGCCGGCGAGGAGGGCTATCGCGAGGCCAAGGACTTCATGCGCATGCTCATGCCGAGCCATGCCAAGAACGTCCAGAACTATCGCGAGCCGACCCCGGTCTTCACCCGCTTCGCGGTGGAGAGCCAGCTCGACGCGATGTTCAGCCCGCAGGTCACCCTGCGCTCGGGCGGCTACATCGTCATCAATCCGACGGAAGCCCTGGTCTCCATCGACGTGAACTCGGGCAAGTCGACCCGGGAGCACAACATCGAGGACACTGCGCTCGCCACCAACATGGAGGCGGCCGAGGAGGTCGCCCGCCAGCTCCGCCTGCGCGATCTCGCCGGTCTCATCGTGATCGACTTCATCGACATGGAGGAGAACCGCAACAACCGGGCGGTCGAGCGCAAGCTCAAGGAATGCCTGAAGAACGATCGCGCCCGCATCCAGGTCGGCCGCATTTCGCACTTCGGCCTGATGGAGATGAGCCGCCAGCGCATCCGCACCGGCGTTCTCGAGAGCTCGATGGTGCTGTGCCCGCATTGCGGCGGCACCGGCATGGTGCGGTCGACCGAATCGGTCGCGCTCCACGTCCTGCGCTCGCTCGAGGAGGCGCTGCTGCGCAACGTGACGCACGATCTGATCGTGCGCACCCGCACCGCCGTGGCGCTCTACATCCTCAACAACAAGCGCGGTCATCTCGCCGATCTCGAGCGCCGCTTCGGCCTCGACATCACCGTGCTCGCCGACGATCACGCCTCTCAGGCCGGCCATCTCTACGTGGTGGAGAAGGGCGACCCGGTGGTGCCGCGCACCGATCGGCCCGAACTCGTCGCCGCTCCCGCCGTGGTCGAGGAGCCGGAGGAGGAGATCGAGGACGAGGTCGAGGAGACCGAGGAGGAGGAGACCGAGCGCAACGAGAGCCGTGACGAAGGTCGCGGTGAGGCGCGCAACGGCGAGACCGATGCCGGTCGTCGCCGCCGCCGTCGGCGTCGGCGTGGTCGCGGTCGTGGCGAGGGCGCCCCGCAGAACGGCACCGACGAGGAGAACGCCGCCTACGACGCCGAGAGCGGCGCGGAGGAAGGGACCGAGGAAGGCTCCGAGGAGACCGGCCCGGTCGAGCTCGACGCCAACGGCGACGAGATTCCGCGCAAGCGCCGCCGTCGCGGCCGTCGCGGCGGCCGCCGCAATCGTCCCGAGAACGGCGAGGCCGGTGAGACCGTGCGCGCCGAGGGCGAAGCCTACGAAGGCGAAGAGGGTGACGAGGGCGAGGAGATCGCGACCGACGACGTCGTCGTGATCGACCGCGAGACCCTCGCCGCCGAGGTCGCGGCGATGGACGCCGCCCCCGAGGAGACCGCCGCCGAGGTGGTCGCCGAAGAGGCGCCGGCCGTCGAGACCTCTGCGGTCGAGGCCCCCGTCGCCGAGGTTCCGGCCGAGGAGCCGCCGGCGAAGCCCAAGCGCGTCCGCGCGCCGCGCAAGTCCGCCAAGACCAAGGCCGCCGAAGCCGCCGCCGCGGAGGCCGAAGCCGCCGCCGAGGCCGAGGCCGCGACCGAGGCCGAGGCCGCGCCCGTCGCCGCCGAGGAGCCGGCTCCGGCCCCCGAGCAGCCCGCCCCCGAGGCGAGCGCCGCCACCGCGACGCAGAGCGTGAGCGAGCCGGCGCCGGTCGAAGAGGCCGAGGCCGAACCCGCCGCTCCGGCGAAGCCGGTGCCGCAGTCGACCGAACTGCCGCCCGACGCGCCGCGCAAGTCCGGCTGGTGGTCGAAGCGCGGCTGAGGCCGACGATCCGATGAAACGAGAAAGGCCGGGAGCGATCCCGGCCTTTTTCACGTCGTCGGACCTCGAAACCCCGGCGGGTCGGCCGAGCGCAAGCCGATGGACCGCGTGGTCGCTCGAGCCGGGGCGACGGAAGAGCGCGGCGCGGAAGGCCGGTTCGACGTCGGAATTTGTTGAAATCCGGGAGCCGTTCGTGCCAACAGTGGCGACCCAAGTCGGTCGGCTCGCTCCGACCCGTCACCCGTATTCGTCAGGACGACACCACCCATGCCCGAGGTGATCTTCAACGGACCGGCCGGCCGCATCGAAGGCCGTTTCCAGCCCGCGAAGCAGCGCAACGCTCCCATCGCTCTCATTCTTCATCCCCACCCCCAGTTCGGGGGCACGATGAACAACCAGATCACCTATCAGCTGTTCTACATGTTCGCGAAGCGCGGCTTCGCGGTGCTGCGCTTCAACTTCCGCGGCGTCGGCCGCTCGCAGGGCGCGTTCGATCACGGCGCCGGCGAATTGTCGGATGCCGCCGCCGCGCTCGACTGGGTCCAGACCATCCACCCGGACGCCCGCTCCTGCTGGATCGCCGGCTTCTCCTTCGGCGCCTGGATCGGCATGCAGCTGCTGATGCGCCGGCCCGAGATCGAGGGCTTCATCTCGATCGCCCCGCCGGCCAATCTCAACGACTTCTCGTTCCTCGCCCCCTGCCCCTCCTCCGGCCTGATCGTCCACGGCGACATCGACAAGGTGGTGCCGCTGAAGGACGTCCAGACCCTGGTCGACAAGCTCAAGACCCAGAAGGGCATCGTCATCGACCAGCGCGTGATCGAGGGCGCCAACCACTTCTTCGAGAACAAGGTCGACGAGCTGCTCCAGCACTGCGAGCAATACGTCGACATGCGCCTCGCCTCGGCGATCGAGACGGCCTGATCCTTCGGGATCCCGGACCCGTCGGGACCCCTGACGGGTCGCCGGTCCCGAATTCGTTGGACCGGCGCCCGCCCCTGCGCCAGTCTCCCCCGAAACGACTCCTCGGGGGTGACGTCATGGGAATTCGCATCGTCGTGTCCGGCGCGTCCGGTTGGGTCGGCCGCGCCCTGGTGCGCGCCGTCGCCGGTGCCGCCGATCTCGAACTGGCCGGGGCCGTGGCGAGGTCCGAGGCCGGGGCCGACGCCGGCACCCTCGCCGGCCTCGCCCCGCTCGGCGTGCCGGTGGTCGCGACCCTCGCCGAGGCCCTCGCCGTCCCCTCCGACGTGGTGATCGACTACACCAAGCCCGCCGTCGTCGCCGGCCATGTCCGCACGGCGCTCGAGGCCGGCCGCCACGTCGTCGTCGGCACCTCCGGTCTCGGCTCGGCCGATTACGCCCAGATCGACGCGCTGGCCCGCGAGCGCGGCCTCGGCGTCGTCGCCGCCGGCAATTTCTCGATCACCGCGACCCTGCTGAAGCGCTTCGCGCTCGAGGCGGCGCGCCACGTCGCCGACGTCGAGATCATCGACTATGCCTCGGCGAAGAAGCCCGACACGCCCTCCGGCACCGGCCGCGAGCTGGCCGAGGCGCTCTCCGCCGTGCGCCGGCCGGGCACCTCGCTGCCCGTCGGCGACCTCTCCGGCCTCCCCGCCACGCGCGGCGCCACCGTCGCCGAGCCGACGCCGATCCAGGTCCATTCGGTGCGGATGCCGTCCTATGTCCTCGCCTGCGAGGCGATCTTCGGCGCCGAGGACGAACGCCTCGTCATCCGCCACGACGCCGGATCCTCGCCGAGCCCCTATGTCGCCGGAACCCTGCTCGCCGCCCGCCGGGTGATCGCGCGCGTCGGCCTGACCCGAGGGCTCGACGCGCTGATCGATTGAGCGCGTCTCAGCGCCGCGTCTCGGGGAGGCGCCGCATCCGCTGCACGACCGGCGGAGAGTTCCCGAGCCGGCCGCCGACGCCGCTCGCCGGGACCGCCGTCGCGCGCGCGGCCGGCGCCGTGGCGCGCCCGACAGACGCCGTGGCGCGCCCGACCGAGCGCCGCGCGAACCGGGTCAGAACCAGCAACAGCACCCCGCAGAAGCCGACCCAGAAGGCATAGGCGGCGAGCGCGCCGCCGTCCTCGTAAGGATCGAGCACGCGGAACCCGCCGCGACCGAGCAGCGTCACCGGCTCGCCCGCATCGAGACCGATCCACACCCGTGCCGCCTCGGCGATCAGCGCGAGCCCGGCGAAGGTCACGAGCTTCGGCCGCCGCCCGGCGACCTCGTAGAACCAGCGGAAGGTCAGGACCGGATTCGCCATCGCCTCACCCCATCGCCAGGACGCCGCCACGCATCGGATGCGGCACGCCGGTGGTGCCGGGGAACGACAGCGGCAATCGTTCCAGGTGGCGCACGGCGAGATGGGCGAAGGCCTGCGCCTCCAGGAAGTCGGTCGACCAACCGACGTCCGCCGCCGTGACGACGCGCGCATTGGTCGCCTCGCCGAGCATCGCCAGCAGGGTCGGATTGTGCGCGCCCCCGCCCGCGACCACCACCATCGCCGGCTGGGCCGGCAGGATCGCCAGCCCCTTGGCGATCGCCCGCGCGGTCAGCGCCGTCAGCGTCGCCGCGCCGTCGGCCGGCGAGAGCCCCTCGACCGCCGCCGCTGTGAAGGCGTTGCGATCGAGCGACTTCGGCGCCGGCACGTCGAAGAAGGGATGTTCGAGCAGGGCCGCCAGCAACCGCTCGTCGACCCGGCCCGCCGCCGCGAGCCGGCCGTCGACGTCGAGCGGACGCGAGGTGTGGAGACGGCACCAGTCGTCGAGCGCGGCATTGCCCGGCCCGCAGTCGAAGGCGACGAGATCGCTCGGATCCTCACCCGCCCCGATCCAGGTCAGATTGGCGACGCCGCCGATGTTGCAGACGACCAGCGGGCGCGGCAGATCGCCGGAGGCGGCGAGCGCCGCGTGCCAGATCGGCACCAGCGGCGCCCCCTCCCCGCCCGCCGCCACGTCGGCGGCGCGGAAGTCGTAGACGACCGGCAGCCCGACCGCCCGCGACAGCGCCAGCCCGTCGCCGAGCTGCACCGTGATCCGGTGCGACGGCGCATGGAACACCGTCTGCCCGTGAAAGCCGACGACCGCCACGTCCGCCGCCGTCAGGCCGTTCGCCGCCATGAAGGTCGCGACCGCATCCGCATGGGCCGTCGTCACCACGACCTCGGCCGCCGCCAGCGCCTCCGGCCGCTCGGCCCGGTCGCCGACCGAGGGCGCGACCGCGATCGCCGCGCGGATCGCCGCGCGCTCGTGGTCGTCGTAGGGGCGAAACAGCGTCGGCCCGAGGTCGAAGATCCGCCGCCCGTCGGTCTCCACCGCCGCGACGTCGACCCCGTCCATCGAGGTGCCGCTCATCAAGCCGATCGCCCAGCGCCGCGCGCCCATGTCCACCCGTCCTCCGCCCCGATCCGCGCCGCGGTCACGCCCCTTCGGGGGGTGTCTTCTCGCCCGCGAGATGCTATGAGCCCGGTTCGACGCGGCTCACCCGCGTCGTCTGCCAGGGTTTCGCCGATCATGACCGCGTTCAAGTCCGATTTTCTCCGCGTCCTCTCCGAGCGTGGATTCATCCACCAGATCTCCGATCCGGAAGGGCTCGACGCCGCCTTCCTCGCCGGCCCGGTGACGGCCTATATCGGCTTCGACGCGACCGCCCCCTCGCTCCATGCGGGCTCCCTGATCCAGATCATGATGTTGCACTGGATGCAGGAGACCGGCCACCGTCCGATCGCCCTGATGGGCGGCGGCACGACGATGATCGGCGATCCCTCCTTCAAGGACGAGGCGCGCAAGCTCCTCACCGTCGAGGACATCGACGCCAATCTCGCCGGCATCAAGCGGGTCTTCTCCAAGTTCCTCGACTTCGAGAGCGGCCGCGCGCTGATGATCAACAATGCCGATTGGCTGCGCCACCTCAACTACGTCGAATTCCTGCGCGACGTCGGCCGCCACTTCTCGGTCAACAAGATGCTGAGCTACGACTCGGTCAAGCTCCGGCTCGACCGCGAACAGTCGCTGAGCTTCCTCGAATTCAACTACATGATCCTCCAGGGCTACGACTTCGTCGAGCTCTACCGCCGCACCGGCTGCATCCTGCAGATGGGCGGTTCGGATCAGTGGGGCAACATCGTCAACGGCATCGACCTCGGCCACAAGATGGAGCGGGCGCAGTTCTTCGCGCTCACCTCGCCGCTGCTCACCACCTCCTCGGGGGCGAAGATGGGCAAGACGGCGAACGGCGCCGTCTGGCTCGAGGCGGACATGCTGAGCCCCTACGACTACTGGCAGTACTGGCGCAACACCGAGGACGCCGACGTCGAGCGCTTCCTGAAGCTCTACACCAAGATGCCGATGGGCGAGATCGCCCGTCTCGCCGCGCTCGGCGGCTCGGAGATCAACGAGGCCAAGAAGATCCTGGCGACCGAGATCACCGCGCTGGTGCACGGCCGCGACGTGGCGCTCGCCGCCGCCGAGACCGCCCGCAAGACCTTCGAGGAAGGCGCCCTCGCCGCCGATCTGCCGACGGTGGAGATCCCGGCCGGCGAACTCGCGGAAGGCCTCGGCGTCCTCGCCGCCTTCGTCCGGGCCGGCCTCGCCGGCTCCAACGGCGAGGCGCGCCGCGCGGTCGCCGGCGGCGCGCTCCGGATCAACGACGTCCCCCTCGCCGACGAGCGTCAGAAGCTGACGACCGGCGATCTGACCGGCGACGGCGTGATCAAGCTCTCCTCCGGCAAGAAGAAGCACGTGCTTCTGAAGCCGGTCTGATCCCGAGCGCGGGAGGGTCCGATCCGTTCGGACCCTCCCGCGCCGAGGACGAGCCTCAGGGTTTCGCCGCGCTCGGCAGGGTCGGCGCGGCGAAACCGGCCTCCGCCAGGATCGCCTGCGCCTCCGGCGACAGGAGCCACATCGCGAAGCGATAGGCCGCGACCGGCGCCCCCGGCGCCACCGCCAGCCCGTAGTCGGCCCGCACCGCCAGGCTCTCCGGCAGGGCGAAGGCCCGCGCCTCCGGCGCCTCCTTCGCGATCGGGCGGCGATTGGTGCAATAGGCGAGGAAGAGATCGGCCGCGCCGCTCGTCAGCTGCAGGGCATAGACGTTGCGCCCGGCCGGCGGCGGCGGCGAAGTCGGCCCGCCGGTCAGCTGCAGCGCCTTCGCCTCCAGCGCCGCCTTGGCGCCCGGCTTCACCGCCTCCGCCTTGGCGAAGACCTCGAAGGCATAGTCCCCGGCCGGATCCGCCTTGGGCGTCGAGGTGCCGAGCTTGACGGCGGGGTCGAGCATCCGGTCGAGGAGATTGCTCCCGTCGGCCGCGACGCCGGCCTTCGGCATGGCGAAGGCGCAGAGTTCGTTGCGCGCGAAGAGGACCACCGGCCCCATCTTGCCCTCGGCGGCGAGCGCCAGCGGATGCTCCATGTTGGCGGAGGTGAAGACGTCGACCTTCGCGCCCGCCTCGATCTCCTTCTTGAGCGTCCCCGAGGCCTTGTAGGTCTGATCGACGCGAATGCCGGTCGCCTTGGTGAAGGCGGCGCCGGCTTGCGTCAGCGCCCCGCGCAGGCTCCCGGCCGAGACGTGGACGATCGCCTCCTCGGCCACGGCGGGGCCGGCGAGGACGGTGGCGAGCAGGAGCGGCGTGATACGGTTCATGACGGGACCCTCGACCGGGCGGCGGCCTCGACGGGGAGGATGCCGCAGCTTTGTGTTCGACGACGCACAACGTAGCCGGTTTTTCACACCTCTCGACGATCCATGCCGCCGGCGTCGCGAAAACCGGCCCAAAGAACGACGGCGCGCATCCCGCCCACCCGGCTCGACCGCCTCCCCCTTGCGCCGCGTCCCGCTTCGGTCTAGACGATCGGCCACGGTCGGCAGTTCACCGAGGCGTCGCCACCCCGAAAGGGGAGCTGGACCTGCCAAGTTTCACCTTCGCGATCGACACGCTTCCCCGTGTGCCGCGTCGGCAAGGGCGACCACCGAAGGTCCGTCGAGGCTTCGCCCCGGACTGCGGCACATCGCACGAGGATCAGCGATGTCCAGGACCCACCTTCCCTTCTCGACGCCCGACGTCTCCGCCTTCGCCCGCGCGCTCGCCGCCCAATTGGCCGAGCACGAGGGCCGGCCCGGCCACGTCGAACTGCTCAACATGGTCGCCCGCGCCGGCGGCTTCGGCAATTTCCAGCATTTCCGTGCCCAGGCCGAGACGCTGGACCGGCTCGAGACCCCGCCCCCGCCGCCGCAGCCGGTCGACACCGCCCGGCTCGCGCGCATCCTGCGCTATTTCGACGCCGACGGCCGCCTGATCCGTTGGCCCGGCAAGGCGAGCCATCGGCCGGATTGCCTGTGGGTGATGTGGTCGCGCCTGCCCGCCCGCCGCTCGATGCACGAACGCGAGATCAACGAGCGCCTCGGCGCCGAGCATCTCTTCGGCGATCACGCCCTCCTCCGACGCGAACTCGTCGACGGCGGTTGGATGAACCGGACCTTCGACGGCCGCGACTATCGCCGGCTCGAGAAGGCCCCGCCGGCCGAGGCGGTCGCGCTGCTGCGCCTCCTCGCCGCCCGGCGCCCGCGAACGGGGGCCTGAGGACGACGCGGAGATCGGCGCGACCCCTCGCGCCGATCTCACGCCGGCTCGATCGTCACCTGCACGTCGCGCGGCCGCGCCGTATAGGGCCACGACGTCACCAACATGTCGGCGCCGGCACGCACGTGATCGGCGGCATTGGCCGGCGAGATCCCGCCGGCCGAGGCGAGCACCACGGCAGGCCACCCCGGCTTGACCAGCGCCGTCGTCTCCGCGACCTGCCCGACCGTGAACTTCTCCATCTGGATCACGTCGAACCCTGCCGCCGCGGCCCGCGCCGCATGGTCCGGGGTCGCCACCTCGGTCACCAGCTTCTTTTCCGGACAGGCCGCGCGCAACCGCGCCACCGTCGCTTCCGCCGCCTCGTCGCCGAGAAAGGCACGATGCTCGGCGAAGACCAGCACCGTCTCGGAGAGCCCGGTGCGATGGACGACGCAGCCCCCCGCGCGGATCGCCGCCAGTTGGAACCGCCGCGCGCCGGGAAAGGTCTTGCGCGTGCAGGCGACCGGCACCCGGCGTTCGCCCACGACCGCCGCCTCCACCACCTCGCGCGCCGCCGTGGCGATGCCGCCGAGGAGTTCCATCGTCGTCTGCGCGGTCTTCCAGGCGCGGTGCAGCGCCGCCGCCGGCCCCTCGGCGGTAAGAAGCGCCGTTCCCGCCGCGACCCGCTCGCCGGCGGCGGCGAGCGTGGCGACGCGCCCGCCCGCGAGCTCGATCAGCCCGCGCGCGATCGCGATCCCCGCCACCACCTGCGGGTCGCGCGCGGTGAAGCGCATCACCGCGCCGCGCTCGCCGATCCCCAGGGCCTCGGTGGTGAGATCGCCGTGCGGCGTGTCCTCGGCCAGCAACGCGTCGAGCTCGGCCCGGGTCGGACGAAACATGATCAGGCCTTCCTCTCTTCCGGCGCCTCGAGCCCGGCGAGACCGCGCTCG
>OFIS01000811.1_pt1 | contig 11566 bp, 9 predicted proteins | sample 1775071 | NCBI WGS metagenome assembly OFIS01 (sample SAMN08195774, study PRJEB24354) | sludge metagenome | isolation source: sludge from phenol fed wastewater aerobic bioreactor C | place: India: Nagpur | collected 2016-09-17 | reverse complement strand
GCACCCGACTCAGCCGCGCACCACACCTTGATTTTTTAATGATACGGCGACCACCGAGATCTACACTCTTTCCCTACACGACGCTCTTCCGATCTCGAAAAATGACACTGAAAGAACACATCACCGAAGACATGAAGACCGCGATGCGCGCGCACGACGCCGAGCGCCTGGGCACGATCCGCCTGCTGCTGGCGGCGTGCAAGCAAAAGGAAGTGGACGAGCGCGTGGTGCTCGACGACGCGGCCGTCGTCGCCATCGTGGACAAGCTGATCAAGCAGCGCAAGGACAGCATCACCGCCTACGAAGGCGCGGGTCGGCAAGACCTCGCCGACAAGGAAAAGGCCGAGATGCTGGTGCTTGAGGCCTACCTGCCCGCGCGCCTCTCCGAAGTCGAGGTGCGGGAGGCCGTGGACGCCCTGGTCGCCAGGGTGGGCGCCAGCGGCCCAGCCGACATGGGCAAGGTGATGGGCGCCGCCAAGAAGGAGCTGGCGGGCAAGGCCGACATGGGTCTGGTGTCCGCGGCCGTCAAGGCGGCTCTCACCCACTGAAACGATAGCTGGCTACGCTTTTCCATAATGGGCTTCAATATATTTTTATATTGAAATCATTGCTGGTCAGCCGCAGACGGCTCACTTTTTTCACAATCCGCAAGGAGTTGCCCCGTGCCTACCCCCCATCGCATCGCCGTCATCGCCGGTGACGGCATAGGCCGCGAGGTCATGCCCGAGGGCCTGCGCGTGGTGCGGGCCGCCGCCGAGCGCTTTGGCATCGCGCTCGAATGGCATGCCTTCGACTGGGCGCACTGCGACTACTACGCGGCGCACGGCGCGATGATGCCCGCCGACTGGAAGCAGCAGCTCGAGGGCATGGACGCGATCTACTTCGGCGCCGTCGGCTGGCCGGCCACCGTGCCCGACCACGTCTCGCTCTGGGGTTCGCTGCTCAAGTTCCGCCGCGAGTTCGACCAGTACATCAACCTGCGCCCGGTGCGGCTCTTCGACGGCGTGCCTTGCCCGCTGGCGGGCAAGCAACCCGGCGACATCGACTATCTCGTGGTGCGCGAGAACACCGAGGGCGAGTACACGGCACTCGGCGGCGTGATGTTCGAGGGCACCGAGCGCGAGATCGTGGTGCAGGAGTCGGTCTATTCCCGCCTGGGCGCCGAGCGGCTGCTGAAATACGCGTTCGAACTCGCGCAAAGCCGCCCGAAAAGGCATTTGTCACTGGCCACCAAGAGCAACGGCATTGCGATCAGCATGCCCTGGTGGGACCGGCAGGCCGAGGCCATGGCGGCGCAGTATCCGCAGGTGGCCTGGGACAAGCACCACATCGACATCCTCACCGCGCGCTTCGTGCTCCAGCCCGAGCGCTTCGACGTGGTGGCCGCGACCAACCTGTTCGGCGACATCCTCTCTGATCTCGGCCCCGCGACGACCGGCACCATCGGCCTCGCGCCTTCGGCCAATCTCAACCCCGAACGCACGTTTCCCAGCCTGTTCGAGCCGGTGCACGGCTCGGCGCCCGACATCTACGGCAAAGGCATCGCCAATCCGATCGCGATGATCTGGTCGGGCGCGCTGTTGCTGGATTTCCTCACCCGGGGCCAAGGCGCGGGCCGGGCGGCACACGACGCCATCGTGGCCGCCATCGAAGCCGTGCTGCGGAGCGGCCCACGCACTCCCGATCTGGGAGGCGGCGCCGGCACGACCGAGGTGGGCGAAGCGATTGCGCGGCAGCTTGCGGCACGCTGATACAGCGTAGCCCGTGCGCGTAACCGACGTGACAACACGTAGAGCGGGCGGCGCGCCTTGCTTGTTGTCCCAAGGACGAGCGCACGGGGGGTTGCGCGAAACGCGCCTGTCATTTGCCGGGCGCCGTCAGGCTTCGTCTTGTGACATTGCAAGTGGGCAACGCGGCGATGATGAGGTTTTGGTTCCGCCCATAGAAACGATGATGATCTCCCACAAGCAACGTCCCTCCCGCGCCCTGACTGCCGCTGCCCTGCTGGCGGCTGCCCTTGTCAGTGCCGGCTGTTCGACGCCTCCTACCAACGCCCAGATCGGCACCGCCGTCGGTGCGGTTGTCGGCGGTGCCACGGGCAACGTGCTGTTTGGCGGTCCCGTGGGCACCATAGGGGGCGCCGCGGCAGGGGCTCTGATCGGCAACGAGGTCGGCAAGAACCAGCGCCGGCGCTGATGCACCGGCGCGCCGGCGTTCAACTGCCGGCGACGGTCATCCGTTCGACCAGGATCGAGCCCACGGTCTTGGCGCCGTAGCCATAGGCATCGGCGCCGACCGCCACGATCCCCTTGAACATGGCCTTGAGGTTGCCGGCGATGGTGATTTCCTGCACCGGGTAGGCGATCTCGCCGTTTTCCACCCAGAAGCCGCCGGCGCCGCGCGAATAGTCGCCGGTGACGTGGTTCACCCCCTGGCCCATGAGATCGGTCACGAACAAGCCCGTGCCCAGCTTCTTGAGCATGGCGTTCAGATCGTCCCCGGGGCGCGTGCGGCGGGAGAGCAGCATGAGGTTGTGCGAGCCGCCCGCATTTCCCGTCGTACGCATGCCGAGCTTGCGCGCCGAATAGCTCGAAAGGAAATAGCCCGCCACGCGTCCACCCTCGACCACCTTGCGCGGCGCCACGCGCACGCCCTCGTCGTCAAACGGCGAGCTGCCCTTGCCTTGCAGGACGAACGGGTCTTCGGCGATGTCGATGTGCCTGGGAAAGACCTGCTTGCCCAGCGAATCGACGAGAAAACTGCTTTTGCGATACAGCGCACCGCCGCTCACGGCCTGCACGAAGCTGCCGAGCAGGCCCGCCGCGAGCGGTGACTCGAAGAGCACCGGGCACTCGGTCGTCGCGATCTTGCGTGCGCCCAGGCGCGAGAGCGCGCGTTCGGCCGCATAGCGCCCCACGGCCTCGGGGGTAGCCAGACGCGCCGCGTCGCGCTCCGAGCTGTACCAGGAATCACGCTGCATCTGCCCGTTCCTGCCGGGCAGCGAAGCGATCGGCGCCACCGAGATGCTGTGGCGCGAGCTCGCATAGCCCCCACGAAAGCCGTGCGTGTGCGCGCTGAAAAAATGGCTTTGCTGCGCCGTGACACCCGCCCCCTCGCTGTTGGTGATGCGCCTGTGCGTCTGCAGTGCCGCCTGCTCGCATTCCAGCGCCATGCGCGCCGCCTCCTCGCTCGTGAGGCTCCAGGGGTGAAACAGATCCAGATCGCGATGGCTGGCCCGTGGCGCGATGTCCCTTGCATCAGGCAAGCCCGCCACCGGGTCTTGCGCCGTGAAGCGGGCGATGTCGTAGGCCGCCTGCACCGTCTGGCGCACGGCCGCGGCCGAAAAATCGGACGTGCTCGCATTGCCGCGGCGCCGGCCCACGTAGACCGTCACGCCCAGCGACTTGTCGCGGTTGCGCTCCACGCTTTCGAGCTGCCCGCGGCGCACGCCAACCGACAGCCCGCAGCCCTCGGAGGCCTCCGCGCCCGCGTCGGTGGCCCCGAGTCTTTTTGCATGCAGGAGCGCGGAATCGACCAACTCTTCAAAGAAGGCCGGAGAGTAGCTGAAACCCGTTTCAGGGCTGGCATCGGCGCCCGGGCGCGTTGCTTTGGCGGTAGTGTTCATGGCGACGGCTATGATACTTGGCGCCTGCCCGCCGCGCCCCATCGGAAATCCCCTTTCATGTCACGCAAACCCACCAGAGGCTACTACGTCAAGGGCCAGTTCATCGCCGAAGGCAGCGAGCTCGATGAACAGTACAAGGCCGAACTGCGCGGCACCCCTGGCCAGAGCAAGACCGATCTCAAACGCGAAAGCACCCAACTGCAGGATCTGGGGGCATCGCTGCTGGCGTTGAACGCCCAGCGCCTCGCGAGCCTGCAGTTGCCGGACAGGCTGCTCGAAGCCCTGGCCGAGGCCAGGCGCATCACGGCCCACGAGGGACGGCGCAGGCAGATGCAGCTCATCGGCAAGCTCATGCGCAAGCTCGACGAAGCGCTGCTTGAAAAGCTGCGCGAATGCGTGGCCAGCGATGGCGCGCTGCATCAGCAGGAAACCCTGGCGCTGCACGAGGCCGAACGCTGGCGCGACCGCCTGCTGGCGGACGACGATGCGCTTGCCTCGTGGCTCACCGAACATCCAGGCAGCGATATCCAGCATCTGCGCACGCTGATCCGCCAGGCACGCAAGGACAACCCGCCGCTGACGGCCGCCGAAGCCTCGCAGGGCCTGGCCCCCCGCAAGAGCCGCGCGCACCGCGAACTGTTCCAGGCCCTGCGGGCGCAGTTGCTGGACACCCCGGACCCTTCGGATGAATACCATGGCTGACACCGCTCACGCCACCACGCCCACGCCCTTGCCCGCGCCCGAAGCGGTGCGGATCGGCATCGTCTCGATCAGCGACCGCGCGAGCAGCGGCGTCTACGAGGACAAGGGCCTGCCTGCGCTCCAGCAGTGGCTCACAGGGGCGCTGCTCAACCCCATCACCTTCGACGCCCGGCTGATTCCCGATGAGCAGGAGGGCATCAGCGCCACGCTGGTCGAACTCGCCGATGCGGGGTGCTCGCTCATTCTCACCACAGGCGGCACCGGCCCGGCGCCACGCGACGTGACGCCCGAGGCGACGCTCGCCGTAGCCGACAAGGTGATGCCGGGCTTTGGCGAGCAGATGCGGCGCATCAGCCAGCACTTCGTGCCCACGGCCATCCTCTCGCGCCAGGTGGCGGTGATCCGCGGGCAGAGTCTGATCATCAATCTGCCGGGCCAGCCCAAGGCGATCGCTGAAACGCTGGAAGGACTGAAGGGCAGCGACGGCTCATCGCTCGTGCCCGGCATCTTTGCCGCCGTGCCCTATTGCATCGATCTGCTCAACGGCCCGTATCTGGAAACGGTGGATGCGGTCTGCAAGGCGTTCAGGCCCAAAAGCGCGATTCGCCACCAGCGCTGAGCCGGGAGGCCGACGGCCTCACGCGCGCGGCTGGAAAACCCGATCGGCCTGGATCACCATGCTCAGGCGCCGCAGGTTGCGCAGCACCGCCTCGACATGGTCCAGATTGCGCACGGCAACGACGAAGCGCAGCTCGGTCGTTCCGCCGACAGCGTCATCCATGTCCATGTGCACGATGTCGGCCTCGCAACTGGCAAGCTCGGCCGCCACGCGCGCCAGCACGCCCTTGTGATTGCTCACGACGACCGACACGGCCACTTCGAAGTTGCGTGTCGGCTCGTCGGCCCAGTCAACCGCAATGAACCGCTCGCCATCCTTGCGCTGCAGCTCGCGCGCCACCTCGCACTGGGCGTGGTGCACCAGCAGGCCCTCGCCGCGGCCCAGATAACCGACGATGGGGTCTCCCGGCACGGGGCGGCAGCATTTGGCGTACTGCACCGTGGCGCGCTCGCTGCCATCAAGCAGCACGCCGCCCTGCGACAGGCTGTCCTCCGCGCCGTAGCGCTCGCGCGTGAGCAGCAGGATATCGGGGCGCAGACCGCTCTCGGACAGCAATGCCACGATACGCCGCGCGACGATGCGAGCCACGCGCTTGCCCATGCCCACATCGGCCAGCAGTTCCTCGCGCGTGCGGTGCCCGGTGAAGCGCAGGAGCTTGTCCCACAGCGCCTCGTGACCCGCCACCTCGGGCAGTTGCTGCACCCCCTCGGCGCGCAGTGCCTGCGCCAGCAGCTTCTCGCCCAGTCCCACCGACTCGCTCAGCGCCAGGGTCTTCAGATACAGCCTGATCTTGGAGCGCGCCCGCCCCGAGCGCACGAAGCCCAGCCAGGCCGGATTGGGCGTGGCCTCGGGCGCGGTCATGATCTCGACCACGTCGCCGTTCTTGAGCTCGGTGCGCAGCGGCACGAGCTGATGATTGACCTGCGCCGCCACCGTGTGGTCGCCCACGTCGCTGTGGATGGCGTAGGCGAAATCGACCACCGTGGTGCCGCTGGGCAGCGCCATGATCTGGCCGCGCGGCGTGAAGACGTAGACCGCGTCCGGGAACAGGTCGACCCGCACGTGCTCCCAGAACTCGGTGGCATCGCGCGTTTCGTCCTGGATGTCCAGCAGCGACTGCAGCCAGCGCGTACCGAGCTTTTGCACATTGGCGGCGCCCTTGTGCTGCGCGTTGTAGAGCCAGTGCGCGGCCACGCCCGCCTCCTGAAGCAACGCCTCGCGCTGGCCTATGCCAAAAGGCATACGCTCATCACGCATGAAGAGAACAACATTTATTACACCGAACTCCTTTTAACCTTAGATCGCCATGCAAGTACTCCGCTGCCTGATCGTGGATGATGAACCCGGTGCACACTACGTGCTGGAAGCACACATCGAAAAAGTACAGGCTCTCCAGATCGTAGGGCACTGCTACAATGCTATGGAAACCGCCAACTTCCTTCACCGCGAAAAAGTGGATGTAGTATTCCTGGATATCAATATGCCGGAGCTCAGTGGGCTGGACCTGCTGAAAACATTGAACAATAATCATCCCCGCATCATCCTCACCACCGCTTACAGCGAATTCGCGCTGGAAAGCTACGAGTACGACGTGGTGGATTACATCCTCAAACCCATCAGCTTCCCCCGCTTCCTGAAAGCCGTAAACAAGATCCTGCAGCAGGAAGCACCCGTCAGCGCACCGCCCGAAGAACCGCTGGTACTGAAAACCGGCAGTACCCAAACCACGGTGGATCCGCGGGATATCTACTATGTACAGAGCATGGGCAATTATGTGAAGGTATATCTCGAAAACAAATGCCTTGTGGTGAACGCTACCACAGCGGAGATGGAGAAACTGTTGCCCGGCGCTTCCTTCGTACGGATACACAAATCTTATATCATTGCTACGGACAAAGTGGAGGAATGGGGGCCGCGACATGTGATAATCCTTGATGAAAGCCTGCCGGTAGGCCAGACCTTCAAGATCAATCTCAACAAACTCAAAGAACGGTAAGCTATTGGATGCTACAGGAAATGATGCTATTTTTATTCCTGTCACGTTAAAAACTACACCTTGAAAAGCATCATTCTCGGGCTGACCTGCCTCCTGTTGTCAACCGGCATCTTTGCACAGGATCATACTGATCTGCTTACACGCAGCTTTCCTGAACAACAACTGGCCGCCGCGCTCAGCCGCAACCAGGATTGGGTGACGCTTCCCGCGTACCAGCACCGCACCTTCTGGGATGGTCTGCCCGCAGGCATCCGTGAAACGCTTATCAAACGCGGCGAATCCGCACTCGGATTCAAATGGGATGTAGTGAAAGCCACGGACTACATGGCCTTCACACGTACGGGCAACCGGGATATCATGCAAAATCCCAATTCCGCCCGTAAGACGGCCCTGCAAAACCTCGTGCTCGCCGAACTCACTGAGGGCAAAGGCCGCTTCACAGACCAGATCATCAACGGCATCTGGGCGATCTGCGAGCAGAGCAGCTGGGTACTGTCCGCACACCTGCCCATTGCAAAAAACACCGACGTGTTGCCGGATATTGCCAACCCGGTGGTAGACCTCGGGTCCGCCGATGCCGGCGCCCTGCTGGCCTGGGTGCATTATTTCCTGCGGCCGCAGCTGGATAAGGTAAATCCGGTTATTGCCGGCCGTATCCGCTACGAAGTGCGCCGCAATATCCTTGAACCTTATTACAAGCGGACCGACTTCTGGTGGATGGGATTCAATGACCGCCCCGTCAACAACTGGAATCCCTGGATCAACTACAACGTACTGCAATGCATCCTGCTGCTGGAAGACGATCCGCAACTGCGCGTAAAGAATGTGTATAAAGCGATGCAGTCCATCGACAAGTTCACCAACTCTTACAAGGCAGACGGCGCCTGCGATGAAGGTCCCTCCTACTGGAGCCACGCCGGCGGCAAATATTTCGAATGCCTGGAATTATTATATCATGCCACGCACGGAAAGGTGGATATCTTTTCACGGCCACTCGTCAGCAACATCGGCAATTACATCTGCAACGCATACATCAACGATCCCTATTTCGTGAATTTCGCGGATGCCAGTGCCAAGGGCGGTATTGAACCCGGTATGGTATACCGCTTCGGGCGGGCGATCAAAGACAGTGTGATGAGCGGGTTCGGGGCCTTTTATGGGCAGAAGGAACATATGGATCAGCAGCCACCCTCCGGCACGATCGAAGCCGTGATCACGGATCTGGTGATCGCGAAAGAAGTGATGGCGTACCCGGCGAAGGAGCCGCTGATCGATTCCCACTGGTATCCGCAAACGGAAGTGGCTGTGGCCCGGGAATATCCCGGCAGCCAGCGCGGATTCTATTTCGCAGCCAAAGGAGGCCATAACGCGGAATCTCATAACCATAATGACGTAGGCTCCTTCATCCTCTACTATAACGGCCAGCCCTGCCTTGTAGACGCCGGTGTAGGCACCTATACGCGGCAAACGTTCAGTGCAGACCGTTACAAGATATGGACCATGCAATCTGCTTACCACAACCTGCCACTGATCAATGGCGTACAGCAGCAGGACGGTCGTAATTTCAAAGCATCCGGCACTTCCTTCTCCTCCACACCCAAACTGGTCACTTTCAATACCGAGATCGCCGGTGCTTATCCCGCCGCGGCTAAAGTACAATCCTGGCAACGCGGTTACCGCCTCGCACGCGGCGGTTCTTTCGTCATAACAGATGCATATAAGCTCACCGAAGCCATACAACCGCAATCCCTGCATTTTCTCACCGCCTGCAAAGTGACGGAGGTTTCACCGGGACGATTACAATTGGACGAGAAAGGGTTTACGCTGACGATGCAATTCGATCCAAAGAAACTCAAAGCCACTATCGAACATATCGACAATAACGACCCGCGGCTGGAGAAAAGCTGGCCGGGCGGACTGCAACGGATATTACTGGACGAGGTGGCGAAGGGAGAGAAAGGGAGTTTGCGGGTGGAGGTGAAACCGTAACGTATTCGTAACAGTTTTCAAAATATGAAAACAGAACTTTCCGGGATCGATGAAAGCAGCCGTTTCTTGTTTTTCAGAAGGGGCAATAATTTTTAGCGGTAAGAAAAAAAATTTGTAAAGAATATTTTAGTATCTTAACTGTTGTATTCTTCTGGGTTCCAATATCCCGGGAACCTGGAATGAGGATGTATGATGTGTGTGTAACCCGAGAGTCGCAAATTATTATCCGTACTTTTTTATTCCAGATCGATGATGGCCAGACCTGTCCCTTACCTGTTCATGGCAACCTTTGCGGTGTTGATCTCCTGTTCCCGGGCACACGCCCAAAATATTCTTGGAGAGCCAAAGTTTGAATATGGCAGCAAAGCGCCAGAAGTTGCGCTGATGCAGAAATTCATTGACATTCCGGTAAGTTACTTTACCGGAACTGCCAATATCAGCATCCCCGTTTATACCGTCTCGCAAAAGGGTATTTCCGTCCCCATTACACTGGACTATCATTCCGGTGGCATTCCCGCGGATGCGAAACCTACAACTACCGGGTTAGGCTGGTTACTCACCATTGGCGGCTCCATTACCAGAAACATTAAAGGCTCTCCGGATGAAGGCATCAACAGGGCCATAACCCCTTATATTAAAATACCCAATCCTCCCCTAAGCCCTCCGGGCTATACCTACCGCTGGGCCAGCACAACGGACTCCCTCGCAGATGCCTTGCACAGGGAAGGCGGCTATTACGCAGATTATGGATTCCCCTGGGATCGCGCTTCGTTAAAAACAGCCGTAGAAGACCATAACCAGGCCATCAGGGATGGTTCAACTCCTCCCAATATCTTGAGGGACTTCATGAATGGGGTATTGGACAGTGAACCGGATCAGTTTTATTTCAGCTTCGGAGGATATTCGGGAAAATTTGTTTTTGATCAGAACCGGGGTATCATCCTGCAACCTTACCGGCAGGATCTGCGTATCACTCCAATTTATAAAAGACGAATAGAGACGGAAATCACTCCGGGGGCAGCGTCTGTTATGGATACGGCAATTTATTCCCAATATTACTTTGAGTCATTCATCATATCCACACCCGATGCAAAGGACTATTTCTTCGGGGAAACTCCCGCTTCCCGGCTGGAGTCCGCATTGGGAAATAATTTTAAGGTTTATAACGCATGGATGCTCACAAAGGTGGTGGACCGGAATACGAAGGATAGCATTACTATCAGTTACCTGCCTTCCACTACTATCTATACAGCTATCAGGAATGTTCAGAAATTTGTTAAACCCTCTGATGTTTCAACGGCCTGTGTGAATACCGCCAATATAACCCAATTGTCTCAATCCAGTACACAACTGATTGTGGACAAAATTCTCTCGGACAGGGAGGAGCTGAATTTCTTTTATAGTAACGGAAAACTTGACTCCATCTTCCTGAAGAACATCGCCGTAAACGAACTCGTCCGGAAGATGCAGTTTGACTACAGCACGTTCCAGTCCGGAAGAACCAAGCTTCTCGGTTTTCTGACAAAGGATCTCAAAAAAAATGAATTTTCCCCTTACAGCTTAAAATATTATGATACAGCTGGCTACGCCGGCCCCACCGCCCAGGATTACTGGGGATATCATAATGGGGCCGCCAACGGTTCCAAACTTCTGCCGTCTTATCCCGGATGTACTACCAGTGGGGCAGACCGAACGCCTGCCTGGCCAGCCATGAAAATAGATGCACTCATCGAGGTGGATAATCCTACCGGCGGTTATTCAAAGCTGGAGTATGAGCCTCATACTGCCTGGTCAGGAAGGCGCCCTGACGATGCTATTGTTGACGGCGACGCTTACTTTGCAGGGAATTATACCAGCTTCTCGCTTAGCGGTATTATTGGCGGATTGCGGGTCAAAAGTATCGAGAATTACGATCCTGTTGCGAAAGATACCCTGTTCAAACAGCTCTATTATAAGCGATTCGGAACAGAAATCTCCAGCGGCCATTTATACATTCCTCCAACATTATCGCTGGATATTTCCTCCTTTGTTTGCAATACCGGTGTTACAAATAATCGTCCGCTTTATTATATTTCTACTCACAACCTTTACCATGGAACGGGCAGCGAATCCCATGTCAGTTACAAGAATGTAACAGTAGCTGAAAAAAGAAGAGGCGTGTCTAACGGATATACGGAAGATGAATTCTATGATGACACCAATACCGATTCCAGCTTTTACGCAAATGCTATTTCACAGACGGCTAATCTTCCGCTTACCAGTCAATATGATGTATATCCAGCATGGCAATTCAAGCGTCTTCCTCAAAATTACCTGAACGGCAGTGAAAAAGAAAAAAGGATATACAATGCTGCAGGAGAGCTGTTGCAACGGGAAAGAACCATCTACAAAAGCCGGATCATAAATAATTTCTCCACGGGAGGAGTATTAAATAGTGTATTGTACCAGGATATTTGCGATCCGGCGTCTTCTTCCCCGCCCGCCGGCGGCAGTAACATAAATTCAAGAAGAGCCCGCTTGCTTGCTCCCGCCAGCAGCTATTATTTCTTCAATTCCTATCGCATTCAGAATATTGCCATCCTGCAATATCAAAAGATTTCCGAGCACTATGCTTCCCTCGTCAGCAAATCGACGG
>OFIS01000810.1_pt1 | contig 11602 bp, 9 predicted proteins | sample 1775071 | NCBI WGS metagenome assembly OFIS01 (sample SAMN08195774, study PRJEB24354) | sludge metagenome | isolation source: sludge from phenol fed wastewater aerobic bioreactor C | place: India: Nagpur | collected 2016-09-17 | reverse complement strand
GAGCCCACGCCAATTCTGGCCGTGCCGCTTGTCGCGAAAACCCTGAAAGATCGTGACGCGCTTCACCCATCGGGCGCCAGGGCTCTCTATACGCCGATGCCGCGGCTCCTCAGGGCGGCGGTGATCTCGTCCAGTATGGCCGGATCGTCGATAGTCGCCGGCATGGCCCATTCCTCCTTGTCGGCGATCTTCTGCATGGTGCCGCGCAGGATCTTGCCCGAGCGCGTCTTGGGCAGGCGCTTGATGGTGACCACCGTCTTGAAGGCGGCGACCGGACCGATGCGCTCGCGCACCAGGCCGACCACCTCGCCTTCGATCGCAGCGGCGTCACGGGCGACGCCCGCGTTGAGCACGACGAAGCCGAGCGGCACCTGGCCCTTCAGGGCGTCGGCGATGCCGATGACGGCGCATTCGGCGACATCGGGATGCGCGGCCAGAACTTCCTCCATGGCGCCCGTCGACAGCCTGTGGCCGGCGACGTTGATGATGTCGTCGGTACGGGCCATGACATAGAGGTAGCCGTCCTCGTCCATCATGCCGGCATCGGCCGTTTTGTAGTAGCCCGGGAATTCCTCGAGATAGGCGCGCCGGAAGCGGTCGTCGGCGTTCCACAGCGTCGGCAGGCCGCCGGCCGGCAGCGGCAGTTTGACCACCCCGTTGCCCAGCGTACCGCGCGGCACCTCATGGCCGGCATCGTCCAGCACGCGAATGTCGTAGCCTGGCATTGGCACGCCCGGTGACCCGTATTTCACCGGCAGGATGCCGAGCCCGACCGGATTGATGGTCATCGGCGAGCCAGTCTCGGTCTGCCACCAGTGATCGATCACCGGTACGTTGAGTTTCTGCTCGGCCCATTTGATCGTTTCGGGATCGGCGCGCTCGCCGGCGAGGAACAGCGTGCGGAATTTCGACAGGTCGTATTTCGGAACGAATTCGCCCTTCGGGTCCTGCCCCTTGATGGCGCGGAAGGCGGTGGGCGCCGTGAACAGCGCCACCACGCCGTGCTCGGCGATGACGCGCCAGTAGGTGCCGGCATCGGGCGTACCGATTGGCTTGCCCTCGAACAGGATGCTGGTGCAGCCATGCAGTAGCGGGCCGTAGACGATGTAGGAGTGGCCGACCACCCAGCCGACGTCGGACGCCGCCCAGAACACCTCGCCGGGCTTCACGCCGAACTCGTTCTCCATGGTCCATTTGAGCGCGACCATGTGGCCGCCATTGTCGCGCACGATGCCCTTGGGCTGGCCGGTCGTGCCGGACGTGTAGATGATGTAGAGCGGGTCGGTGGCGAGGACCGCGACGCAGTCGACATTGGCGCCCGCCGCCCGCTCGCGCGCCACGGCATCGGCGTAGTCGACATCGCGCCCGGGCTTCATCTCGCAGATGAGTTGCTCGCGCTGCAGGATGAGACAGACGTCCGGCTTTTGGCGGGACATGTCGATCGCATTGTCGAGCAGCGGCTTGTAGGCGACGACCCGGCCCGGCTCCAGCCCGCAGGACGCCGAGATGATGAGCTTCGGTCGCGCGTCGTCGATGCGCGTCGCCAGTTCGTGCGAGGCAAAGCCGCCGAACACCACCGAATGCACGGCGCCGATGCGGGCGCAGGCCAGCATGGCGACGGCGGCTTCCGCCACCATCGGCATGTAGATGATGACGCGGTCGCCCTTGCCGATGCCCTGGTTGCGCAGCACCGAGGCCAGCGCCACCACCTCGCGCTTCAGCTCGGCATAGGTGAACTTGCGGATCGTGCCGGTGATCGCGCTGTCGTGGATGAGCGCGATCTGGTCGGCGCGCCCGCCCGACACGTGACGATCGATGGCATTGAAGCAGGTGTTGCAGGTGGCGCCGTCGAACCAGCGGCCGTAGACGCCGGCATTCGGGTCGAACACCGTGTCGTATGGCGAGAACCAGTCTATGTCCCTGGCGGCGTCGGCCCAGAACCCCTGCGGGTCGCGCCTCCAGCCGTCATAGACCTCATGATAGCGTGATGCCATCCGACTATCCTCCCGGAACGATCTGCCGTTTTCGCGGACAAACTATGCCGTTTCGCGAGGGAATGTCTTCCTGCATTTTCGTAGGGATTGCCAGTGCCGGCTGGCGCCCGGATTTCGGTTCGCCTTGCCTAGAACGGCAAGGCGACGAACATCAGTCCAACACCGCCTGCGATCAGCACGACGGCGGCCAACGCCTTCCTGTAACGCTCGAAAGGTGTCGGAGCCCGTTCCCAATTGTAACGCATACCAAGCCTCCCCAAGTCCCGCGGGAATCCTTAGCTGGCGTGGTTAACTGACGCAACGGCAGTGTTGGCTCCATCCACGCCTTGTCGTCTCTTAGCCAGGACTATTTCTGGGAGGGCTTTTCGCCGGCGAACGCCATGAGCGCGTCGCCAGTTCGGAGCGTCGCCATCGACACCGTCACGTGAGCTTTACGGTGCTGACCGTCACTGGAGTGATCGGCGGCGCCGGCGGCAGCAGCGCGCGAATGTCGGCGAAGGGGTAGGACGGCTCGAAGCGGAACGCCTCCGCCAGCGCGTCCGGCGCGCCGTTGCACTGGCTGGCGCGAAACAGGTTCTGCGTCCGCGCAATGGCGACGAAGCGGTCCGGGTCCTGCGAATGGTGCGCGCGGATCGCCCTGGCCTTGAGGTCGCCATGCGCGGAGATGTCGACATAGTGCGTCGGCAGGAAGCCGGTGCCGCCCAGCGTGTCTGCGTGGAGCACCGGTACCGCGAACGACGCCGCGATGCGCACGCCGTCCGACAGGGCGCGATGGTCGCCATGATAGTCGTATGGCGCATGGGTGATGACGAGGTCGGGCTTCATCTGCGTGATCAGCGTCTTGAGCGCTCCGATCAGTGCGGCGTCCGCGACGAGCGCGCCATCGGGAAAGTCGAGGAAGCGCGGAATTGCGCCGAGCAGCGCCGCGGCGGCGGTCGCTTCCTCGCGGCGCACCCTCGCCAGTTGGCCGGGGTCGCCTGGTCCACCCCTGGCGCCGTCCGTGGCGATGGCAAAAGTGAGTTCTGCGCCTTGCGCTGCATAGGCGGCCAGCGTACCGAACATGAAGATTTCGATGTCGTCCGGATGCGCCCCGAGCGCCAGTACTTTCACTCTACTCTCTCCCGGAAATGGAAAAACGTGACGAACGGTATTGTGCTCGCCCTGATAGCCTATGCAAGCTATTCGTTCAGCGATGCGGTCATCAAAAGCCTTGGCGGACAGTTCACCGTTTTCGAGATCGGCTTCTTCTCGACGCTGTTCGCCGGTTGCTTCCTGTTCTTCACCAAGCCGGCCGGTGAGCGTTGGCGCGACTTCTGGCGCACCAAGAGACCTTGGGCCGTGCAGGCACGCGCCTGGGCGGGCATGGCGTCCGGCGTACTCAGCGTCTACGCCTTCACCACCATCCCGCTGGCCGAAGTCTACGCGCTGATCTTCCTGGCGCCGCTGTTCGTCACCATCCTGTCGACCGTCGTCCTCAAGGAGAAGGTCGGGCCCTGGCGCTGGCTAGCGGTCGTCGCCGGCTTTGCCGGTGTCATGCTGGTGGTGCGGCCGGGTTTTCGCGAGCTGCATCTCGGACATCTCGCGGCCTTCACCATCGCCTTCCTCGCCGCCGCCAGCGTCATCCTGATGCGGTCGCTGGCCCAGCAGGAAAAGCGCACCACCATGCTCGGCGTGCTGATCGGCTACGGCCTGCTCTTCAACGGGGTGGGGGCAGCGGCGACGTCGTTCAGCCTGCCCGATGGCAAGCAATTGCTCTGGCTGGTGCTGGCGGGCGCGTTCACCGCCGCCGGGCAATTGCTGCACCTTCTGGCCGTCAAGCACGCGCCGGCCAACCGCGTTGCGCCGACGCATTACTCGCAGATCGTCTGGGCGGTTGTGCTGGGCGCGGCGTTCTTCCACGAATATCCGGACTGGGTAACCCTCGTCGGCCTCGCTGTCGTCGGCGGCTCCGGCCTGTTGACCATGGTGCGCGAGGAGGTGCGGCTGGGTACGGTGCGCTGGAATCCGTTTTCGCGCAACCGGCTCTGACGGCGTGCCGCGGTTGCGCGCAGGCGCTGCCCGCTGATATGCCGGACATCAGACACCGACCGTCCCAGGAACGATGACGACAATATCCCTGCCGGAGCTTCCGGTATCCGCCGTGCTGCCGGCGCTTGGCGAGGCGCTGGCGCACGACAACAGCGCCGTGCTGGTGGCTCCGCCCGGTGCCGGCAAGACGACGCTTGTGCCGCTGGCGCTGCTCGACGCGCCATGGCTGGGCGCCGGCAGGATCGTGCTGCTCGAGCCGCGCCGGCTCGCCGCGCGCGCCGCGGCCCGTCGCATGGCCGAACTGCTGGGCGAGGAGCCGGGCGGGACCGTGGGTTACGCGATGCGCATGGAGAACCGGGTCTCGGCCAGGACGCGGATCCTGGTGGTCACCGAAGGCGTGCTGTCGCGCATGATCCTGGACGATCCCGAATTGCCGGGTGTCGCCGCCGTCATCTTCGACGAGTTCCACGAGCGCTCGCTGGACGGCGATTTCGGCCTGGCGCTGGCGCTCGACGTCCAGGGCGCGCTGAGACCCGACCTGCGGCTGCTTGTCATGTCGGCGACGCTCGACGGCGCGCGTGTGTCCCGGCTTCTGGCCGGCGCGCCGGTGATCGAGAGCGAGGGGCGCGCCTTCCCGGTAGATATCCGCTATGACGAACGTCAGGCCGGCGTCGCCATCGAGGACGTGATGGCCGCCGTCGTCCGCAGAGCGCTCGCCGAGGAGGAAGGCAGCGTTCTTGCGTTCCTGCCCGGCCAGCGCGAGATCGAACGCACGGCCGAAAGGCTCTCGGGCAAGCTTGCCGATCAAACGGACATCGTGCCGCTCTATGGCCAGCTCGACGGCAAGGCGCAGGACGCCGCGATCCGGCCTTCTCCGCCCGGCCGCCGCAAGGTGGTGCTGGCGACCTCCATCGCGGAAACGTCCGTCACCATCGACGGCGTGCGCGTCGTCATCGATTCCGGCCTCTCGCGCCTGCCGCGCTACGAACCGTCGAGCGGCCTGACCAGGCTGGAAACGGTGCGCGTGAGCCGCGCCTCGGCCGACCAGCGTGCCGGCCGCGCCGGGCGTACGCAGCCTGGCGTCGCCATAAGGCTGTGGCGAGCGGAGCAGACGGCCGCGCTGCCGGCCTTCACGCCGCCCGAGATACTGGAGGCGGACCTGTCAGGGCTCACGCTCGACTGTGCCGCCTTCGGAGTCGCCGATCCGGCGAGCCTCGCCTTTCTCGATCCGCCGCCCGCCCCCGCGCTCAATGAGGCGCGCGTCCTTCTGCGTGCGCTGGACGCCATCGACGAAGCCGGACGCTTGACGCAGGGCGGCGCCGCCATGCGCGGGCTGGCGCTGCCGGTGCGGCTGGCGCATATGGTCGCCGTCGCGGCGAAGGCCGGCCATGCGCTGGACGCGGCGATGCTTGCCATCCTGCTCACCGAGCGCGGGCTGGGCGGCGACAGCGCCGATCTCGAACGACGCCTGCTGCGCTTCCGCGGCGAGAAATCGCCGCGCGCCAACGCCGCCCGCCAGCTCGCCGAGCGGCTGGCGAAACAGGCGTCTTCCGCCGCGATTTCTTCCAAGAAGGATGAAAGTGTGACCGCTGGCGCGCTTCTCATCCATGCCTGGCCGGACAGGGTGGCCAAGGCGCGCGGCGAGCGCGGCCGCTTCGTTCTGGCGAATGGCTCGGGCGCGATGGTGGACCCGGTCGACCCGCTGGCCGGCGAAGCTTATCTCGTCGTCGCCGACCTGCAGGGCAAGGCGCAGAACGCCCGCATCACCGCCGCCGCCGCCGTCGACGAGAACGACATCCGCGCGGCGCTTGGCGACCGCATCGAGACTCGCCGCGAAGCGGCCTTCGACAAGGAAAGGCGCGCGGTGCGCGTGCGCGAGGTCACGCGGCTGGGGGCGATCCTGCTCTCCGAACGGATGCTGCCGGCGCCTTCCGGCGCGGATGCCGACCGCGCGATCCTCGATGCCTTGCGCGAGCACGGGCTTTCGCTGCTGTCGTGGGGCAAGGAAGCGGAAGCGCTGCGGCAACGCCTGTCCTGGCTGCATCGCGGCCTTGGCGAGCCTTGGCCCGACATGTCCGACGTGGCCCTTGTCGCGCGTCTCGACGACTGGCTGCTGCCCTTTCTGAGGGGAGCCGCGTCCTTCGCTGCGATCGATCCGACAACACTGACGGCGGGCCTCATGTCGCTGGTGCCGCACGATCTGCAGCGCAGTGTCGACAAGCTGGCGCCGACCCATTTCGACGTCCCGTCGGGCAGCCACGTGCCGATCCGTTACGACGGCGAATGGCCGGTGCTCGCCGTGCGCGTGCAGGAGTTGTTCGGCCTCGACCGCCATCCCGCGATCGCCAACGGCACCGTGCCGCTGACGCTGGAGCTCCTGTCTCCCGCGCACAGGCCGATCCAGACCACCCGAGACCTGCCGGGCTTCTGGCGCGGCTCATGGGCCGACGTGCGCGCCGACATGCGCGGCCGCTATCCCAAGCATGTCTGGCCGGAAAATCCGCTGCTGGCGGCGGCCACCAGCAGGGCCAAGCCGCGCGGGACGTGACGCTGGAAATATCGCGCTCTACCGTTTCCTCGTTCGGCGCTATAGGGTCCAGGACCATATTGATACGATCGGGACGGCATCGTCGTTTCGATCCTAGGTTCGGACCCTATCCTTGGCGATCAACATTCTCCACGCTCCCGATCCACAGCAAAGCCAGCGGCTGCGGCTCAACACGCTGATCAGGCTGCGCTGGCTGGCCATTGTCGGCCAGAGCACGACGGTGCTCATCGTCGCCTATGTGCTGAAGTTCCCGCTCCAGGTCAGCATCTGCTTCGCGCTGATCGCAAGCTCGGCCTGGATGAACCTCTTCCTTGCCTTTCGCTACCCGGCGGCGCATCGGCTGACACCGTTCGCTGCCTTCGGCATCCTTGTCTTCGACAGCCTGCAGCTCGCAGGCCTGCTCTACATGACTGGCGGACTGACCAATCCGTTCTCGCTGCTGATGACGGTGCCGGTGGTCATCTCGGCGACTTCGCTGCCGCTGCGCCTCACAGCGATACTGGGAGCGTTGGTGATGACGGTGGCGACGCTGCTGGTGTTCTTCCACATGCCACTTCCCTGGTATGAAGGCTCGCCGCTCGTCATGCCGTTCATCTACGTTGCCGGCATGTGGATGGCGGTGCTGTCGTCGATCGCCTTCACCGCCATGTATGCCTTCCGCGTCGCCGCCGAGGCGCGGCTTCTGGCCAATGCGCTCGCCGCCACCGAGCTGGTGCTGCAGCGCGAGCAGCATCTGTCGGCGCTCGATGGCCTGGCGGCTGCGGCGGCGCATGAACTGGGCACGCCGCTCGCCACCATCGCCCTCGTCTCCAAGGAGATGGAGAAGGCGCTGGGCAGCGATCCCAAATACGGCGAGGACGTGACCTTGTTGCGCTCGCAGAGCGAACGCTGCCGCGAGATCCTCAAGCGGCTGACCAGCCTGTCGTCGGAAGGCGAGGCGCATCTCGCGCGCCTGCCGCTCACCTCGCTGGTCGAGGAGGTGATCGCGCCGCACCGCGACTTCGGCATATCGATAAGGCTTCGGCCAGGCGAGCGCATCGGCGCCGAGCCGGTCGGCCGGCGCAATCCGGGCGTCATCTATGGCCTTGGCAACCTGGTCGAGAACGCCGTCGACTTCGCCCGCAAGAGCGTGACCGTCAGTTGGAGCTGGGACGAGGCCGCCGTCACCTTCACGATCACCGACGACGGTCCGGGCTTTCCCCCGGAGATCATCGACCGCATCGGCGAGCCCTATATGTCGACGCGGCAGGGCACCGAGGCCGGTGGCGGCCTGGGGCTTGGCCTGTTCATCGCCAAGACATTGCTCGAACGGTCGGGCGCCACGCTCGATTTCCGCAACTCGAGCGGACTGGGCGAGGGAGCCGTCGTTCAGATATCATGGCCGCGCGGCGTGTTCCTCAACCCGGAATCCGCCGCCGCGATCATGTTTGATACTGCGTGAATTGGACAATGGAGCCGCGAAACTATATCTGCGTAAAATTCAGGCAGCAGGAACCGCAAGACGATGACAGGTGACGAGAACGTTGGCGCTATGGTTGAGGGCGAGGACACCTCGCTGCTGATCGTTGACGACGACAAGCCGTTCCTGACGCGCCTTGCCCGCGCCATGGAGATCAGGGGCTTCGTCGTCGAGACCGCCGAAAGCGTCGAGGAAGCGGTTGCCAAGGTGCGCGCCAACCCGCCTGCCTACGCGGTGGTCGACATGCGCCTCGGCGACGGCAACGGGCTCGACGTGGTCGCCGCCATCCGTGAGAAGCGGGATTCCCGCACCGTCATCCTGACCGGCTACGGCAACATCGCGACGGCGGTGACGGCCGTGAAGCTCGGCGCCGTCGACTATCTGTCGAAGCCGGCCGACGCCGACGATGTCTTCGCCGCGTTGACCCGCACCGCGGGCGAGCGCGCGGCGCCGCCGGAAAACCCGATGTCGGCCGACCGCGTTCGCTGGGAACACATCCAGCGCGTCTATGAAATGTGCGAGCGCAACGTTTCCGAGACGGCCAGACGCCTCAACATGCATCGCCGCACCTTGCAGCGGATCCTGGCCAAGCGCGCGCCGCGCTGATCACAGGTACCTCACCGGCTTGTCGGAGGAACGAGCCGATTATCTGACACTGACCACGGAGGCAGAATGCACGACACCAGGCGGCCGGCATCCATCTTCCGCGAGTTCCTCGAGAGTGAGGCGGCGGGCGGCATCATCCTCATGGCGGCGGCGGCCCTGGCACTGATCGTCGCCAATTCGCCGCTCTCCGGCGCCTATTTCGCCACCCTCCACGCCTATCTCGGGCCGCTCAGCGTCTCGCACTGGATCAATGACGGGCTGATGGCGGTGTTCTTCCTGCTGGTCGGGCTGGAGATCAAGCGCGAGATGCTGGACGGCCAATTGTCCACCTGGCCCCGGCGGGTGCTGCCGGGCATCGCCGCCGCCGGCGGCATGCTGGCGCCGGCGCTGGTCTACGTCGCCATCAACCGCGACAATGCGGCCGCCTTGTCCGGCTGGGCCATACCCACCGCCACCGACATCGCCTTCGCGCTCGGCGTGCTGTCGCTGCTCGGCAGCCGCGTGCCGGCGTCCCTGAAGGTCTTTCTCACCGCGCTCGCCATCATCGACGATCTCGGCGCGGTCATCATCATCGCCCTGTTCTACACCAAGGGGCTCTCGCTGGCCTATCTCGGCGGGGCGTTCGCGGTTATCGCCGTCCTCATCGTCCTCAACCGCATGCGCGTGACATCGCTGACGCCCTATCTGGTGCTGGGCCTGATCCTGTGGCTGCTGGTGCTGAAATCGGGCGTTCACGCCACGCTGGCGGGCGTGGCGCTGGCGCTTACCATCCCGCTCAATGTATCGCCGGGCCGCGGCCAGGATCCCGACCACTCGCCACTGCTTCGGCTGGAACATGCCCTGCACGGCGTCGTGCCTTTCGTGATCATCCCCATCTTCGGCTTCGCCAATGCCGGCGTCCCGCTCGCCGGACTGAGCCCGGCCGCGCTGGTGGAGCCGCTGACGCTCGGCGTCGCGACAGGCCTCGTCGTCGGCAAGCTGGTGGGCGTATTCGGCGCCTCGGCGATCGCCATCCGCCTGGGATTTGCCGACCTGCCGGCCCGCGCGGGCTGGCGGCACATGCTCGGCATTTCCTTGCTTTGCGGCATCGGCTTTACCATGAGCCTGTTCATTGGCCTGCTCGCCTTCGCCGACGATGTGGCGCTGCAAAGCGCGGTCAAGGTCGGCATTCTCGCCGGCTCCCTGATTTCGGCCATCCTCGGTGCGGCCGTGTTGCTCACCACGCCGGCGGTGGAGGAAGGGGAGCTGGAGGAAGCCTGATCCGAACCCCTCGGCTCCTCGCCCGCGACCTCTCCCCACTTCGTGCAGGATTATCGCATGTGGCGGTGGCGATAGACCGGAGCGGCGCAGACCCCCACCCTAACCCCCTCCCCACAAGGGGAGGGGATTCCCGCAGGCACCGATCTTCGCAAACTGGCGACGTCTCTGCGTCGGGAGATACGCGTGCGGCAGCGTTTCCTCCCCCTTGTGGGGAGGGTTAGGGTGGGGTACCTGTCCCACAAACCCGTCCGGATTGTCATCGCGATTGCCTTGCCACTCTTTGTGGGTGAGGCACCGAACTCAGCGGGCGGTCGGCCCCAATCTGTCGAAGACTACTCGCTTTCGCCATCCAGCGCCGGCACCGGAACGCCTGCCAGTTCCGCCGCCAGCAGCCGGGCGGCGCCGGCGCGCGCGATGCGCAGCATCAGCGCCTTGCGCGTCGCCGCCGCCATGCGGTGTTCGGGCGCCTCGCGCATGATCTCGGCGCCGTAGCCGTCGGAAAGGATGAAGCCGCATTCATCGGGAAAAATCTCCGCCGGCACGCCGGGGTGCGTGGCGAAGAAGAAGCGGTCCGAATGCAGGCGGTAGTCCGGCCATTTGCGGTCGACCCTGAAATCCTCGATCGACGACTTGATCTCGATGATCCAGATGTCGCCTTGACGGGTCAGCGCGACCAGATCGGCACGGCGGCCGGTGGCCAGCGACAGCTCAGGCAGCACATGCGCGCCCATCTCGCTCAGCAGCCGCTGCACGCCGCGCCGCACGAGCATGGCGCGTTCGGACTGGCGGCCGTCGATCAGGGGATTTTGGGGAATCGCTGAAATGATTGGCATGGGTACACCATGCCAGATTTTGTTCACGGTTTGAACCCGATAGCCTATGGCGATTGTCTGATTGACAAACCAGGGTCTCGGTCAGGCCCATTGCATCAATGTCTGCCTAAGCCCCCGATATTCGGCACTTTTTGCGACGTACCGCGTAATCGGCTCGAGAGCGTCTTCTGATTCATCGTAGAAGGTAAACAAGTAGGCGTCCTGATCCATCTTGTGCACGCCGAACCAGTACGGGCCATCCATAAAGAACAGTGTATCGTCGCTGCCATCATCAGAGAGCGCGGATCGCCAAACCGACAGCACCCGTTTGAGGTCTGTCCAATGCTCTGATGGGAAAAAGCGATCGCGAAAGGAGAAATAAATCTCGGCGATGCCGTCCTCGGGATAAGGCTTGATGATGAGTTTCAACTGATCGGCCATTGGGGGTTAGTCGGCGCCGTTCTTCTGTGGCTTGTCATCCTACTGGCGCTGGACAAGTCGGATCGTTTTGATCTCCGCAGTAGCCGAAGAAAAACCAGAAGGCCAATTCATCGAGCTGGCGATATGCGCTCTCGTAATACGTCGCGGGGAGGGCGCGCTGGAAGTTGGGATGGCTGGTCCAACCACGGACAAAATTGGGCACGTACCAAAAGCCTTGCGCCAGCCAGCGCTCTAACTGCGCGCTCTTGCCGGACGCCTCCCGACAGTATTGCTCCATGGCATTGGATAACCGATCGAAAGCGTCGACATCCCAAATCATGTTCGCACGAATCGTAATGAGGAAAGATCCATTTCCCGCTTCGAACTCGTTCTTGAGTATTTGCAGATTCATCTGGTTGTCGTCCCCGCGGAAATCTTGATCAGCATACGCTGCATTTCGGATGTACCAAAAAGG
>OFIS01000798.1_pt1 | contig 11780 bp, 13 predicted proteins | sample 1775071 | NCBI WGS metagenome assembly OFIS01 (sample SAMN08195774, study PRJEB24354) | sludge metagenome | isolation source: sludge from phenol fed wastewater aerobic bioreactor C | place: India: Nagpur | collected 2016-09-17 | reverse complement strand
CCTGCTCGCCGTCGTCGCCGCCGCGATCGCGCGCGTCGAGGCGCTGGTCGACGATCTCCGCAACGAGATCGTCCCGGTCAGCGCGGTCCGGCTCCTCGCCGACTTCGAGCGCGTCCTCGGGCCGAGCCCCTGCGGCGCCGGTGGCGACGAGTCCGGATCGATCGGCCTGCGGCAGGCGGACGTGGCGCGGCGGTGGACCTTCGCGGGCGGTGCGAGCCGAGCGTGGTTCGTCGCGCTCGCCGCCTCCTTCGGTGTCGCGATCACGATCGCCGAATTTCGCCCGGCCGTCTGTGGGGAGGCCTTGGCTGCTCAGCCGCTGATCACGACGCCCGAGCAGTTCGTCTGGGTCGTCCGTCTCGCCCCGCTCTGGGAGAGGCCGGCGATCTGTGGCGATCAGGCCTGCGGCGATCTGCTCGGCGAGGTCGGGACGTCGCCGATCGAATGCGTGATCCGCCGGTTCGCGCCGGCTCATACCGTCGTCGTGTTCGACTATTCGGGAGATTGAGATGGACCGCATCAACGGAGCCAATACGGCCGACATCGGCGGCGGGCGGCGCGGGTTCCGCGCGCAGAACGCGGCGGCCGGGATCTCCGGAACCGAGTTGGTGCCGACTTGGTTCAACGACCTCCAAGAGGAGGTGATGACGATCATCGAAACGGCCGGCATCGTTCCCGCCGCCGGTGCCTGGAACCAGCTCTACACGGCAATCGCTCACATGATCGCGGAGGCGATCCCGTCGCTCTCGTCCTACGCCGCCAAGGCCGACCTGATCGTCCATCGAGGCCCGGGCGCCGGTACCGCCGATGCGCTGACCGCGACCGTGACGCCCGCCGTGACCGGATATGTGGACGGTGACGTCTACGAAATCGCGCCGGTCGCGACCTCGACCTCGACGGCGCCGACGCTGGCGGTCTCCGGCCTCGCGGCCAAGACGATCGTCCATGCGGACGGGTCGCCCGTGTTGCCCGGTGAGTTGGTGATCGGCACGAAGATGCTGTTCGCCTACTCGGCCGCCCGCGACGAGATCGTCCTCTTGGGCACGCCGAAGGCCTATGTCGACAAGATCGTCGCCGCTCTATTGCCCGCCCACGCCGCCGGGTGGCTCCACAACGACGGCGCCGGCGCGCTCTCATGGACGACGCCGAGCGCCGCCGGCGCCTACACCTACGGCGGCATCGGGACGGCGATTTCGACCTGGTTCGACGGATCATCGTCGACCGTGGAGGGGGATCCGTTGGGCACCTACAGCCCGGGGCCGACGCTGCCGGCCCTCGGCAGCACCATCACGATGTCGGTTGGAGGCCTCTCCGGCACCTACAAGCTGGCCGCGCGCTCGCCGGCCGGTGGGAGCGCGTATCTCCTCTCCTATGTGAGGGTGTCGTGATGACCGTCGATCTCACCGGGTGGAACAACGAGGATGCCTCGATCACCCTCGAAATCCCCGAGGTCTACCGCAATGCGGACGATCTCGACCTCTGCTCCTGGGAGGCAATGACCCGCCGCGAGGCGAGCGACGAGGATGTGGTGGATCGCGCCTCGACCGCCAATGGCCGCGTTTCCTACGCGTCCGGAGCGCTCACGATCCGCTACCCACTCGCCAGCGTCGAGACGATGTCGGGCGCCTATACCTGGGATCTCCGGTACATAACCCCCGAGGGAAAGATCGTCCGGATCGATGGGGGAACGCGGATCGTCAAGAAAGGAACCTCGCGATGAGCATGGAGGTGAGCGGGTCGATCGGCGCACCCGAGATACCGATCGCGATCGCCGCGACGGCCGAATATGCGCGCCGTGCGGAGGCTGCCAAGGTCCGCGCCGAGAACGCGGCGACCAGCCTCGAGACGGCCGTCTCGACGATCGGACTGGCGACGGGGACGGCGACCACCGCCGCGCAGACGGCCTCCGAAAAGGCGGCAGCGGCAAACACAGCGGCCATGACGGCCGGTGCGTCGGCTTCGGTCGCGGTGGAAGCGTCCACGCGGGTCCAGGCAGCCATGAACGGGATCGCCACGATCTCGGTCCCGGCGCTGCCTCACCTTCTCGATGGGCTGATGCCGGTGCTGTTCTTCTCGGCGCCGTCCGGCGCCCAGATGCTCAACGGTCAATACGTGTGAGGTGATGCGATGGCAGACGGCTACCCCCTGTGGGACGGTACGAGGTCGACGCCCGCGACGCGCGCGGAGAACCTGATCTCGGCCATGGTGTCCGACGCGGCCGATCTAACCAACGCCGCCAAGGCGATGCTCGCCAGCAACAACGGTATCTCGATGGTGGTGATGGCATTCATTCCGGCCGATCAGACCGATCCGGTCACCGTGCCCATTCCGCCCGGTTTCTGGGGCGTGGTCCCGATCTCCGCGCGCCGCATCCTGTCCACCGGCTCCACGGGACTCGTCGCGGGGCTCGCGGCCGGCGACCTCTCGATCATCCTGCTGACGAGGTGACGATGCTCGGTGGAGATCTGCTCCTCTCGGCGCCCCCCCGGCCCACACCACGGCCGCCGATCATGGATGGTCAACCCCCCGCCGTCCTCATGAGCGCGGCGAGCGCGAGGTTCTTCGCCATCGACTGGTGGCTCGTCCCCGGCTATCGGCTCGACGGATGGGCCCCGATGATCGTCTTCGACGCCGCCCGCGCGCTCGACCACGCGGCCGCGTGGTGGACGTCCCCCGCCTATCTCCTCGATTTCCGCCCGCCCGTCGTCGTCCTCGACGTCGGCGGCGACCGCACGCTGGGAGCCTGATCATGGCCATCACCGACATCCTCACGTTCTCGACCGGCTCCAAGCGGGTGATCGGTCAGACCGGATCTCTCGTCACGACCGCCGCGAACCAGCCGGCCTTCGACTGGTCGACCGGCCGTCGCCGTCTCCTGGTCGAGGCGGCGGCGGCGACCAAATACGGCCCCTATTCCGAGGCGGTCGGCGCCAATTGGACGCTCGGCGGCGCGGTGGCCGGCGGCACGGCGCTCGGCGCCGACGGCACCGCCGGCCTCTCGGAGCTGATCGAGGACACCTCGACCGGCGTTCACCGGGCCTATGTCAGCTCGTCCTATTATCCGACGGCCGCCGCCGGGGACGCCTTCGCGGTGCAGGTCGACGTGAAGGCCGGCGTGGGCAGCCGCAACATCGTTATTTACGCGACCGGGTCCGCGTTCTCTACGTCGCAGACCCTCTTCGTCAATCCGGCGACCGGCGCCGTCGTCTCCCAGTCGTCGGGGATGTCGCGGGTTTCGGTGACGGCGCGGCCGGGTGGGATCTGGCACATTGAGGCCACCGTCTCGGCCGATGTCGCGGGGTCGACCCAGCTCATCCTCTATCTGGCGTCGGGAGTCGCCACCTCCTACACCGGCGACGGCGTGTCGTCGCTCTACGCCGGCTATGTCAACCTTGAGAAGGTGGCGGCGGTCGGCCGGCCGCCATCGTCCTACGTGCCGATCCCGACGACCGCCGCCGTGACCCGCATCGCCGACGACGTCCGCCTTTCGGCGGCCGTTCTCGCGATCCTGAATGGGCCGACGGCCACCTTGTGCCTGCGCGGCAAGCTCCGGGCGGCGCCCGTCGGGATCCAGTCCCTGGTCGGCGATGCCACCGGCCGGCGGCTGCTCTACACCAACAACTCCGACACCCAGATCGCCAGCTATTACGGCGACGCGATCGGATCGGCGACCGCCGCGACCGGCGGCTTGTCCGGCGGCTTCGGGGTGGTCGCCGCCCGCGTCCTCGGTGGGGCGAGCAAGATCTGTCTCAACGGCGGCGCCGTCGCCGCCCTGACCACGGACCCGGCCGAGACCTTCGCCACCGCCCGGCTCTTCGCCGACGGCGCGGGCGCGGGCGCCTGCAACGGCTTCATCGACGAACTCGTGATCTGGCCGCTGGTCGGATCCGACGCCGCCCTCCAGGCACAAGCCCACGTCTACGGAGCGTGACCCCATGACCGCCACCACGATCTATCTCCGCTTCGAGGACGAGGCCGAAGCTCTCGCCGCCCTCGCGCCCTTCGGCCTCGTCCACGACGTCGTCGAAGGCGACCCTGAGATCCAGACGATCGGCTTCGTCCCGACCGCCCGGCCCGACGGCATCCGCGTCGATCTCGCTCTGGTCGGCGGCGACGGCGTCCATCGTCGCCAGATCGGGACGACCACCGTCGAGGATCCCGACCTCGGCCCGATCGAGGAGGCGGTGATGGAAGTCGTCCCCGGCTTCCACGTCGACCTCCTGTGGTCGGACGGCACCCCGCCCGACTTCGGCGCCGCGCGGATCGAACCGCAGACCCCCAGCCAGGTGTTCGCGGTGTGAAATGAGGGGAGTGGGCCGGTCGGATCACTCCGACCGGCGCGGGGGAGCCTGGAAAACGACCCCGCGAGACGTGACGAGACTCAACGTCACCCACCCTGCCGTCGACGGCGGGCAGGCAGTGACACGAGTCGGAGGGCTCCGCAATGGAGGCCATCAGGTGCGGCACCTGCGCCGCGCTTCTCTTCAAGGCGGCGACAGATGCCGTCGCAGGGTCGATCGAGATCAAGTGCCGCCGATGCGGACGGATCACTCATCTGAGGCCGATAGAGCCCCCTCGAGAGCGCCGAGAGCGTCGTTCCAAAGGAGACGACGCATGCGTTTCGAAAGCCGGTCGTTCGGGGGGGTGACCCTCATTCATGGTGACGCGTTGGAGGTCATGCTCGAGTTGGCGGCCGAGGGCCGCCGGTTCGGCGCGGTGATGGCGGACCCGCCTTATTCGTCGGGGGGCAACGTCAGGGACAAGTCAGGTTCGACGGTAGCGCGCTATCTCGGTCGTGACAGCAAGACGCTATACCCCGAGTTTCAGGGGGACACGCGCGACCAGCGCAGCTATCTCGCATGGTCGACGATGTGGATGGGACGTGCTCGCGATCTCGTCGCCCCGGGCGGTCTCGTCTCGACATTCGCCGACTGGCGCCAACTCCCGGTGACCACCGACGCACTCCAATGCGCGGGCTGGGTCTGGCGGGGGATCGTGCCATGGGACAAGACCGAGGCCAGTCGGCCGCAGCGCGGGCGCTACCGCAATCAGGCCGAATTCGTCGCGTGGGGATCGAACGGACCGCGCCCACTCGACGGACCGATCGCACCGGGCGTGTTTCGTGCGTCGGTACCCCACACGAAGCTCCACGTCGCAGGAAAGCCGGTCGAACTCATGGAGGGGCTGTTGAGTGTGATGAACGGGCCTATCCTCGACCCGTTCGCCGGTTCGGCGACGATCGGCGTCGCATGCATGCGACGCGGCCTCGGCTACGTCGGGATCGAGGTGGACGACGCCTATTTCGAGATCGCGTGCCGGCGGCTCGAAGAGACCTCTAAGACGCTTCCAACAGACTTCGAGCCCCCCACTTCGTGACCGCGACTTGCTGCAGTTTCATGTGTCCGCCGCTGCAGTTTCATGTGTCGCGCTTCAATGGGCCTCGGTCCGGTGGAGTGGACCGAGCGTGGCCCCGCCCCCGTCCCTCCCCGGCGCGTCTGCGTCGTGCCCCGGCCAACCAGAATGCGAGAAGCCCCCGGCGAGTTCATCACCAGGGGCTTCTCGTTCGGCTTTGGTCGCGGGCCAGCTCCCCGCTCGAGCGTCTCTTCACCGCGTCAGGCGTTCGATCCAGACAGGACCGGACGACCTGCGGTCCGACGACGGGAAGGATCGCGAGGGGCACCGGACCCAGAATCGTTCCAGGGGACTGCCTCGCGCTTCGGCGATCTCGACGCCCGGCACGGACTCCCGGGGATCCCTCACTCCGGGACTTCCATGACGTTGCCCGAATAGGGTTCGATCCAGACCATGTGATCGACGATGGCGAACCCCGGAGCCTCGCGCTCGACCACGACGCGGATCGCCTCACGCTGGCGAGCATCGGTCAGCGTGCCGGAGAGGATGACCTTGCCGTTCCTCACCTCGGCATCCATCGTCCGATGGGGCACCCAGGTCTCCGCCTTCAAGGCGACGCGGATTCGGTCCTGCGTTTCCGCTTCGCTCGCCGGAGCATCGGCCTTGGCGCGTTCGAGCGCCGCCTCGAGGAAGGCCCGCACCACGTCGGCCCGCGAGACGATGCCGATCGGCCGCCCGTCGGCGACCACGATCAGGCGCTTGATCGCTCGTTCGATCATCACTTCGATCACGGTTCGCAGATCGTCGCTCGCCCGGCAGGTCAGCGGATGACGGGTCATGACCTCTTCGACCCGAACTCCATGCGTGTGCGCATAATCGGTCGCCCGGCGTCCGGAGCCGAACAGGAACTCGATCCATCCGCCGTTTCGATGGTCGGTACCGAGTTCGGTACGCCGCAGCAGGTCGCCTTCGGTGAAGACGCCGACCAGCCGGCCGTCTCCCTCGACGACCGGCATGCCGCTGATCCGCTTCTCCAACATCAACCGAGCCGCGTCGATCACCGGAGTGTCCGGCGACACGGCGACGATGCCGGGGGTCATGATGCTCTCGACCTTCATGGGTTCTCTCTCCCTCGTCCCGAGGATCGGCGTCTCGGCGCCCGATCCCTTCAATGCGTGGCGCCCGAGCCGCGCGGTGCCATCCAGATCAGCGTCGCCGCGAAGGCGAAGACCACGGTGATCGCGCCGAACATCTCCAGCGTGGCGAGCAGCACGCTCTGCCCCTGGACGATGAAGTCGAGCATCACGACGGCCTGATCGTGCGGCATCCCGCCGGCCGTCATGCCTTCGATCACCCGGCTCTGCCCCGTCATCGCGCCGACCAGCTCGGTCTGCTCGTGCCGCGCCGCGTCCGCCCAGCCGGTCTGGACCAGCGAGGTGGCGAAGGCGCCGGCGAGCGTGCGCAGGAAGTTCGAGAGGCCGGCGGCATTGGCCTGCTCCTCCGGTCCGACGCTGGCCATGGCGAGACCCGTCACGGGAACGAAGAACATCACCATGAAGGGCCCGGTCAACAGCGTCGGCCAGGCCATGTCGAGGAAGGTCGCGTCGCCGTTGAACCAGGTCCGCCACGCGCTCATCGTCCCGAGACCGAGGATGCCGACCGAGACGATCAGCCGGGAGTCGATCGTCTCGACCAGACGGCCGACGATCGGCGCCGAGATCAGGGCGAGAATTCCCATGATTCCGGTCGCGTAGCCGGCCCAGGTGGCGGTGTAGCCCATGTTCATCTGCAGCCACAGCGGCAGGATCACCACCGAGGCGAAGAACGCCCCGAAGCCGGCGGCATAGGTGATCGCCGCCGCCGTGAAACCGCGATGACGGAAGATCTTGAGATCGACGATCGGGTTCTCCTCGGTGAGCTCCCAGATCAGGAAGGCGAGGAAGCCGATCAGCGCGACGACGGCGAGGATGCGGATCTCCTCCGCCGCAAACCAGTCGTGGTTGCGGCCTTCGTCGAGCATGATCTGCAGGGCACCGACCCAGACGATCAGAAGCGCGAGGCCCACCCCGTCGATGCGCGCCGGTCCGGTCGGATCGGGCAGGCCGCGCGTCATGACGAGCGCCACCGTGCCGCCGATGATCGCGATCGGCACCTTCAGATGGAAGATCCACGGCCAGCCGACGCCGTCGCAGATGATGCCGCCGAGGATCGGACCCGCGACCGGCGCGACCAGCGTCGTCATCGCCCACAGGATCGACGCGGCAGTCGCCTTCTCGCGCGGGAAGATGCGCAGCAGCAGCATCTGCGACAACGGCATGATCGGGCCGCCGACGAGGCCGAGCAACACGCGCCCACCGACCAGCATGCCGAGCGACTGCGAGATGCCGCAGAGGAACGAGACGGCCGCGAAGGCGAGGTAACAGGTGACGAACACCCGGAAGGCCCCGAAGCGGCGGGCGAGCCAGCCGGTCAGCGGCACCGTGATCGCCTCGGCGACCGCATAGGAGGTGATCACCCACGACCCCTGCGAACTCGACACGCCGAGCGAGCCGGCGATGGTCGGCACCGAGACGTTGGCGATCGTCGTGTCGAGCACGACCAGGAAGTTGCCGGCGCCGATGGCCAGCGCGGCGATCAGAAGCGCCGGGCCGGTCAGCGGTTTCGTTTCGACGCCCGGTTGATCGGGAAGCGCGCCCATCGGCCGATCCTCACTTCGAAACGTCGACGTCGACCGTCATCGACAGTCCGACCTGGAGGGGATGGGCGGCGAGTTCGGCCGGATCGAGAGCGATGCGTACGGGGAGACGCTGCACCACCTTGATCCAGTTGCCGGTGGCGTTCTGCGCCGGAACGATCGAGAAGGCCGCGCCGGTGCCGCCGGAGAAGCCGACGACCCGCCCGGTGAAGGCGACGTCCTTGCCCCACAGGTCGGAGACGAGCCGCACGGACTGGCCGGCGCGAACGCCGGCGAGCTGCACTTCCTTGAAGTTGGCGTCGACATAGGTCTCGCCGAGCGGCACCACCACCATCAGCATGGCGCCGGGCTGGACGCGCTGGCCGACCTGCACCTGTCGCCGGGAGACGACGCCGTCGACGGGCGCGCGGACGATGGTGCGTTCGAAGTCGACCTTCGCCTGTTGGAGGGCGGCGCGGGCGGCGCGCACCTCGGGGTGATCGGCCTCGGTCGTGTCGGCGATCAGGGCGGTGTTGGCCGCCCGCGCGCCGACGGCCGCCTGGCGTCCGGCGCGGGCCTGAGCGAGCGCGGCTTCGGCCGCCGCGAGCCCCGCCGTGGCGTTGCGATGGGCGGTCTGGACGGCGGTCAGTTCGTCGCCGGAGACCGAGCCGGCGCCGGCCAATGCCTTGCGGCGATCGAGATCGATCTTGGTCTTGTCCACGTCGGACTGGGCGATCTTCACCTGCGCCTCTGCGCGGGTCGTCTCCGCCTCGCGGGCGGTGATCTGGGCGGCGAGGCTCAGATCGTTGGCGAAGAGGCCGGCGACACGGCGGCGGGTCGCCTCGAGCGCGGCTTCGGCGGAAGCGACGCGGAGGCGGGCGTCGGTGTCGTCGAGGCGGACGAGGACGTCGCCCTTGCGGACCGTCTGAGTGTCGGCGACCGCGACCGCGGCGACCGGGCCGCCGACGATCGGCGTGACCACGGCGACGTCGGCGCCGACATAGGCATTGTCGGTGGTCACGTGGCGGGAGAGGACGAGATCGTCATAGAGCCACCAGCCGCCGCCGACCGTCAGGACGGCGATCGCGAGACCGGCGAACAGGCGACCGCGCGGCGACTTCGCCGAGCCTTCGAGGGCCGAGGAGGTCTGATCGGAGATCTTCGACATGTCGTTCACGAGGCCTTCTCCGGACTGCGCCAACCGCCGCCGAGGGCGCGGATCATCTGGATGTCGAGGGCGAAGGCGCGGGCGCGCAGCGCCGCCACCGCCCGGCGGGAGGAAATCAGGGCTTCTTCGGCCGAGAGAACTTCGAGATAAGTGGCGAGGCCGCCGCGATAGCGTTCGCTCTCGACGGTCCATGCCTTCTGGGCGGCGTTCGCCGCCTCCACCGTGTCGGCGAGCCGGCGGCGCAGTTGACGCTTCGAGGCGAGCGCGTCGGCGACCTCCCGCAGCGCTCGCACGACGGCGCCGTCGTAGGTCGCCACCGCTTCCGCGTAGGTCGCCTCCGCCGCGCTCTGGTCGGCGACCAGCCGTCCGCCCCGGAAGATCGGCAGCGACACCGCCGGGCCGATCGACCCGAAGGTCGAGCCCGGATTGGTGAGCTTGTCGACGCCGAGCGACTGCCAGCCGAGCGAGCCGACCAGATTGACGTTCGGATAGAAGGCCGCCTTGGCCACGTCGATCCGCGAGGCCGCCGCCTCGACCCGCTCGCGTGCCGCCACCACGTCGGGGCGGCGACCCAACAGGTCGATCGGCAGGCGGGTCGGCAGCGCCGTAAAACGCTCGCCGGAGACCTTCGGCCGGGCGAGCCGCAAGCCGCGATCGGGGCCGGCGCCGACGAGAGCGGCGAGACGGTTGCGCGAGAGCGCGATCTGTTCATCGACGGCGGCGAGTTCGGCGCGGCTCGCGGCTTCCGCCGAGCGGGCGCGATCGCGGGCTCCCTCGTTCTCGAGCGCCTGGGCGAGCCTCCCCTCGATCAGCGACAGGGTGCGGCGGCGCACCGAGACGGCGTCGCGGACCGCGTCGCGTTCGGCCTCGAGGCCGGCGAATTCGGCATAACCCGAGGCGATCGAAGACGAGAGCAACAGGCGCGCCGCGGCGGCCTCCGCCTCCGCCGCCGCGGCGTCCGACGTCGCTGCCGCGAGCGCCGCCCGGTTCTTGCCCCAGAAGTCGATTTCCCAGGAGGCGTCGACGAAGAGCATGCCCGCGTCGTTCCAGCCGTGCGGCACCACCTGTTCGGAGATCAGATAATTGTAGCTCTGCCGCTCCTGATCGACCTTGCCGCGCCCGTCGAGACTGGGCAGCAGCGCCGAGCGCGACACGGCGACGGCGGCGCGCGCCCGCTCGAGGCGAGCCCTGGTGGCTGCGATGTCGGAAGCGCCGGCGAGCCCCTCCTCCACGAGGCCGCTCAGCTGGCGGTCGCCGTAGCCGGTCCACCAGCCGTCCGACGGCCAACGTCCTTTCGGCGAGCCGGGAAGACTGTGGTCGGTCGCAAGAGTCGCGGCGTCCTTCGGAGAGGGAAGCGGCGTCTCGGCGGGGACGATCCCGGCGCAACCGGCGAGGAGCGTGGTGAGGATTGCCGACAGCACAGCCGTCCGGCACGAATTCGATGGGCGTCGGAGCATGGATCACCATATTTAAACCGAACGGTTTGGTTTTGATATAGGTCGAGCTTGCCGTCGTCAAGTCGCGGCTCTACCCTCGCCGCGCGGTTCGGGGAGGACCGACCGATGAGAACGAAGACCGACGAAAAGCGTCGCGAGATCGTCGCCGCCGCTTCGGCCGTGTTCGAGGAGGAAGGGTTCGAACGCGCCAGCATGGCCGCGATCGCCGCACGGGCCGGCGCCTCGAAGGCGACGCTCTATGGATACTTCGAGACCAAGGAGCAGCTCTTCGCCGTCGCGATGACCGACGCGCTCGAAGACTACGCCGCATCCTTCATCGACGAACTCGATTCGGCTCGGCCGATCGAACGTGTGCTCGTCGACTTCGGCGTCGCCTATCTGCGCTTCATTCTGTCGGACCAGTTGCTGTCGATCCGCCGGGCCACCCTCGGCAACCCGAGCCTCGCCCGGCTCGGTCCAGAACTCTACGAACTCGGTCCGATGCGAGCGTGGCGGGAGGTCGCCGCCTTCCTCGAGGGACGCATGCGAGCGGGCGACCTGAGGTCGGCCGATCCGCTGCGCGCGGCCTTCCATCTGAAGGGCCTCTTGGAAGCGGGCATGGTCGAGCCGGCCGTCCAGCACGTGCCGCCGCTCTTTTCGATCGAAGAGGCCGCGGCCGACGCGAAGACGGTCTTTCTAGAGCATTATCGCGGATGAAATCGCCGGTCCTGCGTCACGACGCCCATCCCCGTCGATGAGGCCTCGCCGGTGTGAAGCTCGACAGCAGGAAGGAAGGCGCGCGACGCCCTCGGCCACTCGCGCCGTCGTCATGCTTTCTCCGGCCACACGGCTTTTGCGCCGCGCGAGAAAGGGCCGGGCTCATCGCCACCGACCGTCGCTCGCTCCTCCAGGCGACATGCAGCGGGACTGCGTCAGGCATCGGCGGGACCCGCCGCATACCGAATACATGCGTTCCACATACTTTTAAGTGCCATTGAGCAGTACTTCTGAGTTGCCATTTCCGGCTCGTCGGGCCTTCGGTTCTGCTGCGTTTGGCGGGCTCGATGCCGCTCCGAGGTTACGTCCCCGGGAGTGGTGTAGGAGCGCCGATCTTCGGTGGGGTCCGAAGTGGGCTCAGGCCGCCACGGCGGGC
>OFIS01000797.1_pt1 | contig 11809 bp, 11 predicted proteins | sample 1775071 | NCBI WGS metagenome assembly OFIS01 (sample SAMN08195774, study PRJEB24354) | sludge metagenome | isolation source: sludge from phenol fed wastewater aerobic bioreactor C | place: India: Nagpur | collected 2016-09-17 | reverse complement strand
GCCCGGCGCGCGGAGCTGGAGCGAGGGTGGCGCGGGGGCCGGGGACAGCGCCGCGTTGTCGGACGGCGCGGTGGCGACCAGGGCGGCAGGGGCGAATGCAGGACTGGCCGGAACGACGACGAGAATCGCGAGAAGGAGCGCAAGCCAGCCCCCGGCCAGCAGCGGGCCGCGATGTCGGATATTGCGCATCGATCGCTCCTTTCCGGCGACAGGCGGCGCGCCCGCCGAACGCACGCGCCGCCGAACCGTCACTTCTTCGGCAGGAGCTTCAGGCCGGGCGCCGGGAATTCCAGCGCGTCCTCGTCCTGCCCGGCCGCCGGAATCTCGATCCAGCGGTCGGCGACGCCCTCGCATTCCTGCACGACCGGGAAATAGAGCTTCTGGCCGGCTGGCAGGTCCGCCGCCAGCGTGCCGCGGAAGACGAACTCGTCATAGAATTCATCCGGCAGATTGCCGCCGCTCCAGTCCACTTCCTTCACCCCTTCGGAAACCGCCTGGCCCCAGAGTTGGTAAGACTTGTCGTACTTGCCCTTTGGTTTGCAGCGTCCAGCCGGGCTTCGGCATCGGCTTGACCGAGAGGACGCCCTCGGGGATCTGCACGCGCACGCCGGTTGTCGCCTTGCCGTCGCAGCCATGCGGTACCCGCAGCACCGCCTTGTAGGTCGAGCCGACGGCCGCTTCCTGCGTCTCCAGCGTAATGTGGGCGGACGCGGCGCCCGTTCCGAATGCCAGCAGGACGCCGGTGGACAGAAGATACTTTCTCATGATGGTCCCTCCGAAAATCGAACTGCGCTTGCGCTCAGTCGCCATGGTCCATGCCCATCTCGCCCATGCCCTCGACGGCGAAATCGACGGTGACGCTGCCGGCCTTCTCGAAGGTCAGCGTCGCGGAGAATTTCTCGCCCTGCTTGGGTTGCCGCTTCAGGTCGATGAACATCAGGTGGTAGCCGCCCGGCTTGAGCTCGACCTTGCCGCCGGCGGGTATTTCCAGCCCTTCGGTCACCGCGCGCATCGACATGACGCCGTCCTTGACGGCCATCTGGTGCAGTTCCGCCTTGTCGGAAACGTCTGACGAAATGGACACCAGCCTGTCGGCCGAAGTGCCATTGTTGGTGACGGTGAAGTAGCCGCCGGCGACCTTGGCGCCAGCCGGTGTGGCACGCGACCACGGATGCCCGATTTCGAGATCGCCGACCTTGAATTCATGCGCCATCACCGCCTGGGCACTGGCGAACAAGAGGGCGAAGACGAGGACGGCAATGCCGAGCCGCTCTTCGAAACTGCGCAGCAGGCGGCCATTGCGGCCGAAAGCGGCGTTGAGGAAATGAGACATGATTGCTCCATGAACAGGGAGTCGCGCCGGGGAGCCGGTCGCGAAGTGCTTTTGCTGTTGGATGACGACGCCCGGGAAAGGTTCCGCGGGCAAATGGCGCTAGGCCGCCAGCGGCGGTGCGCGCGGATTGGACGGACTGCGTTCGCGCGGGAAATCCAGGTGCGGCGAGGCCGCCGGCACGAAAGCAAGGATCTCGATCGAGCGATTTGCCAGCGCCAGCACCGCGTTCGGCGGTGGCGCATGGACAGACGACAGCATGCTGCAGCCGAGCATGCAGCATGTCGGTAGATGCGATGGATGCTGGTCGCTGTCTGGAAGTTGGCCTGCCCCGTCATGGGTGCAGATGACGTTGCCGAACGCGTCGAGCTGCGCGGCGGACGGGCTGATGCCGAAGGCGAAGGCGCCGAGAACCGACTGGAGCAACAGCAGATAGGCCGCGACAAGCGCGACCGGCATGCTCCACTGTCTCCCCACTTTCCTCACGACCCAGCCTCTTGCGGCAACGGTCGTGATACCTATCACGAGCATGGCGGACGGCAAATCGTCAAATCAACGCTGCGGCAACGCGGCGCGATGCGTCCGACTGAAGAATTCGCCCCCTAGGGCTGTGGCTGGCGGCCTTCCGGGATAGAGCTCAGCAGTGTCTGACGTGCCGACTTCAGGTGCTTGCGACAGGCGACGTCCACCTTGCCCGGATCGCGCGACTTCAGGGCCGAGATGTAGACCAGGTGCTCGCCGATCGCCACTTCGTTGCGCTCGCGCTCCTGCGCCTTGTTCCACTGGTAGTGGTAGTGGAAAATCATCGCGATGACGTCGTAGAAATCGACGATGAAGCGGTTGCGCGAGGCGCTGTGGATCAGGCGGTGGAAGCGTTCGTCGAGCTCTGAGAACGCGTTGAAGCGGGTGGCGATCTCACCCGCCAGCACATGATGCTCCGCTTCCAGCCTCTCGAGGTCCGACCAGACCGGGCTGTCCGGAGGCAGGGCCACGAAGGCGGCCGCCGAGCGCAGCTCGAACATCTCGCGAATCTCGGTCAGTTCCAGCGCGAAGGCGCGCGTGAAACCCTTCAGCACCCAGTGGCTGTTGCGGCGTTTCTCGATCAGCCCGAAGCGCGAGAAGCGGATCAGGAATTCGCGCACGCTGGTGGTGCCGACGCCGATCTCGCGCGCCAGTTCGAGCTCGTTGATCTGCATGCCGGCCTCGGCGCCGCCGGCGAGCAGCCGGCGCATGAAGGAGCGCTCGATGATCTCCGCCAGCGTGTCGGTCTCCTCCTCGGGGAAGAAATCCTCCGGCGTCGGGTCGCGCAGCACCGTCTTGCTGCGCTTGGCCCAGGCGATCAGCCCCGTCTCCTCCATCCGCGTCAGGATGCTGCGCACCGTGGTGCGGCTGACGCCGAGCAACGTTCCGAGCTCCGGCTCCGAAGGCAGGTTCCTGGTCTCGCCCAGCAGCCGCAGGCAGCGATTATAGGCGTCCTTGTAGACGTTGTTGCTCTTCGACATCCCTTGCCTCGTTGCAGGCTGGTGCCCGCCGGCTTGCCCGACACGCGATACGATTTGCTTTCGCGCATGCTCCTTTCCGAAAATCGGGTATGATTTTCAAGGTCATCAGCGGCGCGACCGCCCCGGGGACGCACCAGGCGCTTGAAAAAACAATTGACGCTAAAATGTTTTTTCCCGATAAAAGACATTACCTGTTAACTGCCGCGTGTCAATCCGTCCCCGCCTCCCAGGACCGTACCCCAGGAAACTGCCCGTGAACCCCTCCAACATCATCCTTCTGTCGCCCGCCGACAATGTCGCCGTCGCCAACGGCCGCATCGAGATCGGCACGGCGCTGCCGGGTGGCGCGACGGCCACCCAGGTGATCGAGCCTGGCCACAAAGTGGCGATCAGGCCGATCGCGACGGGCGAGGCGGTGGTCAAATACGCCCAGGCAATCGGCCGCGCCACGCAGGACATCGCGCCGGGAGAACACGTCCATTCGCACAATCTGGTGTTCGAGGCCGGACGCCTGCCCGTGGTGCCGCCGAGCGAAGCCGAGCATGCCACCGAGGCCGACCGCAAGCGCACCTTCATGGGCTACCGCCGCGCCGACGGTCGCGCCGGCACGCGCAACTTCATCGGCATCATCGCCAGCGTCAACTGCTCGGCCACCGTCTGCCACGCCATCGCCGACGAAGCCAACCGTACGCTTCTGCCACGCTATCCTGGCATCGACGGCTTCGTGCCGATCGTCCATGGCCAGGGTTGCGGCATGAGCGCCACCGGCGACGGCATGATGGTGCTCCACCGCACCCTCGCCGGCTACGCCCGCCACCCCAATTTCGGCGGCGTGCTGATGGTGGGCCTCGGCTGCGAGGTCAACCAGCTTACCCTCTACGGGCAGAAGGGCGTCGCTGCGGGAAAACGGCATTTCAACATCCAGGACGCCGGTGGCTCGCGCAAGGCGGTCGAGAAGGCGATGGGCGTGCTTGCCGAGATCGCCGAGGAGATCGGCCAGTTGAAGCGCGAGCCGATCCCGGTCAGCGAGATCGTCGTCGGCCTGCAATGCGGCGGCTCGGACGGCATGTCGGGCATCACGGCCAATCCGGCGCTTGGCGCCGCCGTCGACATCCTCGCCGGCGTCGGCGGCATAGGCATCCTGTCGGAGACGACCGAGATCTACGGCGCCGAGCATCTCTTGGCCTATCGCGCCGCCACACCCGAGATCGCCGCCAAGCTCGACGGCTATGTGAAGTGGTGGGAGGATCATGTCGCCAAGCATGGCGCCTCGATCGACAACAACCCCTCGCCTGGCAACAAGCGCGGCGGCCTCACCACCATCCTGGAGAAATCGCTGGGCGCCGTCGCCAAGGGGGGCCAGACGCCACTCAACGGCGTCTTCGGCTATGCCGAAAAGGTCACCGGCAACGGGTTGGTGTTCATGGACACGCCCGGCTACGACCCGGTCTCGGCGACCGGCCAGGTGGCCGGCGGCGCCAACATCATCGTCTTCACCACCGGGCGCGGCTCCTGCTTCGGATGCCGGCCGACGCCCTCGATCAAGGTCGCCACCAACTCGACCATGTACCACCAGATGCAAGACGACATGGACGTCAATTGCGGCGTCATCGCTTCCGGCGAGAAGACGATCGCCGGCATGGGGCGCGAGATATTCGAGCTGATCATCGAGACGGCCTCGGGCCGCAAGACCAAGAGCGAGGACTTCGGCTACGGCGACAACGAATTCGTCCCGTGGCACCTCGGAGCAACGCTTTGAGGCGTTGAGCCGCCTCGACCCTCAGGGAGGTACCACCGCATGGACAAACGCCGCGTCGGCAGTACCGCGCTGGAAGTGACGGAGGTGAGCTTCGGCGGCGCCGCCATCGGCGGCCTCTACCGCGCCTGCCCGCGCGAGGCCGCCATGGAGACGCTGCAGACGGCCTGGGACCTCGGCCTGCGCTACTTCGATACGGCGCCCTTCTACGGCTTCGGCCTGTCGGAACGGCGCTTCGGCGACTTCCTGCGCTACAAGCCGCGCTCCTCCTACGTGCTGTCCACCAAGGTCGGCCGCCTGTTCCGCCCCGTGCCGGAAGACCAGGTTCCGGACCATTCCTACGTCGATCCGCTGCCCTTCGCGCTGGACTACGACTACTCCTACGACGGCATCATGCGGTCCGTCGATTTCTCCTATGCCCGGCTCGGCCTCAACAGGATCGACATCCTGTTCGTGCACGACATCGGCGTCTACACGCATGGCGTCGAGAAGACGAAACTGCATTTCCGTCAGCTGATGGACGGCGGGCTGAAGGCCCTCGAGGAGCTGAAATCCTCCGGCACGATTTCGGCCTACGGCCTCGGCGTCAACGAAGTCCGTATCTGTCTCGATGTCATGCGCCGCGCTCCGCTCGACTGCATCCTGCTGGCCAGCCGCTATTCGCTGCTCGACCGCAGCGCCGAGGCCGAACTCCTGCCCCTGTGCCGCGAGCGGCGCACCTCGCTGATCGTCGGCGGCGTATTCAATTCCGGCATCCTTGCGACCGGCCCGACCACAGGCGCGCATTTCGACTATCTGCCGGCGTCCGAGGACATCCTCGACCGGGTCACCGCCATGGAGAAGATCGCGGCCGAGGGTGGCTATCCGCTTCCGGCGGCGGCCTTCCAGTTCCCGTTGCGCGACCCTGTCGTGGCCAGCGTCCTGACTGGCACCGCCAAGCCAACCAACCTGTCGCGCAATCTCGAACTGCTGGATATCCAGGTGCCGCAAGCAGAGTTCGCCAAATACGATCCGCTCACTGTCGTGCAGCAGCTTTGATGTGTCTGGCGGTTGGGCAACGGCTTCACGATTGCGCGACCCGAGGCAGAGAACATACGTTCCATATTGACTAAATACCGGAACTAACATTCCATTTCGTAACCAAATGCCGGCGCGCCGACGGAGGAACCGCCACGCCGTCGAAGCACAGGAGGAGCCAGCCCGAGACTTCCGCTTGCATCACCTGGATTGATGCACTATCAAAAAGCGGTAAATGTTTTTTATTGATAAAGTTCTGTTTGGGCCACGCCTGTCCAGACGGGGCTTCCGCGTTCACCGGGCGACCTAGGGAGGAAACCTATGAAGATCGTGACCAGCATGCTCAATCGCCGCGCCGTCATGGCGCTCGCGGCCGCTTCGATGCTCGTCGGCGTGATGCAGTCGGCGCCAGCTTCGGCCGCCGATGTGACCATTCCAATCATCGTCAAGGACACGACGTCCTTCTACTGGCAGATCGTGCTCGCCGGCGCCCGCAAGGCCGGCAAGGATCTCGGCGTCAAGGTGCCGGAGCTCGGCGCCCAGGCCGAAACCGACGTCAACGGCCAGATCTCGATCCTCGAGAACGCCGTGGCCGGCAATCCGGCGGCTATCGTCATCTCGCCGACCGAGTTCAAGGCGCTCGGCAAGCCGATCGACGAGGCCGCGGCCAAGGTGAAGATCATCGGCATCGATTCCGGCGCCGACGCGAAGGCCTTCACCTCCTTCCTGACGACCGACAACGTCCAGGGTGGCCGCGTCGCCGCCGACGGCCTCGCCGCGGCGATCGGCGCCGCCAATGGCGGCAAGATCGAAGGCAAGGTCGCGCTCATCACCGCCCTTCCCGGCGCGGGCTCCCTCGAGCAGCGCGCGCAGGGCTTCAAGGAACAGCTGAAGGCCAAATATCCGGGCCTGCAGCTCGTCGCCGACAAATATGCCGACGGACAGGCCACGACCGGCCTCAACATCGCCACCGACCTGATCACCGCCAACCCCGATCTCAAGGGCATCTTCGCGTCCAACCTGATCATGGCGCAGGGCGTCGGCCAGGCAGTCGCAGAGAACAACCTTGGCGGCAAGGTCGCGCTGATCGGCTTCGACAGTGACGAGAAGCTGATCAAGTTCCTCAACGACGGCGTCATCTCCGGCCTCGTCGTCCAGGATCCGTACCGGATGGGCTATGACGGCATCAAGACCGCGCTCGCAGCCTCCAAGGGCGAGAAGGTCGAGGCCAATGTCGACACCGGCGCCAATCTGGTGACCAAGGCCAACATGAAGGAGCCGAAGATCGACGCCCTTCTCAACCCCAAGCTCAACTGAGCAAGGCAGAGCTGTTTCCGGGGCCGCTGGCCCCGGAAACGGCCGGCTCCGACATGCGCGGCTTGCATGATCCCGAAAAGTTGCGGACTTCCCGGATAGGGATCATGGTTAGATAGTTCCAGGGCGGGGATGACCGGTTCGACGAACCCTCGTCCTGCCCCATGCCTCGCTTCAAGATGCGCGCTCAAGACGCATCGCCGCGTACCCACGACTGAGATCGATCTGGGAGGATTGTCATGACGTCGACGGCGCAACAGACGCATCCCGGCCCGGATCTGGCGCCGGGCGGCATCATCCTCGAACTGCACGGGCTGGAGAAGAAATATCCCGGCACCCATGCGCTGAAGCCGGTCGACCTCGCCTTCAGGGCCGGCGAAATCCACGCCATCGTCGGCGAGAACGGCGCCGGCAAGTCGACGCTCATCAAGCTTCTCACCGGCGTCATGCCGCGCACCTCCGGAGAGGTCATCTGGGAGGGAAAGCCCACCGCGCTCGCCACGCCGCACGAAGCCATGGCGCTCGGCATCAATGCCGTGCACCAGGAAGTGGTGCTCTGCCGCCACCTGACGGTCGCCGCCAACATGTTCCTCGGCGAGGAGAATTCGCGCTTCGGCCTGCTCCAGCAGCGCGCCATGATCAGGGAAGCGCAGAAGATCATCGACGGACTCGGCTTCGACCTGCCGGCGCATGTCGTGCTCGGCGACCTCACCATCGGCCAGCAGCAGCTGATCGCCGCCGCCCGCGCCACCGTGCGCGGCACCAAATTCCTGATCTTCGACGAGCCGACCGCCTACCTCACCCGCAAGGAGGCCGACCAGCTCTTCAAGCTGATCCGCCGGCTGAAAGGCGAAGGCGTCACCATCATCTACATCAGCCATCGCATGGAGGAAGTGTTCGAGCTCGCCGACCGCGTCTCCGTACTGCGCGACGGCACGCTCGTCGGCACCCGCGACATCGCCGAGACGAGCGAACCCGAGCTGGTCAAGCTGATGATCAACCGCTCGATCGAGCAGATCTACCACAAGGAGCATTTCACGCCGGGCGCCGCGATCGTGGAGACCCGCGCGCTCACCGGCAAGGGTTTCGAGAACGTCTCGCTGTCGGTCCGCGCCGGCGAGATCGTCGGCCTCTACGGCCTGATCGGCGCCGGACGCAGCGAGTTCGTCACCGCGCTCTACGGCCGCCATCGCAAGTCGGCGGGGCAGATCTTCTGGCAAGGCAAGGAAGTCGAGGTCAATTCCGAGCACGACGCGATCCGGCTCGGCATGGCGCTGGCGCCGGAAAGCCGGCGCGACCAGGGCCTCTGCCTCAACCTGCCGGTCGGCCTCAACCTGAACCTGCCGATCTACAAGCGCATTTCGAGCAACCTGCTGATCTCCGGCGCGCGCGAGAAGACCGAGGCCGACCGCCAGATCGCCGACCTCAGGATCAAGACCCCGACGCGCAACGCGCTCGCCTCCTCCCTGTCCGGCGGCAACCAGCAGAAGATCGTCATCGGCAAGTGGCTGGCGCATGGCGCCAAGCTGTTCATCTTCGACGAGCCGACGGTCGGCGTCGACGTCGGCACCAAGGCCGAGATTTACCGGCTGTTCTCGACGCTTCTGTCCAACGGCGCGGGCATCATCCTGATCTCGTCCTACCTGCCCGAGGTCTATGAGCTTGCCGACACGCTGCATGTGTTCCGGCGCGGCAAGCTGGTTGCCACGCATGGTTTCCGTAGCGCGAGCCACGAGGACATCCTGAGCCAGGCGCTGGCCGAGAAACAAGAAAAGACGGGAGGACAGACATGAGCACCGAGGCGATCCCCGCCGAAAAGCGCAAGCGCAACTACAACGCCCTGTTCGGCCTGACGCTGCTCGGACTGCTCCTGCTGATGTGGATCGTGCTCGCGGTGGCGACACCCTCCTTCGCGTCCGCGCTCAACATCACCAACCTTCTGCGCCAAGGCTCGCTGATCGCCATCCTCGCCGTCGGCCAGACCTTCGTCATCATCACCGGCGGCATCGACCTCTCTGTCGGCGCCATCGTCGGCTTCACCACCGTCGTCGTCGCCTTGCTCATCAATGCGGGTTGGCCGATCTGGGCCGCGGTGCTGATCACGCTCCTGGTCGGAGTGGCCATCGGCCTGTTCCACGGTTTCGGCATCGTCAGGATGGGCCTGCCGCCCTTCATCATCACGCTGGCCACCATGACATCGCTGCGCGGCATCGGCCTCTTGATGACCAACGGCAACTCGATCTCGATCAACAGCGATCCGTTCCAGGCTTTCTCGCGCGGCTCGCTGCTCGGCATCCCCTATCTCTTCTGGATGGTCATCCTGGTCGCCATACCCTCCTACGTCTTCCTCCATCACACGCGCTGGGGCCGCTACCTTTTCTCGGTCGGCTCCAACGCGGAGGCCGCGCGCCTTTCCGGCGTCAACGTCCCGCGCACCATCTACATGGCCTATGTGCTGTCCGGCTTGTGCGCCGCTTTCGTTGGCGTGCTGCTGGCCTCGCGCATCGGCATCGGCAACCCGACCCAAGGCGACACCTACGAGCTGCAGGCGATCGCCTCGTCGGTCATCGGCGGCACGTCGCTGTTCGGCGCCATAGGCTCCGTGCACGGGCCGCTGATCGGCTCGTTCATCCTCTCCACCATCAACACCGGCGCCAACCTGCTCAACGTCAACACGTTCTGGCAGCGCGTCATCACCGGCGCGCTGATCATCGTCATCGTCTATTTCGACGGCCTGCGCAGGCGCGGCGGCAAATGAGCCCACGACGCGAGCGCGTTCGATCCGATGCGCCGGCATTGTCGTGAACCGACTGGAACCAGAATGAAAGCCCAAGCATGAAGGCCATCGTCTGCCGTTCGCCCGGCGAGCTTGCCATGGACGATCGCCCCGCCCCCGGTTCGCCACCGCCTGGCTGGGCGCGGATCGCGGTCAGCCATGTCGGCATCTGCGGCACGGACTATCACATCTTCGAGGGCAAGCACCCCTTCCTCGCCTATCCGCGCGTCATGGGTCACGAGGTCTCCGGCATCGTCACGGAACAAGGGGAAGGCGTCGACATCCCCGTCGGCACGCCGGTGATCATCAATCCCTATCTGTCCTGCGGCAAATGCATCGCCTGCCGGCACGGTAAGCCAAACTGCTGCGTGCGCATCGAGGTCCTGGGCGTGCATCGAGACGGCGCCATGTGCGAACAGATCCTCGTCCCGGCAGGGAACCTTTATCCGGCAAACGGACTGTCGCTGGCCGATGCAGCGGCGGTGGAATTCCTGGCCATCGGCGCGCATGCCGTCCGGCGCGCCCGCGCCGACGCGGGCGCCCGCGCGCTGGTCATCGGCGCCGGCCCGATCGGGCTCGGCACCGCGATCTTCGCCCGCATCGCCGGCCTCGACGTCAGCCTGCTCGACATGAGCAGCGAAAGGCTTGCCTTTGCCGCAAGCGAGCTCGGCTTCGCCACTCTCGATGGCTCGCGCAAGCCGGTGCCTGATCTGGTCAGCGACGCGACGTCGGGCGAGGGTTTCGACACGGTGTTCGACGCCACCGGCAACACCCAGTCCGTGCAGGCTGCCTTTGCCCATGTCGCGCATGGCGGCACGCTGGTGCTGGTCAGCGTGGTCAAGGACGACATCGTGTTTTCCGACCCCGAATTCCACAAGCGCGAGATGACGCTGATCGGCAGCCGCAACGCCTTGCGTGCCGATTTCGACCACGTCGCCGCCTCGATCCGCAACGGTGCCGTGCCAATCGCCAAACTCGTCACCCACCGAACGACGCTCGGCGACACCCCACGCAACCTAGCGCGCTGGGCGCACGAGAAGTCCGGCCTGATCAAGGCTGTCATCGAGGTCGGGTGAGACATCGGTTCGCGGACACTCGGGGATGAACCGGAACATCCTCCGCAACTCTTTGCGAGGTCACGGTATGGATTCCAGGGCCTCCGCGACGGAGCTTCGCTCCTGCTCGGCCCCGGAATGATGACGTGGGAGAACTATTCGCTCGCCGACAGCTTCAGCTCGACACGCTCGGCGGGAAAGCGCGACTCGGAAAACTGGATCGGCTGGCCGTCCGGCGTGACGTTGATCGCCACCGTGACCAGCACGATGGCGCCCGGTTGCAGATCGAGCGCGGCGAGATCGTCGGCATCGGCATGACGCGCCGACAAGACTGTCGACTGCCTTAGATAGTCATCGACGCCGAAGCGCTTGAGCGAAGCAGTGATGGACCCGGTTTCGGCCATGGCGTCCTCGATGCCGGCAAAGCGCCCGGCCTCGAACCAGGCCGAGGCGCGCGACACCGGATGGCCATCGGCCTCGCCACGGGTCTCGAGCCGGATGACGGCGGCGCCCCTGGCGATGCCCAGCGCCTCGGCTATGCGCCGGGTCGCCGGTTCGGTCCCTGAGGAAAGCAGCGCGATATGCCGTTCGGTCGTCTGGCCCTGCAGGCCCGTGGAAAAGCGTGTGCGCGCGCCGATGGGATAGGAGAGCCGCTTGCGTGACAGGACGAAGGTGCCGCGCCCCTGTTCGGCCCTGAGCACCCCATCCTGCACCAGGGCGGCGATGGCGCTGCGCACCGTATGCCGATTGACGCCGTAGCGCTCGGCCAGCGCCATTTCCGGCGGCAGCGCGGCATTCTCGGCGAAATCGCCGCTGGCGCGGAATTTCCCCACGGCGACGAGGCCGGCAAGATCGGCCGCAAGGTGGGGCCGGACGATCTCTGCATCCGCCGGCAGGTCACGATGCTCGGCGACGACCGCGAGATTCCGGCCACGGTCGACATCCAACGCCGCAACACACGCAAGTTCCTCGAAGCCGACCCGCGCCTCGACTCGCCCGACCGGCCGGCGATCCTCGACACGCCGACGGCGCATGCCTTCTCGGTGGGCGACGACGAGT
>OFIS01000796.1_pt1 | contig 11841 bp, 9 predicted proteins | sample 1775071 | NCBI WGS metagenome assembly OFIS01 (sample SAMN08195774, study PRJEB24354) | sludge metagenome | isolation source: sludge from phenol fed wastewater aerobic bioreactor C | place: India: Nagpur | collected 2016-09-17 | reverse complement strand
GCCAGGCTGATCTCGGTACCGGAGTATTTGCCATACAGTACTGTATCTCCTACCTTAACGCTGATCGGCTCGTCTTTTTTACCGGGGCCAGCAGCGATCACCGTACCACGTTGAGGTTTTTCTTTGGCAGTATCCGGAATGATGATGCCGCCTGCGGTTTTTTCTTCTGCTGCTGCGGGTTTTACGATCACCCTGTCCGCCAGAGGTTTAATACTTAATTTTTTGGCCATTGTGTAAAGTATTTGTTTTTCAGTTTTTAGAAAAAGGGAATAAAATCGGGTAAACCCCGGATTTCGTTGAACTTCGCCAACGAAGATTATGCCAACCGGCCGTTATGGCCAAATTAGCAGGAAGCAAAGATAAACAAATTGCTTGCGGACTGTCAAGAAATGACATTTTTTCATTTTTGGCTGTCATTTGGGAACAAATTTTTTAAAAATCGCTGTAAAACAGTAAATTTGCCGCCATTTTCCTAAGCATACAATGATCAGTAGAAGAAACATCCGGGTAAAAGTTATGCAAACGCTGTATGCCATGGACACCATGGAGCAGGGTACGGTGAAACCGGGCACTGCCACGAGTTTGCTGAATGAGAAACTGGACCAGACCTGTCAGATATTCACCTATTTGCTGTACAGCATGGCGCGGGTGGCCCAGTACGCCGAAACAGACGCCCAGGCGAGGGCTTCCAAGCATCTGCCAAGCGCGGAGGATCTGGTGGTGAGCACCAAGGTGGCAGGGAACGATTTTGTGTTCCAGGTGCTGGGGGACAAGGGGTTCCAGGTGAACATGGATACCTGGAAGCTTCGCCGGCTGGAAGATGTGGAACTGACCCGCAGGCTCTACAACCAGCTCACAGAAAGCGACATCTACAAAGCTTATATCGCTGATCCCGGCCGTAACAAGGCTTCCGAAAAACAGATCATTGAATATATTTATAAAGAGATCCTTGAGAAGAATGAATTATTCCGCCAGCATATGGAAGACGGCTTCCTGCATTGGGGGGATGACGAGGAGATGATGGGCATCCTGGTGGGGAATTACCTCTCCAAGCCGCAGCTGTTCAACTTCCTGCAGCTGATCAGCCGTGAGAAGCTGGAATATGCCAGGGAACTGCTGACTACGGTGCTCGACAAAAAGGAATACTGCCTGGAGCTCATCAGGCCCAAGCTGCAGAACTGGGATCCCGAGCGCATCGCCGCGGTGGATATGTTGCTGATGGAGATGGGCGTATGCGAATTCCTCTATTTCCCGACCATTCCCACCAAGGTGACGATCAACGAATATATCGACTTGGCAAAAGCCTACAGCACACCGCAGAGCGGCCAGTTCGTGAACGGCATCCTGGATAACATCCTGAAGGACCTGGTGCAGGAGAACCTGGTACAGAAAACAGACCGTACCCGGAAATAATGCGATCTAAAAGCTATTTTATCATATGAAAGCGCTCTTATACATCACGCTCGCAACAGGCATGGTCCTTACAGCCTGCCATACGCCGGCCAAAGAGCCCGGAAAGGCACAGCCTTCAGGCACCGCTGCCACCGTGGCCGATTCCGCAAATGGTGTATATCCCGAGATCACTTTTGAAAAGGAAAGCCATAACTTTGGGGACGTTGTGGCAGGAGAGGTGCTCGAATATTCCTTTAAATTCACGAACACCGGTAAGCGTGACCTCGTGATCAGCAAGGCGGAAGCCAGTTGCGGATGTACAGTGCCGGAATGGCCTAAAGAACCGATTAAACCGGGAGAAAGCAGGTACATGAAAGTGAAGTTCGATAGTAAAGGAAGACCGGAAGGCTATACGGAAAAAGAGATATTCGTGCACGCCAATACCAATCCGGCCATGATCAGCGGACCGAGGATACAGTGCAATATTGTGAGAAAATGATCTTTAAACATTTCAAATCAACAAACAACATACTACGATGTACAACTTATTAAATGTTCTTTTGATGACGCCGCAGCAAGGCGCCGGCGGTCAGGATGGATTTGGCGGAATGGGTTCCCTGCTTTTCTTTGGAGGTATGATCCTGGTGATGTGGCTGTTCATGATTCGTCCGCAAACCAAGAAAGCCAAGCTGCAAAAGCAGTTCATCGATAACCTGAAAGAAGGCGACAAGATCGTTACCATTGCGGGTATCCATGGCAAGGTGAAGAAGATCAATGAGAATAACACTCTGCAGATCGAAGTGAGCCCCGGTACTTTCTTTACCGTGGAGCGTTCCGCTATCAGCATGGAATACACCAATGCCGTGAATAAACCGGCGGAAGAAGCAAAAAAATAAACCTGCGGGTTGAAAATAAAAAAAGGGGGTCCTGCAGAAGGGACCCTTTTTTGTTTTAATTTGTTCTTATGCAGATCATTGGTATTACAGGCGGCATCGGTTCCGGCAAGAGTACGGTGGCAAGGATTTTTGGATTGCTGGGTATACCGGTCTACTCCGCAGATGACGCCGCAAAGGAGATCATGGTGAAAGACCCGTTACTCATTCAGCAGATCAGGGAAACCTTCGGCCAGGAGGCTTACTTCCCTGACGGCGCCCTCAACCGCAGGTTCCTCTCCGATATCGTATTTTCCGATAAAACCCGCCTCGAACAACTCAACACCCTCGTCCACCCGGCCACTATCCGCGATTCAGAAGCCTGGGCCGCCCGCCAGCAGGCTCCTTACGTGATCAAGGAAGCCGCGCTGATGTTTGAAACGATCTCTTTTCATTATGTGGACAAAGTGATTGGGGTGTACGCCCCGCAGGCATTACGCATCCGGCGTGTAATGGAGCGGGATGGGGTAGACCGGAATGCAGTGCTGGCGCGAATGCACAAGCAACTGGATGAACAGATCAAAATGAAGCTGGCGGATTATATCATCTATAACGATGAGCAGCAGATGGTGATCCCGCAGGTGCTTGCGTTACATCGGCAGCTTTCCGCCTGAACATAAAAAAGGCCGCCCTGTACAGGCGGCCTGTTGGAAATATCTTCTTGTTTTATTGCAGTTTTCCCAACCATTCCTTCATCCGCTTCATTCCCTCCTCAATCCTCGGCATCCCCGTTGCATAGGAGATGCGCACGCATTGCGGCTGTTCAAAGGCAGCGCCGGATACCACACTCACATTGGCTTTGTGCAGCAGATACATGCAAAGGTCATCTGCATTTTGGATATGTGTTTCTTCATAAGATTTGCCGAAGAAACTGCTCACATTCGGGAACATGTAAAATGCGCCGTCCGGTTCATTGACCTGCAGGCCGGGTATGGCTTTGAGGGCATTGTAAATGAAAGCCCTGCGCTCACGGAATGCTGCCACCATCTCTCTGGCAGTATCAAGCTCTCCGCGCAAAGCCGTGATGGCACAGCGTTGGGTGATTGAGCAGGTGGCGGAAGTGAACTGGCTCTGGATCATATCGCAGGCTTTGGCAATCTCCAGCGGCGCGGCGAGATAGCCGAGGCGCCAGCCGGTCATGGCAAAGCCTTTACTGAGACCGTTGATGATGATCGTGCGGTCTTTCAGCGTGCCGAAAGTGGCGATGCTTTCATGTGGACCTACATAGTTGATGTATTCATAGATCTCGTCAGAGATGATGAATATCTGCGGATTTTTTTCGAATACGGCGGCGAGGGCTTCCAGCTCTTCCCTCGAATATACGGAACCGGTAGGGTTGCAGGGAGAGGAGAACATGAACAGCCGGGTTTTAGGCGTGATAGCCGCTTCCAGCTGCGCCGGGGTGATCTTGTAGTTTTGTTCGATGCCACAGGGTACGAATTTCACAACGCCCTGGCACAGCTTCACCAGTTCGGAATATGTGACCCAGTAAGGAGTGGGGATGATCACTTCATCACCGGGATTGACGATGCTCAGCACTGCATTGGCAATGCTTTGCTTGGCGCCGGTGGATACTACGATCTGCTCCGGGCTATAGTCCAGACCATTATCCCTTTTTAGTTTGTACGCCACAGCCTGCTTCAGGTCCGCATATCCGGCCACCGGCGTATAATGTGTGTACCCTTCATCGATGGCTTTCTTGGCCGCTTCACGGATGTGCACAGGTGTGTCAAAATCCGGTTCGCCGATGCTGAGGTCCACGATGTCGATCCCCTGCGCTTTCAGCTCCCGGCTGAGTTTCGCCATGCGGATGGTTTGCGGCACAGAGATGCGTGATAGTCTTTCTGCTAATTGCATGATGCTTGAATTTTTTTGGGTTGACCGCGGCAAACCTACTGCAAAAAGTTGGGAAATGGCTGTTGAAACGAAAAAAGGCAGACCTGCAGGTCTGCCTTTTTGATATCGGATCGGGAACAGATGTTATTGCGTTACTACTTTGATCGCCAGCTTCCTGTCGCCGGTCTCGGTTTTAAGTCCTACGAGAAACACCGTGTAAGCATAGCCTTGCAGCAGATTAGCATCCTGCAGGGTAGCGAGGGTGTTGCCGGTGGTAGCATCCTTTGCGGTAATGGTATTATTACCCGGTTCAAGGATGAGGAAGCTGTTATAACCACCTCCTGTGAAGTCCGCAAAATTCTGGGCGCCGGGAACTTTGGTGGCGCCTACGTAGAAATCCACGTTATCCGTTCCCGGAGCGCTGTTGAAGAAGCGCGCGTTCGTTTTGCTCTGGGATACGTTGGAAAAATCTTCGTGGATCCTGTACACATTCACGGGAGATACACCGTAGAGAATGATCGTGTTGTATTGCAGTGTATCAAAAAAAGCGCTGGTGGATGCGAGGAGACTGTCTGATCCGGCTTTCTTGAAATCGAACGTGAGGTTTCCGGGTGTCAGCGCACTCCGGCCGGCCACGTTTCCAAAAGCATAAGGCTGATCGCTGGCTTTCTTGTTGTTCAGGTAAATGTCTGCAGAATAGCTTGTAGGCGCTGTGTTGACCAACGTAACGAGCGTATAAGGCTGTTGTGGCGTTGTAGTGTTCTTCAGGCAGGAGGTGAGTCCTGTTAAAGCCGCCGCTATTGCCAATACGGCCAGAAAACGATGTTTTTTTGTAACCATGCTCTCATGTTTTTTTATGGATAAACGATTGATTTACGGTTTTATTCCCGGTCATGCATCACTTTATAACGCCTGAGGTCCGGTTTGTATTTTTTTGGTCGCGCCCGCTCCGCCTCGTAAATGATCTCCCCTAATGCTTTCAGGAACGGCCGCCCTGTGGACTCAAAATCATATTTATCGTCCCCGATCACGCCATCGCTGTTCACGTACAGGGTGGCGGACAGCAGGAACTCGGTGCCGCTGGTGAAATCCGCAAAATAAGCCACATCTGTCAAAAAGCCATATGCCCATCCGGGTTTGTTGAATATCCTGAGCCCCGCAGGCATTTTCACCCCCGCATCCGCGCCTCCCATCAAATATTTTGTATAGTTATGATGAAATTCGGCCGTATCATAAGCCGGATGCCTGCTTTCCGTTGGTAGTTCCGACATGTACCGGTATAAGAACCGGTAGTCGTCTTCCGTTAAACGAAATGCCTGCAAAGATGTTACACTTTCCGGAAAAATTACGCTTTTGAGTATCTGATGCAGGTCTTGCAACAGCAACCGGTTCTTCGCAGAAAAGTCGAAAGGCCCGTTCACCAGCTGGCCGCCGGCATAGTGCGCCTGGCCCACTTTATCCTCTCTGGGCGCAAATTCGAGCCGGCTCACCTGATCCGGCTGGTTGTAGCGGACTTCCCCGTTCTTCAGGAACCGGACGGCGTTGGTGTGACGGTTGCTATCCGGCGGCAGGGCAATATCCAGCCGGTGGCGGATCTGGACGGAGGAGTAACCCTTTGCCCAAAGTGCCCTGTTGAATTCCTCCTGTCCGATAAACTCGTAGAGGCGGTTAAAGGCGTCGTTATCACTGACAAGGAATATTTTTTTAATGTAATGGGCCACGGACGGTTCTCCGTCTGTGGCGGAGCTGTCTGCGGAAACAGCCGTGGTGATCCCCGCCAGGCTGTCCGTATGCATCGGCGTATATTTATCCAGCCCCAGGCGGTTGAGCTTTTCCAGCGCCAGGAAGGCAGCAGGCATTTTCACGGTGGAAGCGGGGTAGAAGTAAACGTCCGGGGAAAGCCGCCAGGTGAAGTCCCGGAACACCGGCCGGTTGCGCGCGTCCCGGTCGATCCGGGTAAAGATCACCTGCACACGGTAAGCGGCCGGATCATTTATGACAGGTGCCAGACGGCTTGCATGGGCCTTCAGGAGCGAATCCAGGTAATCATCCGTAATTTTGTGCATGGAAGCAGAATTTATCGTCCTGGATGTTTGGCAGTTCGTAAAAAAAACCAATATTGCAGCTGCCGTAAAAAAACGGTAGATCATAGATAGAATTTTTTGACCAGAATCTCGCTCAAAACCAGTCAGATATTGAATTTTTATCTGTTTTGATCCGGGCTTTAATATATCAATTTAAATTCTATCTTTGCAACTCTAAAAAAATTTATATTAAACCCGAAACAAAATGCAACTAAAAGGACTGGTTAGATTTTTTGCTGTCGCACTGATCCTTATCTCTTTGTATCAATTGTCCTTCACGTTCGTGGTACGGAACTATGAGAAAAAGATAAAGACCGCCGCCGAAGCCTATGTGGCCGGCCAATATCTTACCGCTGAACAAAAGTATCCTGGCAACAAGGAAGCACAAACCCTGTACAGCGATACGATCACACAATTGGTTAAAGACAGGACGGAGCAGATGCTGGATAGCGCCAGTGGCAAGCAGATTCCGGGATGGTTTACCACCTATACCAAAGCAAAAGAAAAGCAACTGAACCTGGGTCTTGACCTGCAGGGCGGTATGAACGTGGTGTTGGAAGTAAGTGTGGAAGACGTTATACGCGCACTTTCCGGTCATTCCAAAGATGCTGCCTGTAATAAGGCCATCGAAAAGGCACGTGAAATGAAAAAGAACAGCCAGTCAGATTTCGTGACACTGTTCGGGGAAGCGTACAAACAGGAAGCACCCAATGGTAAGCTGTCTGCTATTTTTTCCAGCGCGCAACAGAAAGACATCACTTTTTCCAGCAGCAACGATCAGGTATTGAGCGTGATCCGCCGCGAAGCGAAAGTAGCCATCAAAAATACTTACAAGGTACTGCAGAACCGTATCGACAAGTTCGGGGTAGCGTCTCCTACCATCAACCTCGACGAGAACCGCGGAATCATCTCCGTGGAACTGGCGGGTGTGGATGATGCCGACCGTGTGCGGCACTACCTGCAGGCCAGTGCGAACCTGGAGTTCCGCGAAACTTACAAGAACGGGGAAGAATTCTTCGCAACCGTTTACCAGCCCATGAACGAAGCGCTTCGCATCGCATTGGGCGGCGCAGCAAAGAAAGATTCCGCTGCAGCCAAACATGATTCTGCCACTACTGCCGCTGCCAAACCCGCGGCTGCGGATTCTGCCGCCAGCCTTACGAGCTTGCTGGGCAAGGATTCCGGCGTTGCCAAAGGGGGAGATTCCACCAAGGCGCTGGAAAAACTGAAAGCAGAACAGGCTAAGCAGGACCCGCTGTATCCGGTGCTGATGCCGAACGTTGCACAGCAACAAAACGGGCAGCAAACGCTGGTGCCCTCTTCCGTACTGGGTTACATCTATCCTAAAGACACTGCTACTTTCCGCAGGTATCTTGAAATGCCGGCGGTGAAGGCTGTTCTGCCGAAGGACATCGTGTTCCTCTACGGACCTTCCAATAAAGAAGACCGTTCCCTGCCGCTGCAGGTATTTGGCGTGAAAGTCAATCCCGCCAACCCGCAGGCTAAGATCACCGGTGAAAGGGTTATAAGGGCGAAAGCCGACTTTGCACAGGATAACCACAAAGTGGAAGTATCCATGAGCATGGACCCGGCAGGTACCCGTGACTGGCGTAACCTTACCCGTGCACTGAAACCTGCCAATCCTGAAGATCCGCGTACATTCAACTACGTAGCCATCGTTCTGGATAACGTAGTATACACTGCACCTTCCATCAATACAGAGATCCCGAACGGTAACTCTTCCATCAGTGGTAGCTTTACTCTCGAAGAAGCCAACGACCTTGCGAACATCCTGATGTCCGGCCGTATGCCTGCTCCCGCGAAGATCGTACAGGAGCAGATCGTAGGACCTACCCTGGGTCAGGAATCCATCGCCGCGGGTGCCAAATCCTTCATCATCTCCTTTATTATTATCTTCGTTCTGATGCTGGTGTACTACAACACCGGTGGATGGATCGCCAATATCGCACTGATCCTCAACCTGCTCTTCACCGTAGGTATCCTTGCTTCCCTGGGCGCTACGCTCACGATGCCGGGTATCGCGGGTCTGGTACTGACCATTGGTATGGCTGTGGATACGAACGTAATTATCTTTGAAAGGATCAAGGATGAGCTTACACATGGCAAGAGCTATCAACAGGCGATCGAGGACGGTTATAAACGTTCTTATGCGCCGGTGCTGGATGGTCACATCACTTCCCTGCTCACCGCCTGCATCCTGTTCTACTTCGGTTTGGGCCCTGTACTGGGCTTCGCTACCACACAGATCATCGGTCTGTTACTGTCCCTGTTCTGCGGTATCCTCGTATCCCGTATGCTCACCGACTGGTGGACGAACAAGAAGCGTCACCTGAAATATTTCACACCACTCTCCCAGAAAGTGTTCAAGCATGCCAGCTACAACTTCGTGGGAATGCGTAAATATGCCTATATCATTTCCGGTATCGTATTGGTGCTGGGTGTAGGCTCTCTCTTCAACGGTTTCGATCATGGTGTGGACTTCAGCGGTGGCCGCAGCTATACCGTGCGTTTCGAGAAGAAAGTATCGAGAGAGGAAGTGCGTGAGAAGCTGAGCAAGATCTATGGTGCTGAAACCATCGTAAAAACCATCGGAGAAAGCAATCAGCTGAACATCACCACGCCGTACAAAATCGACGATAACTCCGATGCAGCAGCAGCCGATGTTAAGCAAAAACTGTACGAAGGGCTGAAAGGATATTACTCCGGGAATATCGACCTCAACACCTTCTCGTCCAAATACATTGCCGGTTACCAGACGGTGCTGCCGACTATCTCCGACGACCTGCGCGCCGGTGCGATCAAGGCGGTAATACTGTCCATTTTGGTGATCTTCCTGTATATCCTGCTGCGTTTCTCCAAATGGCAATATTCTATCGGTACCATCATTTCCCTGCTGCACGACGTATTGGTAACACTCGCTGTGTTCTCTTTCTGCCGCAGCTTTGTACCGTTCGCTCTGGAGATCGACCAGCACTTCATTGCGGCTATCCTTACCGTGGTTGGTTTCTCGATGAACGATACCGTGATCGTGTTTGACAGGATCCGTGAGTATTTCCGCACTACCAAGGGCGTAGATACTAAAACCGTGATCAACCGCGCGATCAACGACACCCTCAGCCGTACGATCATGACATCCACTACCGTGTTCCTCACCATCCTGATCCTCTTTATTTTCGGTGGTGAAGTAACCCGCGGATTCGCCTTCGCAATGCTGATCGGTGTGATCACCGGTACCTATTCTTCTATCTTCGTTGCTGCCCCCATCCTGGTGGACTTCGACAGGAAGAATACCCTCTCCAACGAAAGAGAATCTGTACCCGTACAGACAGCACCGCCGTTAGTACGCGGTAAATAATAATAGACCTTAGCATGAAAAGGGCCGTTCCTCAGCAGGAACGGCCCTTTTCGCATTAAAAAAGCCTCCTTGTCGGGAGGCTTTTGTGAAATATCGATCATTTGCTTTTACACAGCAAAAGAACTGCCACATCCACAGCTGGAAGTTGCATTGGGATTCGTGAACGTAAATCCGCGCGCATCCAGCCCGTTCTTAAAATCGATCTCCATACCCAACAGGTATAAGCCGTGCGACTTCTTCATCACAACGGGAATGCCCGCTACCTCATACACTTCATCATCTTCCACCTTGGCGTCAAAGCCCAGCACATAAGAAAGCCCGGAACAGCCGCCACCTTTAACGCCTACACGCAGGTAATGCGTTGGATCAATGCCATCTTCCCGCCGGATACGCTCTAACTCCCGGATGGCGCCGGCAGTCAGGTTTATAGGTGCATTTGTAATCGTTTCCATGAATTGAACTGATTTATCTGGCAAATTTACGGAAAAATGCCAAATGTATGTTGTCACATGAATGTCAGTCACCGAGATATGAAATTTAATAGGCATACTTCGAAATTGTATGTAATTTGTTTGTCGGTGCCTAACCGTTTTTCTATGCAAAGACTTCTAAGCCTGGCCATCATTATTATTACTGGGATACAGCAAGCCGCCGCCCAGCAATTTGGGGGGAACCCGCCTTCACTGAAATGGCAGCAGATCAATACGGATACAGTAAGAGTGATCTTCCCCGCGGGAATGGATGCGCAGGGCAGGAGGGTAGCGGATGTTGTACGGTATATCAGCCGGAATAACCGGGGCTCCATCGGGCCGCAGCAGCGCAAGGTGAACATCGTGCTGCAGAATCAAACCCTGCAATCCAATGCCTACGTGCAGCTTGGGCCTTTCCGTTCAGAGTTCTTCCTTACCCCGCCGCCTTCGAGTAACGATGTGGGCGCGGTGAACTGGATTGACCAGCTGGCTGTGCACGAGTTCCGGCATGTGCTGCAGAACAATAACTTCCGGAAGGGCGTCAGCAAAGTATTCTATTACCTTATGGGGGAGCTTGGTCAGGCTGCGGTCACGAACATTGCCGTACCCAACTGGTTTTGGGAAGGAGATGCCGTGGTGATGGAAACCGCGCTCAGCAACCAGGGCAGAGGCCGGTTGCCGGCATTCTTCAACGATTTCAGGGCACTAACGCTGGCGGGTAAACGCTATTCCTTCATGCAGATCCGCAATGGTTCTTTCCGGAATTACATTCCGGACCACTATGCCACGGGCTACCTGATGACGAGCTATGGCCGCAGGCAATACGGACAAACATTCTGGAAAGATGTAACGGATGATGCCGTGCGCTACAAAGGATTGTTCTATCCCTTCTCCCAAAGCCTCAAACGCCGCACAGGCAGGAATGCTGCGGCTTTCTTCAAGGCCGCGCTGGCGGATTACAGCCGGGAATGGAAGCGCAAACAGCCGGCAGATACGCTTACACCAGCGAACGGATCGGTAGTGAACTACAAATACGTGTATGCAGCAGATAGCGGCAGCCTGATCGTTTCCAAACGCAGTTACAAAAAGCTCGCGGCTTTTTACGAAATGAGGGCAGACGGGCAGGAAAAGAAGATCACCACACCAGGCATCGGGTTTGACGATTACTTCAGTTACCGGAATGGACAGCTGTTGTGGACGGAAAGCCGGTATGATGTGCGATGGGGATGGAAAGAGTATTCAGTAGTGAGGGTCTTTGACCGCGCAACAGGCCGCCAGCGTACATTGCAGCATGAACGCCGTTGTTTCTCCCCGGATCTTTCTTTCGACGGACGTATGATCGTAGTGGCTACGGTTACACCTGCACAGCAATACCAGCTGAAAGTGCTCGATGCACAAACCGGCGCTGTGTTGCATGCCCTGCCTAACCCGGAGAACTGGTATTATACCTACCCGAAATTTACGCCGGACAATGCTTATATCATTAGCGCCGTGCGAGATCAGCAGGGAAGGATGGGCCTCATCCGGCAGGCAGTGAAAGATGGAACTGTTACAACGCTCGTCCCCTTTGGTATAGGTACGATCGGGATTTCTTCCGTCACGGCCGGCGATATCTATTTCACGGCGGCTTACGCGGATGTGGATAATGTATACGCGATCTCCTTTGACGGCGGGAGCATGCGGCAGATCACAGATCGTTCCAACGGGGTGCAGCATTTTGCTCTGCGGGGAGACAGGCTGGTGATGAGTGA
>OFIS01000793.1_pt1 | contig 11858 bp, 11 predicted proteins | sample 1775071 | NCBI WGS metagenome assembly OFIS01 (sample SAMN08195774, study PRJEB24354) | sludge metagenome | isolation source: sludge from phenol fed wastewater aerobic bioreactor C | place: India: Nagpur | collected 2016-09-17 | reverse complement strand
ACACTGGCCGGGCTGACCAAGCCGCACGCCGGCGCGGTCAGCGTCGAACGCGCCGGCATGTCGCGACCGATCGGCAGCTTCCGCAAGGCAGTCGCCGCCGGCGTCGCCTACCTGCCGCGCGATCGTCGCGCCACCGGCATCTTCCCGACCCAGTCGGTGCTCGACAATTTCGCCATCTCGACGCTTTCGCGCGACCTGCGCCTCGGCCTGCTCAGCATGGGCGCGCGCCGGCGCCGCTACGAGACCTACCGGCAGAAGCTGTCGATCGTCGCCCCGAGGCCGGAGGCGCCGATCACCACCCTGTCCGGCGGCAACCAGCAGAAGGTGCTGCTCGCCCGGGCGCTGGCGCTGGAGCCGCGCATCCTGCTGCTCAACGACCCGACGCGCGGCGTCGACGTGGCGACGCGCCACGTGCTCTACGACGTCTTCCGCGGGCTGGCCGCAGAAGGCATGACGCTGATCATTCTCTCCAGCGAGATCGAGGAGATCCTGCTCTTGTGCCATCGCGTGCTCGTCTTCAGGGAACAGCGGCTGGCGGCCGAAATCGCCGGTGACGGCATGTCGACCGACGCGGTCATCGCCGCCATGTTCGGACGCGCGGCATGAACGCGCATCGTCTCAGGACGCTGAGCCAGGGCATCGGCTTCGCGGCTCTGCTGCTGGTCATCCTGCTCGCCGCGAACCTGATCCTCAGCCCCGCCCGGTTCCAGCCGGCCGGCTGGGGCGCGCTGATCGGACTGGCAGCGCCGCTGATCGGCGCGGCGGCCGCCTCCACCCCCGTCATCCTGGCCGGGCGCGGCGGCATCGACATCTCGGTCGGGCCGCTGATGGGCTTCGTCAACGCCGTTGTCATCCAGGTCCTGTTCCTGAAGCTCGGCTGGTCGTCGCCCTTCGTCATCGTGCCCGTGGCGCTGATCATCGGCATGGCCTTCGGCGCAGCCAACGGCTTCCTGGCGACGGTCGTGCGCATCCAGCCGATCGTCGCCACGCTCGGCACCTATCTGTTCCTGGCGGGCGTGACGCTGACCGTATTGCCGGCGCCGATCGGTCCCGCGCCGGCCTGGCTGAAGGCGATGGCCGGCTCCTGGTCGGCACTGCCGCTGGCGCTGATCTTCCTGTTCTGGTGGCTGGTGCGGCAGACGCCCTATTACGACCAGCTCATGGCGGTGGGCAGCGACGACCGCGCCGCCTACACGGCCGGCGTGCCGGTGACCCGGGTGCGCTTCATCGCCTATGTCATGACCGGCCTGCTGGCAGCCGCCGCCGGACTGATGCTGACGGCGCTGATCGGCTCGGCCGACCCCAACATCGGTCCCACCTACACGCTGATGGCCATCGCCGCCGTCGCGCTTGGCGGGGTGAGCCTTGCCGGCGGGCGGGGCGGCCTTGCGGGCGCCGCCATCGGCGCCATCGACATCTTCCTGCTGCAGAGCCTGCTCACGGCTTTCAACGTCTCGACCTATGTGCTGCAGATCGCCTACGGCGTCATCCTGGTGGCCGCCGTGGTGATGACGGCGGTGCAGGAGAAATTCGCCGGCGGAAAGGCACGGGCATGAACGCGAAGCTCTTCCGGTCCAACCTGTTTCAGTCGACCCGGGCCCGCGTCATCGGCGCCTTCGCCGTGGCGCTGCTGCTGCAGATCGTCGGCACGGTGCTGATCCCTGGCTATTCAGCGCCCTTCGCCATTCGGGCGCTGCTGGTCATCGCCTCGCTGCTGGCGGTGGCCTCCGTCGGCCAGACGCTGGTCGTCATCCTCGGCGGCATCGACCTGTCCATCCCCTTCGTCATCGGCTTCGCCAATGTGGTGGCGGCACAGCTCTACGGCAGCGGCTGGAACTTCGCGCTGGTCTGCGCCGTCGTCGGCGTGCTGGCGATCCTGATCGGCGCGCTGAACGGGCTGATCTCGCGCGGGCTTGACATCCACCCGCTGATCGTGACGCTCGGCGTCGGCATGGTCGTGCAGGGCGCGGTGCTGCTGTGGACCGGCGGTTTCCCGTCCGGCTCGGCGCCGCAGGCCGTTTCCGACTTCGTCTCCATCGGCGGGTCGGCGGGACCGCTGCCGGTACCGTGGCTGGTGCCATGCGTGGCGGTGCTGGCGCTGCTGGTGATGCTGGTGCTGTCGCGAACGCCCTATGGGCGGCGGCTCTACGCACTGGGCAGCAATCCGGGCGCGGCGCCGCTGGCGCTGATCGATCCCGTCGCCATGTGGACCATGACCTACGCCGCCAGCGCCTTCTTCGCGGCGATGGCCGGCGTGCTGCTGCTCGGCTTCACCGGCTCGGCCTATGGCGATGTCGGCCAGCCCTATCTGTTCCAGACCATAGCCGCCGTGGTGGTCGGCGGCGCGGCGCTGGTCGGCGGGCGTGGCAGCTACATCGGCACGATCGCCGGCGTGCTGGTGCTGACCGAGATCAACACGCTGCTGATCGGCCTCGGCATGCGGCCTTCGACCGTGCAGGCGGCGCTCGGCCTCGTCATCATCGCCTTGGTCTCGTTCTATGGCCGCGAACGACATGTGAGCGCGACAATCTGAATGATATCGGGTATCCGGCCCATTACCGAGCCGGAAACCCGGGGATCTATCGATCCATGTCGACGTTCTTGGTTTCCTTGCCGATCAGCAGCGCGATCAGGGTCAGCACGCTCATCGCGCTGAGATAGACGCCAACCCAGAACGGGCTGCCGCCACCGGCGCTCCACAACGCCACGGCGATGAAGGGCGCGACCGCCGCGCCGAGGATCGACGACACGTTGTAGGAAATGCCGGAGCCGGTGTAGCGCACATTGGCCGGGAACAGTTCCGGCAGCAGCGCGCCCATCGGACCGAACGTCATCCCCATGAGCGCGAAGCCGATGATCAGCCAGGCCATCACCCCGACCGTGCCGGCGGCGAGCATCGGCGTCCACAACAGGCCGAAGACCGCGATCGCCAGCGTGATCCAGAGCAGCGTCTTGCGCCGCCCCCAGCGGTCGGCCCAGGGGCCGGAGACCATGGTGAAGATGCCGAAGAACACCACGCCGATGATCATCATCAGCACGAAGGTCGTGTAGTCGTAGCCCAGTCCCGGAACCGGGGCCTTGGGCGAGGCGCGGCCATAGCTCAGCGAGAAGGTTGTCATCAGGTAGAACAGCACATAGGTGGCGAGCATGTAGAAGGTGCCGAGGATGAGCTCCTTCCAGTGCGTTTTGACGACGGCCGCCAGCGGCATCTTCTTCACCTGCCCCTTGCGCACCGTGTTTTCGAAGGCGGTGCTTTCCACCAGGTTGAGCCGCACCCACAGGCCGATCGCCACCATGGCGACGGAGAATAGGAAGGGGATACGCCAACCCCAGTCGAGGAAGGCCAGGGAGGGCCGCGAAGGATCGTCGGACGGCATCATGGCCGCGATGATGAGGAAGAGCCCGTTGGCTATAATGAAGCCGACCGGCGCACCAAGCTGCGGGAAAGTGCCGAAAATGGCGCGCTTGCCCTTGGGCGCGTTCTCGGTCGCAACGAGTGCGGCGCCGCTCCATTCGCCACCGAGCGCAAAGCCCTGGGCGAGGCGCAGGATCACCAGCAGCGCCGGCGCCAGCCAATTGGCCATCGCATAGGTTGGCAGGAGGCCGATGAGGAACGTGGCGATGCCCATGGTGAGCAGGGCGCCGACCAGGGTTATCTTGCGCCCTCTCCTGTCGCCGAGATGGCCGAAGAAGATGGCGCCCAGCGGCCGCGCCACCATCGCCGCGCCGAAGACGGCGAAGGAGGCGAGCAGAGCGGTCGTCTCGTTGCCCGCCGGAAAGAACAGATGCGGGAAAACCAGAACCGCCGCCGTCGCGTAGACGTAGAAATCGTAGAATTCGATGGTCGTGCCGATCAGGCTGGCGAGGATGACGCGCGAGCGCGGATTGGCTGGGACCGCTCCCCGGGAAACGGATTGAACTGTCGCTGACATGAAAGGACACCCTAGGGAAGGCACGCCTGCCGCGCCTTCTTTCTGATTTGTTGCTTGTTGCAATTGCATTGCATACTAAAAGATTGCATGCAATGTTTTTGCGTGGGAGTGGCGATCACTTGGATGAGATGGACAATTTCGGGCAACTGGTGACGACGGTGGCGCGCCTTTGGCGGCGCAGCGCCAACGAACGGCTGGACCGCTACGGAATTTCGCATGCGGCCGCCATGCCCCTGCTGGCATTGTGGCAGCTGGGCGGCGAGGCACGGCAGGGCGCGGTGGCGGAGCAGGCGGGCCTCGAGGGCCCTTCCGTCGTGCGCCTCATCGACCTTCTCGTCATGGAAGGACTGGTCGACCGTCGCGAGGATCCGACGGACCGGCGGGCGAAGATCCTCGTGCTGACGCCGAAGGGCCATGAGCGCATGCAGGCGATCAATGCGGTGCTGACCGAACTGCGCGGCGAGGTCATCGCCGAGTTCGATCACCAGGACCTGCGGACCGCAGCCGCGGTGCTGAAGCGCCTGCAATCCTCGCTGGCGGCTCCTTCCACCCCTTGAGCGACGCTTCCGCTAGGTCGCGACGAGCGGGACCGTCACCGTCGTCGCGTAGCTGATCGGAAAGCCGTCGAAATACGGGAACTCGATGACGTAGGCATAGGAGGCGGTCAGGCGCGCCATCTTGAAACCGTTGCTCGGTGGGCCGACGTCGATCGTGACGTTGACGTTTTGCAACCCCAGGGTCTGCAGTTTCGCCGTAGCCATGGATTGAATATCTGATTGCGTCAGCGAGTTTTTCATCTGCAGCGCGCGGGCGGAGACCTCCAGCGTGTATCGAACGCTGGACATGAAGTTCAGCCACCAGCCGAAGGCGAAAATGCCGAACAGCAGTAGCACAAGGAACGGCGCGATCAGCGCGAATTCCATGGCGGCCCCGCCCGACCGGTCCCGTCCGAACACTCTGGTTCTAATCCTAGCGGACACGGATCACTTCCCGATGAGCGATTGCACTCGAGGCGAGGAAAACGCCGAAAAGGAAGGGCGGAGACCAGGTAGCCGAGGCTTGAATCTGGATAAAGACGGACGGGAGCTTCACACCGTCGCATAGGGTGGTCGCGTCGACCACGGTCGTGCCGCATTTGTAGATGCGGGTCAGCGCCACCTGCGCGTCGGCGGGCTTTCTCTCCCAACTGTTCAGCGCGACAGCCTGGGTGGCGACGTCATCGACCGCTCCCGCCATCACCAGATTGGCGGCCGTCTTGACGCCAGCGCGCATCGATAGCGAGCTCGTAACATAGGACCAGCCGTCGATGACCCCGAACAGCGCGATGCAGAGAACAGGCAGGACCAGGGCGAACTCCACCGCGGCGGCACCTGTGATATTCCCGAAACTGCGAACAGCACGCCGTTCCATGGATTACTCGACCAGCGCAACAGACGTCGCCGCAGGGAGATCCCGCATTCCCAGGCTCGTGCAGTCTTGGTTGATGGTGGTGTTTCCGGACCACTGAATCGTATCGGCGACGACTTGGGTGCAACCGCCCGTGCCGGAAAAATTGCCGAGATAATTGACCTGCTGCCGGGCAAAGTAGAGAGCCCCGGTCAGCAGCGAATCCGCGGTGCCGTTGAACGTATTCTGACCGCCGGCATTCGTCCTGTCGCCATACATCAGCACGCCGGAATAGGTGCCTGAGGTCGGCGCGCTGAGCTTGACGACAGCGTTGCCGTTCATCGAGACGCGCGAACTGCCAGCAAGATAGATCGTGACCCCGTCACCGATGATGTCGGCGTTGGCGTTCACCTTGAAGTCGCCGTTCTGAACGACATAGACACCGGGTGAAAGCGTAACGTTGCCACTCAAGCTCAGTCCGTTGCAGTAGGTTCCGGGCTGGATGGTTTGGCTCGACTTGTTGCCGTTGACATTCCTGCAAGGGTTACCGGCTGTCGGCGCGGGCAGGTCGGCAAACGGATCGGCTGCGGGCAGAGCCTGGGTGATCGGGCTGTTGCAGACCATCGTCACCGGGTTGCTCAGCGATACCCCTCCCACCGATATCAGGCAGTCGGCGCGAAGACCCGCGGAGCCCTGAAGTTTTATCGCGTCCGACGCAATCGAGTTCGCCATCACGGAGCAGCCTTTCAGCACGGTGACCGAACTGCCGGAAAACAGCGCCGCCTTCGAGGCGGAGGGATCGAGCGACAACACGCAGGCTTTCGAAGCATCTGTGATAAGCGCTACGGCCCTCGCCTGCTCCGGGACCCGCTGCTGCGTAAAGATCGCTGTAAAGAACCGGTCCACATTTTGCTGAACGATTACCTCTACGGCTTTGCGAGCGACATTCGGGCCTGACAAAGGTGGCGTATTGACAGTGATGACGGCCGATGTCGAAAGTCCGTTCGCTGCCGCCGACTGCGTGGCGGCGGCCGTGACCGTCGAGTTGTCGGTGCTCGATACTTTTTCCAGCGCGCCGGCGAAAGCTGCGGCATCCGCCACTGCCTGCAGCTTCAACCCGCTGTAGTACCAATAGGACGTCTCGACCCCGAGGCCTGCGCCGCCTACCACGATCGGCAGCGAAAGCGCGACGACGATCGCGACGTTGCCGCCTTCGCGTCTCGTCGCCAGCAATTGGCGCAAAATATGGCTGAACATCGCTCCAACCGCACCCATGCCGTCTCGCGACTTCAACAATCATCCATAACATTAAAGCAATGACTAATGCTGCCAGTCGATTTGTCGGTATCCGGCTAAAAATCCAGTCCGCATCGCGAGTGAGATAAGCGTCCCGATTGGGTGAAGGCCGTGGATGGCCCAACCCTGGCGTGACGGGAATGTCGGCTCGGATCCAGCGCGGTTTCGGTGCACACATTCCAACGAAACTGAACCCGGAATGTCGGTTGGCCCCTAGAGCCGCCACAGCTTCATGGCGTTGCCCGACAGCAGCTTCGCGCGCTCGTCGGCGCTCGCCCCTTCCAGCAGCGCGTGCGTGGTCGCCACCCAGGCCAGCAGGCCGCCGCCGAGCGTGCAGACCGGCCAGTCGCTGCCCCAGACGACACGATCCCAGCCGAAGCTGGCGAGAGTGTGCTCGACATAGGGGCGGATGGTCTCCACCGTCCAGGTTCCAGGATCGGCATAGGCCACCACGCCCGAGATCTTGCCAACCACGTTGGGACGGCGGGCGATCTCGACGATCCCCTCGCGCCAGGGGTGCTCGGCGCCGGCCTTGATGTCGGGCACGCCGCAATGGTCGAGCACGAACTGCACGTCGGGCGCCAGGTCGACGAGCGCGATCGCCTGCTTCATCTGCCGGGGCAGGACGCACAGATCGAAGGTCAAACCCTTGCCGCCGAGGCGCTTGATGTTGTCGCGAAACAGGGCGCTCTCGGAAAGCCCGTCCGGCACGACATGCAGCACGCGTCGGAAACCCTTGACGAAGGGGTTGGCCAGCACCCTTTCCAGATAGGCCTGAAAGTCAGGCTCTTCCGGCCGGCAGGAGGCGATGGCGCCCCTGAGCAGGCTGTCCTTGCGCTCGGAAAGAGCCTTCACGTGGCGGGTCTCGGCCTCGATGTCGAGCGGATCGACATCGACCTCCATGTGCAACGCGGCCTCTATGCCGGCGCGGCGCGCCTGGACCGCGTAGTCCTCGTGCGAGAAATCATGGTCGAGGGCAGGCGCCCCGCCGAGCCAGGGGTAGCGCAGCACCGAGCGGTCGATGAGATGCAGGTGGGTGTCGACGATCATCGCGGTGCCTCCCGTTGCGCCGATGTCCGACGCCGGGTTTCCGCGTCGGGTGTCCGGACACCATCTCACAGGAGAATTGGTCCTTCAAATAAGAATTAGCCCGCGGCGCGAACAGCCTTGGCCTGCTCCGGCTCGAAGCCGGCGAGTTGCGAAAGCTTGGCGGCGGTGACCTGCAGCAGGTCGATGGTCCTGGTGATGTCGGGCGCGTCGGGCGTGTTGACCAGCGGGATATAGGGAATGGTCAGCGCCGCGATCGCGTTGCCGTCGGAAGCGCGCACCGGCGTCGACAGATTGTAGACGCCGGCCGTCTGCATGGATGCCATCATCTCGTAGCCACGGTCGCGGACCTGGTCGAGGCGGGCGAAGAAGTCCGGCGGAGGCGCGAACTTCTCGGTGCTGCGCAGATGCTCGGCGATCATCATCTCGCGCTCCTCGGGCGAGCGGAAGGCGAGCAGGACATGGCCCGAGCCGGTGTCGAACAGGCTGATGTGCGAGCCGACGCGGATCGAGATGCCCCAGTAGCGCGGCGCTTCCTGCTGCGCGATCACCACGGCCGAGCCGCGATCGAAGACGACAAGCTGGTTGGCCTGCCATGAGGTTTCCGCCAGCTCGCGCATCAGCGGCGTGGCGTACGAGACCAGCCGGCGCACGGCCGCGTGCAACTGCCCCAGGCCGAAGAGCTTGAGCGTCAGCGAATAGCGGTCGCCGTCGAGCCGCGTGACATAGCCGCGCCGCACCAGGCGGTCGAGCATGCGGTAGAATTCGTTCGGGCTGCGGCCGAGACGCTTGGCGATCTCGGCCTGCGTGAGGCCGCTCTCAACGCTGGCGAGCAGTTCCAGGATGTCGAGCCCCTTGTCCAGCGCCGGGGCGCGATAACGGTCATCCTCGTCGTCCTGCATCGGGATTCTTCCCCAGTAAAATCCACTCTTCATATACGCAAGAGCGCGGCCAGTTGGAAGCGCGTTCAGGATACGAAACGCGATGGGGCTTGACCAATACATAAATAATATGTTTGCATATGAATGAAGCGCTCGACGCTTCGGGCCGGCATTTGCCGGCGAGGAATCCGTTCCGGGAGGAAACAATGAAGAGACTGCTATCCGGCGTGTCCGCCGGGGTAATGCTGCTGGCTGTCGGTGCGGGCGGCGCCCTTGCCGCCGACCTGCCCGGCAAGTTCGAGGGCGTCACCATCGACGCCAAGCTGATCGGCGGCCAGCAATACGAGAAGCTCTACGAGCGCATCGGCGAATGGGAGAAGGCCACCGGCGCCAAGGTCAACGTCATCTCGAAGAAGAACCACTTCGACCTCGACAAGGAGATCAAGTCGGACATCGCCTCGGGCAGCGTGAGCTGGTGCGTCGGCTCCAACCACTCGTCCTTCGCGCCGCAATATCCGGGCATCTACACCGACCTGGCCAAGCTGCTGCCCAAGGAAGAGGTCGACGCCTTCGTGCCGTCCACAATCAAGGCGGCGACGCTCGACGGCAAGCTGGTGATGCTGCCGCGCGCTCAGTTCGACGTCTCGGCGCTCTACTACCAGAAGAGCCTCTACGCCGACGAAACCAAGAAGAAGGCCTACAAGGAAAAGTACGGCGTCGAGCTCACCCCGCCCGACACCTGGGACGAAGTCGCCCGCCAGGCCGAGTTCTTCGCCAATCCGCCGGACTTCTACGGCACGCAATTCGCCGGCAAGGAAGAGGCCATCAACGGCCGCTTCTACGAGATGCTGGTGGCCAATGGCGGCGAATATCTCGGCAAGGACGGCAAGCCCGCCTTCAACTCCGAGGCCGGCGTCAAGGCGCTCGACTGGTTCGTCAATCTCTACAAGGCCAAGGCCGTTCCGGCCGGCACCACCAACTACCTGTGGGACGACCTCGGCCAGGGCTTCGCCTCGGGCACCGTGGCGATCAACCTCGACTGGCCGGGCTGGGCCGGCTTCTTCAACGATCCGAAGTCGTCCAAGGTGGCCGGCAATGTCGGCGTGAAGGTCGCGCCAAAGGGTTCGGCCGGCGTACGCACCGGCTGGTCCGGCTTCCACGGCTTCTCGGTGACCGAGAACTGCGCCCACAAGGACGCCGCCGCCTCGCTGGTGTGGTGGCTGACCAACGAGGACAGCCAGAAGCTCGAGGCCGCCGCAGGCCCGCTGCCGACGCGCACGGCGGTGTGGGACTGGGATCTGAAGCAGGCCGAGAGCGATCCTTACAAGAAGGAAGTGCTGGCGGCGTTCCAGGAGGAAGCCAAGCACGCCTTCGCGGTTCCGCAGACGGCCTCGTGGATCGAGATCTCCAACGCCGTCTATCCTGAGCTGCAGGCCGCCATCCTCGGCGACAAGACCTCCAAGCAGGCGCTGGACGCGGCCGCCGAGAAGGCCACCAACATCCTGAAGGACGCCGGCGCCCTCTAGGCGCCGGTTCCCACCGGCTCGGGTGAGGGGCTGGCGCGCGCCGCCCCTCACCCAGTTTCCGTTTCGCCCGGCTGACCTCTCCGGCGGAGATTGCCGGCGGCTCTCTTCTCCCACGGGAGAAGGTGCCCGGGACGCGGCCGGATGATGGCCGCAACTCCTGGCGCTGCGGCGCCCGTCGCATGATCGACCCGAAACCCAGACGAGGACCATGAAAAGCCGCCTGCTTTCACCCCCCGCGCTGCTTTTGCTGCCGGCCACCATCGTGCTGGCGGCGGTCGTGGTCGTGCCGCTGCTTTTGTCGCTTTATTCCAGCTTCACGCCGTTCCGGCTGACCAAGCCGGAGACATTCTTCGTCTTCATCGGCCTGCGCAACTACACCACCATCCTGTCCGACTGGGGATTCTGGGTGGCGTTCGGGCGCACGGTGCTGCTGCTGACACTGGCGCTCAACCTGGAAATGCTGCTTGGCCTTGGCCTGGCGCTGCTGGTCGAGAAGGCCACGCGCGGCCAGCGCCTGCTGCGCACGCTGATGATGTTTCCGATGATGTTCTCGCCGATCCTGGTCGGCTTCCAGTTCAAATTCATGTTCAACGACAACATCGGCCTGGTGAACAACGCGCTGCAGTCGCTGGGCATCACGCAGAACGCCATACCGTGGCTGATCGACGGCCGGCTTGCCTTCATTGCCATCCTCACCGCCGAGATCTGGTCGGCGACGTCGGTCTTCGCCATCCTGATCCTCGCCGGCCTGCTGGCGATGCCGAAGGAGCCGGTGGAGGCAGCCCGCGTCGACGGCTGCACGCCGTGGCAGACCTTCCGCTATGTGACCTGGCCGTTCGTCATGCCGTTCGCCTACATCGCCATGACGATCCGCTCGCTCGACGTGGCCCGCGCCTATGACATCGTCAAGATCATGACCGATGGCGGCCCGGCCGGTCGTACCGAGCTGTTGTGGACGCTGGTGGCGCGCACCGCCTACTCCGACGCGCGCATGGGCGCCGCCAACGCCATGGCCTATGTCTCGATCCTGCTGTCGATCCTGTTCACCTGGTATTTCTTCCGCAAGCTCGCCGCGGCGCGGGCGCAGATCGGAGCGGAGTGGTAGCCATGGCCGACGAAAACGCCTCCGCCCGTCTGAACAAGCGCGTCCTGGGCGTCGCCCACAAGGTCGGGCTGTTCCTGGCCATGCTGTTCATCTGCCTGCCCGGCCTGTGGATCGTGCTGTCGTCCTTCCGGCCGACGGTCGAGATCATGGCCAAGCCGCCGGTCTGGATCCCGCAAAGCCTCTCGTTCGATGCCTATGTCTCAATGTTCTCCGGCGTCGGCAAGGGCGGCATCCCGGTGTGGGACTATTTCCGCAACTCGCTGATCATCTCCGTCACCTCGACGGTGCTCGCCGTCGTCATCGGCATGGCCGGCGGCTATGCCTTCGCGCGCTACCGCTTCAAGGGCAAGGCCGCGCTTTTCCTTGCCTTCATGCTGTCGCGCACGGTGCCGGGCGTGGCCCTGTCGCTGCCGCTCTTCATCGTCTGGGCCCGGGTCGGGCTCATCGATACCCCGATCGGGCTGATCCTCGTCTACATGGCGATCAACATCCCCTTCACCATCTGGCTCACCGACGGCTTCTTCCGGCAGATTCCGGTCGATCTTTCGGAGGCCGCCCAGATCGATGGCTGCACGCGCTGGCAGGCGTTCTGGAAGGTCGAGTTTCCGCTCGCCCGCTCGGGCCTGGCCTCGGCGGCGATCTTCGCCTTCCTCACCTCGTGGAACGAATATGCGCTGGCCAGCCA
>OFIS01000792.1_pt1 | contig 11864 bp, 9 predicted proteins | sample 1775071 | NCBI WGS metagenome assembly OFIS01 (sample SAMN08195774, study PRJEB24354) | sludge metagenome | isolation source: sludge from phenol fed wastewater aerobic bioreactor C | place: India: Nagpur | collected 2016-09-17 | reverse complement strand
TGGCGAGACCGCCATGGGACAGCGCCTCGATCAGCGACTTGTAGGCGTCCTTGAGGCCAGTGTACTTGCCGACGACGGCAATGGTCACCTCGCCTTCCGGATTGTGGATGCGGTTGGAGAGCGCCTGCCAGGGCTCCATGCGTGGCTTCGGGGCCGGATCGATACCGAAGGCGGCCAGGACCTCTGAGTCCAGCCCTTCCTTGTGATAGGCCATCGGCACGTCGTAGATATGACCCGCGTCGAGCGCCTGGATCACGGCGCTCTCGCGCACGTTGCAGAACAGCGAGAGCTTGCGCCGCTCCTCCTTCGGAATGGCGCGGTCGGCGCGCACCAGGAGGATGTCGGGCGCGATGCCGATGCCGCGCAGTTCCTTCACCGAGTGCTGCGTCGGCTTGGTCTTCAATTCACCCGCCGTCGGGATGTACGGCATCAGCGTCAGATGCACATAGACCGCGTTGTTGCGCGGCAGATCGTTGCCGAGCTGGCGAATCGCCTCCAGGAACGGCATCGCCTCGATGTCGCCGACCGTGCCGCCGATCTCGCACAGCACGAAGTCGTAGTCGTCATTGCCCTCGAGGACGAAATTCTTGATCTCGTCGGTGACGTGCGGAATGACCTGCACGGTCGCGCCGAGATAGTCGCCTCGCCGCTCGCGCTCGATGATGTTCTTGTAGATGCGGCCGGTGGTGATGTTGTCCTGCTGGTTCGCGGATCGGCCCGTGAACCGCTCGTAATGTCCGAGGTCGAGGTCGGTTTCCGCCCCGTCGTCGGTCACGAACACTTCGCCGTGCTGGTAAGGCGACATCGTTCCGGGATCGACGTTGAGATAAGGATCAAGCTTTTTGAGGCGCACGCGATAGCCGCGCGCCTGCAGGAGAGCCCCGAGGGCCGCTGCGGCAATGCCTTTTCCAAGGGAAGAAACCACGCCGCCAGTGATGAATACATATCGCGCCATGGGAGTCATCGCTTAACGCGGCCGAATTGATTCCGCCAGAGAAAAAACCGCCGCGAGAGCTTTTTCCCGAAATGGCACGATACCCGCGCTGGGCCTTGTCTGGTCAAAACAAAAGGGCCGGCGGTGCCGGCCCTTTCGGCAGTCTGTGTCGAAGTGTCAGATGATGACGACCTTGGTGCCAACCTTCACCCGGCTGTAGAGATCCATCACATGCTCGTTCATCATGCGGAAGCAGCCGTTTGAGGCGCTGGTTCCGATCGACTGCGGCGCAATGGTGCCGTGGATACGCAGATGCGTGTCCTTCTTGCCGTCATAGAGGTAGATGGCGCGCGCGCCGAGCGGGTTCTCGCCGCCGCCGGGCATGCCGTCCTTGTACTGGCCGTAGTGCTTCGGCTCGCGCTTCTGCATGTCCAGCGTCGGGATCCAGCGCGGCCACTCCTGCTTGTCGCCGACAGCGACCGTGCCCTTGAACTGCAGGCCTTCGCGACCAACCGCGATGGCGTAGCGACGCGCCGTCGAAAAGCTCTCGACGAGGTAAAGGCGACGGGCGCTGGTGTCGATGACAATGGTGCCCGGCTCGTAGCCGGTGAAGTTCACGTCCTGCGGAACGAATTCCGGCTTCACCTTGAAGGGCCGCTTGGCGTCCTTCTTGGCAAGCGCCGCGTCGAGCGCTCGCGTTTCCGGCAGATAGCTGATCGACGTGGCCGAGGAGCCGCCGAACAGGCCGGCGAACAGGCCGCCGCTGCTGGTCTGCTTCTGGCCGGGCGTCTCGCTGCGCAACTCACTGTTGTTGCCCGTCAGGGTGACGTTCATGGCTTCCGCGGGAATCGGGTCGGCCGGCTTCACCGGAGCCGCCGGCTCGGCGGGTTCGATGATCTTGGTGGTCTTCTTAGCGGGCTTGGCGTCGGCCACTTCGGCCTGCTTGGCCGGCTGGCCCTTCTTCGCCAGCCATGCCTGCCGCTCAGCGTCCGCCTTGGCCTTCGCCGCCTCACGCATGGCCACCTTGCGGGCTTCGAGCGCTTTGGCCTGAGCAGCCTCCTTGTCGGCGGCGATCTTGGCCTCGAGCTGCTTGATCTCGGCAAGATCCGCCGGGGTCGGGCTCTTCTTCCTCTTGAGTATCTTCAACTGCGCGGCGTCGCTTTTCGCGGCGACCTTGATGACGTCGGTCTGCTCGACCGACTGCGGTGACCCCATGTTTGCCGGCATTCCGGCAAAGGCTTGGGAGCTCATGCCCAATACGGCACAGAGTCCCATGAAAATGAAGCTGCGAAGCTGCATGGCGAAGATCCGATCGTTCAATGCTTGTTGCCCACGGCGTCGCCCCGCGCCTCGAAAGACGCTGAAAATGCCGCACGCAATCTATAATCGATTAGCCGGAGATGCCTCAAGCGGGCTGTCCGGTCACGCTGGATCGAATCGACGTGATCAAACAGCATTTGTCTCAACTGTGTTCAAACAACAACAGGTTGTAGCACAGCCCAGGCCCAGAAATCGGCGACACGCCGGAATGCCGCCCGAAAAAAACAAAACCGGCGCCGGGAACTGCGGGTTCCAGGCGCCGTTTCGTTCAAGGCTCGTTTCGGCTGCAGACCCCGAAATCACGTGAATTTCGGTCGCAAGCCCGTATTTACTGTTTGGGGACCTGCGGCGCTGCCGGAGCGGTGTTCGTCGCCGGCGGAGTCGTCGTCGTTCCTGAGGCGGGAGCGGGTGTCGTCGTTCCGGAAGCGGGAGCAGGCGCCGTCGCGGGCGGCGTAGCCGTCGCGCCGTTGCCAGAGGGCGGCGTGGGCGCCGTGCTGTTGCCGGCCGGAGCGGCGGGCGTGGTGGAGCCGGGCAGTTGATCGAGAACGCCCTTGCCAGCGTTGTTGCTGCCCGCGGGCGCCGTGGTCGCCGGCGCGCGGTCGAGAATATCGATCGGCTTCTCGCCGTAGCGCGCGACGATCGACAGGACCAGCGAGGTGGCAAAGAAGGCTGCAGCCAGTATCGCCGTCGCCCGGGTCAGCGCGTTGGCAGCGCCGCGCGCGGTCATGAAACCGGAACCGCCACCAATGCCGAGGCCACCGCCTTCGGAACGCTGCAGCAGCACCACGCCGACAAGGGCGAGCACGACCATGAGGTGGATGACGATAAGTACGGTTTCCATTGTTTATCCTGGCAATGCCTTGCGCGGTCGCGGGCACGACCGGTGACTTGGAGGCGGCTCAATACAATGCTTTGGCGGTATTTCCAAGCCCGTGGCGGGAATATGGGGATCGATGCGTCATTTGCAACGAAACGGCCGCCCCACCGAGCGACCGCCGCAATGCATTGGCGAAACGAAGCCTTTCTCAGACGGCGCGGAGCGCTTCCGCTATGCCGAGAAAGTCCGCTGCCTTGAGGCTCGCGCCGCCGACGAGCGCCCCTTCGACGTTGGCGACACCCAGCAGTTCGGCGGCGTTGGACGGCTTGACCGAGCCACCATAGAGAATGCGCATCTTCGCGGCCGCGCCGCCGAGCAGTTCGGAGAGCTTCTGGCGGATGTGCGCATGCGCCTCGGCCACATCGGCCACCGTCGGGGTCAATCCCGTGCCGATCGCCCAGACCGGCTCATAGGCAATGACGGTGTTGGCGGCGGTGGCGCTGGACGGCACGGAGCCAGCGAGTTGGCTCGACAGCACGTCGAGCGTGGCGCCCGCCTCGCGCTGAGCCTTCGTCTCGCCGATACAGACGATCGCGACGAGCCCGGCGCGCCAGGCGGCCTTGGCTTTTGCCTGAACGGCGGCGTCATCCTCGCCGCAGTCGGCGCGCCGTTCGGAATGACCGACGATGACGTAGCTTGCGCCGGCATCCCTGAGCATCTCGGCCGAGATGCAGCCTGTGTGCGCGCCGCTCTCGTTGGCGTGGCAATCCTCGCCGCCGACACGCACCGGCGTGCGCGACAGGATTTCCGCCGCGCGGGTGAGCAGCGTCGCGGGAACGCAGACGAGTGCCTCGGCCTCCGCATCGAGGCCGCTCATGAAGCCGTTGCCGATCATCCTGAGTTCGTTGAGGGAGGCACTGGTGCCGTTCATCTTCCAGTTGCCCGCGATCAGCGGACGAATTCCAGGCGTCATGGGATTTGCTTCTCCGGCAGCGGTCGGCTCCCGACCTCACTACCAAAATCAGCCCACAAAGCAATCGACAGTGGACCTGAAGGTCTCTATTTCGCGTGTTTTAGACTCCGCGCATGCGGGCTATGCGCACAAATCGGACGTAACGATGCTTGGTATATTGAGAAGCGCGGCGGGCACCTGGGTCGCGAAGGCGCTGCTTTCACTGCTGGTTTTGAGCTTCCTGGTCTGGGGTATTTCCGGGCGCATGATGGGCGGCTTCGCCGGACACGACGCGGTCATCATGGCCGGAGGCACCAAGGTGTCTCTCAACGAGTACCGGCTCGCCTACGATCGCCAGCTCAACCAGATGTCGCAGCAGTTCGGCCAGCGCCTGACGCATGAGCAGGCGACCGCGCTCGGCATCGACGGCCAGGTGCTGGGTCAGCTCGTCGGCGGCGCCGTTCTCGACGAACAGGCGCGCAAGCTCGGGCTCGGCCTCTCGAAGGACCGGCTGGCCGAATTGACGCGCGAGGACCCGGCCTTCAAGGGACCTGGCGGCACGTTCGACCGGCGCACTTTCGAATATCTGCTGCAGCAGGTCGGCATGCGGCCGGAAGACTATCTGAAGAATCGCGCCAACGTGGCGGTCCGCCAGCAGATCGTCGAGGCGATCTCCGACGGCCTCAAGGCGCCGAACACATTCCTCAAGGCTGTCGCTCTGTACCGGGGCGAGGACCGCACGATTGACTATGTGAGCTTGCCCAAGTCGTTGGTCGAGCCGATCGAGGCGCCCTCGGACAGCGCGCTACAGGCCTATTTCGAGCAGAACAAGAAGACCTACGCGGCTCCCGAATACCGCAAGTTCTCCTATGTGCGGCTCGAGCCGGTGGACATCATGGACCCCACCGCCATCACCGACGCCCAGATCAGCGAGGACTACAACAAGAGCAAGGCGCGCTACACGACGCCCGAGACGCGCACCATCGAACAGCTCATCTTCAAGACGCCGGACGCCGCCAAGGCAGCGCTCGATTCGCTGAGGACCGGCGCCACGTTCGACAAGATCGTCGCCGCCGAGGGCAAGACCGAGGCCGACATCCTGCTCGGCACGCTTTCGAAGGACAAGATCGCCGACAAAGCGGTCGCCGAAGAGGCCTTCAAGCTCAGCGCCAACGAGGTCAGCCCTGTCGTCCAGGGCGCGTTTGGCCCCGTCCTGCTGCGCGTCACCGAGATCAAGCCGGAAGTGGTCAAGTCGCTGGCCGAGGTTTCCGGCGAGATTCGCAAGGATCTCGCGATCGGCGAAGCGAGCCGCATCCTGCTGGACGTGCACGACAAGTACGAGGACACGCGCGCTTCCGGCGCGAGCCTTGCAGAGGCGGCGGAAAAGCTGAAGTTGAAGCTGGTCACAATCGACGCCGTCGACCGCACGGGCCTCAGACCGGACGGTAGCGTGGTCAAGGATCTGCCGGAATCGCCGGAGCTGATCAAGGCGGTGTTCGCGGCCGAACCCCAGGCCGAGAACGACGGCATCACCACCGCCGACAATGGCTACCTCTTCTACGAGGTGAACTCGATCACGCCGGCACGCGACCGGACGCTGGACGAGGTCCGCCAGAAGGTGGTCACCGACTGGACTGCCGCCGAAACGTCCAAGCGCCTCACCGCGAAGGCCGAGGATCTGGAGAAGCGGCTCAAGGCCGGCACGACGCTCGACGTCATCGCCGGCGAGCTCAAGCTGGACAAGCAGACCAAGCGCGGCCTCAAGCGAGAGACCGACGACGCCGATTTCGGCAAGGAAGGCGCGGCCGTGATGTTCGGCGTCGGCGAAGGCGGCACCGGGCTGATCCCCTCGCCCACCGGCGACGGCCAGATCCTGTTCAAGGTGGCGGAAGTGTTCGAGCCGGCCGGCGCGGACGCCAGCTCCGTGCCCGAGGACGCACAGAAGGGCTTCAACGCCGGTCTGTCCGACGACCTTCTCGACGAACTGGTGGCGCAGTTGCGGACGCAGTACGATGTCCGTATCGATCAGGCCGCCGCAACCCAGGCTCTGGCCAGATGAGCGCGTTGAAAACCCATATCGCCAAGATCGCCACGGGCACCGCGCTTTCCTTCGAGGAAGCGCGCGAGGCTTTCGACATCATCATGTCGGGCGATGCCACACCCGGGCAGATCGGCGGCTTCCTGATGGCGCTGCGCGTGCGTGGCGAAGCGGTCAGCGAGATTTCCGGCGCGGTCGCGACCATGCGCTCCAAGATGCTGCGCGTGGAGGCACCGGCTGGCGCGGTCGACATTGTCGGCACCGGCGGCGACAACTCGCATAGCGTCAACATCTCGACGGCATCCGCTTTTGTCATCGCCGCATGCGGCGTGCCGGTGGCCAAGCACGGCAATCGCGGCCTGTCCTCGCAGACAGGCTCGGCGGACGTGCTCATTGCCCTGGGGATCAAGATCGATCTGACGCCGGAGGCGATCAGCCGCTGCATCAACGAGGCCGGTGTCGGCTTCATGTTCGCGCCCGCGCATCATCCGGCCATGAAGCATGTCGGCCCGACACGCGTCGAGCTCGGCACCCGCACGATCTTCAACCTGCTCGGCCCGCTTTCGAATCCGGCCGGCGTCAGCCGCCAGATGATCGGTGTGTTCCTGCCGGAATGGGTCATGCCGGTGGCCGAGACATTGAAGGCGCTGGGCGCGGACCATGCCTGGGTCGCCCATGGCGACGGTTATGACGAGATCACCACCACGGGCGAGACACTGGTCGCCGAACTGGTCGGCGGCGAGATCCGCAGCTTCACGCTGACTCCTGAAGCAGTCGGCTTGAAACGCCATCGCAAGGATGAACTGCGCGGCGGCGACGCCGCCTACAACGCAAAGGCGCTGCGAGCCGTGCTCGGCGGCGAGGCCGGCGCCTATCGCGATACGGTGCTGATGAATGCCGGCGCGGGCCTGGTCGTCGCCGGAAAAGTATCGACGCTTGCCGAAGGCATCGCCGAGGCCGCGCGGGCGATCGACAGCGGCAAGGCGCTGCAGGTGCTCGACCGGGTTGTGGGCATTTCGAACGAGTAGAGCGTGTCAGACATTCTTCGCAAGATTGAAGCCTACAAGCGCGACGAGATCGCCGCCGCGAAGAGCCGTCTGCCCCTGGCCGACCTCAAGGCGCGCGCCAGGGATACCGACGCGCCGCGCGGCTTCCACGCCGCGCTGGAGGCCAAGCGCAAGGCGGGCCTTTTCGCGCTGATCGCCGAGATCAAGAAGGCAAGCCCGTCCAAGGGTCTCATCCGCGCCGACTTCGATCCACCGGCGCTGGCCAGGGCCTATGCCGAAGGCGGCGCGGCCTGCCTGTCGGTGCTGACCGACGCCCCCTCCTTCCAGGGCGCGCCTGAGTTCCTGACCAATGCACGCAAGGCGGTCGCCCTGCCCGCGCTGCGCAAGGACTTCCTCTATGATCCCTACCAGGTCTACGAGGCGCGCGCCTGGGGCGCCGACGCGATCCTGATTATCATGGCAAGCGTTGACGACGGCATGGCGCGGGAGCTCGAAGCGGCAGCATCCGAGCTTGGCATGGACGCGCTGATCGAAGTGCATGACGAGGCGGAGATGGAACGGGCGCTCGCCCTGTCGTCCCGGATGATCGGTATCAACAACCGCAACCTGCGGACGTTCGAGACCAGCCTCGACACGTCGGAACGGCTGGCGCCGATGGTGCCAGCGGACCGGCTGCTCGTCGGCGAAAGCGGCATCTTCACCCATGAGGACTGCCGCCGGCTGCAACGCAGCGGCATCGGCACGTTCCTGGTCGGCGAGAGCCTCATGCGCCAGCAGGACGTGACCGCGGCGACCCGGCAACTGCTGATGGGCCCGGCGACGGCCGAGGCGATCTGAGCCGTGTCGGCCCTCACCCATCTCGGCGCCCAGGGCGAGGCCAACATGGTCGATGTCGGCGAAAAGGCCGAGACGACCCGTACGGCCGTTGCCGAGGGTTTCGTGTCGATGCTGCCGGAGACACTCGCCACGATCCTTGCCGGCAACGCCAAGAAGGGTGACGTCCTCGGCGCGGCCCGCATCGCCGGCATCATGGCGGCCAAGAAGACGCATGAGCTGATCCCGCTCTGCCATCCACTCCTGCTCACCAAGGTTTCCGTCGAGATCGAGCCGGACCATGCCTTGCCGGGTCTCAAGGTGACGGCGCTTGCCCGAGTGACGGGCAAGACCGGCGTCGAGATGGAGGCGCTGACTGCCGCATCCGTCGCCTGCCTCACCATCTACGACATGGCCAAGGCGGTCGATCGCGGCATGGTCATTTCCGGCGTCCGCCTGGTGGAGAAGACGGGCGGCAAGTCAGGCGACTACAAGGCGGCCGTCTAGATGGCCCTGGTTCCCGTGAACGAGGCGCTGGAACGCCTGCTCGAAGGCGCGGCGTCCCTGGCTGGCGAAAGTGTCCCCTTGCTCGAAGCCATGGAGCGCGTGCTGGCCGAGCCGGTCGTCGCCTTGCGCACCCAGCCTCCGTTCGACGCATCGGCGATGGATGGCTACGCGGTACGTGCCGCCGACGTCGCCTCGGTGCCGTCAAAACTCTCGGTCATCGGCATGGCGCCTGCCGGGCGCGGCTTTGACGGCACGGTGGGCAAGGGCCAGGCGGTGCGCGTGTTCACCGGCGCCCCGCTGCCGGCGGGCGCCGACACCATCGTCATCCAGGAAAATGTCCGCGCGCTCGGCGACGGCACCATCGAGGTCATCGAACCGACCCCGGTGGAGCGCAACATCCGCCGCGTCGGCCTCGATTTCTCCAAGGGCGACACGCTTCTCGAAAAAGGTCGCCTTCTCGACCCCGCCGCTCTTTCACTCGCGGCGTCGGGCAATCATCCAAGCGTCACCGTGATCAAGCGGCCGCTCGTCGCCATCATCGCGACGGGAGACGAACTGCTGCCGCCAGGCAGCGAACTCGGCCCCGACCAGATCATCTCCTCCAACGCCTACGGCGTCGCCGCCACCGCGAAATCGGTTGGCGCGCGCGTGCTCGATCTCGGCATCGCCCCAGACCGCAAGGAGGCGATAGCCGCCCTGGTTCGCAAGGCCGTCGCGGCCGAGGCCAATGTCATCGTCACGCTGGGCGGCGCTTCGGTCGGCGACCACGACCTCATCCATGACGTTCTGACCGGCGAAGGCATGACGCTGGGCTTCTGGAAGATCGCCATGCGGCCGGGCAAGCCGCTGATGTTTGGCCGGATGGGCGAGACGCGCTGTATCGGATTGCCGGGCAACCCGGTCGCCAGCCTGGTCTGCTCACAGTTGTTCCTGAAGCCGCTGCTGGCCCGACTGGGCGGTCGCCAGCACCGCCAGGATATCAGGAGGGCCAGACTGAGCGCCGCCATGTCGGCCAACGACCTCCGGCAGGACTACGTCCGCGCATCGGTCCGCGATGAGGACGGCACGCCGGTTGCCACGCCGTTCGGCATCCAGGATTCTTCCATGCTGAGGACGCTCGCCGACGCCAACGGCCTGATCGTCCGCGCCCCGTTCGCCCCGGCCGTGGCGGCCGGGGACACCTGCGACGTGCTGATGCTGCGCTGAACGCGCGTCAATCTATTCCGCGAGCAGGCAACGGGTCAGCGGATGCGCCGCATCCGCGAGGCCGTCCACAATACTGAAATGATGGCGGTCCGGCTCGACAACCGCGCTGGTCGTGGCGCCGAGCCCCGTCCAGATGTTGGCCAGTAGTGCGTTCTGGCGAAGGAACTCGGCCCGTTCGCCGCCGCCGACCCAACAGGTTACGCGCGCGCCATCCATGGGCCGCAGCAGCGCCGGGCTTTGCGCCAGCGCCTCGGCTTCGTCGATCCTCAAGGTCGCGTTCATTCCCGCCCTCATCAGCGGGCGCAGATCATGCAGGCCCGAAATGGACACGACGTGGCGCACGCGCCGCGCGACCGCCGGCGACAAGGGTGTCGTGGCCGACACCATGCGGCTGACAAGATGGCCGCCAGCCGAATGCCCCGTCAGCATGATCGGGCCATCGACCATCGTCGCGGCCTTCTCGATCGCAGCGCCGATCTCGGCGACGATGCCGCTTATGCGAGCTTCAGGACAAAGCGTGTAGGACGGCATCGCCACCGCATAGCCGCTCTCGACGGCGCCGCCCGCGAAATGCGACCAGGTGCTCTTATCGAACGCCATCCAGTAACCGCCATGGATGAACACCACGAGCCCCTTCGGCGCAGTGGCGGGCAGGAAGAGGTCGAGCGCATTGCGGGCGCCGTTGCCATACCGGACGTCAAGGCGCGCCCTGCCCTCGGCCTCGCGCGCTTCGCGGTAAGCCTTGGCCGGCCCTGACCAGGCCGACGGCCAACGATCGCTGCCGGCGATATTCACGCCATTGGCGTAGGCTCCGTCCCAGTCCAGGACATGGCGTTCGATCACCGCTTTCCCTCCCGAAAGTTGCATCTCGTCGCTGGCAGCAATGGCCGCCGACGGAAGCGGCGTCAATGCTTCCGCCTGAATATTTTAGGCTTGAAACAAATTTGGACTGGTGCGATGCTGACCCCATTGGCAGCCGGGAATGGGAGGTCTCGCCATGCCGTCTTCATATCCTGCCGACCCTCGCCGGGTGTCTCACAGCCGGCGTGTCGCGCGCGAATCCGCAAGACCTCCCAGGACGCTTTTCCAGACGCAGCCGGACAGGCCGGTCCGGGCTGAATGCCGGCCATGACGCAAACAGGGAGAACAGCCGAGATGCTTGGGCCGTCAGCGCACACCGACACGTTCACGCGCGACAACCTTCCTCCTCCCGAACAGTGGCCGGACTTCCTGCTCGAGGACTTCGACTATCCCGAATATCTCAATGCCGGCGTCGAGCTCACCGATCGGCTCGTCGAGCGGGGCTTCGGCGATCACACGGCGCTGATCGGCAACGGTCGCCGCCGCACCTACAAGGAACTGTCCGACTGGACCAACCGGCTTGCCCACGCGCTGGTCGAGAACTACGGCGTCAAGCCCGGCAACCGCATCCTCATCCGCTCGGCCAACAACCCGGCCATGGTTGCCTGCTGGCTGGCCGCCACCAAGGCCGGTGCCGTGGTGGTCAACACCATGCCGATGCTGCGCGCCGGCGAATTGGCCAAGATCGTCGACAAGGCCGAGATCACCGTTGCCCTGTGCGATACGCGGCTGATGGACGAGATGATCGCCTGCGCCAAGGAGAGCGTCTTCCTCAAGCAGGTCATCGGCTTCGACGGGACCGCCAATCACGATGCCGAGCTCGATCGCGTTGCCCTCGACAAGCCTGTTACCTTCACCGCCGTCAAGACGGGCCGGGACGATGTCGCGTTGCTGGGCTTCACCTCGGGTACGACAGGCGTGCCGAAGGCAACGATGCATTTTCATCGCGATCTGCTGATCATCGCCGACGGCTACGCCAATGAAATACTGGGCGTGACGCCGGATGACGTCTTCGTCGGCTCCCCGCCCCTCGCCTTCACCTTTGGCCTGGGCGGCCTGGCGATCTTCCCCTTGCGCTTCGGCGCCGCGGCGACGCTGCTGGAGCAGGCGACGCCCCCGAACATGATCCACATCATCGAGACCTACAAGGCGACCATCTCCTTCACCGCGCCCACGGCCTACCGGGCGATGCTGAAGGCAATGGACGAGGGCGCCGACCTGTCGTCGCTGCGCGTCGCCGTGTCGGCCGGCGAGACCTTGCCGGCGCCCGTCTTCGAGGAATGGAGGCGCAAGACCGGCAAGCCGATGCTCGACGGCATCGGCGCCACCGAGATGCTGCACATCTTCATCTCGCACGACGAAAGCAACGCCCGGCCCGGCGCCACCGGCAAGCCGGTGCCCGGCTACCG
>OFIS01000790.1_pt1 | contig 11870 bp, 7 predicted proteins | sample 1775071 | NCBI WGS metagenome assembly OFIS01 (sample SAMN08195774, study PRJEB24354) | sludge metagenome | isolation source: sludge from phenol fed wastewater aerobic bioreactor C | place: India: Nagpur | collected 2016-09-17 | reverse complement strand
GGCTGCAATGGCAAAGCTCATACAGGCGCTGAGGATGCCGGAAATGATCGCTACTGTCAATCCTTTTTTGAGATCAAATTCCCGGATGCTTTCCTGCTGCTTCTCCGCGGGGAGGTCTTTCTCCTTGTACATCCCGGCTTTGCCGCTGATCGCGATGCCGGCGAGGCAAACGGCTACGCCCAACAGTATGAACAAACCACGGTTGTGTTGCAGCATGGCCGAAAAATTAGCCCCGCTGTTCGTAAAGAACTCTCTGTAAATGGGCGGTATGAGCGCTCCGAAGGCAGAGCAGAAACCCAGCGCCACCGCCATGCCGAGGGACATTCCGAGGTAGCGCATGGACAAGCCGAAGGTGAGTCCGCCTATTCCCCAAAGTACCCCCAGGAAATAGGTCCACCATAAAGTAGACGCGGGAGTATGCCGGATGATGTCCATAAAGCCCGGTACGGTGAGCCAGGCTGCAATGAACGGTACGATCAGCCAGGAGAACAATCCCCCCGTGATCCAGTAGCTTTCCCAATTCCAGCCTTTTACCTTTTTGTAAGGAATGTAGAAGCTGCCGCTGGCGAAACCGCCGATGAAATGGAAGAAAATGCCGAGGATTGCCTGCATGGTGGAATTTTAAAGGTTGATTAAAGATAAAATGCCGCCGTTTCCCAACTGTCATGCACTGTCATGCTTCCGGATTATTTTTACTATCTTGTTCGTTCCACGTTGCGACCATGAAACAACATCCGGTTTTCAAATATCTTCATATCGATGATTTCTCGGCCACGCCCAAATATTACCAGCTGGCCAATTCCATCATCAAAGCGATCTCTGACGGAAAGGTGCAGGAAGAGGATGTGTTGCCGTCTATCAATGAAGTGAGCTATGTGTTCGAGGTATCGCGGGATACGGCCGAAAAAGCCTACAAGTATCTCAAGGGACTGGGCATACTTGGTTCGGTGCCGGGGAAAGGATATTTCGTGAAGAAAACCGATCTCGGGCAACCCTTCAGGATACTGCTGCTGTTCAACAAATTGAGCGAGCACAAGAAGATCATATACGATTCTTTCGCTGCCCGGCTCGGAGAGCAGGCAGGTATCGATTTCTACATTTACAACAGCGATTTCGCATTGTTCCGCAAACTGCTTTCCCGCAACCTCGATGATTATACCCATGTGGTCATCCTTCCGCATTTCCGCGAACGGTGGGATACGGTGGATGAAGTGATCAACGCTATCCCGAAAGAGAAACTGGTCCTGCTGGACAAAAAACTCAAAGGAGTAACCGGCGAATATGGCGCCGTGTATGAGAATTTCCGGAAGGATGTGTATGAGGCGCTGGAACAGGCCAGGGATCGCCTGCAGCAGTATCAGACCATCAAGATCATCTTCCCGGCGCATTCTTATTACCCGGAAGAGATCCATGAGGGATTCCAGCAGTTCTGCCAGAACTATGCTTTTGCCAGTAAAGTGGTGCGGGATATCACGGAAGAAACCATCCGGCCCGGCGATGTATATGTCAATCTCCGGGAAAGCGACCTGGTAGCCCTGATAGAGAGGATCATCGCGATGGGACTGGTGATCGGTAAAGATGTGGGGATCGTTTCCTATAACGAAACGCCGCTGAAAAAACTCATCCTGAACGGACTGACCACTATCTCCACGGATTTCCGCGTGATGGGCGAAATGGCGGCGCAGCTGATCCTGGACGGCTCCCGCGCGCAAATAGAAGTACCGTTCTACCTGACCATGCGGGAATCTTTATAAATGTCATTTTGAAATTTATTTTTTGACAGGATGGGGCAGGATGGGATTCCGGCTGAAACAGGATATATTTAAACATGCAGCATCGCATTTGGATCATTCTCATCAGTTTTTTCATTGGTAACGACCTTCACGCACAGTTGAAGTGGCCTGCCATTACACCCACCGCAAAACCCTGGACGCGCTGGTGGTGGCAGGGAAGCGCAGTGAATAAAAAAGGGCTTACCGCGGCGATGGAGCAATACGCGAAGGCCGGTTTAGGCGGACTCGAGCTCACGCCGATCTATGGCGTGAAAGGATACGAACAACAGTTCATCCCTTTCCTCAGTCCAAAATGGATGGACATGCTGCAACATACCCTGCAGGAGGCGAAGCGGCTGCATCTTGGCATCGATATGGCTACCGGCACGGGTTGGCCATTCGGTGGTCCCTGGGTGACGGCGGAAGACGCGAGTAAATACATTGTCTGCAAAAAATATACGCTTCCGGCGGGTATGCAACTCAAAGAGCCGCTGGAGTACATGCAGGAACCTGTTCTCCGGTCGGCCAATCCGAAACCATTGCCGAAAGACCTCACCCTCAAAGACCCTGTTATTTCCAATCACGATCTTCAAACATTGGCGCTGGACCAGGTAAGGTTCCGCAGGCTTATTCCGCTTGTATCCCTCATTGCGATGGATGAACAGGGGAATTTCCGGGACGTTACGGATAAAGTAGACGCGAAGAGACTGCTTCAATGGACGCCGGAGCACCCGGTTACATTGTACGCGCTTTTCCAGGGCTGGCATGGGAAGATGGTGGAAAGAGCGGCGCCGGGCGGCGAAGGTCCGGCTATCGATCACTTCTCCCTGCAGGCTATCCGGCATTATCTCGGACATTTCGATACCGCTTTTGCAGGCCACGATCTTTCCGCATTGCGCAGCTTCTTCAACGATTCATATGAAGTGGATGATGCGCGTGGCCAGGCCGACTGGACGCCCGACCTCTTCGAAGCCTTCCGGCAGAAGCGCGGTTATGACCTTCGCGGGAAGCTGCCCGCGTTATTTGCAAAAGACAGTTCGGAAGAGCATATCCGCGTGTTGTATGATTACCGCATCACCATATCCGATCTGCTGCTGGAAAGATTCACCCGCGCCTGGCATTCCTGGGCGAAGAACAAGGGCAAGCTGGTCCGCAATCAAAGTCATGGTTCCCCTTCCAATATCCTCGATCTCTACGAAGCGGTAGATATACCGGAAACCGAAGGAACGGATGTGCTGCGTTTCAAATTCGCCACTTCCGCCGCACATGTGAGCGGCAAACCACTGGCTTCGGCAGAAGCAGCCACCTGGCTCGGTGAACATTTTCAATCCACACTCGGAGATGTGAAACAGGCGGTGGACAAATACTTTATCGGCGGAGTGAATCATATTTTCTTTCACGGCACCAACTATTCGCCACCGGATGCACCCTGGCCCGGATGGCTATTCTATGCCGCTGTACATTTCACACCCGTCAATCCGTTCTGGAAGGACTTTCCCACATTGAACGCTTACATCGCCCGCTGCCAGAGCTTTCTGCAAACAGGGCACAGCGATAATGACCTTCTCCTTTACTTTCCCTTCCACGATCGGAATAACCAGCCGGGAAAAGCGCTGCTGCATCATTTTGACGGGATGGAAGGCTTTGGCGGCAGTGCTTTCGAGCACGCAGGCAAGGAGTTATTGCAACAGGGTTATACCTTCGATCTTATCTCTGATCTGCAACTCGAGAACGCGCAGATGGAGCATAGCCTGATCCGCACCAAAGGAGGACATTACCGTGCCATCCTGCTGGCCGGGGTACAGTGCCTCCCCCTGCAAACCCTCCAAAAGCTCCGCGCCCTCGCCCGGGATGGCGCTGCCATTTTGATGTACAAAGGGCTGCCGCAGGATGTACCGGGATATTTCCGGTTGCAGGAACGCCGGGATACTTTTCAGCAGGTGTTATCCGGACTGAAAAATTCTCCGCATGTGCTTTCCGGCGATGACCTCTCCGGGATGCTCAACGCAGCGAAGTTGCGAAAGGAAAACCTGCAGGGACTACAGTTCGTGCGAAGGGCTGATGACAACGGGCATTATTACTTCATCTGTAATTCCGGTAAAGAGCGTGTGAAGGATTATTTTGAGTTGTCGGTTGAGGGGGCCTCCATCGCGATCTTCGATCCCATGCGCGAAAGAGCAGGACTTGCATTAATGAAGGGTGCCGCTGTATACCTCGATCTGGAACCGGGTGAAAGCTGTATACTGCAGGTTTCGGACAGGAAGCTGACGGGACCTTTGTTCCCTCACCCCACCGCCACCGGCGATCCGCAACCGGTCACCGGGAATTGGGAACTGCGTTTCCTGTCCGGCGGCTCCTCGCTTCCCCCGGCAGGCATTATCCGCAAGCCGGGGCCGTGGACGGAATCCGGCGCTGCCACGTTCTCCGGCACTGCGCAATATCGTATTCGGTTCAGGAAACCGGTGGGAGACGCGGAGGCCTGGGAGCTGAACCTGGGAACCGTGGGAGAAAGCGCGGAAGTATTCCTCAACGGGGAAAGGATGGGTACGCTGATCGGGCCGGTTTATAAACTGGATATTCCCGCCCGGGCGCTCAAACCGGAAAATGATCTGCGCATCGAGGTCACGAACGGCATGGCCAACCGGATCATTGATATGGATAAAAAAGGGATCCCCTGGAAGAAGTTCTACAATATCAATATGCCGGCGCGACTGGCAGAGAACCGCGGGGCGGACGGGCTGTTCACAGCCGCGGGGTGGACGCCGCGACTGTCCGGCCTCTGCGGGCCAGTGACGCTGACGCCCATAAATTTTATCAAACAAACATCCTTTCGCCAATGAGGTATATTTTGTGCCTGCTGCTAACGGTAACGACTATATCGGAATCTTTCGCCACAACGCGTAACAATCATGATTCCGTCTACATCTTCTGCTATTTCAAAGACAATGGTCAGGATGGCCTGCATTTAGCGTATAGCCATGATGGTTATAAATGGACCGCATTGAAAGGCGACAGTTCTTTTCTGCAACCTGCCTCCGGGAACGATAAGCTGATGCGTGATCCCTGTATTATACGCGGGGCGGACGGCTGGTTCCACATGGTCTGGACGGTCAGCTGGCGGGAACATGGTATCGGCTATGCGGCCTCCAAAGACCTTATCCATTGGACCCCGCAACAAACCATACCGGTCATGGCCCATGAGCCCACCGCACGGAATTGCTGGGCACCGGAGATCACTTATGACCGGAAGAAGAAAGAATACATGATCTACTGGGCTACCACTATTCCCGGCCGGTTTAAAGAGGGAGAGACTTCCGGCGACGACCAATACAATCATCGCCTGTACTACGTTACCACCCGGGATTTCAAGACCTTTAGCAAAACAGGGTTGCTGTATGATCAGGGATTTAACGTCATCGATGCCACCATTCAGCCTGTAGGAAAGGAGTATATCATGTTCCTGAAAGATGAGACCAGAACCCCTCCGCAGAAAAATATCCGCATCGCCCGCAGCGCCACCCTCACCGGCGGCTATGGGAAACCTTCCGGGCCCATTACAGGGAACTACTGGGCGGAGGGGCCTACGGTCTTACAGAAAGGAGATACGTCGATCGTTTATTTCGATAAATACACGCAACATCAATACGGCGCCGTAACATCCACTGATCTCAAAACCTGGACGGATGTATCCGCAAAGCTGGAAATGCCCCGGGGACTTCGTCATGGTACGGTATTCGTGATCAGCAAAGCCGAATTCGACCGGCTGACGCATTAAAGCTTTTCGTATCTTCATATTTTAGAATGATATGAAAACACTTGGACTTATCGGTGGCATCAGCTGGGTTTCAACGGCTGATTATTACAGGCTGATCAATGAAGGGATCAACGAAAAGCTGGGCGGACTTAATTTTTCCCGGTGTATCATCCATTCTTTTAACTACGCGGATATCAAGAAGAATAACGATGCGAACGACTGGGATACCACTTTCAGAATGCTCTCCGAAGCCGCGCTGCATTTGGAATCCAGCGGTGCCGAAGCGATCATCTTATGCGCCAATACCATGCATCTGATCGCGGACCGGCTGCAGGCAGTATTGCATGTTCCGCTGATCCATATCGCTACACCCACCGTAGCGGCTATAGAAAAAGCCGGCATGAAAAAAGTAGCCCTGTTAGGCACGAAATTCACGATGGAACAGGATTTCTTCAAGTCGAAACTTACGGAAAAAGGGATCACCACCATTATCCCGGAAGAGGGAGACCGGGCATTTATCCACCAGACTATTTTTGAAGAGCTGGGCAGGGGCCTGATCAGGGAAGCCACCAGGCAACGGTATCTCTCTATTATCGGGCAGCTGATCCGGGAAGGTGCGGAAGGTATCATCCTCGGCTGCACGGAAATCCCGTTACTCATCAAAGCGGCAGATGTGCCGGTTCCCGTTTTTGACACTACGCTGTTACATGCCAATGCGGCCGTGGCTTTCTCTTTGAACGAAAGCTAATGCGCCCTTAACCTTTTCATAATATTTACTTCACATTTTGTTTAAGGAGGTCTCGTATTATTGGGGCCTCTTTTGTTATGCTGTTTGTTCGAATACAAATCATAACCCCCAGAAAAGTACTCAAACCGAATTCGCTGTAACAATATCTCATGCTAAGAACAAAGGCCCGGTCTTTACCGGGCCTTTTAATTCAGAAGTTAGCAGGTAATCCTGCGTAATAACCGGACAGGAAGATCATTGATAAGTTCTGAACACTACCTTTTCCACTACAACACCCAGCTTTTTGAGCCCTCCGTTATCCGATCTGAATTTTTTATCGCCGGTGAACTGGTCGTACAGCTTAGGATCCCCGCTGTTCACCGCTTTGAAGAGGATGGATACGCCTTTCTTATCGATGGCCCCGCCTTCCCAGCTGTCCACGATGCCGCCGTTGGTCCACTCAAAACCATTCACACGGAAAGGTCGGGCATTTACCTTGTTCACCTTCTCGATCGGGTCGCCGGGCTTGATGCCGAAGGGGGACTTCCATTTGGAGTGCTCTTTGGAAAAGGTGATGCTCTTGCTGGAATCCGCCAGGAACACCACTTCCATTTCATCTTCCGTATCCGGGTACACCACCCAGGCTTTTCCGGCGGGGTTACCGTCGAGATCAGTAACATCGCGCAGCGCTATATTTTCTTTTCCGTAAAGCTGTTCCAGCTGATCCGGTTTGGTCATCTGGAATACGTTCCGTACTTCCCAGTTGCGGGTATCCGGTGCAGCGGCGGTGGGCGTTGCTGTAGTCGTTGTTGCTGTGGTCGTTGTGGCCGTTGCTGCATTGGTGGTGGTTGCAGTGGTAACAGCGCCAGGCTGGCTGGCTGGCGGCGCTACCATCACGGAGATCACTTTCGGGATCGCACCGATGCGGAGCAGTTCGGCTTTCTCATCCTGCAGCGTTTTGGTTTCCCCTTTGTATTTGTTCACGATATAAGTAGCCAGCGGGAAAACGTTGCCGGATTGCACATTCATCGCCCGCAGGTTGGTGATCAGCGTTTGACGGTTGCAATCACTGAACTGAAAGAGGAACTTCAGGGCCGCATCCAGCGCAGCGGGATCTTTCTTCAGGTCCATCATCGTTTTATCTATCTCCAGTCCGCCTGATCCGGTACGGCTCATCTGCTCTGTCACAAATACCAGCGCAGGATCATTCAGTTTCTGAAACTGTGTGGACATTTTACCAGAAATGTCCTCAATAGCTGATTCCGAAAGTTTCTGGGCATTCACGGCAAGCGGGAGGATAAACACGATCAATGAAAGTATCCGTTTCATGTATGATGGATTTAAGACAGCTGTATAACGTACAGCAGGATCACTAAATTATGCAATATTCCTTATTTGGGGTGCAAATTGCAGGCCAGTTTGCCGTTCCCGTATCACCGAAATTCCCTTTTTCGCAAATCAAATTTCCGATACGAGCAGGCTCCCGCACCCGTGCAGACTACTTTTGCCGCAATGCTTCACATTTAAACAATTACATATGAATCACAGATTATTTTGGATTGCGGGCCTGCTCATGTTCGCAAGCACACAGGTATTTGCGCATGCGCTGTGGATAGAGACCAGCCCCGCCGGCAAAAAAGGACAGGCGCAGGAGGTGCGCGTTTTCTGGGGGGAATATGCGGACAAGGATATTGCTCCGCTGGACAAATGGTTCTCCGATACACGATCTTATACACTCACACTCATTACACCTGATCGAAAGGAGATCCCCCTGCATTCCGCACCGGGGCAGGATCATTACAAAGCCTTCTTCACGCCCGAAACAGAAGGTGTTTATACCGTTGTGCTGAAACACACCGTGAAAGATCTCTACCACGGCAGCAAACTGGATTATCATGCCAGCGCTTCCGTGCTGGTAGGGAATGGCACAAGCGCAGCGGAGACTAATCCCAATAACATCAGCATCTATACCGTTACAAAACCTGCCTACAGGATACAGGAGAAGATCGTCCTGCAGGCCTTGCTGAATAAGCTTCCCGCGGGATCGAAAGAAGTAGAGGTGGTGGCGCCGAATGGCTGGGGAAAGAAATTGTGGACGGATAGTATAGGCAACGCAAGCTTTACGCCCTTGTGGCCCGGCCGTTACCTGATAGAACTGACCGATACAAAGAAGGAAACCGGTGATCATCACGGACAGCCTTTTCAGGCCGTATGGCGGTGCGCCACTTATTGCATTGAAGTAAAATGATGCATACCCGGCAAAAAAGAAGGTAAGTATCCCTGCAACAGGCTATTTCCGTAGCAGCGCAGTGGCGCACCAGAGTATCGGGGCCTGGCCGTGCATGTCGCCGGTGAGGCGTTTCCGGTCGAGGTAATATTGATGATCGTTCTTCATGTTCGTGCCTTCACAGACATCACTGATGTCCGCATCCGCATTCAGATAAGTGATCAGCTTCAGCCAGGCTTTGCGTGCAGCGGGACCATAGATATTTTTATCCAGCCAGCCATTCTTCACTCCCGTGATCATCGCAAAGGTGAACATGCCGGTGCAGGAGGTTTCCGGCCACGACTGCGGATCATCGATCAGTTGCCGCCACATGCCGTCTTCCGCCTGGTATTTCAGGAGAGAGGCCATCATGGTTTGATAGGCCTGCATGATGCGGGGTCTGTTGGGATTATCTTTCGGAACAGAACGGAGCAGTTCACTCATGCCCGCTGCCATCCAGCCGTTACCGCGGCCCCAGAAGAAAGGAGCATTGGGAGCGTGATAGAACAGGCCGTTTGGTTTTTGCAGTGAATCGAGGTAGAGGATCATTTCATTGGCAGCTTTATCGATATAACTTCGGTCGCCCGTAGCGCGATAAGCCTGGGATTGCAGCGCCGTGATCATGAACATATCATCGATCCAGAGCCGTGTATGCCAGCTGTAGCCTTTCTTGTAGTATTCCTCCGCAGCAGGCGTGGCACGTTTGCCCTCAGGCGGCCCCCACTGCTTATCCGCAATCCCTTTCCCGATGGCGAGATAGCGGGTGTCTTTTGTTTGCAGATACAGCTCCAGCGGTACTGAACCGAACACGGAGTAATCCACATGTTCCGCCGGCGGTATCATTTTCTGCTCTTCCCCGAAGAATGGTTCAAAGCGTGCGATCAACTGTTTCTTCAATTCCTCATTCCCGCTTTCTTTCGAGAAAGTGAGCGCACCATACCAGGCGCAGGTTTCAGGGTAGGTGATCACTTTCGGAAGACCCGGTTTGCCGAAGTTCGGATGCGGAGTAGCCACAAAACGATCGGCCACTCTTTTGCCAATCTCCTGTGGTGTGGATCCTTTGGGGAAATTGTGCAGGTCTCCGCCGTTCTTTTTTTGTGCCGTGGAACTGCCGCCCGTAAGCAGGCTCGCAGCCAGCAATAAGCTTGAAAGCGTTGTTGTTTTCATATCGTGAATGATGTATAGGAAAGATATGCAAACGATTGCATAAAACCTAGTCGTTTTGCGGAAAATTGTCCTGTCAATCCAATGACAATTACCAGCCATTCACTTTCCGACGCTGCTAACGATTTGTCATCTTTTCACAGCCGGGATAATATCCTGTCATATATTATTATTTTGTATGTTCGTAAGATCGAACTAAAGACCAACATCTGTCCACCGCATCTCATCATCTATCCGAGCACGTGACCCAGGCCTATGATGCGGCGCCATAGAAGACCTAAGCATACATTCATCATTTAACCAAAACCCGTATCAATGAAGAAAAAGCTACTCTTCATGCCCTTCGCGGCACTGTGCCTGTACGGTACTGCGTTGGCGCAAACGAAGCCGCCTTCCCAGAAGGATTACGGCATCCTCCACGTAAATGGAAGAAAAGCCCCACCCGCCGCCTCTGCCCGGCAGGCGAGAACGATCACCCCGGAAGTATTCGGGAAAGACCAGTACTACCTGGTGCAACTGTACGACATTCCGGATGAAGCCCGAAAATCGCAGCTGCTGCAACAGGGCATCGAGCTGCTGGAATATTTTCCGAACTATGCTTATTACGCCTGGTTCTCGAAGGATATTCCGCTGGAAAGCCTGGAACAACGGCAGATCAGAACGGTATTGCGGTTGGACAGCAGCCTGAAACTCTCGCCGGAACTATTAAGCGGCAATTACCCTGCTTACGCCCTGCATAACGGCGTGTTGCAACTGGACGTGACCGTTTTTGCCAAGGCGGATATGATCGCGGTGGCGGACCGGCTTTCCAAAGCAGGAATGTCTGTGAAGCCGCTGGAGCCGGGTTCCCGCATTCTGCATATCGGTGCGCCGGTCATGTTACTGCAGGCGCTCATAACCGAGCCGCAGGTGCAATACATCGCGCCTACGCCACCAGCGCCTACTCCGGAATTTGATCAGAATAATTTCGGCCGCTCCAATGTGATCAATAGCGGTTTCAATGGTCTTTCCTATAATGGGAAAGGGATTACCACCATGGTAAGAGAAAGCGACGGAGTGAATGATAATATCGATTTCGGCGGAAGATTGGATGTACGTACGGCAGAACCGGGAGACATTACCAGTCACGCTACCGGATGCGCCGACCGCCTCGGTAACGCGGGGAATACAGATCCCAGCAAGCGTTCCAACGCCTGGGGCGCCAATATCCTCTCCATGGGCGGCGGTAACCTCTTTACGATGTACGACGATCCTTCCCTCCGGCTGCGCATCGTGAACATGAGCTACGGATGGGGAACGGATGCGGGTTACAATGGAGAATCCAGCGACCACGACCGTTTGATGCGGACCCGCCCGGAAGCGATGCTGGTATATTCCTCCGGCAACAGCGGAACGGCTGTGACGAACGGTGGGAAATACAATGGGATCGCAGGATGGGGCAATCTGACGGGCAACCCCAAGCACGCCAAGAACCTGCTGGTAGTGAGCGGAACGAATTATGAAGATGTGTTCTATACCTGGACCTGCAGCGGACCTGCGTATGATGGTCGCGTTAAACCCGAACTCTCTATTGAAGGATCGGAAGGTACTTCCTTCGCGGCGCCGAAAGTAGCGGGTATCATGGCCGTGTTGTACGATGCTTTTAAAACAGAAACGGGCAGCGCAGCGGTCAGGTCCGGGTTGATCAAGGGCATTTTGATGAATACGGCGGACGATATCCACAATCCCGGTATCGATTTTAAAACGGGATATGGCCGTCCGAATGTACGCCGCGCTTACCAGGTGATCAAACAAAGACAGTTCCTGACGGACAGTCTCGCCAACCTCGGTACAAAAAACTTTACCATTCCCGTACCCGCAGGCGTGAAACAATTGCGTGTGATGTTATATTGGGCAGATTATGAAGCCGCCCCCGGTGCGGCAAAGGCATTGGTGAACGATCTCGATCTTCGTGTAACCGATCCTGGTAGTAACGTCACCCTACCGTGGGTACTGGATACTACCGCCAACCCGGTAAACCTAAACCTGCCGCCTACACGAAATGAAGATCACATCAATAATACGGAGCAGGTAACGATAGACGATCCCGTGGCCGGTAATTACACCGTGAACGTTTCCGGTTACCAGGTGCCACAGGGCGTACAGGAATTCTACATCGTATATGAGTTGGTGAAAGATGCGGTGTTG
>OFIS01000787.1_pt1 | contig 11949 bp, 10 predicted proteins | sample 1775071 | NCBI WGS metagenome assembly OFIS01 (sample SAMN08195774, study PRJEB24354) | sludge metagenome | isolation source: sludge from phenol fed wastewater aerobic bioreactor C | place: India: Nagpur | collected 2016-09-17 | reverse complement strand
ATCGGCACACTGCGGGAATTGTAAGAGGAACATGCGCTGGAAGAAAGAGGTATCCCTTCTTTCGAGGATTTCTATGCTTCTTATGCCGTGATCAACGACAAGCTCTGGGACCGCTTCCGCAAAGGATTCATCAACCGGAACGAATTACGTACCAAACGCTTCTCCCTTACATTCCTCGATTTCAAGATCGGGGACGAAAAGCTTACATCCAGCATGAGCGTGCGTTTCCTGGAAGTATTGCCCACCAAAACAGCATTATTCCCGCACACCATCGAAGTGCTGGATTATCTGCGCGACAAAAACTACCCGATCCATCTCATCACCAATGGATTTGAGGAAACGCAACGCCTGAAAATGCAGCATTCCGGCATTCAGCATTATTTCACACATGTGATCACTTCGGAAACAGCCGGCATGCTCAAGCCGCATCGGGAAATATTCGATTACGCGATGGGATTGGCCAATACCTCCGCCGCGGAAAGCATCATGATTGGAGATACACTGGATGTCGACATCCTGGGGGCGCAGCAGGCGGGGATGGACCAGGTGTATTTTGCGCCGGGAAATGTGGAAGATGGTGTTACGCCCACTTATACGATCAGGAGTTTGCAGGAGCTGAAGGAAATTCTATAAGAAAGACAGGTCATCCTGAATAAGAAGAGGCAGTTCAGCGTGAACTGCCTCTTCTGCTTTATATCCTGATAAGATACTTATCCTTTTGTAGCCGGCTTTGCTTTTTCAGCAGTTTTGGCTGTTTTCACCGCACCTGCTTTTGAGGGCATGCAGCAGGATTTTCCCTTGGCGTTCTGCGCTGTTTTACAGCAGCTGGCACCGTCGCCCTTGTGGCAACTCTCCTCTTTCTGGGTTTTCTTCTTGTCCGCAGCGGCTTTCTCCTGCGCTACAACCGGGCCTGCAAGCAGCGCTACGGCGGCAAATGCAAAAAATAATTTCTTCATAGCGTTGATAGTTTAATGTTCCGGAAATTAGAGAAAATAATTACATCAAATTGTTAAAAGTGACAAACGGGCGCTTTATCCCAGCTTTGCGATCACCGTTTGCCCGCCGCGTACCGTCTGTTCCAGCACCACATCCACTTTTGTTCCCACGGGCAAATAGATATCCACTCTGGAACCGAACTTGATAAAGCCCATTTCTTCATTTTGCTTTACCTGCATGCCGGCCTTGAGATAATTCACGATCCTGCGGGCGAGGGCGCCTGCGATCTGGCGGATGAGTATTTCCGAACGGCCATTGCCGATCACTACCGTGTGTCTTTCGTTCTCTGTGGAAGATTTAGGGTGCCATGCCACGAGGTATTTACCAGCGTGATACTGGCTCAGCTTCACTTCACCGCTGATAGGATTGCGGTTCACGTGCACATTGGCGGGACTCATAAAAATGGATACCTGCAGGCGTTTGTCCTTGAAGTATTCCGGTTCATAGGTTTCCTCTATCACCACCACCTTTCCGTCCGCCGGCGCGATCACCAGCTGCTCGTCCTGCTTCATCTGGCGGGCAGGGATGCGGAAAAAGGAAACGATGAAAAGGAAAAAGATCAGGGAAATGCCGAAGATGGTCCAGCAAGCAGCCGGCGATGCATACAGCCAGTAGAATACCGCTGCATTCAGCAATGCCAGCACAATAAAGGTCAGGGTAATAGTTGCTGTTCCCTCACGATGGATAGTCATTGTTCTGTTTTATGATTAAAGATTCCGCCTTTTTTGGCGGTACGAAGGTATGAAGAAAATGCCTGTCTGATCCGACCCTACACAAAGATCATATAGATCCAGGCGAAAGGAGTGGCCACCAGCAGGGAGTCAAACCGGTCCAGGAAACCACCGTGCCCGGGCATGATGCTGCCGGAATCTTTCACCCCGGCCATGCGTTTCAGGCGGGATTCCAACAGGTCGCCCGCTGTACCGAAAACGGCCGCAACGAAAGCCAGGCCGATCCAGTGATACCAGGCCAGCCAGCGGTCGCCCCAGAAATACCCGAATATGCCGGCCGCAGCAATGGCCAGCACCATACCGCCTATCGTGCCTTCGATGGTTTTCTTGGGGGAAATGGAAGGGAAGAATGGCGTCCGGCCAATGAGGGAGCCTGTAATGTAGGCCATGGTATCATTGATCCAGATGAAAATGATCAGCAGGAGGGGAATAAAATATCCCGGGATATTGGAGGAATGCCATCCGGCAGCGTCCTTGTCCATATCCAGGCGAAGATCCGTCAGCAGCCCAAGGGGAACGGTCACGTACAACAATCCCACCAGGGAATATCCGATTGTTTTGAGCGAGAAGTTCCTGCTCAGGAGTATTTCGCCGAGCGGAAGAATCAGGATAAAGAGGAAAGACATCACCCATCCGATCTCTCCGAGGGAGATTCCGTTCTGCGTTCCGAAATGAGATCCCGTAAAGGCCATCATGATCGCACAACCCGCCACCAGCACCCCATACCGGTGCCAGGGAGATACCTCGTTGTAGTCCGTATCTATCTGCTGCACCAACGCAAAATATTCCTTCAGGGCAAAGAAATTGATCAGGAAGAACAGGAGAAAGAACGACAGTTCGTTCCACAAAATGCCTCCCAACATAATGGCTACAAAGAAAAGAGCAGTAATGGTACGCGTGATGAAGGTCTTCATACTTTGCTACAAAGTTGGATCGGGCGTAAAGCTAAGGATTGTTTTCCATCTTCTCCTCCCCACTGGCCGCAATCAGCGCTTTTGCCTTCTCCTCGTTGGACATATGCACGTATACTTCGTCCATGCCCGGTAACATGGCTCCAAAAGAGGAATCCTGGCGGTTTACGATCACCGCTTCTATCTCGTTCTCCTCCAGCATGCCCCTGATGATCTCAGATTCGTAGGCCAGATTGCTGGCAAATACTTTTACCCAGTCCTTTTCCATAGTTCAGTCATTAAAGATTTTAAAAGGATCGTCTTCCTGCGTTTCCCGCGGAAGTGTTTCTGCCGGCAGTGCAAACGTCTGACCCGCTTGCCGGGCTTTTTTGTGCAGCTGCCACAGGAGCAGCCCTGCTACCAGTGTGCTGACGATCGCCATATAGATGGGCACATGATCATCTTTGGTGGCATCATATGTGATCATCCTGGCGTTGTACAGATATACCAATACCACCTGCAGGCCATTGTTCAGAAAATGCCCGGCGATAGACAGCCAGAGATTCCCGGACACGAAGAAGATCGCGCCCAGCAGGAATCCCAGCAGAAGGCGGGGCATGAATCCAAGGAATTGCAGGTGGATCGTGCTGAACAGAATGGCCGCGATCACAGTTGCCACCCAACCATTTTTCACGATCTGTGTTATTACCCTTTGCAATGCACCACGGAAAAAGACTTCTTCAGCAATGGCCGGCACAAGGGCTAACAAGAAAAGATTAAAAATGAGCGTCCCTGATCCGCTGCCCTTTAACAGCGCTTTTGTTTGCTCCGCCGCCATGTCTTCCATTTCCCGCATACCCTTGCTCACGGGCCAGGTGGCATTCCATTCGGACATAGCCCCTACCAGTGGCAGGGCGCAAAGCATGATCAACAGCGCCAACAGCAGCTGGAACGGTTTTACCCCTCGCTGCAATCCCAGGTATATCATGGGTTTCCGGTATACCAGCCCGGTAAAGATCAGGGCCGGGAGCAGAAAACAGGTCACCGTATAGAGCAACTGACTGATCTTGATGGCGGTAAGGAAGCGGGGAACTTTAAAAAGACCAGGGTCCTGCATCTGGTCAATCGTATAGCCGCCACTGATAGTTGGGAAAAGAACGGCCGTCAATACAGCATACAGGATCAAAAACACGAACCAAAGCCCGAAAAGCGTAGCCAGCTGGATAAAAGGAGATTGTTTCTGAAGAGGAGCCATAAGTATCGCTGTAGTATTTTTGCGTAAATTTACAGCCTGTTCGCCAGTTGTGCGATAAAATAAAATATCGGCGGGTACGCCGGATAATATGGTGAAAATTGGAGATATAGAACTGGGGGCATTCCCCCTGTTGCTGGCGCCCATGGAAGATGTGAGCGATCCTCCCTTCCGTGCGGTTTGCAAGGCCAACGGGGCTGACCTCATGTATTCGGAGTTCATTTCTTCGGAGGGGCTTATCCGTGATGCTATCAAAAGCAGACAAAAGCTTGACATTTTCGATTATGAACGCCCGGTAGGCATCCAGATCTTCGGAGGAGATGAGGAACCTATGGCCATGGCCGCCCAGATCGTGGAAGTGGCTAATCCTGATCTGCTGGATATCAATTTCGGATGCCCCGTCAAGAAAGTGACCTGCAAAGGCGCCGGCGCCGGGATACTGAAAGATATTCCTAAAATGGTGCGGCTCACCGAAGCCGTGGTAAAAGCCACCCGCCTCCCGGTGACCGTGAAAACACGCCTTGGTTGGGACGATGATACCAGGAATATTGAAGAGGTAGCAGAAAGGCTGCAGGACGTAGGCATCAAAGCGCTCACCATCCACGGTCGTACGCGAACGCAAATGTATAAGGGCAGTGCCGACTGGACGCTCATCGGCAAAGTGAAGAACAATCCCCGTATCCATATCCCCATCTTTGGCAATGGCGATATCTGCACACCGGAACAAACCCTTGCCGCCCGGGAAAAATACGGGATAGATGGTGTGATGATCGGCAGAGCTGCCATCGGCTACCCCTGGATCTTTAACGAGATCAAACATTTTATGGCAACAGGCCGCCACCTGCCGCCGCCCACGGTGGAAGAACGGGTAAAGGTCTGCAAACAACACCTCCGGCATTCCATCAGCTGGAAAGGAGAAGTGGTGGGGATCCTGGAAATGCGCAGGCACTACACAAATTATTTGAAAGGTTTGCCGCATATCAAAGAATTCCGCTCACAATTAGTAACTTGCAATACAGCGTCAACCGTAGAAGAGGTCCTGGATGCCATAGCAATGCATTATAAAGATCATATATTCGAAAGGACAGTGCCCCCAATGGCTGGTAATGAAGAAGCATCCATTCATCCAGAGATGGCAGTAGCGTGTGGTTTTCCGGATTAATCCCAAATTGAATCACAAAAAAATTACTTTCACAATGGCCACGATCAAAAATCTGAAAAACGAAGTCTGGAAAGACTTGCAGATTAAAAACAAATCTGCCCTGCGTAAAAGGTACGCAGTGTCCAACATGGGGAGAGTGATCAGTTATCATGAAAGTATAGAGGATGGGAAGCTACTGACCGGCTCTACCGTAGAAGGCTATACGGTGTTGAATATCAAGCCGGCGGACACCTATCAATCCCTCTATCTGCACCGCGAGGTAGCGCGACTGTTTGCCTCCAAGGCCGGGCGTACGCAGAAATATGTCATCCATCTCGATTTCGACAAAAAGAACAATAAAGCAGCCAACCTCCGCTGGGCAACCAAGGAGGAAATGGAGAAACACCAGCAGAAGAGTCCGGCCAAGATTGCCTACAAGGAAATGCAACGCAATCGCCAGAAGGGTCTGAAGCTGAACGTTGCAAAAGTGAAAAGCATCAAGCGCCTCCTGGATAAACCGGGCAGGAAGACCATGAAGCAGATCGCAGAGCAGTTTGACATCAGTGAAATGCAGCTCTACCGCATCAAAAGCGGGGAGAACTGGTCCCATGTAACATTGGATTAATGCCTGAGTCATCAGGAATGATCATACTTTGATGTTGTCTGACAGTGGTCGTGCCATGTGGTGCGACCACTGCATTTCAGGGGCTTTCTTGCACTGTTGCCTGTTTTGTTATACCTTACCCTCTCTAAACGATAGACTATGTCCGGTAAAAAAATAGCCATTATTGGCGGGGGGAATCTCGGCTCCGCCATTGCGCAGGGATTGTTAAAGAGCGGCTTCTCCAAAGCGGCAGACATCACCGTAACCAAACGGAACACCGCCACGCTGGCGCAACTCCGTGAGCAGGGCGTGCATATTGAATCCGATAACGAAAAAGCCATCAGCGAAGCAGATGTAGTGGTGGTAGCACTCAAACCATATAACGTGAAAGAGGTGCTGAGCGAATTGAAGGCTTCCTTCAACATTAAAAAACAGATCCTCATCAGCGTGGTGACCGGTATTCTGCTGGATGACCTCGAAAAAATAACACTGCCCGGGCTCCCTATCTTCCGCGCCATGCCCAATACCGCCATCGCCATCCAGGAATCCATTACCTGTATCTGCGGACGGAACGTGACGGAAGAACAGACCGCTTTCGTTAAACAGATGTTCGATCAGCTGGGCGTTACCATAAGCATTGATGAAAAACTGATGGATGCGGCCACCGTGCTGGGTGCCTGCGGAATCGCCTATGCGCTGCGCTTCATCCGCGCCAGCATACAGGGCGGTATCGAGATCGGGTTTGATGCCCGCACGGCCAACCTCATTGCAGCGCAAACGGTGAAAGGAGCGGCGGAATTGCTGATCAGGGAAAATCGCCATCCGGAAGAGGAAATCGATAAGGTAACAACTCCGAAAGGGTGTACCATCGCGGGTTTGAACGAGATGGAGCACCAGGGCTTCAGCTCCTCGCTGATCAAAGGGATCACGGTCTCGTATAACAAGATCATCAAAGGGTAAAAACAAAAAAGGCCGGGGTAAGAATACTCCGGCCATTTAGTTAAACCTACAACTGTTACACTGTTTGTAACAACTATTATCACTTATGCAAGTCTTTTATCAGTTCATCATGGAAGCGGATTCCAGTTCCATCATCTCCAGCTCTTTCGCCGTGGGAGCTACCATCCGCTGACGGATCAGCCGCTTCCTGGAGATCCTGCCCATGCCGAATTTCGCCATCGCTTTATCTACCACCATATACACTACCGGTACTACAATCAGCGTCAGGAACATGGAGCTGATCAAACCACCGATAATTACCCAGGCCAGACCGTTCTTGGTAGAAGCCACACCACCCGTTGCCAGAGCGATCGGCAACATACCGATCACCATCGCGATGGTGGTCATGAGGATCGGGCGGAGACGGGCATGGTTGGCATGGATCAGCGCATCATAAGTGCTCTGCCCTTCTTCCTTCATCTGGTTGGTAAAGTCCACCAGGATGATCGCGTTCTTCGCCACCAGACCAATCAACATGATCATACCCAGGATGGTGAAGATGTTCATTGTGTTGTTCGTCAATGCCAGCGCCAGCAATGCCCCGATAATGGACAGCGGGATGGAGAACATCACTACAAAGGGATACACATAGTTATCGTACAGCGCCACCATGATCAGATATACCATGATGATGGAGATCAGCAAAGCCAGCCCCAGCGTGGAGAAAGAATCTCCCTGGTTTTCCGCATCACCGCCGAACACATAAGATATGCCCGCCGGTTTTTGCAGTTTGGCCAGCCTGGCGGCAAACTCCTGGGTAACCGTGCCGGAAGGACGGCCCATCACCTGTGATTGTACGGATACAGAGGTGTTCTTGTCCCGGCGCTCCAGGCGGCTCGGACCGGAGCCCTCTGTGATCGTCGCGAATTGCGACAGTTTGATGAGCGCTCCTTTGTTGTTCAGGAAGTCGATATTGGCTACGTCGTTGATGTTCTTGCGGTTGAAGTCATCGAAACGAATATTGATATCGTACTCATATTCTCCCTGGCGGAATTTCACTTTGGAATCATCCGCCGTTCCACTAAAGGCAGTTTGCATCGTTCCGCCCACATTGTCCAGCGTGAGGCCGAGGGCAGACATCTTATCACGATCCACCTGCACGTTGATCTCGGGATTCCCTTCTTCCACGGACAGCTTCACCTCACTGGAACCTTCAATGGTCTTGAGTTCCGCCATCGCTTTCTTCGCAAATCCCATCACACTGTCAAGGTTCGTACCCATCACCACCAGCTCCACCGGCGCGCGTTGAGCGGTACCGAGGATGCTCACCGGCGTGGTTTTAACCTTTACGCCGGGCAATTGATCCTTCAGTTCTTTCTTCACTTTGGCGGCAAAAATATCCGCTGCATCGCGGAGGTGCTGATCCACCAGCATCACGGTCACTTCCGCTTTGTAAGCGGTGGACTGGGATGCGCCGAAACCATCTTCGGAGGTCTGCCCCACAGTAGTGATCAACGAGGTCACTTCTTTCTTTTTATCTAATATCTGCTCTACTTTCCGGGTAGCCTGGTTGGTTTGTTCCAGTGAGGCGTCCTTCGGCATTTCCAGCATTACAATGAACTGTCCGCGGTCACCGTTCGGGATGAACTCCCCACCGATGTATCCCCTTTTGATCAGCTGGAAAGAAGCCAGCAGCAATGCGATAGAGCCTACGATCGTAATCGTTTTGTGCGCCAGCGCCCATTTGAGCAGGCCGGTCATCCAGCGGGTGAATTTATCCAGCTGTCTTTCAAACCAGAGGATGAATTTCTCGAAGATGTTCTTACCGGTAAGATGCGTCAGCTTTCCGAAGCGAGAGGCCAGCAAAGGCACGATGGTGAAGGAGGCCAGCAAACTCAACATAGTTGAGATCATTACCACCACGCAGAATTCCCGCAGGATCTTGCTCACCAGCTCGTTTGTTAGTGAAATGGGCAAGAACACCACTACAATAACCAGGGTGATCGAAGTCACGGTAAAACCGATTTCCTTCACCCCATCAAACGCCGCACGAACCTTGTTCTTACCCATTTCCATATGACGGTAAATATTTTCAAGCACCACGATCGCGTCATCCACGAGGATACCCACTACCAGCGAGAGGCCCAACAGACTCATCAGGTTCAGCGAGAAGCCCGCCATTTTCATCCCGATGAACGTAGCGATCAGGGAAGCCGGGATGGAAATCATCACGAAGATCGCGTTACGAAGACTGTGCAGGAACAACATCATCACCGCCGCCACCAGCAGGATCGCAATGATGAGGTCATGTATCACGGAGTCGGCAGACTCCAGGGTGAACACAGACGCATCGTTCGCGATCTTGATTTTTAATGCATTGCCGCCATATTCTTTCTCCACACCTGCGATCGCTTTCTTCATCGCCTCGCTCACGGTTACCGCATTCGCATCCGTCTGCTTCTGCACCTGCATGGCAATCGCGTTCAATCCGTCCACACGGGCGATACGCTCTGCATCTTTCTGCGCGTCCTGCACATCAGCCACGTCCAGCAGCCGCACTTGCGTACCGTTGGCAGTGGTGGTGAGCACAAGATTACGCAGCTGGTCCACATCTTTGTATTTACCGGCGAGGCGGACAAGGATCTGCTGGTCCAGGGTCTTTACTTTACCCGTGGGGAAGTCCAGGTTCGCATTGGTGATCGTTTGCCTTACCTGCAGGATGGAAAGATTGTATGCTTCCAGTTTTTTCGGATCGATGTTGATCTTGATCTCTCTTTCCTGACCACCGATGATCGTGATCTGTGCCACACCCGGCAGGCGGGATAACTGCGGCTGGATCTTTTTGTCGATCAGATCGTAGAACTGGCGGTCATCCATCTTGGCCGTGGCGGACAAAGTCATGATCGGCAGGTCATCAAGTGAAAATTTGTTCAGGGACGGCGGCTTGGCATCCCCCGGAAGGTCCGCCAGAACAGCGTTCACCTTACGCTGTGCATCCTGAAGGGCGATGTCCACATTCGCATCGTTGTTCAATTCCACCGTTACGAGAGACAAGCTTTCAGATGATTTGGAGGTTAGCTTCTTGATCTTTTCCATCGAAGCCACCGCATCCTCGATCTTCTTTGTAACCGTGCTTTCCACCTCCTGCGGGGAAGCGCCGGGATATATCGTTGCAATGGTCACAACCGGTGAGGAGAACTTGGGCAGCAGTTCATAGTTCAGCGATTTGTAGCTGATGAACCCCAGCAAGGTCAGGATGGTGAACAGCACCACCACCACCGTAGGCCTTTTTATAGAAATTTCTGTGATCTTCATAATTCAATTCGTTTAGGTAAGCAATCTATCTGGCCTGTACGGTAACTTTCGCGCCATCGGTCAGGTTGATCTGGCCGCTGGTGATCACCGTTTCTCCTTCGTTCAGCCCTTCCCGTATTTCCACTTTATCGCCGAAAATGCGGCCGGCTATTACTTTCCTGAGTTTGGACGTATTGCTCTCCAGCACATACACCTGGTTGCTGTTCACGCCACCCACGAATGCCGTGCGGGGAATGAGCATCGCCGGTGCCTGTTGCGGCATGGCGAAGTTTGCTGTACCGTACATCCCTGCTTTCAGCGCTTTTCCACTTACGTTGTTCACTTCCATTTCTATCGGGTAGCTCAGGGTGTTGTCCCCTTTCGAAGCGATGAACGTGATCTTGCCGGTATATTTCGTTTCGGGAAATACATTGCTTTTCACATCTACCATATCGCCTGTTTTCAGATGGATCACCTGTGCTTCAGGCACTGTTACCTTGAGTTTCAAACGGGAAACATCCACAATATCGAACATCTTGGTACCGGCGGAGAGATAAGCGCCCTGCTCTACATATTTGGCGTTGATGGTCCCGGAGATCGGCGCTTTCACATACGTATCCCTGATACGGCGGGATGCGGCTTCATAGCGGCTTTGCGCCAGCTCATACTGCAGGCGGGTATCGTCCATTTGCTTCTGTGTAACGCCTCCTGTTTTGAAGGCGCTTTCAAATCTTTCCTTGTCTACTTTCAGCTGCTCCAGGTTCGCTTTCGCGGATTGCAGGTCCGTGCCCAGGATTTCATCGTCGATACGTGCCATGATCTGGCCCTGTTTCACAAAGCTTCCTTCCGTCACCATCAGTTTGGTAATACGGCCGGAGGTTTCGCTGAGGAAAGTCAGTTCCCGCACGGGCTCAAAGTTGCCGTTGGCGGCAAATTGCTGATCAAACTCGATGCGCGTCACTTTCTCCGTCAATACCGGTACTTCCCCCGTATTACTTTGTTTTACAAATTCCGTTTTGGCAGCGTTCCCCTTTTTGTTGGCGTTCAGCTTCCAGATGATGGCCGCAATGGCCGCTATTGTTAAAGTGCCGTAGATTAAAACTTTCTTCATGGCTTGCATTAGTTTAAGAGTGATGGCAGGTTACCGTTGGATTTGATGAGCTCCAGCTCCGCAAGTTTGTACTGCAGCAGGGCTTCGTTATAGCTGTTCTGCGCTTCGGCCAGCGAGGTTTCTGCATTCAGCAGGTCCGTGAGACTGGCGAGGCCAAGGTTGTAATTATTTTGTGTGGAGCCATACACCTCATCAGCAAGCCCCACGTTTTCTTTCTGCGTTTTGATCGTACTCAGGTTGTTGAGCAGTTGCAGGCGGGCGTTCTCGTAGGCCGTGCTGAGGTTCAGCTTATTTTCTTCCAGTTGTTTGGATATCTTTTGCAGTGTGATATTGGCCTGGTTCACCCTGGAGCGGCGGGCGAAGCCGTCGAAGATGGGCACTTTCAGCGTGAGCCCGATGGAAGCCATACTATACCAGTTGGCTGTAGTGCCACTGCCGCCGAACAGGTCGAATTTGTTACTCATCCCGTTGTAGGAATAGCGGCCGTTGAAAGAGAGTGTGGGAAAATATTCCGCGAGGTACGCTTTCTTCTGGAATTGCTGTAGCTCTTCTGTTTTCCTGAGCAGTTTGTATTCTGTTCTGTTAGCGATGTCGAAATTCCCGAAATCCGCCATCCCGGACGTTTTGCGCTCGATGTCGCTCAGCGCAAGGGAGGGAAGGGATATTTCCGTTTCCACCGGCATGCCCATTCTCAGCTTCAGTTTGTTCTCATCCACTTTCAGCTGGTTTTGCAGCTGGCTTTTCTGCGTCTGGTAATTCACCAGGTTCACCTTGATCCTGTCCAAATCGATTTTTTTCGCCAGCCCGTTATCGAACTGGCTTTTCGTGGTGGTGACGAGTTTAGTCAGTTTATCGATATTGCTCTCCAGCACATTCATCTTTTCTTTCTCCACCAGCAGCTGATAATAGAGCTGGGATACTTCATAGATCACATTCTCCTTCGTCTGTTGCGTTTGCATGGAATAATATTCCTCGCCGGACTTTGCGGCCT
>OFIS01000786.1_pt1 | contig 11972 bp, 9 predicted proteins | sample 1775071 | NCBI WGS metagenome assembly OFIS01 (sample SAMN08195774, study PRJEB24354) | sludge metagenome | isolation source: sludge from phenol fed wastewater aerobic bioreactor C | place: India: Nagpur | collected 2016-09-17 | reverse complement strand
GAGGAGGCGGAGCTTCCCTATGAGCGGCCGCCCTTGTCGAAGGAATATTTCGCGGGCGAGAAAGAGTTCGAGCGCATCCAGCTGCGCCCCGCCAAATATTGGGACGAGCGCGACGTGACGATGCTGCTCGGCAAGCGCGTCGTCAGCGTCGATCCGGCCGCGCACCGCGTCACCACCGACGGCGGCGAGACCATCGGCTATGGCAAGCTCGTCTGGGCAACCGGCGGCCATCCGCGGATGCTGCCGATCCCCGGCGGCGACCTGCCGGGGGTGCAGGGGGTGCGCACGCGCGCCGATGCCGACGCGATGAAGGCGGCGGCGGAGACCGCGCAGCAGATCGTGGTGATCGGCGGCGGCTATATCGGGCTCGAGGCGGCGGCGGTGCTGACCAAGGCGGGCAAGAAGGTCGTGCTGCTGGAGGCCCTGGACCGCGTGCTTGCGCGGGTCGCGGGCGAGGATCTGTCGCGCTTCTTCGAGAAGGAGCACCGCGATCATGGCGTCGACCTGCGGCTCGGCGCCCAGGTCGCGGCGATCGAGGGCGACACGCATGTCACCGGCGTGCGGCTGGCGGACGGCGCGGTGATCCCCGCCGATCTCGTCATCGTCGGCATCGGCATCGTCCCCGCAGTCGAACCGCTGCTCGCGGCGGGGGCCGAGGGCGGCAACGGCGTGCTGGTCGATCCGCTGTGCCGGACGAGCCTGCCCGACATCTATGCGATCGGCGACTGCGCGGCGCATGCGAACGACTTTGCCGAAGGCGCGGTGATCCGCCTCGAATCGGTGCAGAATGCCAATGATCAGGCGAATGTCGTGGCCAAGGGCATCTGCGGCGCCGAAGCGCCCTATCATGCCATCCCCTGGTTCTGGTCGAACCAGTATGACCTCAAGCTCCAGACCGCCGGGCTCTCGACGGGCCACGACCGGGCGGTGCTGCGCGGCGATCCCGCCAGCCGCAGCTTCTCGGTCGTCTACCTGAAAGCCGGCAAGGTCATCGCGCTCGACTGCGTCAACGCGACCAAAGACTATGTCCAGGGCCGCATGCTCGTCACCGCCGGCACCACCGCAACCCCCGAACAGCTCGCCGATAGCGAAACGCCCCTCAAGGAACTGATCACAGGCTGACGATCAGACGATGGGCGGCGGGGCGTCTGCCGGGTCGCCGAGCGCGCGTTTGAGCCCGCCTCTGACGCTGCGGAGCAATTTTCGCAGCGCAATGATGACGAGGACAGCGGCGATCAGCAGCAATAGGGCGATGACGATGGCGACCGCGGGAAAGGCGATTACCAGCGCGAGAAGTCCCGTCGTCGCGACGTCCTCGCCGGTCGATACCGCGGCATTGCTATAGGGTTCGGGGCTGATGTTGACGACCGCGCGGGTCGTTGCCTTGGCGCTGTGACTGATGAGCGCGCCGCCGCCGCCGAGGATGAAAGCGATCACCTGCCACGCCGGATCGGCGCTGTCGACGAGCGCGAGCGCCAGCAACGCGCCGCCGAGCGGGCGGACAATACTGTGGACGCTGTCCCAGATGCTGTCGATCCACGCGATCTTGTCGGCCAGAAACTCGGCGATCGTACCGACTGCGGCGACGCCCATGACCCAGGGGTTCGCCAATATCTGCAGCGCCTGCAAATGTTCGGGCAGCGGCAGCCAGCCGAAATGCATCGCGACGCCGGTTGCCAGAATCGTGAGGTAGAGACGCCAGCCCGATAACAGGCTGATGCTGCCCGCGACCCCCAATATTTCGGCCAATCCCATTGCCTTGCCTCCGGCCGCGCCAAGATGCGGCATCTTGCACCCTCTTGAATGCCGCGGCAATGGGGCCGTCGTCGCTGGCGGCAATGGCAGATGACAAGCGCGCAAAGCCTAGTTATCGAATTTCCATGACCGATCCCGCGCCACCGCAATCGCCCAAGTTACCCGACGGGGCTATCCCGGCCGCCACGCTCGTCATCATGCGACCCTCGGGCAATGGCGGTCCCGACGAGATATTGATGGTCAAGCGCGCGAGCAACATGGCGTTCGCCGCAGGAGCGGTGGTCTTTCCCGGCGGCCGCGTCGATCCCGACGATCATCTGGTCGCCGAGCGTTACGGCTTTGGCGAGGATCCGGCCGAAGGCGCGGCGCGGGTAGCGGCCTTGCGCGAAACGCTCGAGGAAACGGGGCTTGGCGTCGGTCTCCCCGACCTTGCCGAACCCGACCTTGCCGATGTTCGTCGCGCGCTTCTGGGCGGCACGTTGCTGTCGGACATATTGGCTGCGCATGGGGCGCCGATCCAACTCGGCGGGCTGGTGCCCTTTGCGCGCTGGTGCCCCAATTTCAAGGAAGCGCGAACCTTCGACACGCGCTTCTATGCCGTTGCGGCGCCGCCGCACGGGCATGAACTGACGGTCGAGGAGGCCGAGCATAGCCATATTTTCTGGTCGAGCGCCCGCGATACGCTGGCGCTCGCCGATCGCGGCGATGTGTCGGTTATCTTCCCCACCCGCCGCAACCTCGAACGAATCGCGCAGGCCGACGATTTTGCGGGCTTCGCGCGCCACGCGGAAAATTATCCGGTCGAACTGGTAACGCCGTGGATAGAGGAGCGGGACGGCACCCCGCATCTGTGCATTCCGGGTCATTTGGGCTACCCCGTGACCAGCGAAGCGTTCGAGCAAGTCAGGCGGGGTTAGAATCGCGACCAGTTGCGCAACTTTTGCAATATTTAGCAATTTGCTAACTAGTACCGAAATAGGGAATTGATGATTGCAATCGATGGCAATTACGCTTAAACCGATCGGGCAGGTCCATGGCGGGGAAGCCATTTCGCGGTGTGGATCGAGACGATATATCCAGTGGACGGAGAATAAGATGAACCTGCTTAAGAAGGCTGCGATCTCCCTCGCGGCGACCTCGATGCTCGCGGCGCCGATCGCCGCGTCGGCTCAGTCGTTCGACTCGGCTCGCGCCAATTCGGAACTCAACGGTGAAAGCAAGCTGGAAGGCAGCGGCTGGATCATCGCTGTTGTCGCTCTCGCGGCTATCATCGGCGGTATCATCATCGCTTCGGATAACAACGAAGACAGCCCGACCAGCCCGTAACAGGCTCCGGGTCAAACCGATACCAAAGGGCTCCGGGCTTTGCTCGGGGCCCTTTGTGATTCTGCATGCGTCTATTCTACATGCTGCGATTCTGCGTGATGGCAGTGCCTGACTTAAAGCTCCCGGCCTAAAGCTCTACATTCCGCACCGAGCGCGATCGGGCGAGGGGGATGGCCGCGCGAGCCCGGTTTCGCGCCTCGGCGTCGATCGCCACGAAGCCGATATCATAGCCCGCGGCGCCGTCATCCTTTTGCAAGCTCACGTCCATCAACACGGTCCCCCAGGGGTCGACGGCGAGGCTGTGGCCAAAAGTCGCGCGCCCGTCGGCGTGCGTTCCCGCTTGCGCCGCAGCAAGGACGTGGCAGGCGGTCTCGATTGCCCGGGCGCGGAGCAGCGGGTGCCAATGCGCTTCGCCGGTCGGCACGGTAAAGGCGGCCGGGATCGCGATCAGTTCGGCGCCACCGTCGACCAGTGCGCGATAGAGTTCGGGAAAACGCAGATCATAACAGATCGAAAGGCCCAGCCGGCCGAGCGGCGTATCGACGAGGACGATTGTTTCGCCCCCCGCATAGGCGGTCGACTCGGTCCAGTTCTCGCCCGTCGGCAGGGTCACGTCGAACATGTGGATCTTGTCGTAGCGCGCGCGGATCTCGCCTTTGTCGTCGATCACATGGCTGCGGTTGACGCGGCGGCCGCCGTCGTCGGCGAGCAGGGGCATCGATCCGCTGTGGAGCCAGATATGGTGGCGCCGCGCCATGTCCGCGAGCGCCGCGGGCCACGGGCTGTCGGCCTCGCGCCGGATATGCGCAGCCGATCTTTGCCGGTCGCGGTCGAGCAGCAGCGACATTTCCGGGAAAAAGGCCATCGCGGCGCCTTCGGCGGCCGCCGCGGCCAGCGCGCGGTCGATCACTCGCAGATTGGCGTCGGGATCGATTCCGCTCGTCATTTGAACGATGGCGGCAACCGGGGCGTGCGGTGGGCGTTGCATGGGTTCTGGCTAGGCGCCTCCTTCGCGAAGGACAAGCTGTGACAGTTCAGTGGCCAGCAAGGTTCGAAAGCGATAAATAGCCGCGATGTCCGTCTCTCCCCCGTCGACCGCGCGTCGATCGCTCTCCCTTTTCCTGTTTCCCGCCTGCGCGTGCGCGCTGGCGCTGGTCATGGCACCTCTGGCCAGTGCGCAAGTGGCTCCGGCACCGGCGGCCGCGTCGACGCTCGCGGGGCAAGCAAGCGACTGGCTCTATGAAGGCAGCGATATTCCCCGTGATGAGGGCTGGCGCTTCGGCGTACTTCCCAATGGCTTGCGCTACGCCGTTCGCAACAACGGCGTGCCACCGGGGCAGGTGTCGATCCGGGTGCGGATGGATGTCGGGTCGATGTTCGAAACGGACAGCGAACGCGGCTTTGCGCATCTGCTCGAACATCTCACCTTCCGCGGCTCGCTGCATATTCCCGATGGTGAGACGAAGCGCATTTGGCAGCGTTTCGGCGTCACCTTCGGCAGCGATTCGAACGCGCAAACGACACCGACGCAGACCGTCTATCAACTCGACTTGCCCAGCGTGACACCGACGACGCTCGACGAAAGCATGAAATTGCTGTCGGGCATGGTGCGCGAACCGCGGATCACCGATGCCGCGGTGACGGCCGAGCGCGGCGTCGTGCTGTCCGAGCTGCGCGAACAGGATGGGCCGCAAAAGCGCATCGCCGATGCGACGAGCGCGCATCTGTTCGCAGGGCAGTTGCTTGGCGAACGTTCGCCGATCGGAACCACCGCTGCGCTCGGGGCCGCCAACGCCAACAGCGTTCAGGCGTTTCACGATCGCTGGTATCGCCCCGACCGCGCCGTCGTCGTGATGGTCGGCGATGGCGATCCCGCGCAGTTCGCCGCGCTGATCGGCAAATATTTCGGTGACTGGAAAGAGGCGGGTGCGAATCCGGCGCAGCCCGATTTCGGCAAGCCCGATCCGTCGCAACCGGTCGCGAAGGAAATCGTCGAGGCGAACCAGCCGCTCGCGCTGACGCTCGCGATGATCCGGCCGTGGAAAAAGCGCGTCGATACCGTCGAAAACACCCGGCGCCTCTACCTCGAATATCTCGCGCAGGCGCTCGTCAATCGCCGGCTGGAAAATCGCGCGCGCAGCGGCGGCAGCTACCTCGTGGCCACCGTCAGCCAGGATTATGTCAGCCGCAGCGCCGATGTCACATCGGCCGAAATCGTCCCGCTCGGCGACTGGAAGGCCGCGCTCGCCGACGTGCGCGGGGTTATCGCCGATGCCGTCCAGACGCCGCCGTCGCAGGCCGACATCGACCGCGAAGCGAACGAGATCGAGGCTTTCCTGCGCAAGGAACTCGAAAATGCGCCCAACGAGCCGGGGTCGCGCCTCGCCGATGACATGGTGCGCGCGGTGGATATCGGCGAGACGGTGACGAGCCCCAAGGGGCAGGTCGATATGTTCGCCGCGATCCGCGCGTCGGCGACGCCGCAGGTGATGCTCGACATCAGCCGGGCGATTTTCGCGGCGCCCGTCACGCGGCTCGTGCTGACGACGCCGACGCCGATCGAAGGCGGCGACAAGGCGTTGCTGGCCGCGCTTGCCGCGCCCGTCACCGCGCGCGACGATCGCGTCGCGGCGGCGAAGGTCGATTTCAGCCAGCTTCCCGCGCTGGGGCAGCCCGGCACGATCGCATCCGAAACGCCGCTCCCCGGGCTGCGCGTCCAGCGTCTCGAATTCGCCAATGGCGTGACCGCGCTGGTTGCCGACAACAAGGTCGAACCCGGCAAGGTGCGCGTCAACGTCCGCTTCGGCAGCGGCAATCGCAGCGTCGCGGGGAACGCGCCCAATCTGCTGTGGACCGGCGATTATGCGTTGATGGCAAGCGGTGTCGGTCCGTGGGGCCAGAACGAGCTCGATCAGGCGACCAACGGGCGCCAGATCCAGATGGGCTTCGACATCGACGACGACGCCTTTGAAATGACCGCAGAGAGCAACCCCGCCGATCTGCGCGATCAGCTGCGCCTCATGGCGACGAAGCTCGCGGCGCCGCGCTGGGATGCCTCGCCGATCGAGCGGCTGCGCGTTGGCCTGCTGACCGGTTTCGACCTCAATGACGCGACGCCCAACGCGGTGCTCGACCGCAATCTGCGCGGGTGGTTGGCAGGCGGCGACACGCGCTGGGCGCCGCCGTCGCGCGCCGCGATCGAAGGGCTAACTCCCGCCGCCTTTCGCGCTTTCTGGGAACCGCGCCTGAAGAGCGGCCCGATCGAGGTCCAGATATTCGGCGATCTCGAATCGGTCGATTACAAGCAATTGCTTGCCGAAAGTTTCGGAGCGCTTGCGCCGCGCCAGCCGCTCGCACCGCCGGGCGGACAGAGCGTTGCCTTCGCGCAGCATAATGCAAAGCCGTTCGTCGCCTATCACACCGGCGACAAGGGGCAGGCGGCGGCGATGATCGCCTGGCCGACGAGCGGCGGGATCGATAATATGCGCGACGCGCGGGCAATGGATGTGCTCGCTGCGATCTTCAACGATCGCCTGTTCGACCGGCTGCGCGCCGAACAGGGCGCAAGCTATGGCCCGGTCGTCGACAGCCATTGGCCGACGGGTTTTGAAAAGAGCGGCGGCTATCTGCTCGTCGGCAGCCTGCTGGCACCAAAGGATGTGAACCGGCTCTACAGCATCGCCGACGACATTGCCGCCGATCTCGTCGCGCGGCCGGTCAGCGCCGATGAACTCGCGCGCAACGCCGGGCCGATCCGCGAACAGGTCGCGCGCGCGACGACCGGCAATCTCTACTGGATGTATCTGCTCGAGGGGGCGACGCGCGATCCGCGCTATATCAAGGCGGCGATGGCGATCGAGGACGATGTGACCAATATCAGCGCCGCCGACATCCAGCGTCTGGCGCGGCAATATCTGGTGCCGGGGCGGAAATGGTCGCTGGCGGTGCTGCCGAAGGGAATGACGCTGGCGCAGGCGGCGGCGCTCGATGGCGGAGCCATCGGCGGCGGGAAATAGTCAGACGCTGCCATCGGGGCGGCGCAGCTTGCGGATGCGCGGTTCGTCGGCGAGCTCGCCCTTGGTCATGATGTCGTGGCGCATGCGCGCCCGGACATCGTGGATCGAGGCGATGACGGGGCCCATCGCAACGCCCAGATCGACCAGCACGGCTTCGGCGAGTTGCAGCGAGCTTTCGAGCGTTTCAGGCACTGCGTCGGTGGCGCCGGCCCGATAGAGCGCCGCGGCATGATCGGCGTCGCGCGCGCGGCTGATGATCGGCAGCTCGGGATATTTCTGGCGAAGCTGGCGCGTCATGCGCAATTGCTGCACCGGATCGTCCATCGTCAGCACGATCGCGTCGGCATTTTCGATCCCCATCCGGTCGAGGCTGCCGGGGCGGGCCACATCGGCGAAGCGGACCGAAAAACCGTCGCGCCGCGCCGCCGCGACGGTGTCGATATCGGCGTCGACCGCCACATAGCGTCGCTGATGTTCGCGCAGCAATTCGGCGACGGTGCGTCCGACACGGCCGAAACCGACGACGACGGTGCGGCCTTCGGGCGTTTCTTCTTCCTGCGCGTCGCCGCTGCGCATTTCGATCCGGCGCGCGACATCGTGGCCGACGCGGGCGAGGAGCGGCGTGATCGTCAGGCCGATCGCGGTGACGAGCTGCCAGAATTCGGCGGTCGTGCGGCTGATGAGCTGGGCCTGCAGCGCCGTCGCAAGAACGATCAAAGTCGTTTCCGAAGGACTGGCCATCAGAAGGCCGACCTCGGCGGCGGTGCCGCGCCGCACCGCGCCCGAAAAGCGCAAGAGCGCGGCAGTCACGATCGATTTGATGAGCACCACGCCGACGACGGCGGCGATCAGTTCGGGCCATTGCCCCGCGATCGTCTTGAGGTTGAGTCCCATGCCGACGCTGATCAGGAACACGCCGAGCGCGAGGCCCTTGAACGGCGCCGTGATCGCTTCGACTTCGCCATGATATTCGGTTTCGGCGATCATCAGGCCGGCCAGCAGCGCGCCGACGATCGGCGACAGGCCGACCGCGGCGGTCGCCAGCGCCGCCACGATCACGACCAGCAGGCTCGCCGCCAGAAACAGCTCGGGATCCTTGGCGCGCGCGGCCTGCGCGAAGATGCGCGGCAGCAGGAACCAGCCCGCGACCGCGAGGATCGCCACGACCAGCGCGCCTTGCCACAGCGTCGTCAGCATAAGCTCGGTATTGTCGCTCGCCGCGATGGGGGACAGCGCGCCGAGAACGAAGATGATCGGGACGATCGCCAGATCCTCGAACAGCAACATCGCAAAGGAAGCGCGGCCGACGGCCGATTTGGTGCCCGCGATCGGCAGCACCAGCGCCGTCGATGAGAGGGCGAGGGCGATGCCGAGGCCATAGGCCGCGGCGGTCGAATGATCGCCTAGCAGGAACAGCGCCGTGCCGAGTATCGCGCCGCCGAGCAACAGTTCGGCGGCCCCGATGCCGAAGACCAGCTTGCGCAGCTGCCACAGGCGTCGGAACGACAGTTCGAGCCCGATCGAAAAGAGCAACAGGATGATGCCGAATTCGCCGAACAGCGCGATGTCTTCGCTCGACGCGATGGTGATGTGCCGCAGCCACGGATAATCGGCGGCGAGCGCGCCGAGCCCCGATGGCCCGACGAGCAGCCCGACGAGAATGAACCCGATCACCGGCGAGATGCGAAAGCGCGCAAAGGCCGGGATGACGATTCCCGCCGCCCCCAGCACCACCAGCGCGTTGCCGATAGCCGATGTGTCCTGTTCACTTACCATAAGGGCCGACCTTATGCAGGCCGGCCCCGATTGGCTAGATGCCTATCCCAACCTTTTCGGTTGTTTAAGCCCGATGGCTCAGGCGCCCATCTTCTTTTCGAGATTTTCGACGATCGCTTCGAAGAAGCCCTCGGTGGTCAGCCAGTTCTGATCGGGACCGATCAGCAGGGCGAGATCCTTGGTCATCTTGCCGCTTTCGACGGTTTCGATGCACACACGCTCAAGGTCTTCGGCAAACTTCGTCACCTCGGGCGTGCCGTCGAGCTTGCCGCGATGCTTGAGCCCGCCGGTCCAGGCAAAGATCGACGCGATCGGGTTCGTCGAGGTCGCCTTGCCCTGCTGGTGCATGCGGTAGTGGCGGGTGACGGTGCCGTGCGCGGCTTCGGATTCCACGGTCTGGCCGTCGGGCGTCATCAGCACGCTGGTCATCAGGCCGAGCGAGCCGAAGCCCTGTGCCACCGTGTCCGACTGGACGTCGCCGTCGTAATTCTTGCAGGCCCAGACGAACTTGCCCGACCATTTGAGGGCCGAGGCGACCATGTCGTCGATCAGGCGATGTTCGTAGATGATGCCGGCTGCTTCGAACTTGGCCTTGAATTCGTTCTGATAGACTTCCTCGAACAGATCCTTGAAGCGGCCGTCATAGGCCTTCAGGATCGTGTTCTTGGTCGACAGATAGACCGGCCAGCCGCGCGCGAGGCCATAGTTCATGCTAGCGCGCGCGAAATCGCGGATCGAATCGTCGAGGTTGTACATCGCCATCGCGACGCCGGCCGAAGGGAACTGAAACACTTCCTCGTCGATGATCGTGCCGTCTTCGCCCTCGAACACCAGGCGCAGCTTGCCGGGGCCGGGGACGCGATAGTCGGTGGCGCGATACTGGTCGCCGAAGGCATGACGGCCGACGACGATCGGCTGGGTCCAGCCGGGGACGAGGCGCGGGACATTCTTGATGACGATCGGTTCGCGGAAAACGACGCCGCCCAGGATGTTGCGGATCGTGCCGTTGGGCGACTTCCACATCTTCTTGAGGCCGAATTCCTCGACGCGCGCTTCGTCGGGGGTGATGGTCGCGCACTTCACGCCGACGCCATATTTCTTGATCGCATTGGCGGCTTCGACGGTGATCTTGTCGTCGGTGCGGTCGCGCTCCTCGATGCCGAGGTCGTAATAATGCAGGTCGACGTCGAGATAGGGCAGGATCAGCCGTTCGCGAATCCACTGCCAGATGATCCGCGTCATTTCGTCGCCGTCGAGTTCGACGACCGGGTTGACTACCTTGATCTTGCCCATGCTGCTGCCTTTTCCTTGGGGAGTCGAATTGCAGGGGGCCTTAGGCAAAGCCGGGGCAATGTTCAACCGCCCTGGTGCCGTCCCGCGAGCGGGCGGGGCGGGATAAGCGATTGTCAGTGCCCGATGCGCGCCCTAGAACAATCGCCATGTCCACCACCATCTCTTCCAACCGCCCCGGCGGCGGCATCAAGTGGCGCTGGCCGTCGATTCACCCCGAGGGCCGCAAATTCCTGTTGATCGCGGCGATCGTCACCGTCTGTTTCTGGCTGCTCGGCTGGGAAATCGCCGGCTGGCTGATGGCCGGAATCACCGCGTGGGTCGGCGCCTTTTTCCGCGACCCGGTGCGCGTGACGCCGACCAGTGCCGACCTGGTCATCGCACCCGCCGACGGGCTCGTCACGCAGATTGCCGAAGTCCCGCCCCCGCCCGAAATCGCTGGGGCCGACGGGCTGGGCGATGCGCCGATGCTGCGCGTATCGATCTTCATGAGCGTGTTCGACGTCCATATCAATCGCACCCCGGTTGCCGGGACGCTGCGCAAGCTCGTTTATATCCCCGGCAAGTTCGTGAACGCCGATCTCGACAAGGCGAGCGAGGAAAACGAGCGCCAGCATTTCGTTGTCGAACGCGCCGACGGGGTGCGCATCGGTTTCACCCAGATCGCGGGGCTGGTGGCGCGGCGCATCATGCCCTTCGTCAGCATGGGAACCGAGCTTGCGACAGGCCAACGCGTCGGCCTGATCCGCTTCGGCAGCCGTGTCGATGTCTATCTGCCGCAGGGTACGGCGCCGCAGGTGTTGCTGGGGCAGCGCACGCTGGCCGGCGAAACGATTGTTGCCCGGCTCGGCAAGGGCGACACGATCGACGGCATCGGGCAATAATGGCGGGCGATCGCGATCCGCGGACGGGCGTCGACCCGCGCCGTATCGGCGGCATTCCGCTGCGTGCCTTTGCGCCCAACGCGATTACCGCGCTGGCGCTATGCTTCGGTCTGACCGGGGTGCGTTTCGCGATCGGAGAGGAATGGGAAAAGGCGCTGGCGGCGGTGATCTTTGCCGGGGTGCTCGACGGGATGGACGGGCGCATCGCGCGCCTGCTGCGCGCGCAGAGCAAATTCGGCGCCGAACTCGATTCCCTTTCCGACGTCATTGCCTTCGGGGTCGCGCCGGCGATGATCCTGTTTCTTTGGTCGCTGGACGACGCGCCGAAATTCGGCTGGACCGCAGCGCTGGCGCTCGCGGTCGGCTGCGCGCTGCGGCTGGCGCGCTTCAATTCGCGTATGGATGCCGATGTCCAGCCGCACAAGTCAGCGGGCTTCAACACCGGCATTCCGGCGCCCGCGGGGGCTGGCCTTGCCTTTGTTCCTGTCTATCTCTGGCTTTCGACCGGCAACGACCTGTTCCGCGAATGGTATGTCGTCATGCCGTGGGCGCTTGGCGTTGCGATGCTGATGATCTCGGCAATCCCGACCTACAGCTGGTCGTCGATCCGCCTGCGCCGGTCGTGGCGACTGTTCGCGCTGGCGGGGGTGGGACTGCTCGGCGCGGCGCTCGTCACCGCGCCGTGGCCGACCTTGCTTGCGATCTGCGTCTTCTATGTCGCTCTGCTGCCCTTCGGACTTGCGAGCTACGCGAAAGTCAGGCGGCGCGGCTGATCAGCGGCTGAACGCGAACCGGGGTGCGAACGCCGCGCGGCATGTCGCGGCGGCGCAGCGGCACGACGGTCGCGGCCGGGCCGGTCTGGGGGGACGAGCCGTGCGGGAAGGCGCCTTCGCCGGCAAGCGCCGACAAGATCGCATCGCCATTG
>OFIS01000785.1_pt1 | contig 11996 bp, 9 predicted proteins | sample 1775071 | NCBI WGS metagenome assembly OFIS01 (sample SAMN08195774, study PRJEB24354) | sludge metagenome | isolation source: sludge from phenol fed wastewater aerobic bioreactor C | place: India: Nagpur | collected 2016-09-17 | reverse complement strand
TGCCTTATCTCCTGGGTCAGCAAACGTATGCGGATATGGTAAAGAAAGGGCTGAAGCTTTCCAAAGAGCAGCTCTATAGTATTAATAAGTCTTCCCTGAAAGACGCCATTATTATTTTTGGCGGAGGCTGTACCGGAGAAATCGTGAGCAACGAGGGACTTATTTTCACCAACCACCACTGCGGCTACGATGCCATTGCCAGCGCCAGCAGTGTTGAGCATAACTATCTCCGGGACGGGTTCTATGCAAAGAACAAACAACAGGAGATCGCATCCAAAAAACTCTCCGTACAATTCCTCGTGCGGGTGGAAGATGTGACGGCCAAAGTGGAGGAAGCGATCAAAGGCGCATCGGTTACTGAACGCGTTCAGAAACTGCAGGCCGCTTATGCCGATATCATCAAAGCTGCTACAACCGGCAACGGATATGAAGCGCGGGTGATGCCGATGTTCAAAGGCAATCAATACCTGCTCTTCGTATATGAGCGTTATAAAGATATCCGCCTTGTAGGCGCTCCGCCGGAAAGCGTGGGTAAATTCGGCGGCGATACCGATAACTGGGAATGGCCCCGCCATACCGGCGACTTCTCCGTGTTCCGCGTGTATGCAGGGAAAGACGGTAAGCCGGCTGAATATGCTGCGGACAATGTTCCCCTGAAGCCCAAACATTTCCTGCCTGTATCCATCAAAGGTGTGAAAGAAAATGATTACGCCATGATCTTCGGTTACCCCGGCGGAACCAACCGTTATGAAACTTCTTACGGTGTGAAGCTGAAGACGGAAGTGGAAAACCCCTCACTCGTCAACCTCCGCGACATCCGCCTGAAATACATGTTCGAAGAAATGAAAAAAGATCCGGCCGTGAAGCTGCAACTGGCTTCTTCTTACGCCAGCATCGCCAACTACTGGAAATTCTTCGACGGGGAAAGCAAGCAGCTCCTGAAATACCATGTGTTCCAGGAAAAGCAGAAAACCGAAGCAGCCTTCCAGCAATGGGCCAAGGGTAAACCGGAATTCGAAAATGTACTCCCGCAATACGAAAAGATCTACAAGGCCTGGGCCCCTTACACCAAGCAAAGGGTGTACCTGAACGAGGGCATCTATGGCTCTCCGCTGGCTGCTTTTGCCAGCTCTCTCGCCCAGGTGGAAAACGCCATCCTGAAGAAAGGCGATGTGAAAGCCGCTGTGGCCGCTGCTGACGCCGCCCGTGCCAATTTCCTGAAAGAGGAGAATAAACCGAGCGATCAGAAGATCCTCGCCGCCACAGCCAAAATGTTCCACGACGATATCCCGAAAGATCAGCACCCGATCGGTTTCTACGACGGCCTCAAGTCCTTCGGCGATCTCGGCGACGAGAAAACCTATCGCACTTGGGCAGCCAGCGTGTTTGCCAACACGATGATTTTCAATGATGCCAAATGGAAAGCCTTCACGTCCAACCCGGATGCCGTTGTTCTGCAGGATGACCCGGCTTACGCCTATGCAGCCGCTTTCGGCAAGAACTACGTTGGCAAATTCCTGCCGCTGTACCAGCAGTTCACCGCCGAGAACAGTGACCTGGGCCGCCTTTACCTGAAAGGTGAAATGCAAATGCACCCGGCTGCCTCTCGTTATCCGGATGCAAACTTCACCATGCGCCTCAGCTATGGCCAGGTGAAACCCTACAGTCCGCGTGATGCCGTGGCATACGATTACGTGACCACCGTTACCGGTGTGATGGAAAAATATGTGCCCGGTGATTATGAGTTTGATCTGCCGGCAGGATTCGCTGACCTGGTGAAGAAAAAAGATTTCGGTCAGTATAAAGACCTCAAACGCAATGATCTCGTAGTGGGCTTCATCACCACCAACGACATCACCGGCGGGAACTCCGGATCCCCTGTGATCAACGCGAACGGAGAACTGATCGGGCTGGCTTTTGACGGCAACTACGAAGCTCTGAGCCACAAGATCCAGTTCGACAAAAATTACAACAGAACCATCTGCGTGGATGTGCGCTATGTACTCTGGTGCATCGATAAGCTGGGTGGTGCTTCCAATATCATCAACGAGCTGCAGATCGTGCAATCATCGCTTCCGCTCACACAAAAGGAGGATGCGCCGCACTGGTGCATCCTCCTTTTTTTATGTATTTTACCCTTCTAAATCCCTCCCCTATGGATCATCAACAAGGGTGCAGCCATTGCAATAACCCTTCGTTTGAAGAAGGCTATGCCAACCGGCTCTGCCCCGAATGCCGAAAAGACCTCAGCCGTCATCCGATCGCCGGCTGGGTAAAAGGGCTTGCCGCTGGTGTGGCGGTTCTTTTCCTCATCTCCCTTTTTAATTTCCCCGCTATTTTTAATGCCACCCTCGCCTACAGAAAAGGAAAACGGTTGATGGACGAACGCAAATACATGAGCGCGGAAAAAATCTTTTCCGATATTCTGAAAGCCTATCCCTCCAACTTCAAAATGAATGCGCATTATGTGATTGCCGCATTTCATAACCGGCATTACGCTATCGTGGACAGTGTGATGAAAAAGTGGGCAGGGAAAAGTCCGGAAGACCGGGAAATGGTGGCGAAAGTGAATGCCGTTATTGAACAGTCCAGGTTCCTGGAGCCGGAAGACCCTTCTGTGAGCACAAAGCTGGACAGTACCACAAACCGGAAGGAGTATATTAAAGTGCTGGAACAATATCATGCCCTTCATCAGCATGACGTTGCCGGCATGCTTGCGCTCGGAGAACAGTATTATATCGATAGCAGTTTCAAGCAAGCTATTGATATACTTGAAGTTGCAAGAAAAGCCGCGCCGGAAGCGCTTTTCGGACACCGGTGGCTGGCGCTCTCCTACGCCGGGAACAAACAGTTTGATAAAGGATTGGAGATCTGCGAAGAACTATTGTCGGACAATGTTGAGTCGATAGACGGGCTTACGGCGAAGGCCGGCATCTTGTTAAAAAAGAAAGACGATAAAAAAGCCCTCGCCCTTGCGCAACAAATGTACGACCTGGCGCCATCCAACCCCTATGCAATATGCACCCTGGCCCTGGCCGCACATTTCAACGGCAATACCGCCAAACGCGATGAACTCTGCCGCCAGCTCCATGCGATGAACGATTCCGTTAGCGTGGCGTTCATCAAAGGTGTGGAGCAGGATAAAATACATTTCAGAGATTAAACTGCTTATTTATGTTTATACCCGGACAAGCCATTGGCATCGTCACCTTTCCCGGTGTGGTGGTGCATGAGCTGGCGCATCAATTGTTCTGCCGCTGGTGTGGTGTGGCGGTGTACAAAGTCAAATACTTCCAGACCTCAAATCCCCTGGGCTACGTGATCCACGAACCGCCTAAAAAACCCATCCACCAGTTGCTGATCGGTACAGGTCCGTTCCTGATCAATACCCTTCTGGCGTTTATCATTGCATTCCCGGCAGCGTTGCCAGTAGCGCAATTCAGCGCAGGCACCTTCTTCGACTATGTGTTGCTGTATTTTGCCATTTCCATCGGCATGCATGCCTTCCCGAGCACACAGGACGCTTCCTCCATGTGGAGCACCATCTGGCATGGCGAGAACACGCCGTTGTGGATGAAGATATTGCTGGTGCCCATCACCGGTTTTATTCTGCTGGGAACATTGGGTTCTTATTTCTGGCTGGACCTGGTTTACGGCGTTTTCATCGCCATCGGGTTACCGCTGCTGATCGCTAATGCCTTTTAACTGCTGGCTACTTTCACGAGGAATTGTTCCACGGCCCTTCGTACGGTCGTGGCCGTTGTATTGTGATTGTTCACCAGCACGCTGAAGATAAGCGTCTTCCCTTTCTTCGTAACGATATAGCCGCTCAGCGCCACGCATCCGCTAAGTGTGCCGGTTTTCGCGTACAGCCGACCGGGCAATTGCTGGTAATAATTGCGCAGGGTGCCTTTGCCGCCGCTGGGGAATAGCGGCCAGAGCCTTTCCTTCGGGTAGGCTTTATACATTTTCTGTAGTACCGTCACAAAGTCCCGCGGCGTGAAAAGGTTGTAGCGGGAAAGTCCTGAACCGTCCACCCAGCTGGGCGGATGCGGCAGGTCTTTCAGCGGGCCGTCCAGCATGTAACCGATCACCTTTCGGGTATCGATGGTATCCCAACGAAGGGAGGAGCACATCATCAGTACCTGTTCCGCAAAGAAATTATCGCTGCGATGCATCATCGGTTGAAAAAGCGTGTCTGCCGGAATGCTTCGCAGTACGGTACCGCTGCCGGCAACAGGAGTTGGCAACAATCCGATCAGCTTATGCAGTGTGTCCTGCAGGCGTTGCCGCAGCTGATCGTTTCCCCCGGTGATGAAGGGCACTTCAAAGTTATAGGCCGCCGTATCATCCGGCCGGATGTGCAGGATGTAGCGGTTCTCCCGCTCTTCACGATCCGCCAGAACTTCTACGGGTGCGCGTTCGGGTATGGAGGTTGCGGGGAAGTCCGGCGTGATGCTATAGACAGAGCCTTTGATCTTCACACGGGCCACGTTGCCATACATCGGCCATTCGTTCAGTTCCGGCTGGTAATAGTCGGCATAATCGCTCCAGGCCCATCCCGGTCCGAAGCGTTTGTTCCGGATGACGGCGGGTTGCAGCCATATTCGTTTAGGCGTTTGGGTGAGGAGGTCTTTCACCGGTTGATAATCGAAATCAGGATGCAGGAAAGACGGGTCTGCCGTACCGTGAATATAGACCGCCGTATCGTTCTGGCTGTAGCGCATACCGGGCAGGGAATCTCCCAGCAGCTGCAGGCCCGCGAAAAGCGTGAAGATCTTGGTATTGGATGCAGGCATGAAAAACTTATCGTCCTGGTACTGATACCAGTACTTCCCCGTTGCCGGATCAAGGATACAAATACCGATATGCGCATTGCTCAGTCCTTTTACCTGTAAAATATCCTGGTTCGCCCACTGGCGGATACTTTTGGGTTGCGCGGCAGCGGAAGTACCGATCAGCAGGGCAGCCATCCATAGATATGATCTCATAGGATCAAGATACTGCTTTAAACAGAAAAAACCTTCCCGTTGGTAACAGGAAGGTTCTTATAATGAGTGTTTGTTTACGGATATCAGGTCGTGAAATACTTGGTGAGGCCGGGTTTCGCGTAAGCATAGTTACCGCTTGCATCGGGCAGTACCGGCGGCGGCGCGTCAAATGCATATTTCGCGGGCTGCAGGCTCAGACCGGAAGCCAGGGCTTTTTCAAAGCTGATGCTCTGGCCGGAGTACGTGGCGAGACGACCGATGATAGCCGTCAGCGTAGTTTCCGCAGCACGTTTGGCATCTTCGAATTTGTAATCCCCCTTCGCGATGGCTTCAAACAGTTCATCGTGTTCGGCTTGGTACGGCTGGTTTTCTTTTGCCCTGTCGAATTGATACACCACATTGCCTTTATGATCGAGGATCGTTCCGCGGCCGCAGATCACGCGGCCTTTGGTACCCACCAGCTCTTCATCCACGTGGCTTACGGAATCTTTCCAGTGGCGGCACTGGCTGTTCATCACTACCCCATCCGCATAGCGGTATTCTACGAAGTGGTGATCATAGATCTCTCCATACTCTTTGCCGGTACGGATCGCGCGGCCACCCATGCCTACGGCACTTACCGGCACAGCGCCTTTATACCAGTTCCCTACGTCGATATTGTGAATGTGCTGTTCTACGATATGATCACCGCAAAGCCAGTTGAAGTAATACCAGTTCCGCATCTGGTATTCCATTTCGGTATACTCAGGCTTGCGTTCTTTCACCCAAAGGGCGCCCTGGTTCCACCAGACCTGGATGGAGGTAATATCTCCGATCGCGCCGTCCTGTATACGTTTGTAGAGTTCGCGATAAGAGTTTTGATAGCGGCGTTGCAGACCTACCACTACGTTGAGTTTCTTCGCTTTCGCCTGTTCTGCGGCAGCGAGCACTTTGGCAATGCCGGCGGGGTCTGTGGCCACGGGTTTTTCCATGAACACATGCTTGCCCTGGCGGATGGCCTCTTCGAAGTGAATGGGACGGAAACCCGGAGGAGTAGCCAGGATCACCACATCTGCCTTCGCAATCGCCTGTTTGTACGCATCAAAGCCAACATACTTGTGAGCGTCCTTTACCTTGATACGGTCAGGCGTTTCCTTCATCTGTTCGGTGATGTTGTTAAAGCTCTCATCCAGCCGGTCGCGGAAAGCATCCGCCATCGCTACGAGCTGAACATTCTGCTTAGTGCGCAACGCTTGTGTGGCCGCACCGGTTCCCCGGCCGCCGCAACCGATCAGCGCTATTTTAATAGTGCCGGGCGCACCGGAAAAATAGTTTGCCTGTGACAAGATGGGCGCCGCCAGAAGGCCTCCCGCCAGTAAGGAGGAGTTTTTTACAAAGTCTCTGCGACTCTGGTCGTGGAATGATGATGATTTTTCCTTTTCCATGATGGGTATTTTACGGGACCTTGGTTCCGAGGTGATTTGATATAAAAAGACAATTAGCTCTCAGAAATTACGATATCCATTTCACAAATCCATGTCTGTCTGCCGTTTTAACAAACCGGCTTACCGGGCGCCAATGAATTTATCCACCACCTCCGCGAAGAACTTTTCCGCTTCCTCTTTGGTGGGTTGCTTCACCGGGCGGATGATCCGGAACCCGATGAACGGAGCGTCCGCATTCCACCATTTGCTCCGCGGGATCTGCGGATCGCGGTAGTTCCAGGACTCTTCGGATTTCAGGCGGGAGGCGCTTCTCGCGTCTACGGCATGATCCATATAATGTCCGCCTTTGATCGTCCGCGGTGTTTTGGCCACCGGTTTATTCCAGGGATTAGCGGCGTCCGCTTTGGTATAGCCGTTCGGATCATATTGATCCAGCGTCCATTCGGCTACGTTGCCGAGCATATCATACAAACCCCAGGCATTGGGTTTTAGTCCTCCCACCTTGTGATATACTTCTTCGCTGTTCGCTTTCGTCCATGCGTATTCTTTCAATTGTGTGCTGTCTGTTCCGAAAGGCCAGGGGGAGGAAGCTCCCGCGCGGCAAGCATATTCCCATTCCGCTTCGGTGGGCAGGCGGAAAAACACACCGGTTCTTTTATATAGCCAGCGACAGTACATCAACGCTCCGTACTGGCTCATGCTGTTGGCAGGATATCCGTCGCTTTTGCCCATGCCCAATGTCAGATCGATGTAGGGCGGGCTCGGCCGCGTCATGCCGTCCGGCAGCGGCGCTTTGTCTTTATCCGCATCTGCATACACATCAAACTGGTCGAAAGTCACTTCATAAGCACCCATCCAGAATGCATCAATCTTTACTTTCTTCTGCGGTCCTTCATCCGCTTTACGGCCCACTTCATTGGCGGGACTTCCAAGCATGAACTCCCCTGCTTTCACAGGAACCATTTTGATAACCACATCAGACCCGGGGATCTTCTGTTCGTAAGCGGTGAACGGCTCATTGTTCTGAGCAAACGCTGCACTGGTCAACATTCCTCCTAGCAACAAAGCCACTGATTTCTTTCTCATCTGTAAACGTGCTAAAATATTAGGCGTGTGAATTTATCAATTCTGACGGTTGAATACAATAATTTTTTTATGAACGTCAAAAAATGGGTAAGAACGTTGTATACTTTGATAAAATATGAGCAATCCTGTTCTTTTTTATCAAATTTCTCGGTTTTGCATGGAAAAGCTATTAAATTTCGCTTCTCAATTAAAATCCGGTTATGGAAAGACGAAAATTCCTCCAACAAGGTACCCTCGCGGGCATTTCAGCCCTCTCCTTCAGCGGCTTTTCCGCTTCTGCAAAGCCCTCAGATACTGCTCCCGCAAAAGCAGAAAAGATGTTTAACCTGGACTATGCCCCGCATGCCGGGATGTTCAAGAACAGCGCCGGTGACGACTTCCTCGACCAGATACGCTTCATGCACGACCAGGGCTTCCGCTCCATTGAAGACAACGGGATGCTGGGCCGGGATACTTCCCTGCAGAACAGGATCGGGGAACTCCTTGCCAAACTGAATATGCGGATGGGCGTATTCGTGATAGACGGCGGAGATAACTGGAAGATCTCCCTCACCACCGGAAAAAAAGAATTCCTCGACGTATTCCTCAAAACCTGCGAACGCTCCGTGGAACTGGCCAAACGTATCAACGCAAAATGGGCCACCGCAGTGCCGGGCTTCTTTGAAAGAAAGCTGCCGATCGGTATCCAGACGGGGAATGTAATAGACGCGCTGCGCCGGGGCTCAGAGATACTCGAGAAAGGCGGCCTCACGATGGTGCTGGAACCGCTGAGCGACACACCCGAACTGTTCCTGCGCACCTCCGATCAGACCTACGCGATCTGCCGCGCCGTGAACAGTCCTTCCTGCAAGATCCTTTTCGATATTTACCATATGCAGCGCAACGAAGGACATATCATTTCCAACATCGACGCCTGCTGGAGCGAGATCGGGTACGTACAGATCGGGGATAACCCCGGGCGCAAAGAACCCGGTACCGGTGAAGTGAATTATAAGAGCATCTTCAAACACTTGTACAATAAGGGTTACAAGGGCGTTCTGGGCATGGAGCACGGAAATTCAAAACCCGGCAAAGAGGGGGAATTGGCTGTGATCAAGGCTTATAGGGATGCGGATAGTTTTCTTTGAGTAAATGATATTATGAAGAAGGCGCATCATAAAAATGCGTCTTCTTTTACTTCTTCAACAACCCCTCCAGCCAATTCACACACAACCCCGGCCAGGTATTCAGCACCGGGTCTTTCGGCGCCATCCCGAAACCGTGGCCACCGTGGTCATACACATGCATGGTGGCGGGAACGTTGTGTTTCTTTAGTGCAGCGTAAAAAGCAAGGCTATTCTCAATGGGAACGCCCTTATCGTCCGTGGCGTGAATTAACATGGTCGGCGGTGTTTCTGCGGTCACACGGTTTTCGGTGGACAGGGAGTCCAGCATTGTTTGCGCTGCATTTAGTCCCAGCAGCATCGTAGCGCTTCCGCGATGGCTGTATGGCGCTGAAAAGCTGATCACCGGGTACACCAGCACGGCAAACGCGGGGCGCGTGCTCCATTTTTCCAGTTCATTCTTCGCCTGCGGATTGCCGGGAAGAATCATGGTAGCGAGTGTAGAGGCCAGGTGCCCTCCTGCTGAAAAGCCCATCACGCCGATCTTTGCGGGGTCCAGGCCCCAGGAAGCGGCTTTCGATTTTACCATGCGCATGGCGAGGGTCACATCATTGTATTGTGCAGGATAACGAGCGCCTTTCTGCTCCCCGTCGTTCAGCCGGTAATGCAGTACAATGGCGTCAAATCCCTGTGCGGTGAAATAATTGGCGATATCTTTTCCTTCGTGACCAGTGGCAAGGTGCGTGTATCCGCCACCCGGACAGATCAATATGGCAGCGCCGTTCTTTTTCCCGGCGGCAGCCGTATAGTGGTCGATATGCGGAACATCCTCCACCTTCTGGCCTCCTCCTATTTTGAGGTCTTTCTGACCGGGGTAGAGATCGATCCTTTCCTGTGCAGTAGCGGTGATAGCGGTGAACATAAGCATTACGGCGACAAGGCTGTTTTTCATTGTGGTGATATTGAACGGTGGATTAATGATGCGTGGCGCGGCGTTTGATCATCCCGCCACGGGTATCGTTGATATTGTGTTGCACAATAAACGCTTTTTCATCGATCTTTTCAATCTCGTCAATGATCTTGTGTACTTCCAGTCTTGTTACCACCGTATACACGATCTCGATCTCATTGTCCACCTCTCCTCTTTTACCATATCCGCTTTTGCCTTTGAAAACGGTGACGCCTTTACGGAGTTTGAGGGTGAGGGTTTTGCGGATTAGTTCGCTTTCTCCTGAAATAATGGTCAGCGCAATATATTCTTCAAAACCCTGGATCACGAAGTCCACCGTTTTGGAAGCGGAAAGATAGGTGAGCATCGCGTACAATGCTGTTTCCACGTTGATCAGCACCGCGGCTACGGAAAAGATCACCACGTTAAAATACATGATCACCTCACCAACGGACAACACTGTTTTACGGTTGATATACAATGCCAGCACCTCCGTACCATCGAGCACTGCGCCGCCACGGATGCTCATGCCGATGCCTGCGCCCAGGAAGAAGCCTCCGAAGATCGCGATCAGCAGCTTGTCGTCCGTGATGGCCGGCACTTTGAGAAAAACAAGGCAGGTGGCCAGCCCCACGATGGCGGCGATCGTTTTAACCGTAAATGCTTTAGACAGTTGTTTGTAGGCCAGCAGGATAAATGGTATGTTGATCACGATCAGCAATACCGAGATAGACCAGCCGGAGAGACGATTTGCTAACAGTGATATACCTGTTACTCCACCATCGAGAAAGCCGTTCGGCAGGAGGAACCCTTCCAGCCCCACAGCCGCCAGCATCACCCCGATAGCGATCAGCACCGCATCCTGTGCATTCTGGATAAGGCTTAAACGTGCGATCCTGGCTTTGCGTGGTTTACTCATGGCATCGGTTTATTAACATCTACATCCTTTCCTGACTCCGCAACCAGCGCTCGGGGATCTCGTTGTTGCTCGCCAGCAGATAGTCGCTGTAAGCGCAAGGAACAAATTCCTTGTCCGGCAACTGCATCCACCACCGCCCGGTCTTCTTGCTCTTCAGAAAAATGTTATCTATATCGGTGAAGGCTATATGAAATTCAAGGAAGGATTCCCGCTCGTTCAGCTGGGCTTCACGATGTTTCACGGAACGCCCGTCCATAAAGTACCACAGCATTTGTGCGATCTGTTTGGCCGTGAGGCCGTCTTTGTCTTTTTCCGGCTGGTATCCGTAAATGCCGTAGCTGCTGAGCTGGGCGCTCATGCCGGCATAGCGGGAGATGGCACAGGCTTCTTCTCCGCTGAATCCGTTCGGGGAAAGGGTGTTGGCGGGAGCGTCGGTATGTTTGATCATGTTGATGTCCACACTGAAAAGATCGGTATTCCGCAGTACCGGCTCGATCTCTTCGATATTCTCCCGCACTTTACCAAGGCGGTAACAATCGAACCGAAGCTTGTCGAGCGTTTCGAGCATCCTTGGCTGCACATAATAACTCTGGAAGCCGATGTGGTTATAGTGCCGGATATAATTGGGCTGTTCCATGAACATATCGAGGAGGAAGCGCTCCGAGCGGAGGGGAGAGGTTTCCTGCAGGTCTATCAGCGCATCGGCAACGGTGGCTTCGATAATATATTTTTTAGAGGCGTAGGCCTGGTATTGTGCGTAGGTAAGATCGTGGGAGCCACCCAGCAGGATCACTGTTTTTCCGGCATCGATCAGTTCGGTGACCACGCTCTTGCAGGCAGCATATGCATCGGTGAGGGAGCGGCCGGGCAGGAGATTGCCGGCATCGGCCAGCACCATGTCTTTATGCCACTGGTACAACCTGTAAAACTCGCGGCGGATCGCATCCGGCGCAGCACTTCCTCCTGCGGGAGCGCCGTTTCCGCGCTCTTCCCCAACACCCAGCAACACGATATGCGCGGCATCGAGATCCGGAATGTGATCTTCTTCATAAGCATCTATCAACTGCCCGATCTGCAGATGGTCATATTCTTCATCGTCGTGTAATTGCATTTTGGATACGGGTGCCAGATAATCTTGCAGATTGGAAAAGTCTATCATCACAACAGATTTGTTTGCCCGCAAACCTACAACAAGAATTTCAGAAAATGAGAAGTGCGTTCCGTAAGCGGTTACCTTGCGCTCCGGTGTAATTTCTTTTGACTCACAACAAGATGGATGACGGACTCGCAGCAAAGATCAGGGCAGGAGAATAGCACTACCGTACAGGGATAATGAAACAGGTCTTAGTTTTTATGGATGATGAACTCAAATGCTTTGGGCGTTTTACGGAAAAACGCACGTTCCAGCACCCGGCGCTTGCTACTCACGCGGTGCTTGTTGCAGTCCGCAACCTCGGTGGCACTGGTCAGGTATTCCATGGTTTCAACCAACGACAACATATCGCTGATCTGCTTCACTTCATA
>OFIS01000781.1_pt1 | contig 12047 bp, 8 predicted proteins | sample 1775071 | NCBI WGS metagenome assembly OFIS01 (sample SAMN08195774, study PRJEB24354) | sludge metagenome | isolation source: sludge from phenol fed wastewater aerobic bioreactor C | place: India: Nagpur | collected 2016-09-17 | reverse complement strand
ATAGAGGCTCGGGCTATGCCGGTGCGTGACCATCCCGAAAGGCACGGCCGCCATGGCGAAGAAATCCGACAACCCTTACGTCGTGCAGCCCGTGATGAAGGCGCTGAAGGTGCTGGAGCTGGTCGCCCGCCACGGCCACGAGATCGCGCTCACCGCCGTCAGCAAGGAGCTCAAGATCCCGAAGACGACGACGTTCCGCTATCTGCAAACTCTGACCGCCGCCGGCTTCCTCGACCACAACCGCGCGACCGATCGCTACAATCTCGGCCCGCAATTGCGCTCGATCGCCCGCGCCGATGCCAGCGTGAGCAAGGTCCGGGAGCTCGCCCGCCCGGCGATGATCGAATTGATGCAGGAGATCAACGAGACCGTGAACCTCGCGGTCAAAGGCAACGGCACCGTCGTCTATATCGACCTGATCGAGGCGTCGCTGCGCACCAACCATTTCGTCGCCGACACCAGGGAAAAGGGCCAGTCGCTCGCGATCAAGCTCGATTCTCGCGCCGTCGAGGGCTTGCCGGAGCCCCGGCCATGGCGCGAGATTTTCGTCTATGGCTCCGAGGTCGAGGGCGTGCATCTGCGCTTCGGCCCGGTGGCGCGCGGCGGCCTGCGCTGGTCGGATCGCGCGCAGGACTACCGCACCGAGGTGCTCGGCCTGGTCAAGGCGCAGCAGGTCAAGAATGCCGTCATCGTGCCGGTAGGGGCCAAGGGCGGTTTCTTCCCCAAGCGCCTGCCCGTGGGCGGCAGCCGCGACGCCGTGTTCGAGGCGGGCACCTCCGCCTACAAGAATTTCGTTTCGAGCCTGCTCTCGATCACCGACAATATCGGTCTCGAAGGGGTGATCCCTCCGGCAGGCGTTGTCCGGCGCGATCAGGACGATCCCTATTTCGTCGTCGCCGCCGACAAGGGCACGGCGACGTTCTCCGACACCGCCAACGCCATCAGCGAAGGCCACGGCTTCTGGCTGGACGACGCGTTTGCCAGTGGCGGTTCCGCCGGCTACGACCACAAGAAGATGGGCATCACCGCCAAGGGCGCTTGGGAAGCGGTGAAGCGGCATTTCCGCGAGATGAACCGCGACATCCAGACGTCGCCCTTTACAGTCGTCGGCGTCGGCGACATGTCGGGCGACGTGTTCGGCAACGGTATGCTGTTGTCGCCGCAGACCAGGCTCATCGCCGCTTTCGACCACCGCGACATCTTCATCGATCCCGAGCCGGATGCCGCTGCGTCGCTGGCGGAACGCCAGCGCATGTTCGCGCTGCCGCGTTCCTCCTGGCAGGACTACGACAAGTCGAAACTGTCCGAAGGCGGCGTGGTCGTCTCGCGCAACCAGAAGTCGATCACACTGCCTCAGGCGGCGGCGGCCGCGATTGGCCTCGCCAAGACGACGGCAACCCCCGTCGAAATCATGAGTGCCATCCTCAAGGCGCCGGTCGACCTGCTCTGGTTCGGCGGCATCGGCACCTATTTGCGGGCGTCCGGCGAGACCAATGCCGATGTAGGGGACCGGGCCAACGACGCCATTCGCATCACCGCGCTCGATGTTCGCGCCAAGGTGATCGGCGAGGGTGCCAATCTGGGCGTCACGCAGCGGGCTCGCATCGAGTTCGGATTGAGCGGCGGGCGCTGCAATTCCGACGCCATAGACAATTCCGGCGGCGTGAACTGCTCGGACGTCGAGGTCAACATCAAGATCGCGCTGGCCTCCGCGATGCGCAAAGGCTCGCTATCGCGCCCGGCGCGCAACAAGCTGCTGGCGGAAATGACGGACGAGGTCTCCAGTCTGGTCCTGGCCAACAACTACGAGCAGACGCTCGCCCTGTCGGTTGCGCGCAAGCGCGGCCTCGCCGACATCGCGCACCAGGCGCGCTTCATGGCCGCGCTGGAGGGACGGGGGCTTCTAGACCGAACGGTCGAGACCTTGCCGTCGCCGGCCGCGCTCGCCGACCGTGAGGCGCGGGGCGAGCCTCTCACCAGGGCCGAACTCGGCGTGCTGCTCGCCTATGCGAAGATCGTGCTCTTCTCCGACATCGTCGCCAGCGACGTGCCGGATGAATCGCATTTCGATCGCGACCTCATGGGGTATTTCCCGGACCGGATGGCGAAGAAATACGCGGCTGAAATCCATGGTCATCGGTTGCGCCGCGAGATCATCGCCCGCGTCGTTGCCAACGACCTCGTCAATCGGGGTGGGCCGTCCTTCGTCAACCGCCTGCAGGAGGCGACCGGAAGAAGCGCCGCCGATGTCGTGCGCGCCTTCACTGTCGTGCGGGACGGCTTTGGCCTGTCGGCGCTCTATCGCGAGATCGATGCGCTCGACAATCATATCGACGGGCAGGTGCAACTCGACCTCTACCAGGCGGTCAGCCGGCTGATCTACATGACCAGCGGCTGGTATCTGAAGAACGATACCGGCAGCGCGGCGCTCGACCAGCGCATCGCCGAGTTGCAGGAGGCACGCAAGGCGCTCGAGCCCAAGCTTACCTCGCTGCTGCCGGCCTTCTCGCGCGAACGGATCGAGGAACGGCGCCATGGCCTGTTTAAGGGCGGCGCGCCCGAGAAGCTGGCCGAACAGCTTGCGGTGGCCGATGTCGGCGAACTGATACCCGACATCGCGCTGACCGCCCGCATGGCCGAGGCCGATATCGTGACGGCCGCCAAGGCATTCTTCGCCGTTAGCGATGCCTTCCGCATCCCCCGCGTCGAGGACGCCGCGCGCTCGATCACGCCTCCGGACTACTACGACCAGCTCGCCCTCTCGCGCGCCACCGACACGATCGGCGCGGCGCGGCGCGGCATCGCGGTGGCGGCGCTGGCCAGCCATGGCAAGGCGGCCGATCCGGTGGCGGCCTGGCTCGAAGCCGGCGGCGAGCGGGTGGCCCGCATTCGCGAGCGCCTGCAGGCTTTGACCGAGGGTGGGGACATAACCGTGTCGCGGCTTTCGGTGGCGTCGGGGCTGATGAGCGATCTGACCGGGATATAGGCTTGGCGAGTTGTTCCTCGCCCTCATTCCGGCGGGGCGGGGAACCGAGACTCGGCGGCGCCCGGACGATGTTCAATTGCGTCGCTACAAGAAAACATGCAGACATGGCGCGGGCCGCGAGACGGCGCGGACGATGCTGGAGGGAACATGGCCGTAGAAACAGTGCAGCGTGCCTCCGGACGCGGCATTTGGGGCTGGATGTTCTTCGATTGGGCGGCGCAGCCGTTCTTCACGGTTGTCACCACCTTCATTTTCGGACCGTATTTCGTTTCCCGCATGGCACCAAACCCCGATACGGGGCAGGCGGCCTGGGGCTACGGCATCGCGGCGGCAGGACTTGTCATCGCCGTTCTCTCGCCGGTACTCGGCTCGATCGCCGACCAGACCGGGCCGAGAAAGCCATGGATCGCCTTCTTCGCGGCGATCAAGATCATCAGTCTATGCCTGCTGTGGCTCGCCGCCCCTGGCTCCAACCTTTTCCTGGTCGTCTTCCTGTTTTCATGCGCGTCGGTGGCGGCTGAATTCTCCACAGTATTCAACGATTCGATGATGCCGCGCCTGGTGCCGAAGAGCGAGATAGGCCGCATTTCGAACGTCGCCTGGGGGCTCGGCTATCTCGGCGGCATGATCGCGCTGATCTTCGTCGTCGCCATGCTCGCCGGCTCGCCGCAGACCGGCAAGACGATCGTCGGCCTCGACCCGCTATTCGGCCTTGACCCGAAGCTCGGCCAGGATGCGCGCGCCACGGGGCCGCTGTCGGCTGCCTGGTACTTCTTGTTCATCCTGCCGATGTTCTTCTTCACGCCGGACGCGGTGAAGGGCATTCCGATCGGGCCGGCGGTGCGTGAGGGGTTGTCGGAACTGAAGTTCACGCTCGGCGAAGTGCGCAAGCGCGTCGGCATCTTCCGTTTCCTCATTGCTCGCATGATCTACCAGGACGGGGTCAACGCCCTGCTGGCGTTGGGCGGCACTTTCGCCGCGGCGATGTTCCACTGGTCGATCACCGAGATCGGCATGTTTGGCATCATCCTCAACGTCGTCGCCATCTTCGGCTGCTGGATCGCGGCCAGGCTGGATACGGCGATGGGGTCGAAGGTGGTGGTGATGATCGCCTTGACGATGCTGTCGATCGCAACCCTGGGCATCATCTCGACCGGGCCGGGTTACACGCTGTTCGGCGTGCTGCAACTGTCGACCGAGAGCACCGGTGGCCTTTTCGGCACCGCGGCGGAAAAGGCATATATACTCTACGGCCTTTTGATCGGCCTCGCCTTCGGTCCGGTACAGGCGTCCTCGCGTTCCTATATGGCGCGCAGCGTCACTGCGGCGGAGTCCGGCCGGTATTTCGGCATCTATGCGTTGGCCGGGCGGGCGACCAGTTTCCTGGCGCCGTTCATGGTCGCCACCGTCACCCTCGCCAGCGGCTCGTCGCGGCTCGGCATGTCGGTGATCATCCTGTTCCTTGCCATAGGCATGGCGATCCTGATCGGCACGCCCTATCCGGCGGACAAACCGAAAGAGTGATCTGTCCTTCCCGTTCGGGAAGGTAGCCAATCAGCTAGTGGCGGAAATGCCGGACGCCGGTGAACACCATGGCGATGCCATGCGCGTCGGCGGCGGCGATCACCTCATCGTCGCGCATCGAGCCGCCCGGCTGGATGACGGCGGTGGCGCCGGCTTCGATCGCCGAGAGCAGGCCGTCGGCGAAGGGGAAGAACGCATCGGAGGCGACGACCGAGCCCTTGGTCAGCGGCTCGGAGAGACCGGCCGCTGCCGCCGCATCCAGCGCCTTGCGGGCGGCGATGCGCGAGGAGTCGACGCGGCTCATCTGGCCGGCGCCGATGCCGACCGTGGCGCCATTCCGGACATAGACTATGGCGTTCGACTTCACGTGCTTGGCCACGCGGAAGGCGAATTTGAGATCGGCCATTTCGGCTGGCGTCGGCGCACGCTTCGTGACCACTTTCAATTCGAGATCGTCGACCACCGCGTTGTCGCGGTTCTGCACCAGAAGGCCGCCGGCGACGGATTTCACCATGGTGCCCGTGGCGCGCGGATCCGGCAGCCCGCCAGTGACCAGCAGGCGCAGGTTCTTCTTCGCCGCGACGATCGCTGTGGCTTCATCCGATGCCTCGGGGGCGATGATGACCTCGGTGAAGGTCTTGACGATCTCTTCGGCCGCCTCGGCGTCGAGGACACGGTTCATCGCCACGATGCCGCCGAAGGCCGATACCGGATCGCAAGCGAGCGCCTTGAGATAGGCTTCCTTCAGCGACGCGCCTTCGGCGACACCGCAAGGATTGGCATGCTTGATGATGGCGACGGCGGCGCCGCCTGCCGGGTCGAACTCGCCGGCCAGTTCGAAGGCTGCGTCGGTGTCGTTGATGTTGTTGTAGGAGAGCTGCTTGCCCTGCAGCTGCCGCGCCGTGGCGACGCCTGGCCGCTTTTCGCCGGTGACATAGAAGCCGGCGCCCTGATGCGGATTCTCGCCATAGCGCATCACCTGGTCCAGCTTGCCGCCGAAGGCGCGCCATGTCGGATGCTCGACCTCGAGCGTCTCCGCGAACCAGTCGGAAATTGCCGCGTCATAGGTGGCGGTGCGGGCAAAGGCCTTGGCCGCGAGCTTCTTGCGGAAGTCGAGCGAGAGCGAGCCGATGTTCATCTCGAGCGCGTTCTGCACCGCCGCGTAGTCGGATGGATCGGTGACGATGGCGACATAGGCATGGTTCTTGGCCGAGGCGCGGATCATCGCCGGACCGCCGATGTCGATGTTCTCGACGATCGCCGCGTAATCGGCGCCGGAACGGCGGACGTCCTCGAACGGATAGAGGTTGACCACGACGAGGTCGATCGGCTCGATGCCGTGATCATGCATTGCCGTGGCATGCTCGGGGTCGTCGCGCACGCCGAGCAGCGCGCCGTGCACGGACGGGTGCAGCGTCTTGACCCGCCCATCCATGATCTCGGGAAAGCCGGTCAGGTCGGAGACGTCGCGCACCGCCAGGCCGGCGGCCGCGATGGCCTTTGCCGTGCCGCCCGTGGATACGAGCTCGACGCCGGCCGCCGCCAGCGCCTTGGCGAGGTCGATGAGGCCTGTCTTGTCGAAGACCGAAAGCAGCGCGCGGCGGACCGGAACGAGGTCGGGCGCGGGAATGTTCTTGGCGGCGACGGCCATGAGCTGGCTGCCTTTCACGGCTGGTGTGACGGAAGCCCGCGCCGTAGCACATGAGGCCCGGAAATCAAGCGCCGCGCGCCGTCATGGCACCGAAAGCCATCGTGCGTGCCAGCAGATGGCGTCCTTCGCGAAAAAGTGAAGGCCTGTCACGCGGGGTTTCGTCGTTTCCTGCAATAAAACGAAATGGGATCAACCCGGAGCCGCAATCGCAGGAGAGCGAACCATGGCATTTGTCCGCATAGGTCGGTTCAAGGCGTTGCCTGACAAGACCGACGAGTTGAGGGCGATCTATGAGCTGGAGGCCATTCCGGCCATTCGCGCTGCGAAAGGCAATGTCAGCGCGGTCCTGCTGCAGGACCACGAGGAACGCCTTTCATTCATGGCCATAACGATCTGGAGCAGCGTCGAGGACGCCGAGCGCTATGATCGCAGTGGCCAGGCGTCAGCGATGGTCGACAAGATCCGCTTCGCTTTTGCCGGGCCGCCGGTGCTGAACACCTACGACGCGTTCGGTCTCACCAGATGACCGGTCGCCGGCAACCTCTGCATAGCCCTGGCGAGGCAGGGCGGGTCAGCCCTGCTCGGAAGGGCCGGCGATTGTGGTGCGCGTCAGCTGCCAATGCACCTCGCCCACTTCGGATGCCTTGAAGGCAAGGACGATCTGACGCGTGCGACGAGGACCGCCGAGGCCGGCGAAGTAGATCGATTCCTCGACTTCGGGCACCACTTCCGTTGCCGTGAACACCCAGGTGTCGGCATGGGGCGCCATCAGGACCAGTCGATCATGCTCGTCGAGCAGCAGGTTGATGTCGGGATGGATATGAAAGCGCACGGCCACGAAGTCTCGCCCGCTGTTGCGGGCGGGCGCGCCGCCCGGGCGCTGGAATTTGTCGCGGCCCGCCAGCACATTGCCATCCGTGGACAGTTTCAGTTCGCGCTCGTGCAGGAAGCCGAAGCGCGCGACGTAGCCGTCGTGGCGGGCGACAAAGCCCTGGGTGCCCTTTTGGTCGATGCGTTTGCACTGCACGTGCTGCGGCCCCCCGATAAGGGGCGAGCCGAGCAGGTCGTTGATCCGCAGCGAATGGCTGAAGCGGGCGGAGGACGTGTCGTTGATGGTCGCTGTCGAATGCGCTGCCGTGGCCCGGGCCAGCGGCCGGAACTCCGCGGCGCCGTAAGTGTCTATGCCGGCGTTGACAATATAGTGCTGGCGGCCCGACGACATTTCGAAAGCCAGGCAGCCTGCATGCGCGGCATTGGACAGGTCGACGGGCGGTGGTGGTCCGGTGTCGGCGATCACCGTCACGCCGCCCATGCACAGCCGTTCATAGCCTGAATGCGGGGCGTGCAGCAGCGGCGCGCCGGCGGTATCATCGTGATGCAGGACCGAAGCGACGCGATCATGGATCGTTGCGCCCATGCCGTTGAAGCGGGCGAGGCTGCCATCCTGATGGCGGAAGAAGCGCAGCGCCGGCAGCATCCGATCGATGGCGCCGATCAGCGCCTGTGGCGGCGCCTCCGCCTGGTTTGCATAGGTCTGGCGCAAGGGCAGGAGATCGGCGAGGATTTCCAGGACAGCCATCGGATTGCGCGAGATGTGGCCGCCGTCCGGCAGGATCTGCCGGTCGAGTTCTTCGGCGAGATTGCGGGTGGCGTTGCGCAGCGCCGAGGCGGGCGCCGGCAGCGACAAGGCCGCGAAGGCGAGCGCAATGCGCGCGCGCAGCCGGTCCTTGCCATCCGGCATCTCCCGCGCCATCGATCTGAGATAGCGGATCTGCATGGCGAGCGACTTCAGGAACGCGCGATAGAACGGAAACTCCGCGCCCTGCAGCACCACGGATGAGTGCTGCAGCCAGGCGATGATGCGCTTGGCGGTCGTGCCCGGCTCCCAGGCCACGCCGGAAATATGGCTGCCGTGCATGGTGATCCAGTCGGAGACCAGGGCTCGCGCGTTCGCGGCGGCAAGCTCGGTCCCGGCTGCGCGCATGTGGCGCAGCCAGCGGAAACCGTGCAGCGTCCGCTGCCAGCCATAGTTGGGGACGTCGAGCTGGAACGGCGACTTGCCGCCGGTCTCGACCATGTGCCCCGAAAGCGGGAAGCGGCCATAGTAGATTTCGAGCGCGATCTGCGTGTCGGCCAGGCGCAGGTCGGGCGGAGCGATAAGGACGCGTTCAGGTGTGCGGCCCGAATAGCGCCAGCGATAGATCGGCCCGGCGCGCAAGCGCCGACGCGTCTTGCGCCAGAACTCGCGCACGACAAGCGTCCACAGACGCGTGGTGTTGCCGGCTGCGATCGCCAAACCCTTCCTGCCCCTTTCTGAACCGGCCAAGACTATGTGATTCAACAAGTCGTGCGAAGGCAAAATTCTGCTCGCACCACAGTCTTCACCTGGTTTTGTGCAGGGTAATCCCAGAAAAGGTCAACAGTATTGCGGCATTCCAGGCCAGCGCATGGTCCCGAAAGCAGAGAGGGTTTTTCTTCGCTGACCTTCGATCCAGAATGAAACATGCGCGAAATCAAGGCGCCGCGATCATCGTACGCCTCCGGGCGGCTACGCGGTGTCGCAAAGGATCTGGCCGGCCGGATACCGCGAAGCGCTCAGGCGCCCCTGCTTGGCGTGGGATCCGGGAGTTCGGCTCGGGTCTGATGGGAGAAGCTACAGGCCGGCTTCACGACCGGAGCGCCGCGACGACAGCGGCGGTCCGTCAGCGATAAACCGCGGGTCTCGGCTCAGAACTTGTAGGACACACCGATGCGAACGGCGTTCTCGGTGATGCGATGGGTGTAGTTCCAATTGCTATCGGTAACCCGAGTCCAATCCGTGAATTTACCAAAATCCGCGTATCGATATTCGATCCTGGCTATCCAATTTGGTGCAAAGGCGTGCTCAAGCCCCGCACCGATGGTCCATCCTGCGCGCACGGTGGAAAAGCTGTCTTCGCCGGCCCTATCCTCATACCTGGTCTTGATGTCGGCAACCGCCAGACCGCCGGTCAGATAGAGCAGATTATTGTCGAAAGCATAGCCTACTCGAGCACGCAGAGATCCCTGCGCATCGATCTTGGCGTGCATCCAACCGTCAAACGTTCCGCTCTTCATACCGGAAAGCTCGATATCGCCTTCCGCGCCCAGAACCCAATTGTCTATCTGGTGATTGTAGCCGAAATAAATGCCGCCGAGCGCCCCGTTCAGGGAGAACCTGTCATCCAGATCGCTGGAGCCATTGGTTCTATTCTCATCGGTGACCCTATCGCTTCCCCAACCGTAACCGACCTGCAGGCCGACATAGCCGCCGGTCCACACGAAGCCGGCCGGGGGCTCCGCGGAAATCGCATCCGCAGCGAAGGCCGAAGACCCCAGGGTAAGAAAAACCGCAGTAGAAAGAAGAAGCTTTTTCATGGAACCCACCCGACCCGAAGATGGATAGATACACGGCTTTCCCGTTCCTGACTGTTACTTGCGGGTGACAGTAAGCTGAAATCCTGTACTTCCGCGGGCAGGATATGCCGGTTGTCCGCCAGGGTCTCCGTTCGGTGCTCGGGTCGTCGGAATCCTGCCGCCCCGCGATCGTATCCGCATTGGCTCGACCCTGGTTACCCCGCGCGCCGCATGCGGGCAGCGAAGAAGCCATCCAGTCCCGAAATGCCGGGCGCGCCAAGCCGCATGTCAGCGGGCGTGGTGCGCAGGGTTCCCTGGGGCGTGAGGAAGGCATCGATGCCGGCGATCTCGCCCGGCAGGATCGGATCGTCGATCACGCCGGCCGTTTCGGCGAGAAAGGCGCGATGGAGATCCTCGCCTTCGAGCGGGTCGAGCGAGCAATTGGAAAAGACGATCCGTCCGCCGGGTTTCACAAGGCTGACAGCCCGGTCGAGCAGCCTGCGCTGCAACGCGGCCAGTTTCTCGACATCGGCGACGCTCTTCGTCCAGGGCACGTCGGGGTGACGGCGCACCGTGCCGGTGGAGGAGCATGGCGCATCGAGAAGCACCGCGTCGAAAAGCTCCGGTGGCTCGTACTCCAAGAGATCGGCCTGCACGATGTCGGCGGTAAGCCTGAGCCGTTCCAGGTTTTGCGCAAGCCGTGCCAGGCGGTTGCGGGAAGCATCCAACGCCGTGACACGGGCACCGGCCAGGATGAGCTGCGCGGTCTTGCCGCCGGGGGCGGCGCAGAGGTCGGCGACACGCAGACCCGCCACCGGCCCGAACAATTTGGCCGGCAGGCTGGCGGCCGCATCCTGGATCCACCATTCACCCTCGGCGAAGCCGGGCAGTTCGGTGACCGGTCCGGCAAGCCGTTCAACTCGCACCGAGCCGGTCGGCAACACGATGCCGCCGAGGCGGTCTGCCCACCCCTCCGAGTCGGTCTTTACCGAAAAGTCGACGGGCGCTTCGAGGCGATGCGCCGCCAGGATCTGCAGGGTCTTCTCCGCGCCATAGGCAGCCTTGAGCTGCGCGGCGAACCATTGCGGCGCCTCTTCCGTGCTCGCGAGGGTTGCCGGCAGCTCCTCGGCCTTGGCGCGCGCCATGGCGCGCAACACGCCGTTGACCAGCCCGGAAAACCGTACTGTGCGCGGATCGGATTTGGCATGCGTGACGGCAAGGTCGACCGCGGCGCTGTCGGGTGTGTCGAGGAACAATATCTGCGCCGCCGCCACATGCAGTATGTGCGACAGGGCGGTGGCGTTGGCGGGCAGGGGCTTCTCCAGCCGGCGGGCTAGCAGCGCTGCTATCGTCAGGCGGTAGCGCAGCGCCGTGACCAGTGTGGCGCGCACCAGCGCGCGGTCGCGCGGGTCGAGCGCCCTGTACTGCGGATGACCATGTTCATTGTCGGTCAGCCCGTCGAGCGGTGTATGCGCGTCGATGACGGCGGCCAGCAGCCGCGCCGCGGCCTTGCGCGCGGCAAGACCTGCGACCTCCGAAGACTGGCGATGAAGCGGCTTCATGGCGCCGACGTTCGTTCGAATGATTGGAAGACGGCGCGGATGAAATCGTCTTTGCTTCCTGCTGGGGAAGTCAGCATCAGGTACTCTTTCTCCACTTTGGTGAGATACTCGGAGATTTGCCTTGAAGTCGCGCCGTCGCAAACGAGATGCAAAACGCGCTGCAGGTAGCTGTCATACTCATCTTCGGGAAATGGAGGGAAATCAGTCTCACTTTTCGCGAAACTCCCCATCGGCAGTCCAATCGGATTCCAATGCCGGGCGCACAGTGCTCGCATTTCCTCCAAGCTGACAGATATCCTTCCTTGCGGTCGCAACATTCAGGACCACGGCCCCCTGGGGCCGGTCGGGTTGCGCCCCCACGGATTGGACTTGGGCTGACGCGGCTGTTCGGACGAGGAGTCCGGCGCACGATCCCACGGACCTGGCTGGCGAGGCTCCTCGGTTGGCGCCGCCGGTCGGGTGGCTCGTGCGCCGCCAGCGCCGGTCGGAGCCATCTCGCTCGCCAGCCGCTGCAAGGCCGCGATGCGGTTTTCCGTGCTGGGATGGGTGGAAAACAGATTGTCCATGCGCTCGCCGGAAAGCGGGTTGATGATAAAGAGGTGGGCCATCGCCGGATTGCGCTCGGCATCCGGGTTGGGGATGCGTTCGGCTCCCCGCGCGATCTTGTCAAGCGCGGAAGCCAGCCAGAGCGGATGCCCACAGATTTCCGCGCCGCGCCTGTCGGCCTCGTACTCGCGCGTCCGGCTGACCGCCATCTGCACGATCATGGCGGCGAAAGGCGCAACGATCATGGCCACCAGGACGCCGACGATGCCGAACGGGTTGTTGTTCTCGCGGCTGCCGCCAAGGAAGAAGGCGAAATTGCCGAGCATGGATATGGCACCGGCGAAGGTGGCGACGATCGTCATCGTCAATGTGTCGCGGTGCTGCACATGTGCGAGCTCGTGCG
>OFIS01000780.1_pt1 | contig 12060 bp, 13 predicted proteins | sample 1775071 | NCBI WGS metagenome assembly OFIS01 (sample SAMN08195774, study PRJEB24354) | sludge metagenome | isolation source: sludge from phenol fed wastewater aerobic bioreactor C | place: India: Nagpur | collected 2016-09-17 | reverse complement strand
CCGCAGCGGCGGCCTTGACCCGCTCGAGCCCCTCCAGCATCGCCAGCAGTTCCCGCGCCCCGTCCCCATCCGTGGCGCTCGGCCCGGCAGCGGCCACCCGCGCCAGCGACTGCACCAGCGCATGCACCTGCGCAGCGGTCGGAGCAGCAGCCCGGTTCGACATGCGTACGATACTGGCAGACCCCTCCGACAACACCCCGACAACGAGCATCGACCCCCCCGCTCGACAGCTCACGAACGGGCCGCAAGATCGTGGTCTCGACCGCCTTCGACCGTGGGATTGCCAGCTGGTCCTTGGACGGTCGGTCGGGTGCGTGGACCCGCGGACTGCGAGCAGCCTCCGGTGGCTCGACCGCAGTTCGGGTACGCCAGACTGGACAGGTGACCGAGCCCACCCTGCCGTTCGGCCTCGAGGCCGTCGACCCCGACCTGGTCGCGGCCCTGCAGGCAGGGCTCGACGAGGTCGAGAAGGCGTTGCGGGTCGCGGTGGAGTCGGACTACCCGTTCGTGACGGAGACCTCCCGTCACCTCGTCGACGCCGGCGGCAAACGGTTCCGCCCGTTGCTCGCACTCGCTGCCTCGCACTACGGCGACGCGGCCGCCTGGGGGAACGTGTCCGGTGCCGTGGTCGCCGAATTGACCCATCTCGCCACGCTCTACCACGACGACGTGATGGACGCCGCCGAGCTGCGCCGTGGCGCGGAGTCGGCGAACGCGAAATGGGGCAACACGGTCGCGATCCTCACCGGTGACTTCCTGTTCGCCCGGGCCGCGGACATCGCGGCCGACCTGGGGGCGGAGGTCGTACGGCTGCAAGCGCGTACCTTCGAAAGGCTCTGCACCGGGCAGATCCGCGAGACGGTCGGGCCGGAGTCCGGCGAGGACGCAGTCGCGCATCACCTCTCGGTACTCGCCGACAAGACGGGATCGCTCATCGCGGCGTCGGCCCGGATGGGCGCGATGACCTCCGGCGCACCGGCCGAGGTCGCCCGCGTGATGTCGGAGTACGGCGAACGGATCGGCGTGGCATTCCAGCTCTCCGACGACATCATCGACATCACCTCGGACGCGACCGAGTCGGGCAAGGTGCCAGGGACCGATCTGCGGGAGGGCGTACGCACCCTCCCGGTCCTGCTCGCCTTGGCCGGCACCGATCCCCATGAGGTACGGCTGCGCGAGCTGCTGCTCGCCTCGCTGGACGACGACGCCCGCCACGGCGAGGCGCTCGCGCTGCTGCGCCGTTCGCCCGCGATGAGCCACGCCCGGGACGAGGTCGGACGCTGGGCACAGGCGGCCCGCGAGCAGCTCGCCCCGCTCTCCGACCTGGTGCCCGGGCCGCAGGCCGAGGCGGCCACCCATGCACTGTCCTGCCTCTGCGACGCCGTCGTCACCCGCACCGCCTGAAGGGCAGTTTGCGCCCGTCGGCGGTATCGGTGTGAGGTTGTTGGATACGCCCGTCGGCGGTGTGAGGTTGCTGGCGGTCGGTGGGGGGGCGGGAGCGCTGGTAGGCTCGGCGGGCTCCCGGCGAGGCTGCGTCGGGTCCGGCGCGATCAGCTGCACCGGTGCCCGGCACGCGTGATCGACGTGGTCCGCGGTCTCCCGCGCCCACGGCGCGCCAGGAGCGGACGACCATGAGCCGTAACGAAGAACTCAGGAGCCAGCAGTGCCCGACGTCACCATCGAAGCCCAGCCGCGATCCGAGTTCGGCAAGGGCGCCGCGCGCCGGCTGCGCCGCTCCGGAGCGGTCCCGGCCGTCATCTACGGCGACGGCAACGACGTACGGCACGTGTCGCTGCCCGGTCACGACCTGATGCTGGCGCTGAAGAAGCCGAAGGTGACGCTGTCCGTGCAGCTCGCGGGCGGCTCGGTGACGGTGGCTCCGCGCCAGGTGCAGCGCGACCCGGTACGGCAGGTGATCGAGCACGTCGACCTGGTCGTGATCAGCGCCGCGGAGGCGCGCGAGCGCGCGGCCGAGGCACAGGCCCTGGTGCAGGCCGAGGCTGCCGCCGAGGAGGCCGGCCTCGACCCGGTCATGGTCGCCGAAGCGACGATCGCCGGCCTGGAGGCGGGACTCGACGCGGACGCCGCGATCGCACAGGCGCTCGAGCAGGTCGAGGAGGCCGACCGGGCGAACGCCGCGGCTGCTGCTGCCGCTGCAGCGGCCGAGGCGGCCGCCGAGGAGAGCGCTGCCGAGCAGGTTGCTGCGCCGGAAGCGCCCGCCGAGGGCTGAGGTCGTTGCGCCGGCTCGCCGCAGTCGCGCACCCGAGCGCTGCGCGGTGAACCGCGCAGTGGGCTGACATGAGCGATTCCCAGGCATGGTTGGTCGTCGGGCTCGGCAACCCGGGGCCGGAGTACGAGACGACGCGCCACAACGCCGGATACCTCACGCTCGACGTGCTCGCCGACCGCAGCGGGTCCCGCCTCGCCGCGCACCGGCGGGCGCACGCGCTCGTGGCCGAAGGTCGGCTGGGCGCGCATCGCGCCGTACTGGCCAAGCCGCGCTCGTACATGAACGAGTCCGGGGGACCGGTCGCCGCCCTGCTCGCCTTCTACAAGATCGGCATCGAGCACCTGGTCGTCGTCCACGACGAGCTCGACCTGCCGTTCGGCAACCTGCGTTGCAAGCTCGGTGGCGGCGACAACGGCCACAACGGGCTGCGTTCGCTGCGCCGCTCGCTCGGCACCGGGGACTTCCACCGGGTGCGGGTCGGCATCGGGCGTCCACCCGGGCGCCAGGACCCCGCCGACTACGTGCTGCGACCGTTCTCCGGCGTTGAGCGACGCGAGCTCGGAGTGGTCCTCGACACTGCAGCGGACGCCGTCGAGTCGTTGCTGAGCGACGGGCTCGAGCGCACCCAGTCCCGCTTCAACACCTGAGGACCGAATCCGCAGCCGTACGACCGGCCCCGATTTCGTCGCCGGCGGGTGGGTGGCGTAGAGTACCCACTCGGCTCGGCGAGCCGCATCCTCGCGTGTCCGCGCCCGCAGCGTTCCGCTGCCGGGGGTCATGGCACGGGCGTGTACGACCCGCCGACCCGGACCGTAGCCGACTCACGACGGCCGCGGTGCCGACGACCCGCCGACAACCGACCAGGAGTGCGTCAGTCCATGCCCAAGAAGGACGGTGCCATCGAGCTCGAGGGCACGATCGTCGAGTCCCTACCGAACGCGATGTTCCGGGTGGAGCTCGACAACGGGCACAAGGTGCTGGCGCACATCAGCGGGAAGATGCGGATGCACTACATCCGGATCCTGCCCGACGACCGGGTCGTCGTGGAGCTCTCGCCCTACGACCTCACCCGGGGACGGATCGTCTACCGGTACAAGTAACGGCCCCTGACAGGAACCCGAAGGGGCCGGCTGCGCCCTGGACAGACCACCGCGAGAACACCGAGAGAGACCGCGAACACGATGAAGGTCAATCCGAGCGTCAAGAAGATCTGCGACAAGTGCAAGGTGATCCGGCGCCACGGCCGGGTCATGGTGATCTGCGAGAACCCGCGCCACAAGCAGCGGCAGGGCTGACCCGGCGACCAGCCGGGAGACGACCACAGCAGAGCACGACCCAACAGCGGGCGCCCGACCCCCGCGTCGCACCACGTGCGAGCGCGCGGGACGCCACCCCCGGCCCGGAGGCCGGGGACCCACCCGGGCGGGTGGGACCGGCACCGCGACCACACCTCCGGACGAGAGAAGAGAGCACCGCCCATGGCACGTCTCGTCGGCGTCGACCTGCCCCGCGACAAGCGGCTCGAGGTCGCGCTCACGTACATCTTCGGCATCGGCCGGACCCGCGCCCTGCAGACGCTGCAGGAGACCGGGGTCTCCGGCGACGTCCGGGTCAGGGACCTGACCGACGAGGACCTCGTCAAGCTGCGTGACTACATCGAGGCCAGCTACAAGATCGAAGGTGACCTGCGCCGCGAGGTCGCGGCCGACATCCGCCGCAAGGTGGAGATCGGCAGCTACCAGGGCGTGCGGCACCGCCGTGGGCTGCCCGTACGCGGGCAACGGACCCACACCAACGCGCGTACGCGCAAGGGCCCCAAGAAGACCGTCGCCGGCAAGAAGAAGGCGAAGAAGTAGTCACCCAGCAGTCCGCTGCTCCGCGATCCGCGCGGGAACCGGACCGACGACCTCGAGACAAGGACGTAGATGCCCCCCAAGACCCGCCAGGCGGCCGCCCGCACCAAGGTGCGCCGCAAGGAGAAGAAGAACGTGGCCCACGGCCACGCCCACATCAAGAGCACGTTCAACAACACGATCGTCTCCATCACCGACCCGACCGGCGCCGTGATCTCCTGGGCGTCCTCCGGTCAGGTCGGCTTCAAGGGCAGCCGCAAGTCGACCCCGTTCGCCGCGCAGCTGGCCGCCGAGGCCGCCGCGCGCCGGGCGATCGAGCACGGCATGAAGAAGGTCGACGTCTTCGTGAAGGGTCCCGGCTCGGGCCGCGAGACCGCGATCCGGTCGCTGCAGGCGACCGGCCTCGAGGTCGGCACCATCCAGGACGTCACCCCGAGCCCGCACAACGGCTGCCGGCCGCCCAAGCGGCGCCGGGTCTGAGCGCAGGAAGGACAGGACAAATGGCGCGATACACAGGCCCGGACTGCAAGCGGTGCCGACGCGAGAAGACGAAGCTTTTCCTCAAGGGTGCCAAGTGCGAGTCGCCGAAGTGCCCGATCGAGATCCGGCCGTACCCGCCCGGCCAGCACGGCCGCGGGCGTACCAAGGACAGCGAGTACCTGCTGCAGAAGCGCGAGAAGCAGAAGTGCGCGCGCATCTACGGCGTCCTCGAGAAGCAGTTCCGCGGCTACTACGAGGAGGCCAACCGCAAGCAGGGCAAGACCGGTGAGAACCTGCTGCGGATCCTCGAGTCCCGCCTCGACAACGTGGTCTACCGGGCGGGCTTCGCCAAGAGCCGCGACATGGCCCGGCAGGTGGTCCGGCACGGGCACATCCAGGTGAACGGGGCGAAGGTCGACATCCCGTCGTACCGCGTCAGCCCGACCGACATCGTCGAGGTACGCGAGGCCAGCCGCGCGCTCACCCCGTTCGTCGTGGCGCAGGCCGAGCTCGGCGAGCGTCCGGTCCCGGCCTGGCTCGAGGTCATCCCGTCCCAGCTGCGGGTCCTCGTGCACTCGCTGCCGGAGCGCTCGGTCATCGACACCCAGGTGCAGGAGCAGCTGATCGTCGAGCTCTACTCGAAGTAGTCCGCCAGGTACGGCTGCTCGAACCACCCAAGACACCACCGTCACCCACCCCATCCCGGCGTCAAATAGCGGACGCCAAGGAAGGACGACCACGTGCTCATCGCACAGCGGCCCCTGCTGACCGAGGAACCGATCTCCGAGCACCGCTCACGCTTCGTCATGGAGCCGCTCGAGCCCGGCTTCGGCTACACCCTCGGCAACTCCATGCGTCGTACCCTGCTCTCCTCCATCCCCGGTGCGGCCGTCACCAGCATCCGCATCGACGGGGTGCTGCACGAGTTCACGACCGTCCCCGGGGTCAAGGAGGACGTCACCGAGCTGATCCTGAACATCAAGCAGCTCGTCGTCTCGTCCGAGCACGACGAGCCGGTCGTGATGTACCTGCGCAAGCAAGGACCGGGCGTCGTCACCGCCGCCGACATCGCCCCACCGGCCGGTGTGGAGGTCCACAACCCGGAGCTGCACATCGCGACGATCAACAGCTCGGGCAAGCTCGAGGTCGAGCTCGTCGTCGAGCGGGGCCGCGGCTACGTGTCGGCCGCGCAGAACAAGAACCCCGGTCAGGAGATCGGCCGGATCCCGGTCGACTCGATCTACTCCCCGGTGCTGAAGGTCACCTACAAGGTGGAGGCGACCCGCGTCGAGCAGCGCACCGACTTCGACCGGCTGGTGGTCGACGTCGAGACCAAGCCGTCGATGCTGCCGCGCGACGCCGTCGCCTCGGCCGGAAAGACGCTGGTGGAGCTGTTCGGGCTGGCTCGCGAGCTGAACGTCGAGGCCGAGGGCATCGACATCGGCCCCAGTCCGGCCGACGCGTTCGTCGCCGAGCAGCTCTCCACGCCGATCGAGTCGCTCGACCTGACGGTGCGCTCGTACAACTGCCTCAAGCGTGAGGGCATCCACACGGTGGGCGAGCTGATCGGCCGCAGCGAGGCGGACCTGCTCGACATCCGCAACTTCGGTTCGAAGTCCATCGACGAGGTGAAGGTCAAGCTGGCGACGCTCGGCCTGGCGCTCAAGGACAGCCCGCCCGGGTTCGACCCGGGGAGCGCCGTGTCGTACTTCGAGGAGGACGAGGACCAGGGCTACGCGGAGGACGAGCAGCTGTAGCGCTCGGCCCGCCGCATCCCCTCGGCAGATCCCCCGCCCGACCAGACAGCAGGAGAACGCGCCATGCCCACCCCCAGCAAGGGTCCCCGCCTCGGCGGCGGTCCGGCTCACGAGCGGCTGATGCTCGGGAACCTCGCGACCGCGCTGTTCGAGCACGGTCGGATCACCACCACCGAGGCCAAGGCCAAGCGGCTGCGGCCGTTCGCCGAGCGCCTGATCACCCACGCCAAGCGGGGCGACCTCGCCGCCCGGCGCCGGGTGCTCGCGGTGATCCACGACAAGGGCGTCGTGCACGAGCTGTTCACCGACATCGGGCCGCGCTATGCGACCCGGCCCGGGGGCTACACCCGGATCACCAAGATCGGCCCGCGCAAGGGCGACAACGCGCCCATGGCGGTGATCGAGCTCGTCGAGCCGCTCGCCGAGCAGGTCGTCGCCGAGGCGACCGGGGCGACCCGGCGCGCCGCCAAGGAGCGGGCGGCCGCCGCTCCGGCGCCGGTTCCTGCCGAGGCGACCGAGGAGGCCAGCACGGCCGACGTGGCCGAGCAGGAGACCCCGGTCGCACCGGAGGAGAGCTCCCCCGAGCAGGTCGAGCAGGCCGTGCAGGAGGTCGCCACCGACCCGGCGGCCGAGGCGTCCGAGGCGGACGTCGCCGAGCAGGCGAGCGAGGTGTCGTCCGACGACGAGGACGAGGGCGCAGCCGACCGCTGAGCGGGCCACACCAGGGTGTGACGTGGTGCGGCTACGGGTCGACCTCGGGTACGATGGCACGGCGTTCTCGGGCTGGGCGCGCCAGCCGGAGCGGCGCACGGTGCAGGGCGAGCTCGAGCTGGCGCTGTCGCGGGTGCTGCGCGTCCCCGAGCTGCGCACGGTGTGCGCGGGTCGGACTGACGCGGGCGTGCACGCGCGCGGTCAGGTCGCGCACTGCGACGTACCGGAACCGGCGTGGCAGGACTGCGCAGCCCGCGGTGCCGGGTACCCGTTGCAGCGGCTGGCGCGGGCGCTGCCGCCCGACATCCGCGTCACCGCGCTGGGGGTGGCCCCGGACGGGTTCGACGCCCGCTGGTCGGCGAGCGGACGCCGGTACGCGTACCGGATCAGCGACGATCCGGTGGGCCCGGACCCGCTGCAGCGCACGTACGCGTGGCACCGCACCGCAGCCCGCGGTTCCCGGCTCGACGTCACCGCGATGAACGAGGCCGCGCGGGCGCTGCTGGGGGAGCACGACTTCGCGGCGTACTGCAAGCGCCGGCAAGGAGCGAGCACGGTACGGACGCTGCGCGAGCTGCGCTGGCGGCGGGCCCAGGACGGTTTCGAGGCGGGACTGGTGGTCGCCGAGGTCGCGGCCGACGCGTTCTGCCACTCGATGGTGCGTTCGCTCGTCGGCGCGCTGGTCCGGGTCGGGGCCGGTACGGCGGACGTGGACTATCCGGCCGGGCTGCTCGCCGGCGGCGTGCGCAGGCTCGAACCCGCGCCGCCGCACGGGCTGTCGCTGGAGTCGGTGGCCTATCCGCCCGACGCCGACCTCGCCGCGGCCGCCGTACGCGCGCGCCGGGTCCGCGGCCCGTTGGCCTGAAGCGGCGCGGCGTGGGGCGTTCCGGGCCGACCGGCCGGTGACGTGGGCCAGGATGGCCCGGGGACGGGAGGGTCCGATGCGGGTCGTGGTGGCGCTGGGCGGGAACGCCCTGCAGCGGCGTGGTGAGCCGATGACGGTCGAGCGGCAGCGGGCGAACGTACGGGTGGCCTGCGAGGCGCTCGCTCCCGTCGCGCTGGAGCACGAGCTGGTCGTCTCGCACGGCAACGGTCCGCAGGTCGGGCTGCTCGCGCTGCAGGCGGCGTCGTACGACGACGTGTCCGACTACCCGTTCGACGTGCTCGGTGCGCAGACCGAGGGGATGATCGGCTACTTCATCGAGCAGGAGCTGGGCAACCTGCTGCCCTTCGACAAGCCGCTGGCGACGGTCCTCACGATGACCGAGGTCGACCCGCACGACCCGGCGATGAAGGACCCCAGCAAGTTCGTCGGGCCGGTGTACGAGCAGGCGCAGGCCAAGGCGCTCGCGGCGGCCAAGGGCTGGACGGTCAAGCCGGACGGCGACCGCTGGCGGCGCGTCGTGCCGTCGCCGCAGCCCAAGCGCATCTTCGAGATCCGTCCGATCCGCTGGCTGCTCGAGGCGGGCACGGTGGTGATCTGCACCGGTGGCGGTGGCATCCCGACGATGTACCTGCCGGACCAAGGGCTCGATTCCCCGAACGACCGCAACGAGCGCACCCTCGTCGGGGTGGAGGCCGTCATCGACAAGGACCGCTCCTCCGCGGTGCTCGCCAAGGACCTCGACGCCGACCTGCTCGTCATCGCCACCGATGCCGAGGCGGTGTTCCTCGACTGGGGCACGCCCGCCGAGCGCGGTATCGCGACCGCCTCCCCGGACGCGCTCGCCGCGTACGAGTTCCCCGCCGGCTCGATGGGTCCCAAGGTCGAGGCGGCGTGCGACTTCGCCCGCAGCCGCCCCGGGCGTACGGCGGCGATCGGTGCGCTGCAGGACCTGCCCGGGATCCTCGCGGGGACCGCGGGCACCCGGATCAGCACCGACTTCGGCGCGCCGATCTTCCACTGAGGCGGCTTCCCCGTCCGACGTCACTGCGCGGGTGGTCGCAAACCCGGCCCGGAACGGCGCGAAATCCACCCGCCCATCAGTGACGTCGTCAGGCAGGATGCACGGTCGTGGGTCACCTGGACGTCGCGAAGCTGACGTACGCGCTGCCCGACGGGCGCGTGCTGCTGGACGACGTCTCCTTCCGGGTGGGCGATGGCGCGGTCGTCGCCCTGGTCGGGGCCAACGGCGCCGGCAAGACGACGTTGCTGCGCCTGCTCTCCGGCGACCTCGAGCTGCAGGACGGCGCGATCACCCGCAGCGGCGGCCTCGGCGTCATGCGCCAGTTCGTCGGCTCCATCCACGACCGGACCGCTGTGCGCGAGCTGCTGCTGTCGGTCGCGCCGCCCGCGGTACGCGACGCCGCGGCGGCACTCGACCGCGCGGAGCTGGCGCTCATGAACCGCGACGACGAACCGACCCAGCTGGCGTACGCGCACGCGCTCGCCGAGTGGGGCGACGCCGGCGGGTACGACGCCGAAGTGCTCTGGGACACCTGCACGGTTGCGGCGCTGGGCGTTCCGTACGAGACGGCGAAATGGCGCGAGGTCACGACGCTTTCCGGGGGCGAGCAGAAGCGCCTCGTACTCGAAGCGCTGCTGCGGGGCCCGGACGAGGTGCTGCTGCTCGACGAGCCGGACAACTACCTCGACGTGCCCGGCAAGGAGTGGCTCGAGGCACGGCTGGTCGAGACGCCCAAGACGGTGCTGTACGTCTCGCACGACCGGCAGCTGCTGGCGCGTACCGCCACGGCCGTCGTGACCGTCGAGCTCGGCGCCGCGGGAAACACCGCGTGGACGCACCCCGGCGGGTTCGCCACCTACCACGCCGCCCGTACGGCGCGGTTCGCGCGGCTCGAGGAGCTGCGCCGGCGCTGGGAGGAGGAGCACGCCAAGCTGCGCGCCCTGGTGCAGATGTACAAGGACAAGGCGCGGTACAACGACGGGATGGCCAGCCGCTACCAGGCCGCGCAGACCCGGCTGCGCAAGTTCGAGGAGGCCGGCCCGCCCGAGCACGTGGCCCGCGAGCAGCAGGTGACGATGCGCCTGCGCGGCGGGCGCACCGGCAAGCGCGCCGTGATCTGCGAGGCGCTCGGCCTGACCGGGCTCATGGCCCCGTTCGACGCCGAGATCTGGTTCGGGGAACGCGTCGCGGTGCTCGGGGCCAACGGGTCGGGCAAGTCGCACTTCCTGCGGTTGCTCGCCCTCGGCGGCACCGACCCCGAGCCGGAGCACCGCCCGGTGGGCGACGTGCGGCCGGACCCGGTGGCGCACACCGGCGTCGCGCGGCTGGGAGCGCGGGTACGTCCCGGCTGGTTCGCCCAGACCCACGAGCACCCCGAGCTGCTCGGGCGCACCTTGCTGGAGATCCTGCACCGCGGCGACGAGCACCGCGACGGGATGGGGCGCGAAGCGGCCAGCCGCGCCCTTGACAGGTACGAGCTCGCCGGCGCGGCCGAGCAGCGGTTCGAGTCGCTCTCCGGAGGCCAGCAGGCGCGGCTGCAGATCCTGCTGCTCGAGCTGTCGGGAGCGACCCTGCTGCTGCTCGACGAGCCGACCGACAACCTCGACCTCGACAGCGCCGAGGCCCTGGAGGACGGGCTCGCCGCGTTCGAGGGCACCGTCATCGCCGTGACCCACGACCGGTGGTTCGCGCGCGGCTTCGACCGGTACCTGCTCTTCGCCGCGGACGGGACGGTCCGCGAAACGGTCGAGCCGGTATGGGACGAGACCCGCCCCAGCCGCGATCGACCGGCCCAGACGCGCGTACAGACGCGGTGATCGCCGGATCGAGTCGCCCCGCACCTGGTGGCGCGCTCGACGGGACGTGAAAGACCGGGCGAGTACCCGGTGGTCGAGCGTAGTCGAGTCACGTTGGACCTGGCGGCGCGCCCGTCGACGCGTGAAAGACCGGACGAGTACCCGGTGGTCGAGCGTAGTCGAGACCACGTCGGTGATCATGGTCTCGACTACGCTCGACCAACGGTTGGTTGCGCCCGCTCTTTGGGAGCAGCAATCCGGGCCCTTCGAGCCGCTCTGGACGGTGGAAAATCGGGCTGCGGTCGCGGGCACCCACGGTACGGCCCGGCTATTTTCGACTCAGACCACGTCGGTGACCCGGTCCCGATCCCGCCCGGCCACCTAAGGGCAAACCGGTCTTCCGACGCCCCCATGCCAGCGGGTGCCGAATCGGCTGCCTGTGGGAGACCCAAGGCCCTGAGGTCGAATGATTGTCGTAGGTCCGTTCTAGCGTTCCCGTATGAGTATCTCTTTCCACGCCAGCGGGTTTTCCGATTCGAGTGTGCCGGAGCTGTCGGCGGAGGAGGTGGCTGAGCGGGAGGCGTTCCTGGCCGGTCTTGGTCCGCCGGAGTATCCGGTGCCGGACTCGGTCGGACAGCTGCTGGCCGGGCTCGACCCCGGGTACGCGGCAGAGGCAAGAACGGCGGAAGAAGCCGGGTCGGTGGATCTGAAGCCGGACGTGCCCGGGCCCGCTGGTTCGCCGGGTGGCCCGGTGGCGGGTTGGTTGCACGCGCTGGTGGGCCGGCCGGTCGAGGCTGCTACCCGCCTCGCGGTCGAGGTGCTCGACCCCGCGGCGTTGGCGGGGGAAGCGGTGCGGGACTACCTGGCGTTGACCGACAAGCTCCTGGCCGCCGATACCGCGGTGCAGTTGGCGGCGGTGCGCGCGGTGGCCGAGGCGGCCCGCGCCGAGGTCGCGGCGGTCCTAGGGGCACACCCGGCGGCGGCACGGGGCACCCGCTGGAACGCGCCGGACACCGACCGGGTCGTGCGTGAGGACTTGGAGCGCACCCTGTGCTGCACGAGCAGTGACGCCGACGCCCGATTGCAACTGGCCGACGACCTCGCTGAACGCCTGCCGGTTGCGGGCGGACTGCTGAGGGCGGGGATGGTCAGCGCCCGTAAAGCGGCCCAGTTCGCCCACCTGCTCGCCGCCACCACCCCGGCGGTCGCCGCCCGGATCGACGGGGAGCTGGCCGCGCACCTGCAGGAGGCGCGTCCGGCCTCGCTGCGCAAGCGGGTCGCCCGCCGGCTGCTGGTCCTGGACGTCGATCATGCGCGCCGGCAGGA
>OFIS01000778.1_pt1 | contig 12082 bp, 11 predicted proteins | sample 1775071 | NCBI WGS metagenome assembly OFIS01 (sample SAMN08195774, study PRJEB24354) | sludge metagenome | isolation source: sludge from phenol fed wastewater aerobic bioreactor C | place: India: Nagpur | collected 2016-09-17 | reverse complement strand
AGATCAACGGCGAAATCCCGAATTTCGCGTCGATGCTGCGTACCACCTGCGCGCTTTATCTGCGGGGACACCGCCCTTGCGCCGAGGACCTCGAAGCGTTGCGGCGCCAGGCGGCCTGAGATTCAGGAAGACAACTGATCACGCTCGGACGGAATGCTGCCCCAATAGCGTTTCCGCTTTTCCCGAACACGCGGATACATCGTTTGTTTTTACGCAATTCCTGACGCAAAACCGCCGGGGTACTTTGCTGGATCGTTCAGGACTTGCCCTCGAGAACGTCCTTCACGACGGTAGCGAGCTGTTTCAGCGAGAATGGCTTCGGCAGGAAGCCGAACTGGGCATCGGCAGGCAGGTTCTTGGCAAAGGCGTCCTCGGCATAGCCCGACACGAAAACGAATTTGATGGTCGGCTGCCGCTTTCGCAATTCGCCAAGCAGGGTTGGGCCGTCCATTTCAGGCATCACGACATCGGAGACAACGATGTCCACCTTGCCTTCGAGTTCGTCGAACACCTCCAAGGCCTCGACGCCCGACGTTGCCTCATGCACGGTGTAGCCGCGCGACTTGAGCGCACGCACGCCGCCCATGCGCACGGCATCCTCGTCTTCGACGAGCAGGACCGTGGCCGAACCGGAAAGAGCCTTGCTCGCGTCGGCGGTCTTGACCGGCACCGGCGCTTCGCCCGGCTCGGCGGCTTTCCTGACCTCGGCCATGTGACGCGGCAGGAAGATGCGGAAGACCGTGCCCTTGTCGACTTCCGATTCGCAGAAGATGAAACCACCGGTCTGCTTGATGATGCCGTAGACCATCGACAGGCCGAGGCCGGTGCCCTTGCCGACCTCCTTGGTGGTAAAGAAAGGCTCGAATATTTTCTTCAGCACATCGGGCGCGATGCCACTGCCCGTGTCCTCGACCTCGACCAGAACATAGTCGGCCGGCGTGAGCTCGCGATAGGAGAACGTCCGGCACTCCTCCGCCGTGACATTGCGGGTGCGCACGTTGAGATCGCCGCCCGCCGGCATGGCATCGCGCGCATTGACCGCGAGGTTCACCACCACCTGCTCGAACTGGCCGATATCAACTCTGACCGGCCACAGGTCGCGGCCGTGGTCGATCTTGAGCTTGATGTCGTTGCCGACGAGCCTGGCGAGCAGCATCCTGAGGTCGGCCAGCACGTCGGTAAGGTTCAGCACCTCGGGGCGCAGCGTCTGCTTGCGCGAGAAGGCCAGGAGCTGGCGCACCAGCGAGGCCGCGCGGTTGGCGTTCTGCTTGATGTTCATGATGTCCGGGAAGGACGGGTCGGACGGACGATGGTTGGTCAGCAACAGGTCCGAGGCCATGATAATGGCCGTCAGCACGTTGTTGAAGTCGTGGGCGATGCCGCCGGCGAGTTGTCCGACCGCCTGCATCTTCTGGCTCTGCGCCATCTGCCCTTCGAGCGCCTTCTGCTCCGTGGTCTCGACCGCGTAGACGATGGCGGATTCCTCGGCGCCCTCGCCTCCGGTGCCGTCGGCCACCGCATTGACGTAGAAGCGCACGTGCCGCTCCTCGTTGTCGGGCAGCACCGTGTCGATCGGTTCGATATCGGCCTGGCGCTGGCGCGCCTTCTCGAAAGCCGCGGCGAAAGCCGGACGGTCGCGCTCGTGGATCACAGAATCGAGACGCACGCGGCGATCCACGGCGTCGCGATCCACGACCGAGGAGAAGAGAGACAGGAACGGAGCGTTGGTGCGCAGTATCCGTCCGCTCTGGTCGACGCCGGCGATCGCCATCGGCGTCGAATTGAAGAAACGGGTGAAGCGGATTTCGGCGGCGCGAAGGTCGGCGGAAGCATCCTCGCCCTGGGTCCGATTGAGGACGATCGTCCGGGTCGGACCGTTGAGGCCCTCGCGGCTGGCGGAGACGCGGTGCATGAAACGCACCGGCAGCGCCTTGCCGGCCGTCGTCGTCAGGTCGAGATCGATGACGGCGTTGCGCGTCGTGCCCGGATCGGCCTTGACGGAGCGCACGAGCGCCATGCCGTCCCCCGCCACGATCTCCGGCAAGGTGATGGCGCCAGGCGTGAAACTGGCAAGGTCGATGCCAAGCCATTCCGCGAGCGTGGCGTTGATGTAGGTGACGCGCCCCTCCTGGTCGGCGGAGAAGAAGCCTGCCGGGGCATGATCGAGATGATCGATGGCCTTCTGAAGGTCGAGGAAGAAGCGTTCCTGCTCGGCGCGCTCCTGCGAGATGTCGGCCAGTTGCCAGGCGAGCATCGGCAACCTCTGCCCCGGCACGCTGAACGCGCGCGCCCTCGCCCGATACCAGCGCGCGCCGGGTTCAGCGCCGGGCTTGATGGATTGCGCCAGTCGAAATTCGCCATCGCCGGGCTGTCCGTCACGCAGGCCGGAGGCCAGCCGGTAGATCGTCGCGGCCGCTTCGGGCACGTCGGAAAGCAGCCCCTCGACCGTCTTCAGGTCGGCCGCCGAAGACGCTCCAGTCATGTCGGCATAGGCGCGGTTGGCGTAGACGACGCGTCCCTTGGTATCGGTAACGACGAGGCCTTGCGACATGGAATCCACGAACGCCTTCGACAATTCGTCGCTGGTAGAGCGTGGCGTGACCTGGATGAAGCCGATCGCGGTCGCAAACAGGAAGCCGACGCCGATCATGGCCAGGACGCCGAGCATGCCGAGCAGGAATGGATCTCCAAGGCGCTCGCGAAAAAGGCCGAACACGATTGCCGCGCCAGTCAGGACGACGATGAAGACGATAAGCCTCGCGACCGCTCCCGGGCGCGTGCTCTGGTCGACGATGGGCGCCGGGTAGAAATCGCCCCGCGTTTCCTTAGCCATGTGCCCCCTGCTCGTGAATTCCGGCGCTGCGCCCCCTCACGGGTTGAATCACATTCTCCTAGTCCGGAAAAGGCCTTGGCGGCAAATCCACTTCAAAAATGACATCGTGCGGCGCGCAGTTCAGCAAGTTCACGAAGCGTGAAAGGCAACTTGCGGTGGCCAGCCGCAACGGTCTAGTGTTCGTCAACTCAAGAAAGGCGACGTGGGGGAGCCGATGCTGCAGTGGCTGGATAGCGTGGCGGGCCCTGGTTACACAGCCGGGCTGCTGTGGACGTTCGCGGCACTGATCCTGCTCATCGTCGTTCTCGTCGCCATCAAGCTTGTGCGCAGCCTGACATTCGGCACGTTCGTGGCGGGTGGCAGGAACCGCAAGACGCGGCTGGCCGTGATGGATGCCACCGCTGTCGACAGCCACCGGCGCCTGGTGCTGGTGCGGCGTGACGACATCGAGCATCTGCTGCTCATCGGCGGCCCCACCGACGTCGTGGTCGAGCGCGATATCCGGCTCGCTGCGCCACGCCGGCCGGCGCTGACGGGCGAAGCGGTCGCACAGCCTGCACAGGCGCCGAGGCCACGCCCGCCTCAACCTGTCCAGCCGGCCCTGGTTCCGACAAGACCAGCACCACCGCCGCAGCCCGCCCCCCCAAGGCCGCGTCAGGTCGCGCCGGCCCCGAGACCGGCTGAGCCCGTCCATCAGCCTCCGCCGCTGCCGCCGTTGCCCGCCTATGGAGCGACCAACGGTTCCGCGACGCGCCATACGGTGCCGTCGAGGGATGATTCGATCGACGATACGCTGATGCGGGAGCTCGAAGTGTCGCTCGACGAGCCACCCCCACCCGTCCAGGTGAGCAGGCCCGCACCGAAGGCCCCCGCGACCCCGGATGACGAGATGACAAAATTGCTGGGCGAGCTTTCAAGCCAGAAACGGTAACCGGCCTAAAGGCATGGCGGCCTTGCGCCAGCCATTTCAAGGCCAACAAAAAAGGCCGGAACACCGGCCACAAAAGCAGTTATTCGTTTGTGCAGCGGACGGATCAATCGTCCCTGTAGACCTTTTCGCGGCGCTCGTGCCGTTCCTGTGCCTCGATCGAGAGGGTCGCGATCGGACGGGCGTCCAGGCGCTTCAGCGCGATGGGCTCGCCGGTTTCCTCGCAATAGCCATAGGTGCCCTCGTCAATCCGCTGCAGAGCGGAATCGATCTTGGAGATCAGCTTGCGCTGGCGGTCACGAGCCCGCAATTCGATGGCGCGGTCGGTTTCCGAGGAGGCGCGATCGGCAAGATCAGGATGGTTTGCGTTTTCTTGCTGCAGGATTTCGAGGGTCTCGCGCGCTTCGCGCAGTATGTCATTTTTCCAGTTGACGAGCTTCAGGCGGAAGTAAGCTTTCTGCCGCTCGTTCATGAACGGCTCGTCTTCTGAGGGTACGTAATCGGCGGTAACGAGATCGTTCATTCGACTCACCCAGACAACCCCAAATTTGGCGCCTATATATTCGTCGCCACACGCCTGCACAAGCGCAATCGGCGATCGTCTCACGCAATTGTCACCGTCCCGGGCGAGGCTTTCCACAACATCGTCAGGCCGGGCCATGGCGGCGGATTCTCGCGCGATTCGGCATGGTTGGCTGGCATTGCCCATTGTGTCCTGCCTCGTTCTCATGGCTAATCCACAGACGCTCGCGACCGGTTTCGCGGCGGGGGATGGAGGCTTCGTGAACCGGCTTTTCCTGTTGAGACACGCCAAGGCCGGATGGGCGCTTCCAGGCATGCGGGATTTCGACCGGGCGCTCGATGCCTCGGGCGTCGCCGACGCCGAGTTGATGGGCGCTGTGATGCGCGTGCGAGACTTCGTTCCCGACCTGACGCTCTGCTCCAATGCGAGGCGGGCGCGGCAGACGCTGGAAGGCCTGGCTGGCCACACCGACACCGGCCGGGTGGTGTTCCTGGACGCACTCTACAGCGAGGACGCCGCAGGCTACCTGGATCTTATCCGGGCGAACGGCGCGCCGGGCTCGCTGCTGGTCATCGGCCACAACCCGATGATGGAGGACCTCGCCATCGCCGTGTCTGGCGCCGGGGATGAGGCCGCGCGCGAAATGCTGAATTACGGCTTTCCCACCTCCGGCCTGGCGGTCGTCCGGTTCGACACGTCCCTGGCCTGCGCGGAGCAAGGCGCCGGCTTTCTCGAGGCGTTCCTGACGCCGGCCGACCTTTGATGCCATTTCAAAGCCGCAAGCGCGAACCTATATCGGAGCCTGTCCAACCCACGCCGACTGTGCCGCACGGCGTTTCTTGAAACCGCAGGCAATGCGCAAAGAGCCCCGGGAACCCGTATCTTGGCATCATCGCTGACCAGTTTGACCGACGAGGCGAGGATTGCCCTGGATACGCTTTCCGGACGGGCCGCGGGTCTGTTCTCGCCATCGCTGCGCCTGGGTGTCACCGGACTTTCCCGCGCAGGCAAGACGGTCTTCATCTCCTCGCTCGTCCATAACCTGATCCATGGCGGCCGCCTGCCCCTGTTCGAGGCGCAGAAATCCGGGCGTATCTCCCGGGCCTTCCTGGAAGAGCAGCCGGACGACGCCGTGCCGCGCTTCCAGTACGAGGATCACGTCGCCGCCCTTGTCGACGACCGCATCTGGCCCGACTCGACTCGCGCCATCTCGGAACTGAGACTGACCATCGAGTATGAATCGGCCTCGGGCTGGAACCGCATGTTCTCGGCCGGAAAACTGTCGGTCGACGTCGTCGACTATCCCGGCGAATGGCTGCTCGACCTGCCGCTTATGGGCAAATCCTTCACCGATTTCTCGCGCGAGGCCTTCGAGCTTGCAGCTTTGCCGGTGCGCTCGGACCTGTCCGAAACCTGGCGCGAGCTGTCGGCGGCCGTCGACCCCAACGCCGATGCCGACGAGATGACCGCCAGGAAGCTGGCGGAAAGCTTCGCCGCCTATCTCAAGGCCTGCAAGCTCGACGACCGCGCGCTTTCGACCTTGCCGCCGGGGCGTTTCCTGATGCCCGGCGACCTCGAGGGATCCCCGGCGCTGACCTTCGCGCCCCTGCCCGGCATTGATGGCGGACGCGCGCGCGCCGGGTCGCTGCACGCGATGATGGAGCGCCGCTACGAGGCCTACAAGACGCATGTGGTGAAGCCGTTCTTTCGCGAGCACATAACGCGGCTCGACCGCCAGATCGTGCTGATCGACGCGCTGCAGGCGCTCAATGCCGGCCCTGCGGCAATGGCCGATCTCGAGCGCGCTGTGACCGAGATCCTGGCCTGCTTCCGGCCCGGTCGTGGCAACATCCTCACCGACCTGTTCTCGCGGCGCATCGACCGCATACTGATCGCCGCCACCAAGGCGGACCATCTGCATCATGAAAGCCACGATCGCCTGCAGGTGATCGTTCGGCGGCTGGCCGACCGCGCCATGGCGCGCGCGAATTTCACCGGCGCAAAGGTCGACGTGGTGGCAATGGCCGCGGTGCGCGCCACCCGCGAAGGCACCGTCAAACAGGGCCGGGAAACACTGCCCGTCATCATCGGCACACCGCTGGCGGGCGAGAGGATCAACGGCGAGACTTTCGACGGAAAGACGGAAACAGCCATATTTCCCGGTGATTTACCCGAGAAGATTGATGCGGTTTTCGATGCGTCCGGATCGCATCGGCAGGATGAGACGGATGCCGCCATCCGCTTTGTCCGCTTTCGTCCGCCCAAGCTCGAACGCACCGCGGAGGGCGTCACGCTGTCCCTGCCGCATATCCGGCTCGACCGGGCGTTGCAGTTTCTGATCGGAGACCATCTGGCATGACAGCGACCCGCAAGCCGGCGGCATTCCGCCTCGAACCGGAAGCCAGGCCGATGACCCAACCGGCGACGGATTCGGCGCGCGAGGACCACCCCGCGCAGCATCGCAAACCGCGCGCCCTCAAAAGTGAAATGGCGATCGTCATGCCGGCGGAAGTCGACGTCTTCGACGAACCGGATATCGTGACGGCCGAACCACCGCCGGTTGCCGCGCCGAAGAGCCGTTCCCTGCTCGGCGCCTTGTTCTTCGGCGCCCTTGGCGTGCTGATTTCGCTCGCTGTCGGGCTTTGGATCGACGGGTTGATCCGCAGCCTGTTCGAGCGCGCTCCCTTGCTTGGCTGGCTCGCGGCGGGAATGGCCGCGATGGCGGCACTGGCGCTGGCGGCGATCCTGGTGCGTGAGTTCCTCGCCATCGCCCGGCTGGCCGAGGTCGAGAAGCTGCAGAAAAGGGCGCTCGACGCGGTGACACGTGACGACCCGGCGGCGGCCCGCTCGGTTGTCGACGAATTGTCGGCATTCGTGGCCGCGAAGCCGGAGACTGCCGCCGGCAGGCGCGCGCTGGCGGCGCTGCGCGGCGAGGTCATCGATGGCGGCGATCTGGTGCGGCTCGCCGAGACCGAAATACTCGGGCCGCTGGACGCCAGGGCAAAGGTGATGATCCTGGAAGCCGCCAAGCGCGTGTCGCTGGTGACCGCCGTCAGCCCGCGCGCCCTGGTCGATGTCGCCTATGTTGTGTTCGAGGCAGGCAGGCTGATCCGCCGGCTTTCCGAACTCTACGGGGGACGACCGGGTACGCTGGGCTTCTTCCGTCTGGCGCGCAGCGTTTTGGCGCATCTGGCCGTAACGGGCTCTATCGCCGTCGGCGACAGTTTCGTGCAGCAGATCGTGGGGCATGGGCTCGCGGCGCGGCTTTCCGCGAAACTCGGAGAGGGCGTCGTCAACGGCATGATGACGGCGCGAATCGGCATCGCCGCGATGGAAACCACCAGACCCCTTCCCTTCAGCGCCTCGAAGCGCCCCGGCCTTGGCGATTTCCTGTCGGCCCTGACATCGTTCGCCACGAAGAAGGATACCGGGGCAACCCAGCCCGCCAAGTAGGAAACAAGCGCGCCAAAGACGTGTATCCAGGCCCCTGGGCGGCGGCCCCGGTGACGAAGCATTAACCAATCTTGTTCATGGTCAGGATGGGTTCCAGAGAACAATCGTCCTTGCCGGGTGTCGTCGATGAAAAGCGTATTCCTGTCCTGCGTTCTGCCAGCGGCTATCGTCAGCGCCACGGTGGCAGGCTCCACAGGCTCGGCCTTCGCCGGAGACCCGGACAAGCAGTTCTTTCAGTCGGTCGAGGGCAAGTGGATCGGGCCAGGCGAGATCATCGCCGGCAAGTACAAGGGCACCAAGTTCACCTGCACTTTCACCGGCAGCACGCCGGACGGCAAGGTCGGCATGTCGCTCGATGGCGGCTGCCGGGTCGGGGTTTTCACGCAGCAGATGTCGGCAAAGGTCGAGCAAAAGGGCAAGGAAGGCTACAAGGGCAGCTTCATGGGCGGCTCCTCGGGCGCCGGCCTCGACATTATCGGCGGCAATGTCGTCGATGCCCACAAAGTGGTCTTCACCATCAACCGCAACCAGTTGCGCGGGGTCATGCAGGCGCGCATCCCCGACGACAATTCCATAACCGTTACGGTTGCCGTTAGGGTCTCGGATCAGTTGGTTCCCGTCATCGGCATGAGCCTGAAGCGCGTCGACGGCGTCGAGGTCGGGGCCATCGCCCGCAACTGACTTATGTCCCCCGGACGAATCGAAAGGGCGGCAGCCAATGGCTACCGCCCTTTGCTTTTTGCGGGCCAGATCAGCCCTTGATGGCGGCAAGCACCTCGTCATAGGCCTTGCAGGCGTCGGCCATCGTCGTGGCGTCCTTGTACTTCTCGGTCACCGCCTGAACCTTGGCCGTAAGATCAGCGGCCTTGGACGGGTCCTTCGTAACGGCCTCCTGCAGCGCCGCGACCAGTTCCTGGGCCTTCTTGGACGCCGTCTCGGTGGTGCATTCAGGGGCCTTGGAACAAGCCGAACCCGCAAGCATCGCCAGACCAACCGCAACAAACAAAAACTTCTTCATATCAATTGTCTCCTCAAATGCAGGCGACCCATCGTTGCCTGCCCGCCAAATACCCAAGCCGATCGCTCATAGGCTGTGTTGCCGGCGACATGCAACCGCCCGCACTTAAAGCTCGACTTAAACTTGTGTAACGCCGCTGCAACAATGCCGACGCCGACGGTATTGGCACTGTTCTAGGCCGGGCGAAGCCCCTATCTTGCGGTCTTGTCCGGCCGCGCGCGCGGTCTCCCACGTAGCAAGCGGAACGGCAGAATGGCGGCAGAGGCATCCGGCAGCGATCTCGTTCAGGTGGTGGCGCTGCTTGCCGCCGGCGTTGTTGCCGTACCGATCTTCCGGCGCATGGGGCTGGGTTCCATTCTCGGCTATCTCGCCGCCGGCGTGGTGATCGGCCCTTTCGGCATAAAGGTGTTCTCCGAATCGCAGGCCATCCTGCATGTCGCCGAGCTCGGCGTGGTCATGTTCCTGTTCATCATCGGCCTGGAGATGCAGCCGTCGCGCCTGTGGGGGCTGCGCCGCGAGATATTCGGACTCGGCGCACTTCAGGTGGGCGTATGCGCGCTGCTGCTCACCGGTGTCGGCCTCGCCGGAGGCTTCTCCATCGCGCAGTCCTTCGTCGCCGGGGCCGGCTTCGTCCTGACCTCGACCGCGATCGTGATGCAATTGCTGGAAGAGCGCGGCGATATCTCCTCGCCCAAGGGCCAGCGCATCGTGTCCATCCTGCTCCTAGAGGACCTGGCGATCGTGCCGCTGCTGGCGCTTATCGCGTTCCTTGCACCCGGAGGCGCCGACACGAGCCTTGGTGAGCGGCTGACGGAGGTGGGGATCGGCCTGGCGGCCATCGTCGGGTTGGTCGTGGCCGGCAGATACCTGCTCAACCCGTTCTTCCGCATCCTTGCCGATGCGCGTGCCCGGGAAGTCATGACGGCGGCTGCCTTGCTGGTGGTGCTCGGCTCGGCCCTTGCCATGCAGCTTTCGGGGCTCTCCATGGCGATGGGCGCATTCCTGGCGGGCGTCCTGCTGTCCGAATCGACCTTCCGGCATCAGCTCGAGGCTGACATCGAACCGTTTCGCGGCATCCTGCTCGGGCTTTTCTTCCTGGCCGTCGGCATGTCGCTCGACCTGCATGTGGTGGCGCAGAACTGGCGGCTCATCGCCATCTATGTCGTCGCCTACATGGTGATGAAAGCGCTCGGCATCTATCTCGTCGCGCGCATCCTCAAGACCGGTCACCGCGAGGCGCTGGAGCGAGCCGTCTTCATGGCACAGGGCGGCGAGTTCGCCTTCGTTCTCTATTCCTCGGCGGCCGCCGTCGGCATCATCGACGCAAACGCCAACGCCACCCTCACCGCCATCGTCATCATCTCCATGGTGCTGACGCCGCTCGCCATCGTGGCGTTGCGCCGCCTGACGCCGCGCGACCAGCAATCGCTTGAGGGCGTCGATATCGCCGATGGGCTGACAGGCAGCGTGCTGATCATCGGCTTCGGCCGCTTCGGCCAGATCGCCAGCCAGCCGCTGCTGCTGCGCGGCATCGACGTATCGATCATCGACAATGACGTCGAGATGATCCAGGCGGCGGCCGACTTCGGCTTCAAGGTTTACTACGGCGATGGCACAAGGCTTGATATCCTCCACGCCGCCGGCGCCGGCAGGGCACGAGCCGTGCTCATCTGTGTCGACAAGGCTGATGCCGCCGTTCGCATCGCCGAACTGGTCAAGGCCGAATTCCCACTGCTCACCGTGCTGGCGCGGGCCTTCGATCGGGGCACCGCGCTGCAGTTCATCCGTGCCGGTGTCGACTACCAGCTCCGCGAAACCTTCGAATCAGCGCTTGTTTTCGGTGGCTCGACGCTCGAGGCACTGGGCGTCGATCCGGAAGAGGTTGCCGAGGTGATCGAGGATGTCCGGCGGCGCGACGCCGCCCGTTTCGAGATCCAGCTGGCCGAGGGCGTGCGGGCCGGCCAGCGCTTCCTCAAGGGCAATATCGGCACGCCGATCCCGACACCGCTGGCGCCGCCACGGCGGGCCGGCCAGGCCCTGAGCGACGAGACCGCAGATGTCCTGCACAAGTCCGAAGCTCAGGACTAGGGCATTCGAGCGCAGGGTGGTGGCGCCCGCTGCGGACCAGACAATTCATCAGGGAATCAGCACATGACAGCCGACGAACAGGCCCTTGCGGTCACCAAATTCTGGCGCGATGCCGGCAAGGATGCGTGGTTCAGCAAGAACGATGCATTCGACGCCGATTTTCGCGCTCGCTTCCTCGACCTGCACTACGCGGCGGCGCGTCGGGAATGCGATGACTGGCTCGAAACGGTCGAGGGCTCGCTCGCACTGATGATCCTCCTCGACCAGTTTCCACGAAACTGCTTTCGCGGCACCGGCCATATGTTCGCCGCCGACCCACTGGCGTTGCACCTGGCGGCCAGAGCGATCGCCGCCGGCCACGACCTGAAGCTCGAAACCGATCTGCGGGTCTTCATCTACCTGCCCTACGAGCATTCCGAGCGACTGGCGGACCAGGACATTTCCGTTGACCTGACCGCCGCGAGAGCGACGGAATATCTGGAATATGCCGTCGAGCATCGAGACATCATCCGCCGCTTCGGGCGCTTTCCGCATCGCAATGCGGCGCTCGGGCGTGAGACGACCGCAGCCGAGCAGGAATTCCTCGGCGGCGGCGGGTTCTCAGGCTGACTGCGCCAGCCACCATTGCTGGCCGGACGGCAGGCGCTCTATGCCGCTGATGTCAACATCGCCGAGACGTCCCGTGACGCTCCTGCCACCGACCACCAGCGTAGGCGCGACCTCGGCCAGCGGCGCCAGCACGAAGGCGCGCTCCAGCATGCGCGGATGCGGCAATTCGAGGCCCGGTTCATGGATCTCGCTGTCACCGAACATCAGGATGTCGATATCGATCAGCCGTGGCCCCCAGCGCTCGGCCCGTACCCGCTTGAGACGGCGCTCCGCGTCAAGGCAAAGCTCCAGCAGAGCTCGAGCGGGAAGCGTGGTCGAAAGCTCGGCGGCGGCGTTGAGGAAATCCGGCTGGTCGGTTTTACCCCACGGCGGCGTGCGGTAGAGCGAGGAGACGGCGACGACCTTCGTTGCCGGGTCGGCATCCAGCATGGCAAGCGCCGCGCCCATCGAGGCCGCCGGGTCGCCGAGATTGCCGCCAAGGCTGAGATAGGCCGCTCTGGTGCCGCTCATGGATTAGTGCGGCCACACGACGCCGACCTCGACGTGGTCGAGTACGCCGCGCACCGGCGCGTGCGGCTTGCGCACGGTGAGCGCCGCGCGCGTAAGCTGCGGAATTCGTTTTGTAAGCGG
>OFIS01000776.1_pt1 | contig 12117 bp, 13 predicted proteins | sample 1775071 | NCBI WGS metagenome assembly OFIS01 (sample SAMN08195774, study PRJEB24354) | sludge metagenome | isolation source: sludge from phenol fed wastewater aerobic bioreactor C | place: India: Nagpur | collected 2016-09-17 | reverse complement strand
CACGCCCACGTCGCCGATACGGAGCCGATCCGCAAACAAGGACAATTAAAAATCAATTACAATCCGTCTATCTCAAGAAGTAATTCAGACAGAAGGGCGTATGGTTTCGATCATATACTGGGCAAGTATACTGATATGGATACCGTTAGCTCCAACCTTTATTCCAGTGAATACAATACGCATAACGCAGGTATGACGTATCGTATCGGAAACCGGGACAAAATGTTGTCCCTCGGCGTATCCTATCAATATTCAGAACTGATCGGAGACCAGACCTTCCCGCAGGAATCCAAGGTGCATCAGACATTCAGCAACATCCTGCCCAACGCCATGCTCAACTACAAGCTGACCAACTATGCAAGGATCCGCGTATTTTATCGCGCATCCACTAATCAGCCTTCCGTTCAGCAATTACAAAGCGTGTACAACCGCAGCGATCTGCAAAATATTTCCGTAGGTAATCCGGATCTGAAGCAGCAATACGGTCACATGATCTCCGCACGGTATAGCTACACCAATACGGTAAACGGCCAGAACTTTTTTGCGAACATTTACGCACAGAGCACCCAGGACTATGTGGCCTCTTCCGTGTTCAGGAACCTCAGCAATACACCCATTGATCTCGCGCCCGGACTGCAATTGCTAAAGAATGCCCGGTTAACGAAACCCGTGAACCTGGATGGTTACTGGAGCCTGCGTTCTTTCTTCAACTACGGTGTGCCGGTGAAATTCATCAAATCGAACTTCAACCTCAATGCCGGTTTGGGATATGTACGTACGCCCGGTATGCTGAACAACGTGGCCAATATTTCCGATAACTATAACTACAGCCTTGGAACCGTGATCTCCAGCAACATCAGCGAATATGTGGACTTTACCGTGTCTTATACCGCCAACTTCAACTCATCTAATACGATGGTGGAGAACAGCGCCAATCCTACACTCGGCGCCCAGAAGATCGCTACTAAATATTTCACGCATACGGCTGGTGTTAGCATGAATCTCCTGTCCAAAACAGGCTGGGTATTGCAGAACGAACTGAACAACCAGCTCTATTCCGGTTTGGGAGCCGGGTTCAACCAGAGTTATTTCCTCTGGAACATGGGTGTGGGCAAGAAGTTCCTGAAGAACCAGCGAGGGGAGTTGCGCCTGACCGTATTTGACCTGCTGAACCAGAACCGCAGTATTAGTCGTACCATAGACGGCTTTACCACTACGGACCAGCAGAGCCAGGTACTGACACAGTATTTTATGCTTACATTTACTTACAGGCTAAAGAACTTTGGGAAGCTCAACATGCCTTCCGGCAACTACCGGCAACGGTTCAACCGTCCTGACGGTCCTCCGGACATGATGGGCCGGCCATTTTAACCATGATGGACGTACTTGGAGTGATGATTTAACCTAACAGCAAGCGCATTGACCGACATCATAGCACAATTAAAGCAGGGTAGTGAGGCCGCCTTCAGGCAGCTGGTGACGCAGTGGCAGGGCATGGTATACAATACCGCCCTGGGTATCCTGCAAAATACTGCCGATGCGGAAGATGTGGCGCAGGAGGTGTTCATGCAGGTCTTTGAATCCATCGGAACGTTCAAGGGAGATGCACAGATCTCCACCTGGCTGTACCGGATCACTGTCACCAAATGCCTGGATCATCTCCGGAAGAAGAGCCGGAAGAAACGCTGGGCTAAGGTATACAGTCTGTTCGGCCAGCAGAACGAACTGATCATCGATCCGCCTGATTTTCACCACCCCGGGGTGGCCCTGGCCAACAAGGAACGGGCGGATATGCTCTTTAAGGCTATCGCGCGGCTGCCGGACAGCCAGAAGGCCGCTTTCGTGCTGCATAAGCTGGAGGGCCTGAGCAGCAAGGAGATAGCCGGTATCCTGGACGCCAGCGTTTCCGCAGTGGAAGGGCTGCTGCACCGGGCGAAGCAGAACCTGAAGCAGCAACTGGAAGATTATTATTCATCATAACAGGCAGGTACAAGTTTTTTTGATATTTATCGTCTAACTTAAATACAGCGATTATGAAGCAGAGACGAGATATTGCAAAAGAGGTAGAAAGCACCCTCAACAGCCTGGATGGCATACAAAGGGCAGAGCCGGCGGAATTCTTTTTCACCCGCCTGCAGGCCCGTATGCAACGATCCGTGCCGATGGATGCCTGGGAACGCTTTATCATGTTGATTACCAGACCTTCCGTCGCCATTACGGCCATGATGTTGATCCTTGCGATCAACGCCATCATGTTCACCCTTCGGCTGAAGCATTCTTCCGAAAGGAGTGAGCAGCAGATATCCCTGCAGCAGGCTTTCGCAGATGAATATCACCTGGGGATCAATACTTTTTATGAATTCGATAAATCAGAGCAATGATGAAGGAAACATTCGCCCGGAATAAAGTCCTCAGTATACTCGTAATCATCCTGCTGCTGACAAATATCCTGCTCCTGGTTTTCTTTGTGTGGGCCAAACCTGGTGAACCGCACAGAAAGAATGAATGGGGAAAGGGGGGAGATGTGATGCAGATACTGGAGAAGCAGGTAGGCTTCAGTGCTGATCAGATGGCGCAGTACAAGCAACTGAAGGACCAGCACTGGGAGCGGATGAAGCCCTATTTCGGGGAAATGCGGACGGCCAAGGATAATTTCTATAAGCTGCTGAACGCATCTTCCGTTACCGATTCCGCCGTCAATGCTGCTGCGGATACCATAGCGGCCAAACAGAAACAAATCGATCTGCAGACCTTCCGGCATTTCACACAGGTAAGAGACCTCTGCACACCCGAACAGCGGCCGGCCTTTGATTCGCTGGTGCAACAGGTGGTCCGCAGAATGAGCGGCCCCTGGCGGAAAGGACCTCCTTCGAAAGAAGACAGCCTCCGGCAAAGTCGTGAGCATTTTAAAAAATAAACTTTCCCAAAACCCTCTAAATGATCCGATCATGAAACAAAAGTTGATGCTTTTGCTGGCGTTTCTGCTGGCAGTGAACATTGGCGTATTTGCCCAACAAGGTGGCCAAGGTGGCCAGCGCCGTACCGTTGAAGAACGCGTGAAAGCCGTACTGGAGCGCCTCACAACGGACCTGCAGCTGAATAAGGACCAGCAGGTAAAACTGGATTCCATATTCACCAAATCTTACAAGGCCATGGACAAGATGCGGGAAGATGCGCAGGCAACCGGCCAGCGTCCCGACCGTGAAGCCTTCATGAAACTGAATGCAGAAAGAGACGAAAAAGTAAAAGGCGTACTCACGGACGATCAGTTCAAGAAGTACAAAGATGCGCAGGAAGCTATGCGTCAACGCGGCGGTAACCGTGGTGGCGGTGGCGGAGGCAACTAGCCGTTCCCGTAAGAGCCTGGCCGTATCATGCTGCACTATCCATCATTTGGAAGAATGCAAGCAGCATGGTGCGGCTTTTTTTATGCGTATTATTGCAGAGATTTATCAGCGCCTATGTTGCAGTTCCTCAAAGAACACTGGCAAACCCTCGCCATCGTCCTGCTATATGCCGTCACCGCAGTGGTAGCCGTTAAAGCCCTGCTGGAAACCCGCGCCACCGGTAAAACACTGGCCTATCTGCTCCTGCTTTTCTTCCTGCCCGGTATCGGAGTGATTGTATACCTGCTGGTAGGCATGAACCGCCGGGTAAATAAGATATACAACCGGAAATGGCTCAGCAACGTGCGGCTGAACAAGCGATTGAAGGATTATCTCCGGCAGGAGAACCGGGAAACCCTGCTGGAACATTCAGACCTCGTGAGTAATAAAACCGGCATCGCAAGACTTTTGTTCCGGGATTCCCTGTCGCCCCTCACCGCGGATAACGAGACCCTTCTGCTGCTGAACGGCGACGAAAAATTTCCCCTGTTGCTGGAAGCCCTCCGTGGCGCCAAACATCACATCCACCTTGAGTACTACATCTTTGAAGAAGGGATCATCGGCAAAGACGTTATCAGCATCCTCATCGAAAAAGCGAAAGAAGGAGTGGAGATCCGTTTTATTTACGACGACTTCGGCAGCAGGGATATCAACCGCCGCTTCTTGCGCCAGATGCGCGCTGCGGGCATACAGGTGTTCCCGTTCTACCGGATACGGCTACTCGCTAACCGGCTCAATTACCGCAACCACCGCAAGATTGTGGTGGTGGACGGCCATACCGGCTTCATCGGCGGCATCAATGTATCCGACCGCTACATCAACGAACCCCGTTACCGCGACGCACATCCGAAATGGCCCTTCTGGCGGGATACGCACTTATGCGTCAAAGGGCAGGGCGTGCATACCCTGCAATTCCTGTTTATGGGAGACTGGAACTTCTGCGCAGAAGATAACCTTCCCATCACCCACGAGTATTTTCCCGACATCCCCGTTACCGGGGGCGATCTGGTACAGATCGCGGCCAGCGGGCCGGATTCCGAACGTTCATCCATCATGCTGTCCTACCTCGCGGCCATCAACCAGGCCGAGCGATCCGTATATATCACTACGCCCTATTTCCTTCCCAATGATTCCATCCTCAACGCCCTGCAGCAGGCGGCCCTTTCCGGGAAGGATGTGCGCCTGCTGGTGCCGGGAGTAAGTGACAGTGCAGTGGTGAACCGGGCTTCAGAGTCGTTTTTCGAAGAGCTTTTGAGTTGTGGGGTGAGGGTGTTCCGTTACCAAAAAGGTTTCGTGCATGCCAAAACGATGGTGGTGGACGATAATCTTTCCGTTATCGGTACCGCCAATATGGATATCCGCAGTTTCGATTTCAATTTTGAAGTGAATGCCTTTGTATACAGCAAAGAAATGAACTGGAAGCTGACGGAAGCGTTCCTGCAGGACGCCCTCTACAGCAGCGAGCTGAAAGTGGAGGAGTGGCTAGCCCGTGGCCGTTGGGCAAGACTTTGCGAGGCGGTAGTACGGCTCTTCTCGCCGCTGCTTTGAGCCGGCCTTCAAAAAAATAAATCGATAAATTTCGATATTTCTAAAAAGTATCTATATTTGCATCATGGACGCAGCGATGATCGAAAAAGCGGCGAATGCACTGGCAGACAAGCACCGGATGGCCATTCTCATGAAAGTGGCACGCCAGGAGTGTATCTGCTGCGGTGAAGTCAAAGATCTGACCTGCCTTTCGCAACCTACTGTATCTCATCATATCAAAATACTGGTAGACAGCGGGGTGCTCATCAGCACGAAAGAAGGACGGAACATACAACTGTCCATCAACAAAGAAATGATGAAACACCTTTCTATGTTCTTTTTACAGCTCAGTTGATTTTTTTTGCATTAAAATATCGAAATTTTTAAATAAATCGATTTAATAAATACAGACTATGAGCACCTTACAAAATAAAGTGGCTGTTGTTACAGGTGGCAACAGCGGTATTGGCCTCGCTACGGCAGAGGAATTCATTAAAAGGGGCGCGAAAGTGGTGATCACCGGGCGCAACCATGCTGCTGTGGAAGCGGCGGCGCAGAATCTGGGCGGCGGTACTTTGGGTATTACTGCCGATCAGGCCAGTCTCGCCGATGCGGACGCGCTGGTGAACACCGTGAAAGACCGGTATGGAAAAGTTGACGTGCTGTTCGTCAACGCAGGTATTGGTGTATTCAGTCCCGTGCCGGACGTAACGGAATCGCAGTTCGATGAAGTGATGAATATCAACTTCAAAGGCGCATTCTTTACCGTTCAGAAATTCCTGCCACACCTGAATGATGGGGCTTCCATCATCCTGCTCTCTTCCGTCAACGCATTCACCGGAATGCCGGGAGCATCGGTATATTCTGCCAGCAAAGCCGCACTCAACTCGTTGGGCCGTACGTTGAGCCGGGAGCTGGCAGCCAGGAAGATCCGGGTGAATGTTGTGAATCCCGGACCAATCATTACGCCGATCCTGAGCAAAGCCGGAATGGACGATGAGAGCGTTGCCTCCTTCCGCCAGAAGTTCGCAGAGCGCATTCCGCTCAGCCGTGCCGGCGAATCTTCGGAAGTTGCCAAGCTGGTGGCTTTCCTCGCATCGGAAGATGCAGCATTCATCACCGGCGCCGAGTACAATATCGACGGAGGGCTCACCATTCATGGATTAATGGGTTAATTAGTAAGACTGCATATTTTCATTGATCCGTTGTAACCCTGATGCGTTAAAAACAAATTGACATAGCAATGCCGGGCAGTTTCGCACTGAACCCGGCTTTTTCTTTACATTCGGTATCGCAAAAACATGCAACATGATCATCAAGGAACCGGAAGCCTTATACACGATCCGTTTTAACGACTGTGATCCTTTTGGCCACCTGAACAATGCATCGTACATCAACTATTTTATGAATGCCCGGGAAGATCATCTGGTGCAAACTTACAACCTCCACCTGAAAGACTACGCCGCTAAAGGTCTGGGCTGGGTAGTGGTACAGCACCAGATCGCCTATTTGAAACCGGCGCTGGTGGCGGAAAAGATATATATCTTCTCCCGTGTGCTGGAATTCTCTCCCCATCACATTATGGTGGAAATGTGGATGACGGACGAACAGAAGAAGAAGATCAAATCCTTTCTCTGGTCCAAATTCGTGCACATCGACCTGAAAACCGGGCGTAAAGCTGAGCAGGATGCCGGCCTTATGAAGCTCCTGAGTGAAGTAACCGTGGAGCATGATGCTGCAGAAACCTTTGAGCAAAGGATATCCACGTTTGTTCAATCTATTTGACAATCAACTTATTAAAGAAAAAATTTGGCAGAGTGATGACGAGACGTTTATCTTTGTTATGGTTTAACCAAATAGTTAAACAATTTAGTTAGATGCAGACAACGAATAACACAGAACGGCAGATCATTGAGGCGGCCCGCAAGATCTTCGTGAAAAAAGGACTGAGCGGTGCGCGCATGCAGGACATTGCGGACGAAGCAGGGATCAACAAAGCCATGCTGCATTACTATTACCGCAGTAAAGACAAGTTGTTCGAGATCATCTTCAATGAAGCACTGGAGCAATTGCTGACAAGGATTAACCAGGTATTTTCCGGCGATATGCCTTTTCAGGAAAAAGTAGCAGCAGCGGTGGATAACTACATTTCCACCCTCTCCACCAATCCGTACCTCCCGCTTTTCATCATCAACGAGATCAATCAGAACCCAAACCGGTTGCTGGAAAGGTTCAGGCATTCACCGATGTTCCCGAATGTGCAGAAGTTTATCATGCATATACAGGAAGAAATGGAAAATGGCAGGATCAGGAAGATGGACCCGATGCAATTATTGCTGAACACTTTGTCCATGTGCATTTTCCCTTTCGCAGCAAGACCCATCATCCAGGGGCTCTTCCAGAAAACTGATGAAGATTTTTCCCGGCTGATGGAAGAAAGAAAACAATCCGTGACGGAGTTCATCCTCATGTCCCTGCGGCCCTGATTTTTTTTGCCCTGGAATTAACCAAACAGTTAAATAAAAGAGTTAATTATGAAATGCTTCACTCCGCTGCTCCTGCTTCTGTTCGCTTCCCCTGTTTTTGCGCAGGAGCTAAGCCTGGATTCAGCGCAGCAATATGCGCGGCAGCATTATCCGCTGCTGAAACAGCGGCAGGCTTTGGATGAGATCACGGCCTTGCAGCTGCGCAATATCAGAACGGGCTATCTGCCGCAGGTGGAGCTGAACGGGCAGGCCAGTTACCAGTCGGCCGTTACCACTGTGCCCATTAAACTTCCCGGCGTGAATATTCCGGAGCTGTCGAAAGATCAATACAAAGCCACGATAGATGTGAAGCAACTGATCTATGACGGCGGCGCCACGGCTGGTCAGCGTGATCTCCAGCTGGCACAACAGCAAACGGAGCAGCAAAAAGTGGAAGTGGAGCAATACAAGTTGCAACAGCAGGTGATGCAGGTGTATTTTAACGCACTGCTCTGGAGTGAACACATCGTTGCCCGGCAGCAAATGATCGCGGAGGTGAAACAACGCCTGGAACGCTTGCAGGCAGGGGTTAACAATGGTACGGTACTCGGCAGCCAGGTAGATATCCTCCGGGCGGAGTTGCTTAAAACAGCGCAACAGCTTTTTGAAGCGCAGACAGGAAAGAAAGCGGCGGTGCAGACGCTGGCGTTACTAACGGGGAAGGATATACCGGAATCCGTACAACTCCGGTTGCCGCCAGCCGCGCAGGATCAGGCGGATGAATTGCGTCGCCCGGAACTGCGTTTGTACCAGCTGCAACAGAACGCCCTTCAGCAACAATCCCGCCTGACCGCAACACGCTCCCTCCCCAAAATAAGCGCCTTCGCACAGGGCGGCTATGGTAAACCCGGACTGAACATGCTCGAGAACAAATTCGATTTTTATTACCTCACCGGCCTCCGCCTGAACTGGACGCTCTGGAACTGGCATTACAATCGCACCGAACGTGCCATCCTCCGGCAGCAACAGCAATCCGTCAGCGCCCAGTCGGAAGCCTTTGCCCTGAACACGAAAGCGCAGTTGCTGCAACAATCGTCCGAGATACAGAACCTCCGGGAAGCGATGGAGAAAGACAGGGAGATCGTAAGTCTCCGCAGCAGGGTGAAAGCGGTATCTGCTGCGCAGCTGGACAATGGCGTGCTTACCATGCACGACTACCTCAGTGATCTCAATGCGGAAACACAGGCGGTGATCGCGCAAAGAACACATGAAATTCAATGGATATATGCCACATTATATTATCAGGTCATAAAAGGATTATAACATGCAAACAACAACGTTAACGGCTATATTTTTTATCGTCACCCTGGCCGCCTGTCGCTCCAAGGATGATACCGCCGACGCTTACGGCAATTTTGAATCCGTGGAAGTGGTGGTGTCTGCGGAGGCCACCGGACGTTTACTGGCTTTTGATGTGGAAGAAGGGGCGGTGTTGCAGGCTGATGCCGTAGTGGGAGGGATCGACTCCACGCAGTTGTACCTGAAAAAAGCGCAGCTGGGCGCCAATATCAAAGCAGTGCTGAGCAAGCGCCCGGATGTTACACCACAGCTGGAAGTGATCCGCGAGCAGATCGCCACGCAGAAACGCGAGCAGCAAAGGGTGCAAAACCTGCTGAAAGCCAATGCCGCCACTTCCAAGCAGCTGGACGATATCAACGCGCAGATCGCCGTGCTGGAAAAGCAATACCAGTCCACCGCCTCTTCCCTGAACACACAGGTGAGTGGCCTCAACAGCGAAACACATCCCCTGCAAATGCAGGTGGAACAGGTAAGGGAACAGCTGGCACAGTCCAGGGTCGTGAACCCGGTGGAAGGAACAGTATTGGTGAAATATGTGGAGAAAGGAGAGGTGGTGAACTTCGGGAAACCGCTGTACAAGATCGCCGATCTGCGCACGATGTACCTCCGGGCCTACATCAGCGGGGCGCAGCTGCCGCAGGTGAAGATCGGGCAGCAGGTGACGGTACAGACGGACCAGCCGGACGGAAAGATGAAAGACTGGACCGGAACCGTGAGCTGGATCTCAGGAGAAGCAGAGTTCACACCCAAAACGATCCAGACCCGTGATGAAAGAGTACAGCTGGTATATGCCATAAAAGTACGCGTACAGAACGATGGCAGTCTCAAGATCGGGATGCCGGGCGAGATCAGGTTATCCAAATAATCAGGCTTATGCAACCTATCGTTGTTCAGAACATTCACAAGCGTTTCGGGGATGTGAAAGCCCTGCGTAATATTTCCTTTACGGTGGAAGAAGGGGAGCTGTTCGGGCTGATCGGTCCGGATGGCGCCGGAAAATCCACCCTGTTCCGCATCCTCACCACTTTGTTGCTGGCAGATGAAGGCACAGCCACCGTAAATGGCCTGCACGTAGTGAAAGATTACCGCAGCATCCGCCGGCAGGTAGGTTATATGCCGGGGAGGTTTTCCCTGTACCAGGACCTCTCCGTGGAAGAGAACCTGCATTTCTTTGCCACCATTTTCCATACCTCCGTAGAAGAGAATTATGAACTGATCCGTGATATCTACGAGCAGATCGCGCCATTCAAAAAACGGCCTGCCGGCAAATTATCCGGAGGAATGAAGCAGAAACTTGCACTCTGCTGCGCGCTGGTGCACAAACCGGCTGTGCTTTTCCTGGATGAGCCTACCACCGGTGTGGACCCCGTTTCCCGGAAAGAGTTCTGGGAGATGTTACAGCGGTTGAAGCAGAAAGGGATCCCTATCCTCGTTTCCACGCCCTACATGGATGAAGCCGTGTTGTGCGATCGTGTGGCGCTTATCCAGAAGGGAGAGATCATGCAGATCAATACACCGGCCGCCATTATTGCCGATTTTAAAAAACCGATATGGGCCGTGCGTGCGCGCAATATGTTCCATCTGCTCCGCGATCTGCGGGCGTACGAGGGAACGGACAGCTGTTATGCTTTCGGCGAATACCTGCACCTCACGCTGCATACCGGTATAGAAGATGCAAAAGCCTGGCTGACGGCCCGCCATCATGAAGACCTCGTCATACAATCCACTACGGCCGGTATTGAAGATGCCTTCATCCGGCTGATGCAGGAACAAAACGAAACGGTATGAGCGATTATGCGATCGTAACAAAAGCGCTGACGAAGCGCTTCGGCCATTTCACCGCCACGGATGCCATCACATTCGAGGTGGCGAAGGGAGAGATATTCGGTTTCCTCGGCGCGAACGGAGCCGGTAAAACCACCGCTATGCGCATGTTGTGCGGATTGCTGACCCCCACCAGCGGAGAAGCCATCATTGCAGGGTACAACATCTATACCCAAACGGAACAGGTGAAGAAACGCATCGGATACATGAGCCAGAAGTTTTCGTTGTATGAAGACCTGACCGTAAAAGAGAATATCCGCTTCTACGGAGGGATTTACGGATTGAATTACCGGCAGATCAAAAGCAAGACCGCTGAATTGTTGCAGAAACTGCAACTGGAGCGGGAGGCGCGGCAACTGGTCAGTTCCCTGCCCCTGGGCTGGAAGCAGAAACTGGCATTTTCCATCGCCGTTATCCACGATCCTTCTATCGTTTTCCTCGATGAGCCTACCGGCGGGGTGGACCCAATCACGCGCAGGCAGTTCTGGGATCTGATCTATGAAGCGGCAGACAGCGGCGTAACGGTTTTTGTGACCACGCATTATATGGACGAAGCAGAATATTGTGACCGTATTTCGATCATGGTGGATGGGAAGATCAAAGCACTGGACACGCCCGGCAGGCTGAAAGCGCAGTTCGGGGCGGATTCCATGAATGAGGTATTCCTGCAACTGGCAAGGGCAAAATCATCGTAACATGCGTCAATTCCTGGTATTTGTACGAAAAGAATGTTATCACATTTTCCGCGACCGGCGAACGTTGCTGATCCTTTTCGGCATGCCCGTGATTCTTATCGTGCTGTTCGGCTTCGCCATCACCAACGAGATACACCATTCGCCCATCGCGGTGCTGGACGAGGCGCAGGATACTTACAGCCGGCGGCTGACAGAACGGATCACGTCCAACGGTTATTTCGATCTGTACCAGAACCTGCATTCCGTACGGGAGATTGAACCTCTTTTCAAAAAAGGAGCAGTGAGAATGGTGATCGTGATCCCACCGGATTTCGGCAGCGATTTCTATCACCAGCGTAAAGCCGCGGTGCAGTTGCTCACAGATGCTTCCGATCCGAACAACGCCACTACACTGGTCAATTATGCCAATGCCATCATCCTGCAATATCAGCAGGAGATCACCGGTCATCCTGCATTACCGCTAACGATCCACACAGAAGTGCGGATGGTGTACAACCCGTCCCTGAAGAGCGTTTTCCTTTTTGTGCCGGGAGTGATGACGCTCATCCTGATGCTCGTATCCGCTATGATGACGTCGATCACCATTACCCGGGAAAAAGAACTGGGCACGATGGAAATACTGCTGGTGTCGCCGTTGCGGCCGCTCCTGATCGTTGCCGGTAAAGTAGTACCGTACATTGTACTGTCATTCATCATTGCACTGATCATCCTGCTGATGGGCTTCTGGATATTCAGCATGCCGGTGAAGGGAAGCCTGCTGCTGCTTTTTATGGAATGTGCCCTGTTCGGGCTCGCGGCATTGTCCCTCGGCGTCCTCATCTCCAGCGTAGCGAACTCGCAACAGACGGCCATGATGATGTC
>OFIS01000774.1_pt1 | contig 12151 bp, 12 predicted proteins | sample 1775071 | NCBI WGS metagenome assembly OFIS01 (sample SAMN08195774, study PRJEB24354) | sludge metagenome | isolation source: sludge from phenol fed wastewater aerobic bioreactor C | place: India: Nagpur | collected 2016-09-17 | reverse complement strand
GCAACTACCCGCGCGCGCTGCTCTCGGCGCTGCCGGAGAATGCCGTCGGCGATCGCCTGCCCACCGTCTCCGACATGATGTTCGAGCCGGCTCCGTCCGCCTCGGGAGGCGCCGCATGACAACCGTTCTCGAAGGCAAGAACATCGTCCGCGACTATCACATCGGCGGCGGCCTGTTCAAAGGGCCGCGCACTGTGCACGCCGTGAAAGGCGTGTCCTTCAGCGTCGACAAGGGCAAGACGCTGGCCATCGTCGGCGAAAGCGGCTGCGGCAAGTCAACGCTTGCCCGCATCATCACGCTGATCGATCCGGCGACCTCCGGCGAGCTGTTCATCGACGGCAAGAAGGTCGACATCGCAAGGGACGGCCTGTCCAGGGAAATGCGCCGCAAGGTGCAGATCGTCTTCCAGAACCCCTACGGATCGCTCAACCCGCGCCAGAAGATCGGCGATGTGCTGGGTGAACCGCTGCTTATCAACACCGACATTCCGGCCTTGGAGCGACGCGACCGGGCCATGGCGATGCTGAAGAAGGTCGGCCTCGGCCCGGAGCACTACAACCGCTACCCGCACATGTTCTCCGGCGGCCAGCGCCAGCGCATCGCTATCGCGCGGGCGCTGATGCTCAATCCGAGCCTGCTGGTGCTGGACGAGCCGGTCTCGGCCCTCGACCTGTCGGTGCAGGCGCAGGTGCTCAACCTGCTCGCCGACCTGCAGGACGAGTTCCAGCTGACCTATGTCTTCATCAGCCACGACCTGTCCGTGGTGCGCTACATCGCCGACGACGTGATGGTCATGTATTTCGGCGAAGCCGTCGAATACGGGCCGCGCGACGAGGTCTTCTCCGACCCTAAGCACAGCTACACCAAGACGCTGTTCGCGGCGACGCCGCGCGCCGACGTGGCCTCGATCAAGGCTAGGCTGGCGAAAAAGAAGGCGGCCTGACTCCAGTTCGTCATTCTAGGGCCGAGCGACGCGAAGCGGCGCCCAGGCCCTAGGATCCATGCCGCTAGCTAAGCCAAAAAGTGCAGCGGAGCAGATTTTGCACCGTTGCAACGCCAGTGTGTCATGGCATGGACCCCATGGTCTGCGCCGCGTCGCTTCGCTCCTTGCTTCGCCATAGGATGACGACGTCGAGGAGCCGTAATCGACTCCCCATGCAAAGGCTCGAACCACGGTCCGAGGTTACGACAGCTTGGCGACAATAGCCCGCAGCGCCTCGCCGAAGCGGCGCACTTCCTCGACCGTGTTGTAGTGGACCAGTGAGGCGCGGATGGCGCCGCTGTCCATGCTGAGCTTCAGGCGCTTCATCAGGCGCGGCGCGTACATGTGGCCGTCGCGTATGCCGATCTGCATGTCGGCCATTTCCTCGACGATGCGCTGCGGCGACAGCGTGCCGATGTTGAAGCAGAAGGTCGGCACGCGCTCGTCGATGCGCGCCTCTTCGCCGACGCCGTAGATGGTGGCGCCGCAATCCTTGAGCACCTTCAGCATCTCGCGCGCCAGCAGCAGTTCGTAGTCCCGGATCGCCGCCATGCCGGCGACGATGTTCTCGCGCCGCGACCGGTTGTTGGACGGCGCCAGGTTGCGGCCGATCAGTTCGAGATAGCGTACGGCGGCGTCCATGCCGGAGACGTTCTCATAGATGAAGGTTCCGGCCTCCACCTTGTAGGGTGGCTCGTTGGGGATGAAATCCTCGCGGAAGGTGGGCAGCCGCTTCAGCGTCTCGAAGCGGCCCCACAGGAAGCCCATGTGCGGCGAGAAGTTCTTGTAGCCCGAGCAGACCAGATAGTCGCAATCCCAGGCCCGCACATCGATCAGCCCGTGCGGCCCGTAGTGGACGCAATCGAGGAACACTTCGGCGCCGGCCGCGTGCGCGGCCCTGGCGACGGCGGCGACGTCGACGATCGAGCCGATCGAATGCGCCGTCACCGTGCAGGCGACGAGGCGCGTGCGCTCGGAAAGCAGCGGAACAAGATCGTCGACATGCAGGTTGCCGTCCTCGCGCATGCGCCACCACTTGAACTTCGCGCCGGCCGGTTCCAGGGCCAGCCAGGTGGCGATGTTGGCGTCGTGATCCATGTCGGTGACGACGATCTCGTCACGGTCTCCGAGCATCTGGCCGATGCCGAGGCTGACCAGGCGGATGAACGAGGTTGCGTTCATGCCGAAGCAGATCTCGGCCGGGCTGTAGGCGTTGATCAGCAGCGCGACGCTTTCGCGCGCGTCCGCCACCGACTGGTCGACGGTGACGCTACGGCCGTAGCGCCCGCCGCGCTGCACATTGTGGCTGACCAGATGATTGGTGACCGCGTCGAGTACGGTCTGCGGGATCTGGGCGCCGGCGGCGTTGTCCATGAAGATGAAATCGCCGGCCTGCTTGAGCGCCGGGAACATCGCCCGGATGGTTTCGACCGGAAACGCGCCGGGGGCGCTCTTTTCTGTTCGATGGCTGGTCAACGGTCGTCTCCTGACGATTGTGCTTGAAGTGGTTGATCGTGGCTCAATTCCGGGAAGGCCAAGCGGCCTCCAGCCGGAATTGCATAGGGCTCGACCTAGCGGGTCTTCTCGTCCTTGAAGCGGCGCTCCAGCAGGTTGACGACCCGGACCATCGGCCACAGGAAGATAAGGTAGACCAGCGCCGCGCCGATGAGCGGCGAAGGGTTGGCGTAGAGCGACTGCGCGTTGGTCGCTTCCTTGAGCAGTTCCGGCAAGGCGACGGTCGAGGCGAGCGAGGTGTCCTTGAACATGGAAACGCAGTTGCTCGTCATCGGCGGGATGACGACGCGCACTGCCTGTGGCAGCACCACCTTGCGCAGCGTGAGCAGGAACGGCAGGCCGAGCGCTTGTGCCGCCTCGAACTGGCCGCGTGGGATGCTCTCGATGCCGGCGCGGAACACCTCGGCCGAATAGGCTGACATGATGATGGCGAACGCCGTGATGGCGGATGCCCAGGACGACAGCCTTATGCCGAGGAACGGCAGCGCGTAGTAGATCAGGATGAGGACGACCAGAACCGGCAGGGCGCGGAAGATGTCGGTGTAGCCGATCGCCAGAAGCCGCAGGGGCTTCGGCGCGTAGAGCCGCACCAGGCTGATCGCCAGGCCGATGAGGATGCCTATGCCGATGCTCATCAGCCCGAGCAGCAATGTGTTCAGGAAGCCGCGCAAAAGCGCCGGCAGGCTGGACATCATGATGTCGGCGTTGAAGAAGGTGTCCACCAGAGACATGGGATCATTCCCGAAACAGTGGCGTCCGCTGACGCCGGGTCATGTCCGAGGAGACCGGAGCGGCTCCCGAGGGACCATGGGTGAGTGCCGGGGCATCCCGCGACCTGGCGGAAACACCCGGCGTCGCACGAATGCGGCTAACTCAAATCGACAGAGCGGCTGCCCGATCCCCTTTCCGGATGCATCCACCCTGCGGGGTCGAGGCGACCGATGCGGCGCGGGCAGGGCCGGCGCCGCATCGGTCTTACCGATCAGGCCTTCGGAATCGGCATTTCCTTCACGGTCGCGGAATCGGCGGGCGCGTCGGAGCCGAACCACTTCTTGTGGATCGCGGCCAGCGTGCCGTCCTTCTTCATCGACGTCAGCGCATCGTTCAGCTTGCCGAGCAGAGGATGGTCCTTGCTCAGCATCAGGCCATACTGTTCGCCGGTCTTGATGCGCTCCTTGACCACCAGGTCCTTCATCTTGGTGAAGGCGTACTGCATGCCGGGAATGTCGCTGACGGCGGCATCAACACGGCCGGCGCTGAGGTCGAGCAGCAGGTTCTGCTGGGTGTCGTAGCCTTTGACGTCGCTGAAGCCGTCGGCCTCCTGATGCGCCTTGACCCAGGTCTCGCCGGTCGAGCCGGAGAGCACGCCGACGACCTTGCCCTTGAGATCGGCCTCGGCCTTGATCGGGCTGTCGGTCTTGGTGGCGATGCCCATGTCGGAGTCATAGTAGGGCTGCGTGAACGACAGCGACTTCAGGCGCTCGGGCGTGATGGTGATGGACGAGATTGCCACATCGATGCGCTTGGAGTTGACGGCCGCGAACAGGGCCTGGAAGCCGAGGTCGGCGATCTCGGTCTTCATGCCGATGCGCTTCGCCGCTTCGTTGACGATGTCGACCTCGAAGCCCTCGAACGTGCCGCTCTCGTTCTTGTATTCGAAGGGCGGGTTGGTCGGATAGGCGCCGACGTTCAGCACGTCCTCGGCATGCGCCATGACCGGCCCGGCGACGATGCCGACGGCGGCTGCCAGGATGAGAAGTTTGCGACGTGTTATGCTCATTGTGTTCCCTCTCTGATTTTGATCGGCGGGTTCAGCCCGCGCGTTCCTTGCCGTCCTGCCTCCTGCAGGGCGTCAATTCATTGTCGCGACCATGCGCTCCAGCGCGGTCGCGATCTGCTTGTGGTCGCGGAAGACGCACATTCTGATGAAGGCGTTGCCCGCGTTGCCGAAAAGATGTCCGGGCGCCAGGCCGACGCGCGCGGTCTCCAGGATGCGCGAGCATGCGTGGCGCGCGTCGCTTTCTCCTTCGAGCGCGAAGAAAGCATACATGCCGCCACGCGGCTTGTCCGGCAGCACCACGCCGGGTATTCGCGACAGCCCGTCATAGGCGAGGTCCAGCCCCGTCCTGAGCTTCTGGCGGATTTCCTCGACCAGCGGTTCGCCGTCGCGGATGGCAGCAGTGGCGCCGGCCTGGATAACGGCGGCGGTTCCGCTGTTGACATACTGCGTCATCGCGCCGAGCTGGTCGGCGACACCGGATGGATGGGTCAGCCAGCCGATGCGCCAGCCGGTCATTGCCCAGGCCTTGGAGAAGCTGTTGACCGAAAGCACCCGGTCGCCGTCCTCGGCGATCCGCAGGATCGAGGGCGCGACGGGGCCGTCGAAGTAGAGCCGGCCGTAGACTTCGTCCGATATGATCCAGACGCCGGTGCGCCGGCTGAAGTCGAGCAGGGCGCGCATCTCGTCCTCGGATGCCGTCCAGCCGGTGGGGTTGGAGGGCGTCGACAGGAAGATCGCGCGCGTGCGCGCATCGCAGGTGGCAAACAGCCGGTCGAGGTCGAGCCGCCAGTCATTGTCACGGAATTCCAGCGAAAACGGTCGCGGCTCACCGCCAATCACGTGAATGGCGTTGTGGATGTTCGGCCATTGTGGCGCGACATAGACGACGTTGGTGCCGACATCGACCAAGAGTTCCAGCGCCAGGTAGAGCGCCTGCATGCCGCCCGGCGTCACCGTCGTGCGGGCTATGGGGATCGAGCGGCCGTGCAGCTTTGTCTGGTAATCCGACAGCGCTTCGTTCAACGGGCCGTGGCCGCGCATGTCGGGCACGTAGAAGGTCAGCCCCTGATCGAGCGCGGCCTTGGCGGCATCGCGTATGAAAGCCGGCGTCACCATGTCGCCTTCGCCGTACCAGAGCGCGATGACGTCGCCCAGTTCGCGGGCGCGAACCGCCAGGCTGGCGATGTTCTCGGTGTGAAGATCCCGGATCTGCGCGCGGATGCCATCAAAAGCGTGGCGCGAGCCGGTCGCCGCCGACGAATGGGGCTTCATGAACGACAAGGAAAGGACCCCTTTGACCGCACGCTTACTCCAGACAGCGACCGTCGACGGCCATATGGCGGCCCCGGTCCTTCACGGAATGCTTAACCAAAGCGCCGCACTTTTCAAGATGAGAGTTTTAAGCTTAAAAAATTTGCGCCGGCTCGTGATTTCGCGCCACACTTTTGCGCCAGAGCCGTTCAAGCGAAAAAAATCGCCGGGATGGCTCCTTCTCTTCAGGAAAAGCGCTACGCGCCCTTCCGGGCAAAACCGCTGCTCACTTCTGCTGGAATTGCTCCAGTCGCGCATGAGCCGTGGCGCGGCCACTGCTCGCGCCGGCGCCGAGGAACATGGTGTCGCTGGCGAGGATGAAGAAGCTGGCGCCGATCTCGGCCCATTGCCCTGCATCCTCGGCCCTGGCGCAGAAGATGCCGGCGGTCCTGCCCCGCGCCACGGCCGCCGCGATGATGGCGCGGATTGCCTGGGATAGGGCCGCAGCGCCTTCGGGGCCGATCGCGCCTATCGAGACGGACAGGTCGCCGGGACCGACGAAGACCACGTCGACGCCCTCGACGGCGACGATCTCGGCGATGTTGGCGAGCCCCTCGGCCGTTTCGACCTGCACGGCCACGACGGTCCTGGCATTGGCGACGGCGAGATAATCGGGGATGCGGTAGCCGTAGCCGGCGGCGCGGCCTGGGCCGACGCCGCGCTCGCCCTTCGGAGGATAGGCGGCAGCCCGGACAGCGGTACGCGCCTGCGCGGCGGTCGAGACACGCGGCACCAATATGCCTTGCGCGCCGGCGTCGAGCGCGGCGGCGATCGCTTCCGGCTGGTGGCCCGGCACACGCACCATGGCCGGCACGCGATGAACATCGGCGGCGCGCACCAGGGCCTCGATGGTTTCCCGCGACATCTGGGCATGCTCCCAGTCGATGCACAGGAAATCGAGCCCGGAAAGGGCCATCACCTCGACCGCGACGGGGTGGGGTATGGCGCAGAAGGAGCCGACCAGATGCTTCCTGCCGATGCAGTCCTGGCGGAAACCGTCCATGGCCGTCCTCCTGTTGTGCCTGCCCGGATTCATAGCTGCAAACGCCGGCGAGGCGAAGCTATTTCAGGCTTGAAATATTTTTGCGCCGCCGTAGCGTGGTTGGTCTGCAAGGCAAGACCGGCGAAGCTGGATCGCCTCCATTGCCCTGTGTTTTGTCACGCCGCAATTCAGGGCGCAAAGCCGCCGCGAATTGCCCTTGCGAGGTTCGGACACGATGAAAGCGCATCCCCTGCGGGGCCGGAACAAACTGAAGCTCGGCGTTTTCTCCGCCAATGCCGATGGCGGGCTGGCCATAACCGACGTGCCCGAGCGCTGGACCGCTAATTGGCGCGACAATCTGACGGCTGCCCAGATCGCCGATCGCGCCGGACTTGAATTCATGCTGCCGATCGCCCGCTGGCGCGGCTTCGGCGGCCGCAACAAGGTGCGCGAATGGTCGTTCGAGACATTCACCTGGGCGGCGGCGCTCGCCGCGGCAACGGAGCAGATCGGCCTGTTCATGACGGTCCATGTGCCATTGGTGCACCCGCTCTACGCGGCCAAGGCGCTGGCGACGGTAGACCATGTCAGCGAAGGACGCGCCGGCCTCAACATCGTCTGTGGCTGGAACCCGAAGGAGTTCGGCATGTTCGGCACGCCGCTGGTCGAAAAGGGCTACGACCAGGCGGCGGAGTGGATCGAGATCCTCGAGCGGCTCTACGCCTCGGACGAGCCGATCGACTACGACGGCACCTATTATAGCCTGAAGGAGGCGGTGAGCCGGCCGGCAAGCCTGCAACGACCGCGCCCGGTGACGATGAACGCTGCCTTCGGCGGACCAGGTCGCGACTTCGCCGCCGCCAACTGCGATTATCTCTTCACCACCTTTTCGGAACTGGAGGACGCCGGCCGGCATGTCGCCGATATCGGCGAGCGCGCGGCCAGGCTGGGGCGCGACGTCGGTGTCTACACCGTCGCCCATGTCGTCTGCCGTCCGACCATGGAGGAAGCGCAAGCCTACTATCAGCGTTATGCCGTGACACTCGCCGACCACGAAGCCGTCGATGCCCACATGGCCGGCAAGAAGGAGTTCTCGCAGTCGCACGACCAGCATGCCTATGATCGCTACCGGCAGCGCTTCGCCGGCGGCGCCGGCACCTATCCGCTGATAGGCACGCCGGAAACGATCGCCGCCGAGATCGTGGCCATCGCCGAGCGCGGCTATCAGGGCATCGCGCTTTCCTTCGTCAACTACACGCAGGAACTGCCCTATTTCTGCGATCACGTGCTGCCGCTGCTCAGGCAGGCGGGTTATCGGGAGTAGGGCAGGGCGCTAAAGGCGCGACGCGATCTTATACCAGCGCCCTTGAGGACGGCAGAGGCCACGCCTGACGGATGACCACCGTGCTGCGCTTGTCTCGCCGCTGCCAGCCAGATGCCCCGAACTCAACCCAGTCGGCAATGTCTGGCAGTTCACGCGAGACAACTGGCTCTCAAGCAGGGTCTTTCCCAACTACGACGACATCGTCGATCATTGCCGCGACGCGAATCGGCGCAGCGCCGTCATGAAATCGTTGAAGCGGTCCGCCCCGATATCGGCGGCCCATTCCGCCTGAATCTCAAGCAGCGTCGCATGGACGACCTTGACCATGCCCCAGGAGCGGGGGGTGAGATAGATGAGGCGACGCTCGCCTTTCTTCTCGGCTCGCCGCTCGAGGTAGCCCAGCGCTTCCAACTGTCCGATAATGTGATTGGTCGCTTGCCGCGACATCCGAATCCGGCGCGCGAGGTCGGAGGGCCGGACACCGTCGGGCGGAGGAAAACTGAACACCGCAAGCTGGACGGGTTGCAAGTCCGTGAAGCCCGCTGATCTGAGGTCCGCTTCGATCCGGGCGCGCACATGATCGAGACATTGCCGCAGCAGCGCGCCGACATAGGGCGGACCTTCATCGGCCGGAGCATCGGCGCGCCTGGATTCAGGATCGGACGGCGTTGACATTTTTGTAAAGCCTCTTTACGAACGGCATGTAAAAGAATTTTACGACGGAAAGAGCAATCATGCAAAGCGCTGTTGCGGACGTCATTCGGATTGGTGGAATAGAACTACGGTTTCTGGTAGATGAAACGCAGGGCTCGGGCGACCTCGTGATCTTCGAGATGACCATACAACCCAACGCCCGCGTCCCCGTCCCGCATTATCACCGCGAAGTCGATGAGGTCATCTACGGCCTGTCGGGAACATTGACGGGCCAGATCAACGGCGAGACGCGGGAACTCCGTGCGGGCGACTGTGCGCTCATTCCGCGCGGAGCCGTCCATCACGCCGAAAACCTGCACGGCGAGGCCGCGCGCGCCCTAATCGTGTTGAACCCAGGTTCGATCGGCCGCGCCTATTTCGAGGAAATCGCGAAGGCTGTGAGCGGTCCTGGCAAGCCTGATCCGGCACGGCTTACAGAGATCATGTTGCGGCACGGCCTGATTCCCGCCTGAAGGACTCGCCCGCCCTGGCTGACAAGTTCCCGGCCGCCCATCCCAATGCAACTGGCGCGGGCCGTCTTAGGCGAGTGCGCAAGAGCGGACTAAGCGTCCGCTCGCGGTTGAGAGCCACCGACGACCTTCTGAAGCCGCTGGGCCGTAGCCGGGAGTGGTATCGGGTCGCTGTGGCGCTTGATCGCTGCTGGTCCGAAAAGGCGTTGTCGTCTGGGCGAAGTGCTCAGTCCGGAATGACGGCGGTGGCCTGGATCTCGATCTTGGCGCGGTCCTCGACAAGGGCCACTACCTGCATCGCCGCCATCGCCGGGAAATGCCGGCCGATGACCTCGCGGTAGGCCTGCCCGATGCCCTTGAGGCTCGCCAGGTATTCGGCCTTGTCGGTGAAGTACCAGGTCATGGATGTGATGTGCTGCGGCCCCGCGCCGGCCTCGGCCAGCACCGCCACCACGTTGAGCAGCGTCTGCCGCACCTGGCCGACGAAGTCGTCCGTCTCGAACTGGCACTGACCGTTCCAGCCGACCTGCCCGCCGACGAAGACGAACCGGCCATGCGCGGCAACGCCGTTTGCATACCCTATGGGCTTGGCCCAACCTTCCGGTTGCAGGATGGTGTGCATTCGAAAACCTCCTGGTTTTTCGCGCGAAAGCTCCCGGCTTCCGCCTTTTGTCGTCCAAAGATCGTGCCGTCCAGGGATCGTGGCGGCCGAAGCGTTAGCCCGCTCCCAGCACCTGCCTGGCGATCACCACTTTCTGCACGTCGGAAGCGCCCTCGTAGATGCGCAGCGCGCGGATCTCGCGATAGAGGCTTTCGACGATATGTCCTTTGCGCACGCCGTCGCCGCCATGCAGCTGCACGGCCCTGTCGATCACGTCCTGCGCCTTGTCGGTCGCGAACAGCTTAGCCATGGCCGCTTCGCGCGTCACGCGCGCGGCGCCCATGTCCTTGGTCCACGCCGCGCGGTAGATGAGCAGCGCCGCGGCGTCGACGTCCAGGGCCATGTCGGCGATGTGGCCCTGCACCATCTGCAATTCCGCCATCGGCGCCCCGAACAGTTCGCGCTGGCGCACGCGCTTGATGCTCTCGTCCAGCGCGCGACGGGCAAAGCCCAGCGCTGCCGCGCCGACCGTCGAGCGGAAGACGTCGAGCACCGACATGGCGATGCGGAAGCCGTCGCCAGGCTTGCCGATCAGCGCCGAGGCCGGAACGCGCACCTTGTCGAAGGCGAGCCGCGCCAGCGGATGCGGCGCGATCACCTCCAGCCGCTCAGCAATGGTGAGTCCCTTGGCGTCGCCGGGCACGATGAAGGCCGAAAGCCCCTTGGCGCCAGGCGCCTCGCCGGTGCGGGCAAAGACGATGTAGAGATCGGCGATGCCGCCGTTGGAAATCCAGGTCTTCTCACCCGACAGAAGATAATCGTCGCCTTCACGCGTCGCGGTCATTTCCATGTTCGCGACGTCGGAGCCCGAGCGCGGTTCCGAGAGCGCGAAGGCCGAGATCGCCTTGCCCGCGCGTGTCTTTGCCAGCCATTGCTGCTGCTCAGGCGTGCCGAACAGGCTCAGCGCGCCGGTGCCCAGCCCCTGCATGGCGAAGGCGAAGTCGGCCAGCCCGTCATGGCGGGCCAGCGTCTCGCGGGTGATGCACAGCGTGCGCACGTCGAGCGTCGCGTTGTGTCCGCCATAGGCGGCCGGCACCACCGCATCAAGGAAACCGGCGCGACCGAGCGCCGCCTGGGGGAGGTCCGATCCGCCATGGGCCTCGTCCTGCAGCACAGCCTGGCCGAGCTCTCCGACCTCGCGGCCGCGGCGCACCGGGACCTGCTGGACCGGCACCGGGAGCCCGAGTGGGTGGTGAACCTGCTCGACCTCGTGGCCTCCCTGCGCACCATGGCCACCTCCCTGGGTTCCGGGGAGGGCGGCCAGCTCAAGCTGCCGACCAACGGCCACCGCTTCATGCCCGATTTCGATCCGCGCGCCGAACTGGCGCCGCGCGATGTCGTCGCGCGCGCGATCGACCACGAGATCAAGCGGCTCGGGCTCGATTACGTCCACCTCGATATCAGCCATATGCCCGCCGATTTCGTCCGCGCGCATTTCCCCAACATCTACGAGAAACTGATCGGTCTCGGCATCGACATGACGCGCGAACCGATCCCGGTCGTTCCGGCGCAGCATTATACCTGCGGCGGGATCCTGATCGATCGCGACGGGCGCACCGACCTTCCCGGGCTCTATGCCGCGGGCGAATGCACCCAATCGGGGCTGCACGGCGCCAACCGCCTCGCGTCGAACTCGCTGCTCGAATGTTTCGTCTATGGCGAGGCGGCGGCGAAGCATATCGCGGCCAATTGGGACGGCTTCGCCCCTGTCCCCGCGATCCGCGCCTGGGACGAAAGCCGCGTCTCGGACGCGGATGAGGAAGTCGTGGTGGCACACAACTGGGACGAACTGCGGCGCATGATGTGGAACTACGTCGGTATCGTGCGCACGACCAAGCGCCTGGAACGCGCCCAGCATCGTATCGCCCTGCTTCGCGAGGAAATTGCCGAGTACTACGCGAACTTCCGTGTCACTCGCGATCTACTGGAGCTGCGCAATCTGGTCGACGTGGCGTCGCTCATCGTCGACAGCGCGCTATCGCGTCACGAGAGCCGCGGCCTGCATTTCTCGCGTGACTTCCCCGATACCCTGCCGAAGGCACTACCGACCGTGCTCTCCCCCGCGCTCGCTCGCCGCGTGCGCTGACGTCACACTCGCCGAGGCCTGGAAAGCCTCACGTGCCGAGCTCGCGCGCATTCGAGCGGGCAACAAAAAACGGCCACAGGTGTAGCTGTGGCCGTTTTGCACACGGGAGAACAAGAGCACCGCCGGCCCCGCCCCCCCCCCCCCCCAGACGCGTTACCCGACCGTCTCAACGATGCGCATGGAGTAATCGGTTGCGCGAATGTCCTTGGTCAGACTGCCGACCGAGATACGATCGACGCCCGTCTCCGCAATCGCGCGCAGCGTTTCGAGATTGATGCCACCCGAGGCTTCGAGCACCGCGCGCCCGTCGGACACTCTCGCCGCTTCCCGCATCATCTCCAACGTGA